>Ga0182030_10000621_pt1 | contig 68157 bp, 48 predicted proteins | sample 812S3MmetaG_FD_121299 | JGI IMG/M metagenome (GOLD analysis project Ga0182030, IMG submission 121299) | Permafrost microbial communities from Stordalen Mire, Sweden - 812S3M metaG (Illumina Assembly) | ecosystem: Environmental > Terrestrial > Soil > Wetlands > Permafrost | place: Sweden... | reverse complement strand
GCCGTCGATGCATACGTACCGAAGCCGGATAATGTCATCGGTGAGAAAGGAAATCGAGTAGGTACTGAACGGGAATTCTGTGAAAGACTCGTTCACCTCAACCGTGCTTAGAATCGTCACCCCGACTCCGGTCAAAGCGGTGATCATCCGGTAGAGCGATTCGCGAAAGTCCGCGCGGAAGCCGGGTGCTAGCGCCATCTCAAAGCCCGCCAGCGAATCAATCACCAGGCGTTTAGCGCCAATCTTCTGGACCGCATCGAGAATCTCGTGCATGGTTTCGTCCACCGAGAGGTCCAGCGGACGGAGGTAGAGAATTTCGAGTTTCTTCTCTTTTCGCGGCGTTTTCAAATCCAGACCAAAACTGCTGGCCCGCTCCGCATACTCTTGCGGTCGTTCTTCAAAGACCACCACAATTCCCGGATCCCCCTGACGTATGCCCTCAGCGATGAATTGGGTTGCCAAAACCGATTTTCCCGTTCCCGAAGCCCCTGCCACCAGGACACTATCGCCTTCAGGAATGCCGCCCCCGAGCATTTTGTCCAATTCCGGAATACCGATGGAAAGGCGCCGTGTACTGGGTATCTTCCTTACTAGTCCGGCCAGCCCAAGGGTACGCGAAAAGGCTTGCAGCCCGGCATGGGTAATGCGAAAGGTGTGCAGTCCGGGCACGGACGCCTGCCCGCGCAGTTTCACGATCTGGAGCTTCCGCACAATGGAACTTCGCTCCGCAGCCTGGTAAAGCCAAAAGAGGCCATCGGAGACCGTGAATACGGGATTGTCACGGATTTCGCCTTCGACATATTCCCCGACCAGAAAAGTCGTGGCTTGCCAACTCGTCAGGAGCAGCGCTAACCGCTGAATGAACGATTGCAGCTCCACTTCGGTTGTGCCGCCTTGCGCCTTCCGCACCACGGTGCGAAAGGAGTCCACTACCACGACGCCGGGGCTTGCCTTCTCAACCTCTTTCGTAATCTCCTCTAAGACCGCGTCTAAGTCCTTCTCCAACACAACCTGGCTCAAGTTGATAAAGCGGACGGCACTGTTTAACTTGGCCTGGTCGAAGAACGTGTACTGTTGCTGGTAGCGCAGCATTTTGATGGCAGGTTCGCCGAGGATGGTGAAATAGAGCGCGGGGCGCTCCGCCGTCGCGTTGGCGAATATGATTTGGTGCGCCAGCGTGGTCTTGCCGCTTCCCGGAGCGCCCGCGATGATATTAAAAGAAAATTCCGGGAGACCGCCGCCCAGGATTTCATCGAGGCCCGGTACCCCGGTCGGCAGTTTCTTTATGATCACTCTATCTTGTGCGCTCAAGCTTTCTCTCTTTCTCGGAAACGCGGCCGTCGAAGGCGGCCTCCGGCCACACATCCTGAACCAACCGCAACGTTAAACCCTCGCCAATGAAAGTGAGGAGCAGCCCGATTAACTGGGCAATGAGAATGGCTCCTCCGTCCCTGGCCTGTTCCTTGTCAGTTTGCGACGCAAGCTCATCTAGACCTTTTACGGAGCCATCGGCCGCAACCTGTACCGCGCCAAGACTGGGAGCTTCCGCCCTGGCCAGCGTCAGAGCACGAGAAAGCAGCGAGCGAAAGCCGGCGACTCCCGCGAGGGTAATTAGGGGCCGGCGCAGCTTCGCACAGACGCGAAACGCCGCTGACTCCGTGGACTCGGAGTTCTTGCCCGCAACGACTTCGTAAGTAAGAAGGCGTTGGGCCAAATGTCGCGACTCTGGAAGACTCACGATTTCCTTTTCCGTGCAAGGTGCAAACGCTGTACTCAGTTCGGCTTGGGACTTTTAATTGCCGCCACTACCGCCAATACGGTCGCCGTGTTTAGGACGTTTCCCGAGATCGTCATCAGCGCTTCCGTGACGGGCGGATATTGCTCCGCCAGTCTCTCGAGACGCGCACTGACGCCTTGGAGATCATCGACTTCGTTGACGATCGCTTCAAAGCCGATGGGTATACCGCTCTGCGAGAGGAACCTAAAGTCAGGAAGAATTTCGGATGTCACCAGCTGCAACGTCGTAGCTTCGCCAACAACTCGGACAAGCAGCCCGAGTAACTGGGTAATGAGAATGACTCCTGCCTCCCGAGCTTGGTCCGCGTCGACTCGCGACCGAACCTCTTCTAGGCCCTGTAAGGATCCATCCGCCGCGACCTGCACGGCGCTAAGACTGGGAGCTTCCGCCCTGGCCAGCGTCAGAGCACGAGAAAGGAGCGAGCGAAAACCGGCAAGTCCCGCGAGTGTAATTAGGGGCTGGCGCAACCTCTCACAGACGCCAAAGGCCGCGAATTCCGTCGGCTCGGAGGCCTTGCCCGCAGCGTTTTCGTAAGCAAGAAGGCGCTGGGCCAAATCTCGCGTCTGTGGGGGAAGCATCATTAATTATTCTTTCCGTTGCCGTGCAAAATGCGCGTGATACTTGGGCGTGAAGCGTTCACCTTTAATGTTACCCGCTTTGGGGCTGCTCGGATATGGCACGTACCTGCTTCATGCGCGGCGCGTGCCTCGGATCCCCGTATAGCCTGGCCGCTCCCCAGTTCGGGATGATATGGCCCGCTAGTCGTGGAGAACGATATTGAGAAGTGAACTGTGAACCTGTAACCCGCCTTCTGCTCCCCCGGCGTAGTCAATGAATCCCAATTTCCTGAACCGGTTCATGAAGAAGCTAACCCGAGACCGCGTGGTGCCCACCATCTCTGCGAGCGTCTCTTGACTGATCTTCGGAATCACGGATTCAGGAATCCCTTCCTTGCCAAAATGAGCGAGCATAAGAAGGACACGGGCTAACCTTTTCTCGCTGGAATTAAAAAGCTGGTCAACCAGATCCTCTTCGTATCGAATGTTCCGGGTCAACAAATATGCGACGAACAGATCGGAAAGGGTGTTTTCCTGGTGAAGCGTGTCCACCATGGCCTTTTTCTCAATTCTCAGAACGGCGCAATCCGTCATTGCGGTTGCAGCGCCCATGCGGACAGTTTGACCTGCAAGCGAGCCTTCGCCGAAGAAACTCCCATCGCTCAATATGCCGATCGTGGCTTCCTTGCCCTCCTTGGAGACAACGGTGAGTCTTACCTTGCCTGTCTGCAGATAAAACACTGCGTCCGCGGGATCCCCTTGCGTGAAGATGGTTTGCTTCTTGGGGAAGAGCAAAGCTTTCCTGCCTTCGCCGATGGTGGCGAGGAATGCCTGGGCGTCGAACTCGCGACCGTTCTTGGGGGCTGGGGGTGGACGCGTAGAATTCCGCGTTCTTTGGGATATCCGATCAGTCGAGGTTTGGCGGGCGATTTTCGTTGAACTTTTGGGCTCGCGAGGCGAAGCCATGGGCGCACCTCCACTAACTCCACGTTCCTACAGATTATACCGCCTCTTGCGCTAGCGCCCATCGCAGTATTCCGGGCGTCGTGGACGTTGCCCCTCGAAAGAGACCTTAACCCCTTTAGAATCAATTTTGACACGGTAGTGTGTAGTGTATTGAGGGCAAGATCTGGAGCGCGTCTCTGCGGAAGCTCAGTCACGGCTACAATCGGATTAGCGGAGATGGCGAAGATGTCTTTTTTTATGGCTAATCCAGGGTTAGGGCTGTGGGCTGGCACGACAAATTGTGAAGTTAGGATGGAGCGTGGGAAATAGCGGCTTAAGGCTTAGTAAGTATTCCGTTGGGATCGGGGACAGGTTTGCGCACCAGGCCAAAGCGCAGTTGCAGGCTTGCGCGCTGGCTCTACGGAACGGTGTGGAAGTGATTCCGGTATGGAACAAGTCGAACCGCGAGCACACGATCATTGGCTCCGAGCCCTCATCGGTGCGGCAAGCGGCCGATGCGGCGGTCAAGGCGCTGCATTGGACGAAGCCATACTTTTGCGATGCCGACCACATCACGCTGCAGACGGTTGAGCGCTTCCTGGCGTCGTGCGACTTCTACACCATCGACGTGGCCGACTCAATCGGCCATCCGGCGGCCGCGGGCGACCTTGAAACTTTCGTGAAGCGGCACTCGGAGCTGCTGGGGCGCGTTCCGTTGGAAGGCGCGGACGAGGCTTTCGAAATCACACAGGAGCACCTGACGCAGACCGCGCGGAAGTTTCTCGCCGCAGTAAAGAAGGCGGGTGAGGTCTACCGCAAGATCGAGAATGCCAAGGGCGCCGGCAACTTCATCGTGGAGATCTCCATGGACGAGACCGACCATGCGCAAAGTCCCGCAGAGTTGCTCATCATTCTGGCTGCGATTGCGGACGAAGGCATTCCCTTGCAGACGATCGCTCCCAAGTTCAGTGGCCGCTTCAACAAAGGTGTGGACTACGTTGGCGACGTGGCGCAGTTCGAGCGAGAGATGGCGCTTGACGTTGCGGCCGTGGCGTACGCAGTCCGGCATTATGGACTGCCTGACAATCTCAAGCTGAGCGTGCACTCGGGCAGCGACAAGTTCTCAATCTACCCGGGCATTCACGCCACGATGAAGCGCTTCGACGCTGGCGTGCACCTGAAGACCGCAGGGACCACCTGGCTCGAAGAGCTGATCGGCCTCGCGGAAGCCGGTGGCGACGGGCTGGCTCTGGCGAAGGAAATTTATGCTCAAGCCTTCGCGCACCGCGATGAGCTCTGTGCTCCTTACGCCACTGTAATTGATATCGACGCGGCGAAACTTCCGTCTCCGGACGAAGTTCGCGGCTGGCGCTCCGAGCAATACACCTCTGCTCTGCGCCACGTTCCGGGAACGGCGGCGTACAACAGCAGCTTTCGCCAGTTGTTACATGTCGGCTTCAAGATCGCAGCCAGGATGGGGCGCCGCTACCTTGACCTGCTCGATGTCAATGAAGCGGTGATTGCGAAAAATGTGACGGAAAACCTCTACGACCGTCACATCGCTCCCGTTTTTCTGGGGCGCGCCAACAACGTTTATCGCCCTCGAAGTCAAGAAGGTAAAAAAGGTTAAGATGCTCCGGAACTTCGTCTGGAACTTCGTGCGCCGAAGCCGCGTACTATACGAGGACGAGTATGGAACTGAAAATCGAAGGTCTCTCCAAGACATACGCCAACGGCGTAAGAGCTCTTAGCGACGTTTCACTCACCATTCCGCACGGAATGTACGGGTTGCTTGGTCCGAACGGAGCAGGGAAGAGCTCGCTCATGCGTACCATTGCAACCCTGCAGGAGGCCGATTCGGGGAGCATAACGCTGGGGGAGATTGACGTTCTCAAGCAGAAGGATGAGTTGCGCAAGCGGCTGGGATACCTGCCGCAGGAGTTCGGCGTGTATCCCCGGATTTCGGCGCAGGATATGCTCAATCACCTCGCCATCCTGAAGGGAATCGGGGGCTCCGGGCAGCGGAAAGAACTGGTCGAAGCCATGTTGAAGCGATGCAATCTTTACGATCTCCGCAAGAAGGCTCTTACCAGTTTTTCCGGCGGCATGCGGCAACGCTTTGGCATTGCACAGGCGCTGATCGGCAACCCACAGTTGCTCATTGTCGACGAGCCTACGGCAGGTCTCGATCCCGGAGAGCGCAACCGCTTCTACAACCTGTTGGCCGAGGTGGGAGAGCAGGTCATCGTCATTCTTTCCACCCACATCGTGGAAGACGTAACCGACCTCTGCACCAAGATGGCTATCATTCACGAGGGGCGGGTGCTGTATGAGGGCAAGCCCGACGATGCGGTCGCACAGCTTAAGGACCGTGTCTGGCAGCGCTCGATCGCAAAAGCCGACCTGGTCAGCTACGAGCAGCGTTATCGTGTTATCTCAAACCGGCTGGTGGGTGGACGTCCTCACCTTCATGTCTTGAGCGCCCAGTCGCCGGAGGACGGGTTTGCGCCCAGTGTCCCCGACCTTGAGGATGTCTTCTTCACTTGCATCCGAGGGTGGAACTGAGGGCCGCATGTTTCCGAAAATGTTGCTGCACATCGCGTGGTTCGAAATCCGCTACTGGCTGCGTTCGTGGATGCTCTGGATCTTCACCGTGATCACCTCCGCCCTGTTTTTCGGCGCGGTCAGCTCGGACCATATCACGATTGGAGAGTCGCTCAGCAACGCCTACCGCAATGCACCTTACGTGATCGAGAACTACTATGCGATGGTTGGGCTGTTTGCGCTGCTGATGGTGACGGCCTTTGTGAATTCGGCGGCGGCGCGCGACTTCAGCCACAACACCTATCAGATCGTATTCACGACTCCGCTCCGCCGCCGTGACTTTCTTCTCGGGCGATTCTTCGGAGCAACCTTGGTTTCCGTCATTCCGATGCTCGGGGTTTCCATCGGAATCCTGCTTGCGAAATACATGCCGTGGGTGGAACCAGAGCGCTGGGAGCGCGTCATATGGAGCGCGCACCTTAAAGGGATATTTGTCTTCGCGGTACCGAACGCCTTCTTCATGGCTGCGATTCTTTTCACCATTGCGGTGCTGGCGCGCAATGAGATCGTCTCGTACGTGGGAGCGCTGCTGCTGCTCACCGGCTATGGCGTTTCGGACGCGCTGCTGAGCGACATTGAGCGCGAGCGCATCGCCGCCCTGCTTGACCCGTTCGCCATTCGCACCTTTGCTCTTGCCACTAAGTACTGGACCGTTGCCGAGAAGAACTCAAACTCGCTGGGCTTGAGCGGACTGATGCTGTGGAATCGTCTGCTGTGGATTGGCGTGGGAGTGCTCTTCCTAATCTTTGCCTATTACCGCTTCAGTTTCGCCGAGAGGCGTCAAAAGGCGCGCAAGACGCAGGAAGTTCCGCAGGCCGCCCCGGCGCCGGTCGTTCTTCCCGGGGTTACGTCCCGAGCCAGTTCCTGGGAGATATATCTCTCTTCCGTCAAGATCCACCTCGCGGGCATCTTCAAGGGCACCGTCTTTATTGTGGTCCTGGCGGCAGGCCTCCTGAACTGCGTGCCGAGCATGGCGATGAGCGCACGGGAGGGATACGGGAACAGTACGCTCCCCGTCACGTACTGGATGCTTGAGCAGATCAACGGTTCTCTTTACATGTTCCTGATCGGGCTGATCACCTATTACGCAGGCGTGCTGATCTGGAAGGACCGCGACGCTCACGTGGACGAGATTACCGACTCCCTCCCGATGCCGGAGTGGATTTCGTATGCGGCCCGCTTCACGGCGCTCGCTGCCATGGTGATGCTGGTGCAGTTCCTGGCCCTGGTCAGCGCCATCATTGTGCAGACCAGTTACGGATACCATCGCTATCAGTTGGGACTCTATTTCAACCAGCTCTTTGTGCGCGATCTGTCGCTCTTTTTCATTCTTGGAGTGCTGGCGTTTTTTGTTCACGCGCTCTCGCCCAACAAGTACGCTGGCTATTTCGCTTATGTCGCTTTTCTGATTGTCAATTTTTCTATCTGGAAACCGCTCAACGTCGCTTCGAACCTGGTCCAATTTGGATCCACTCCAGACGTCACCTACTCGGACATGTTCGGCGATGCGCCGTATATCGCTGCCTGGCGCTGGTTCACGTTGTACTGGATTCTGTTCTGCGGATTGCTTGCCATTGCCACTGTCATGTTTTGGCCACGGGGCAAGCAAGGCCGCTGGGCTGAGCGCTGGCGAACCGCACGCCTACGTTTTTCGAGCCCGTGGCCAGCGCTGGCGCTGGTTTGCCTGATGTCGTTCGCTGCGACTGGATCCTGGATTTTCTACAACACCAAGGTACTGAATGAGGTGATTGGGCCCAAAGACCAGTTGGCGCTCCAGGCGGATTACGAGAAAAACTACAAGCAGTTCGACAGGCTGCCGCAGCCGCGCGTACGCAGCGACAAATACTGGGTTGATATCTTTCCGGAGACGCGCAACATGACGATGCGAGTCGAGGAAGAGCTTTACAACCCGTATCCGCAACCGCTGACCGAGATTCATTACTCCGTTGACCGGTCGTATGACACCGGCATACAGATCCCCGGCGCGACGCTGGCCAAAGACGATACACGGTTGTTCTATCGCATCTACCGCTTCACGCCAGCGCTCCAGCCTGGCGAATCGCGCACTGCCGTGTTTACCGTCAAGAGCAAGAATCGGGGATTCGAAAACTCCGTCAGCAATGTGGCAATCGCGCAGAACGGCACCTTCTTTAACAATAGCGCTGCCCCGATGATCGGCTACGACACGTCGCGCGAACTAACCGATCCGAACGATCGCCGCAAGTACGGTTTGGGCGAACAGCAATTGATGCGGCCTCTAGAACGCAATTGCACCGACGATTGCCGGGACAGCTATATACGGGACCATTCGGACTGGGCGGACCTGGAGACCGTGATCAGCACCTCGCCCGACCAGATTGCGATCGCTCCCGGATCGCTGGTGCGGGAGTGGCAGGAGAACGGACGGCGGTATTTCGATTACAAGCTCGACCATCCGTCACTACGCTTCTACTCGTTTATGTCGGCCCGCTACGAGGTGCAACGCGAAGAATGGAATGGCATCAAACTCGAGGTGTACTACGACAAGGATCATCCGTGGAACGTGCCGCGGATGATGAAATCGCTGAAGAAGTCGCTGGAGTACTACACGCAGAATTTCGGTCCCTATTATCACAAAGAAGCGCGGATCATTGAATTCCCCCGGGTTGGCACGTTTGCGCAAGCCTATGCCGGCACCATGCCATATTCGGAGTCGATCGGATTCATTGCCAACCTGAATCACCCCGACGACATCGACATGGTCTATTACATCGTGGCGCACGAGATGGGCCACCAGTGGTGGGCGCATCAGGTCGTAAGCGCCGACATGCAGGGAGCCACGTTCTTGTCGGAATCACTGGCGCAATACTCGGCGCTGATGGTGATGGAAAAAGAGTACGGCCGGGATGCCATGCGGAAGTTTCTGAAGTATGAAATGGACAAGTATCTCCGCTCGCGAGGCCGGGAAAAACATAAAGAAGAACCCCTGCTGACGGTCGAAGTCGAACAGGGGTATATTCACTACCGCAAGGCGAGCGTCGTGCTCTACTACCTGAAAGAGATGATCGGAGAAGACGCGGTGAACCGGGCGCTGCGCAAGGTGATCCAGCGCTATGCTTACAACGCGCCGCCTTATCCCACGTCTTATGCGCTGGTGGATGCGCTGCGCGAGGAGACGCCTCCGAATTTGCAATACTTGATCAAGGATTTGTTCGAAGACATCACCTTGTTTTCAAATCGCACCCTGGATGCCACGGCGGTGAAGGTCCCGGACGGCAACTACGACGTCACCATCAACGTGGAAACTCATAAATATAAGGCGGACGCCAAGGGGAATGAGACCGAGGTGGCGATGAATGACTGGATCGATATCGGCGCCTTCGCCAAGCCGGAAAAAGGCCGGAAATACGGCAAGACGCTCTACCGAGATCGAGTGCACGTCGCGAATAACAAGTCCACGTACAGCTTCACGACTGCGGAGCTGCCGGACGAAGCGGGAGTCGATCCCTTCCTGCTGTTGATCGACCGGCTTCCCGACGACAACACCAAGAAGGTCACGTTGACGAGTGCGTCTGCTGCGTCAACGAATCAAGTCCACGGCCAGTGAGAATATTGTCTGCCCCCCTCGTGGGCCCTTAGTTGATCGCAAAATTTTGGACGTAAAGAGAAATCGCGCGGTGTAGGATAAAGGCCAAAAGCGATTTCGGAGGTGCGATGGAGAAAGAAAGAGACGCTCAAGAGGAAATACAGACCTCAGCACTTGGCTCGACTCGCTTCACTCGTCGCAATCTGATTAAATCAGCCGCCGCGATTGCCTCTGCCGCAATTTTGCCATCTGGACTCGTAGGTTTCACCTTCTCTGGGCCGAGCGCGTCTGCAACGGAATCCAATCCCGGGAAGTCTGCAGCGCCGGCGAAGAATCCTCGCTGGTACGGCTTCAATCTGCTCGAGTATTTCTCCACCGATGCGGATTGGATGAAGTATTTCCCCTACAAGAACGATGGGATGTTCCGGGAAGACGACTTCCGCTGTATTCGCGACTGGGGTTTCAACTGGGTGCGCCTCCCCATGGATTACCGTTTTTGGACGGCTCCCGATCTCTTTACCATCGATGAAAAGCGGGTCGAACCGATCGACCGAGCCATCAAGCTGGGGGAAAAGTACGGAATTCATGTGAACGTTTGTCTTCACCGCGCGCCCGGCTTGTGCATTCTCGACACGATGGATGAAAAGCTGACGGGCATTGCGGTCACGAAGGAAAAGACCGACGTATTTACCGATCCGCACACGCTTGACGCCTTCGTGCATCAATGGACATTTTTCGCCAACCGCTACAAGGGCATTCCCAGCCAACGGCTCAGCTTCAATCTGGTAAACGAGCCCATCGTTTTGCCCAATGCGGCCGAACTGGCAGAACTCCAGCATCACGGTTCCATCAAAACGGTGGACTTCTTCGACCATGAGCGGCTGCAGCACCACGCGAAGGACTATACGCGCGTGGCCAGAGCGGCTGCGGATGCGATTCGAGAGCGCGATCCGGAGCGCATGGTGATCACCGATGGTTATCCGGGAGGAGGCTTGCCGATTCCGGATCTCGCCGGCACGGGCATGCTGCAAAGTTGCCACACCTACAATCCGATCCAACTCACTCACCACCAATGCGAGTGGGTGCGTGGTGTGCTCACCGGGGCAGAGCCTCTGCCTACCTGGCCTCTGAAGGACGATAAAGGCAAAGTCATTTGTGACCACCAAACGCTCGAAACGCTTTTTCATCCCTGGTCCGAACTCTCAGCCCAGGGGGTTCCCATTCACTTCGGCGAGATGGGCTGTTACAAGCACACTCCGCCGGATGTTGTGTTGGCCTGGTTTGACGACACACTCGACATTCTGGGTGAATTGAATTCCGGCTGGGCCTTGTGGAATTTCCGCGGACCCTTTGGCGTGCTCGACACGGAACGGCCCGAAACAAAATTCGAGGACTGGCAGGGGCACAAGCTTGATCGGCCGCTGCTCACGCTTTTACAGAAGCACGCCAAGGCATAACCAACTGCCCGCAACGCCACGCTGTCAACGCGTGGGTGAGCAGCAGAGAGCTGCAAAGGAGTTTACCGATGAATCTGCTGTCACGCTATTGCCTCTGCCCACTGCTGTTCTGCGCTACCGCATTCACCCAGAACGCCACGAATACGGGATTCCGCTCCCTGCATGTGGATGCCAGCAAAGTGGCGGGCACGATCCGCTCGTTCCAGGGACTGAACGGCCCACCCAGTCCGCTGATGGCGGGACTGCCGAGCCTGGTGCAGCAATACAAAGACCTGCGCGTCAACCAGGTTCGCACTCATGATGTGATGGGTCCGACCGAAATCGACTCAAAATTCGAGCAGAACAACGGAGAGCTCGCCTGGCTCATCCCGGATTCCGCCCAGCGTGCCGGCGTGGTCAAGGCGGGCAACGCCAGCATTATTTTTCCCAACTGGAGCGCCGACCCCGAGAAACCGGAGAGTTACAATTTCGCCCCGACCGACAAAGTGCTCGCCGCCATTCGCGCCAGCGGCGCGGAGATCTATTACCGCGTCGGCCGCAGTTGGGGCGCCAACATTGATCCGCCGGCCGATTTCGACAAGTTTGCCAGCGTGGTGAAACACATTGCCATGCACTACAACCAGGGATGGGATAATGGCTTCCATTACGACATACGCTATTGGGAATTCTGGAACGAGCCGGACGGTTTGTTCTGGTCCGGCACTCCGGAGCAGTTTTACTCGTTGTACGAGAAAACAGCGCGGGCCTTGAAGTCGGTTGACCCCGCACTCAAGGTGGGCGGCGATGGCAAAGCTTTCGCTAACGACGACGGACCTTTCCGCGAAGGACTTATCGATTACTGCGCAGCTCACAGGGTGCCCCTCGATTTTTATTCCTGGCACACTTATGCGGACGGTTCCGCCGATCCTTATGATGCCGTGCGCCTCGCCAAGCAGATTCGCGGCCTCTTGGACACGCATGGTTTTCCGAAGGCGGAGAGCATTCTCTCCGAGTGGAACCTGACCCCTGACTTTACCGACGCTGAGAAGGCCCGGCTGCAAGGCGTGGATAACGCCGCATTCATCGGCGCCGTTCTGAGCTATTTCCAGGACGCCCCCATCGATCACGCGCAGTTCTATCGTGGCGACGCGGCGTGGATGGGCCTCTTCGATCTGCAGGGGCAGTATTTCAAGACCGCGTATACGTTCCGGGCCATGGGAAAGATGTTGGATACGCCGCAGCGGCTCTCAGTTGAGGGCACGGACACTTTTGGTTTCGCGGCGCTTGCAGGCCGTTCGGCAGATGGCAACACAGTGCAGATCGTCATCAGCAATTACGCGATTCCCGCGGGCTTCAAGCCCAACATTATGGAAATGCCGCCGGAATTGGTGAAAGCGTCGCCCCCGCAACCGGACTTTTCCAAAGTCAAGATGCTGCCGCCACGGACTAACATCGTTTACCGGGACAATGCAGGCTACAATCTTACGATCGACAATCTGCCATGGGGCAAGAAAGCGTTCAGCGTGAAGCGTTATCGGATTAGCAAAACGCAGAATCTCGAATTGGTCGAAGAAAAGTCCGGCGAGGGAAGCTTCGAACTATCGAGTCCTCTTGCCCCCGACGCCGTGGAACTCATCGTGCTTCAGCGCCGGTGAGCGGGAGCCTTATGCCAGATCAAGTCCTGAGGCAAGATCGGTTCTCACGCAGAATCTAGGCGGCCACCGAGCCCAGTCCTAATTTCTTGAGTCCGGTGGCTTCTAACTCTAGTTGCGCTCCTCGTTCTTCCATCACAATGATCCTGTCGGGCCCGAGCTGAATGTCGCGGATCGAGCGCCATTCCGCACTTACTTTGGAGAGAAAAAGAACATACGGAGCCCGCAGTTGGGACTTGGCGGGAATTCGCCGGAAGGTGGGAGTGTCGAATAACGATCCGCGGGCAAAGGTCTCTTCTTTTCCAACCGGCATCGCGGTCGAACCAAACTCCAGACCGCGGGCGCGCGTCTTTCCACTCCAAGGAGAACCCTTGCGGGAAAGATTCTCCTCCCATATGGCGACCCAGGGAAAATCCGAGCGGCGAAAACAATAGCCGAATAGCAGTCCGAGTTTCCAATTCAGCGCCGCAACAAATCCGAGTTCGCGCTGCGGGTCGAGCAATACCGATGCGATATAGCCCCTGCCGTCTCGTGCGAAGGGACGCGCGAGACTTATTTTGTCGCCATCGATGGCAGAGGTTTCGGGCCAGTTGAACTCCTGATTGTCTCGGAAAAGACTTGCTCCTTCGTAGCCGTGGGGCCAAGTGACGGCGCGAGTTCCGGGCAGAGCAACGAGGCTTTCCGCTGGATGCAGCAAAGGCAGACCGAGGGTGACATGCTGGGTCCAATGAAAAAAATGATCCTGCGCACGTTCGTTGGTTACCGTTTCCTCGACATACACAACCGATTCGTTGCGGCGCAAACGGAGTTCGCGGCGGAATCGCAGACCGGCCGCGGGCAAGGGCACAGCGAGCGAGAGTCGAGCTTCCGCGCTGGTCTGATTACGCTTCACCAATTTCCAGCGGGAAGTGGAAGCCTCTCCATGAAGCGTTAGTCCTTGTGCAGCCTCGGCCTCGGAGGGTTCGCCAAAATAATCGACGCAGACGGTGTGTCCCGTGAAGGCTGCGAGATACTTGCCCACGGGCGCCGGGCCGTACTTGCGAACATGATTGCTGCGGAACTTATCCGGGTCCATCGTGGGCCAGGGAGCTTCCCACAGCGCATTCACGCTGCCGCTGGTTGGATCGAGAAGGCGAAAATCGGCGATGTGTCCGCCGCCGGTGAGCGTGATCAGTTGAACGACGCCATTGTTGAGGCAAAACGCGGGCCGGTCGCGCCATTTCGTTGTGGTGGAGGCAGGAAGGGATATTTTCATTGGCTAGATCAGTGTAGCGCGTGTAGTTCTCAGGCGAAATGGCTGGCGGCCCCTTGATGACCGGATGGCTTTTCCGCGACATCGTGGAACCAAAAAAAAGGACACCGCTCACGCGGTGTCCCTACCTACCAGCAACTTGACTTACTTATTCTCGTTGAGTGATCCGGCTCCGAACTCCCGGCGCTGTATTACCGGACGCGCCACTCTGGCTGCCGCCACTGCCGGCATGGCCGCTGCCGCTCCGTAGCGCTCGAGCAGCACCGGGACCATCGCGCCTTCCGCTTCTTTCACAAAGGTGAGCTTGCTCTCGCCCAGCAGATCGACGCGGACGAAATCTCCCAGCTTCACCTGTCCCGTTGCCACCAGGTTCGCCAGCGGGAATACCAAGTGCCGTTCAATCGCCCGCTTCAGGTGCCGTGCGCCGTACTTCGGATCGGTGCCTTCGGCGAGCAGGAAGCTCTTGACCTGCGGCGTGCAGTTGAACACGAATTGATTCGCGCCCGACGCCATCAGCACCCGCTGCTGCACCATCCCGAGTTCGATTTCGAGGATCTGCTGCAGGTGCTCGGAACGCAGCGTTTTGAACACGACGACTTTATCGATGCGGTTCATGAACTCGGGCGCAAACTTGCGCCGCGCCGCATCCACTGCCGAGCGATTAATCTTCTCGTCGAGCGAGTTATCCACCTGCACTGCTTTCGGGGCGAAGCCCAAGCCGCCATCCACCAAGCCGTTCATTTCGGCGGAGCCCAGGTTCGAGGTCATGATGATGATGCAACTTGAAAGATCTACACGCCGGTTATCGCCCAGCGTTAGCGTCGCCTTGTCCAGAATGCCGAGCAGCAGTTGCCACAGCGAATCGGAAGCTTTCTCGATTTCGTCGAACAGCAGGATCGAGAGCTTCAGCTTTTCCGTGTGCCACTGGTTGAGCGCTTCCTGGGTCAGCAGCGGATGGGTCTCGCGGTGTCCCAGGTATCCCGGAGGCGAGCCGATCAACTTGGCAATCTCGTGCGAATGCTGAAACTCGGCGCAATCGATCTTGATGCAGGCGCGCGCGTCGCCGAACAGCGACTCGGCCACCGCTTCCACTACCCGCGTCTTGCCGGAGCCGGTCGGCCCCAGGAACAGAAGATTGCCCACGGGACGTCCCGGCGCGTTCAGCCCGGCCAGAAACATCTGATAGATCTCCGCGACCTTCTCGATCGCCTGATCCTGGCCGACAATCTTCCGGCGCAGGGCAGCCTCAAAGTCACGGGAGTCATTGCTGCGGCGGCTCGGATCCAGCACGGTTGCAAGGTTCGTTCTCATCGTTTCGGACCCTTGTTTCCTTTCCGGGAACTTCATGTCTTCGGCGAAACTGCTCATTCTTGTCACTCACTCACCACTGGGAGGAAGGTTTGCATTTCCCCGCCCGCTCTCTCCTTGTGCAAGCCGTTAACCATCCTTGGGAGGCGCCCTAATCCCCCGCTTCTCATCGTTTTAGATGCGCCTAGCGCGTCTCGCGCGGGGCCGGTCCTTTTACCCACAGTTTCCCCAAGAGCAATAGTTTGCAGTCTGCGGGAACTTTCAATCAGCGCCCTGACCACCCTAACGCCCATGACCGCCAAGTCTTAACAGGCTTGGCCGGAAGTAACTGGCAGCCCAGGTTACTGCCAGTGCACAATAGAAGTAGATTTCCTCTCTGGAGAATGTCCTTGTCCCGATTCCTGGCCAGACTTACGGCAGTCAAACTCTCGATTGCGAGCGTTGCTGCTTTCTTGCTATGGCTGGCCTTGGCCAGCTTTGGTCCCTTTTCTACCACCGCCGCCGGAGTGCAAAATCCGCACGGCGCACAGTTGGTGCCGGTGAAAGCCGATGCGACCAAGAAGCCCGCGCCGTCGGCGCCCGTTTCCGTCATTGTGCCCGCGGGCTCCGATCTTTACGTCGCCCAGCGCGGAGACAACCTGCCGCTGGTCGCCCGCAAGTATTTGAAAAGGACAAAATACCTCACGTCATCGGAACTGACCGAAGCCATCCGCGACGCCAATCACAACCGCCAGGGAGTCTTCCTCAAATCCGGAGAGCAGATCATTATCCCCGGAATTCTCGAATCCGCTATTGTAGAGAAACCGGTGCCAGTTGCAAGAGATTTCGAAGTCCGCGCCATTTACCTGACCGGGATCATGGCGGGCAGCGATCATGGAGTGCGCATCATCCGGCATTGGCGCGAAGTCGGCGGCAACGCGGTGGTCTTCGACATCAAGGATAGCGACGGCATCGTCAACATCGCTTTCGACAACCCGCTCGCCAGCGGACAGCGCCACTATATCTCCGATCTGCCCAAGTTCATTCGTTTCCTTCATTCGGAGAACATGCACGCCATCGCTCGCATCGCCATCTTCCGCGATGAGCATCTAGTTACGAGCCATCCGGAACTCGCCGTAAAGTCCCGCAGCACCGGCCAGCCCTGGCGCGAGAACGGCAAACTCGTCTGGACAGATCCCTCGAACTCCAAGGTGCAGGACTATGACATTGCGCTAGCGAAGTTCGTCGCTCAGTCCGGAGTCGATGAAGTGCAGTTCGACTATGTGCGCTTTCCCGCCGAAGGCGACCAGAAAGATGCCGCCTTCGCTTTCCAAGCGGATCATCCCGCCGAGCAACCTGCTGAGCATTCCGCCGACCAACCGATAGATCATCCGAAAGCCGATCATCCGAAAACAGGTCATTCGAAAATCGATCATCCTAAAGACGATCCGCCGAAAGACGTGCAGCGGTCGAAGGTGATCGCCGATTTCCTGCAGCGCGCCTACGCTCAGATTCATCCGACCGGGGCGTTGTTCTCGCTCGACGTCTTTGGAGTCATGGCATGGCAGCGTCCCGTCGATCTTGCGCACACCGGGCAGGACATCGTAGCCATGGCCAAGCATTGTGACGTGATCTCGCCCATGATTTATCCCTCGCACTTCTTTGGCATGGACGGCATCGCGCACCCCGGCGACGCGCCCGAGCATTTCATCGGCGAGTCCATGGACCGCTTCGAGCTCATCACCAAAGGCAGCGGAGTGGTGATTCGCCCCTGGCTGCAAGCCTTTGCCTGGCGCACAAAAACTTACTCGCCACAGTATGTTGAAGTTCAGATCGAGGTAGCGAAACAAAAAGGCGGCATCGGATTTCTTTTCTGGAACGCCAATAACGATTACTCGAAGCCCTACACCGCCATGCCAGAGATGCGCGCCGCCAAAGGCCGCTACTTCCGTGGCGACGAGGTAGGCAAACCCGAACCCGCCACAGCCACTCCGGTTGCCTCAGCTTTAGCACCCGTAACCGGGGGCGCCAATGAGAGCGTTTCGTCCGCTCCGCCGGAAAGCTCCACCAGCGACGGGGCCCATGCCGCACAGAGAGTCTGGCGGCACTAAATTAAGGTACAAAGCAGGGCATTAACGCAGCAGAATCACGCAGCCGGAATGCTCAGGCAGGGACTGCCACTGAGGCGGGCATAGTTGATCCGAGTCCCTGCGCCAAACCACCGCTTTCGCGCCCGAATCAGCCATCGAGCGGAGGACTGCCTGCTGGACGGCGGGCGTCCCCGACCAGAACGGAGCGGAATCAATCGACCAAAGTTCAGCAACTACCGAAACCCTTGCTAGGTAGGCCCAGTAGGCTTCTTGTCCGTTGCCTATACTCGCGACTGCCTGGCCCGGCGAGATGCCGTACTGGGGAATAGCCTCGGCAATCGTCATGTCGCGAGCGGTCGATTCCGTGCGCTGCGAAACGACGTAGTGGAGCAGACCGGGCATCGTATACGCGGCAAAGACAAGAATGCCCGCCAGCAGGGCCCGCCGTGCCAAGAGTTGCAGTCCGGGAGGCACGGAAACCGATGCCCAAGCAGCACCCCAGAGTAGCAGCGAAAAACCAAGCACGAATCGTGGAACCACGTGGACGAGCAAATACATCCCGATCACGGCGAATGCGGGCAAGGTGCAAAACCAGGTTGCGGCAAAGTTGCGCAGTGACGCTCTTGGTCCATACCACACGAGAATCAGCAAAGGCACCGACAGTGCTGCCCCTGCGCCGAAGAGCTGTTCCCTCACATAGCGAAGATTGACCGCAAGCTGCCGGAGTTGATTGTGCAAGTTAAGCGTCGGGTGGCTGCGCTTGTCAAACCGTGCCGCATCGTACCAGGGCGCATAGGTGATGCCGTCGATCGAGGGAAGGCGGAAGACCCGCGGTGAATCCAAGGCGATTGCGCCCGGATAAAACGGGATTGGCGCGCCAGCGGAATCCGACATCCAGGTTTTCGTTTCAGGTCCGTTCACAAACCAGGCATAGTTCAATCTGCCGCTATCGCCGGCAGTGAAGTGGCCGAGCGCCCGGGATACGATGACCACGAAAGGTGATACCAGCACTACAAAAACTAGAATCGCGGCGAGCGGTCTGAGAAGGCTGCCCGAGCGAAAACCCTGGATCACAATCGCGGCCAGGACAAAGAGCGCAAAATACAGCAGGATGGCCTTCGCGTAATAACCAATGGCGAGCAACAGGCCGAGCCATGCATAAGCGCCAAGGCCGGGTTGCAGACGATCGTTGAGCCTGAAATCGTGGAGCTTGAACAAGAAAGCTGCAATCGCAAAGACAATTGCGGCGACAAGGATGTCGGGGTTTACGGAATCCACGGACCAGGCAAAATTGACAATGAACAACAAATATCCGAACAGTATCCAGGCAAAGGGGCTGGCGACGGGGATTGAAGTCTCGTGGTCGTCGATGTGCTTGCTCCACTCCGCGACAGCACGCCAGAACCTGCTGAAAGCGTACAAGGCAGCCGCGAAGAGGACAAAGTTGAGTGCCCTTGCCAGGACAAATTCGGCGCAGATTCCGGGATGGAAGAACCGCATCGCGATCGCCAGAAGCCATGCGTACAACGGCCCCCAATATCCATTGACAGCGGTAGGCCAGTCGTGGCGAAGGTAGGCGCGGGCCACGTCGAGGTAAGCGAGGCCGTCGGCTCCAATGGGCAAATTACGGCCAGCGAAGGCACAGCGCGCGCCCATCAGCAGCACGATACCCTGACATATCCTTTCAAAACCCAATACCTTGGGCGCAATTCTGGGCGGTGTTCTTTCTGACAACGTGGAATGAGCAGCCGTCGTCAAGATGCATGCGTAGCCGCGCGCCAAACGAGTCGGTGGAGGCTCAGCACGGTCGATTGTACCCTTCTGCCGCTTGTCTGCGGTCGCGATGTCGAACTTTCACTCAGTTGTGGCGGGAGCCATTCGTGGGCGCGGCAGTTTGTTCGTGGCAGGACTTCCAAAGAGCCAGAGGGTGCGAAGTCCAGCCTTTCACGCGGGAGCAACCCCCGGCCCTTCCCTTGCAACTAAATGATTAGTTACCTTTCGCTGCGTGCAGCGTCTAACGTCCGAGGAGGGGATCCAGTGCCACCGAGACAATCGGGAACTTTGACCGAAGCCGAGCTGCGGATCATGAACGTGCTCTGGAGGAAGGGATCGGGCACGGTTCAGCAAGTACTTGATTCTATTACTGAGAAGCCTGTTCTGGCCTATAACTCTGTTTTGACCACGATTCGCATCCTGGAGAGAAAGGGCTACTTGAAACATCTAAAAGATGGACGGGCGCACGTGTTTACGCCGCTGGTCGGGCAGAAAGAGGCGACGCGCTCGGAAATACGGCGCCTCGTGAGCCGTTTTTTCAAGAATTCGCGGGAGCAACTCGTGCTGAACCTGCTTGAGGACGAGGGTGTCGGGCCCGAGGAAATCGCGCGCCTGCGGGGGATGCTGGTTCATCAGGACACGACTCATCAGGATGCGGTGCAGAAGGGCACGATTCGGAGCGACTCGAAATGAACTGGCTGGCCTGGCAGATAATGGCGCAGATCCCGGTCGAGCGCATTCTCAACGCGCTTCCCGCGGGATTGCTGATTGCGGTCTTCGCCTGGGTGTTGCTGCGGGTTTCTCCCCGGCAGAATTCAGGAACCCGGTTTGCCGTCTGGTTCATGGCGTTATTGACTATCGCCGCACTTCCACTGCAGGGCAGCTTCGGAGAGGGGCGGCCGACGATGGCGGCGGGGATGTCGTCCGCGATGTCATGGGAGAACCTGCGGCCTGCAATCACCATCCCCGGTCGTTGGGCGTTTTTTGTCTTCCTTGCTTGGGCTCTCGGGGCGTGCGCGGCCATGCTGCGTTTGGCGACTGGAATTTGGAGCCTGCGACGGCTGCGACTTAGTTGCACTCCGATCGACGTAGCGGATCTCGATCCGGCGGTGCGAAGGACGGTAGAGGCAATCGGCGCATCCGGCTCAATTGCCTCTAAGTCAAGCGTCTCTAAATCGATCGTATCTAAATCGATAACGATTGCGACGTCAGAGTGCGTGCGCGTGCCTGCCGCCATTGGTTTTTTCAAGCGGACCATTGTCCTGCCCGCCTGGGCGTTGCGAGAACTGTCACCTCACGATCTCAACGTCATCCTGCTACACGAATTCGCGCACCTGAGGCGTTGGGACGACTGGACAAATCTGGTTCAGAAGATGGTGCGCGCGCTGTTTTTCTTTCATCCAGCGGTGTGGTGGATTGAAAACCGGCTCTCGGTGGAACGCGAGATGGCTTGCGACGATGCGGTATTGGCCGAAACTGCCAACCCGCACGGATATGCCAGTTGTCTGGTCTCGCTGCTGGAAAAGAGTCTGGCGCATCGTCTGTCGCACGGACTGGCGGGCAAACGATGGTCGATGGCCCAGGCCGCGGTGCACCGGGCGCGCGAGGCGTCTCTGCGGCTGGCGCGGATTCTCGATGCGAAGCGACCCGTGGCCACGCGAGTCTGGAAACCGGCGCTGGGTATGATCGGCGGCTTTGCCATGGTCTGTTTCGTGGCGTTGCCGCACGCGCCGCAGTTCGTCGCGTTTGATCGCGGGACCGCCAGCGTAGAGACGGGAGCCCTCGCCCGTCCAAGCCTGGCGCAACTCGGCAGAAGCCTGCCGTCACAGCAACTCCGGGTTAACGAGAGCGATCGATTGCCGGTGGGCACGACTGCCAGAGCGACGACGGCGAAGCCTGTCCATGTGCGCGTCTACGCGCACGATGTTGGTGGACATCAGCTTGCTCCCGCACCGGCCGTTGCGGCCCGGTTCGATTCGTTGCCTTTGCACGAGGGAGTAGTTGCGACTAGCGCACGTGCGGACCAGGAAATCGTGCCTCAATTCCGAACGCTGGTTCTTATTGAGGCCACGCGGTACGTGACCTCCGACTCGTCAGTGTGGAGCGTACAGGTGTGGCAGGTGACGTTGGTGACTCAAGTCCGCGAGCGGTTGGCGAGAGTGCCAGTGGCCCATTCAATTTAGCGGCAAAAATTTTTGTAACAAACAACTAGATAATTAGTTGTACCGGAAAAAAGGAAATGAAGGAGAAGAAGGAAATGAAGACGTGGATGGAAACTTGTAAAGCGCGTTGTAAAGCAGTGGTGACTAGGCGTCTGTTGGTGGCTCTGATTGCCGTGGTGGCAGTTGGGTCGGTGGCAACCTTCAACTTTACGAAATCTGCAAAGGCGGCGACAGCGGCTCCGGCTGCGGCGCCGCTTGACGACAACAGTGTGGGAGCGCTGCTCACCCTCGACCGCGCCATGGAAACGCTGGCGGCGCGAGTTACACCGGCGGTCGTGAATGTCACGGTAGCCTCGAAGCCCGATGCGAAGCAGGGCGGTCCGGAAGGCATGCCCGACATGCAGCAGTTCTTTGGCCCGGGCAATCCTTTCGGACGTCAGTTCAACATGCCGTCGCCGCCTCAGAATAGGATGGAACACGGCCTAGGTAGCGGCGTGATCATCTCGCCCGACGGTTATATCGTCACTAACAACCATGTTATCGATGGAGCTGTCGATATTCGCGTCACCATGAGTAACCGGGAAGTTTTGCCGGCCAAGTTAGTTGGAGCCGACCCGCTGACGGACCTTGCGGTCATTAAGGTAAATGCGACCAACTTACCTAGCGTGCCTTGGGGTAACTCGACCGGCCTGCGCCCGGGACAGACGGTGCTGGCGTTCGGGAATCCATATGGGTACCGATTTACGGTAACGCGCGGCATCATCAGCGCGCTGAACCGCCCCAATCCGGACGCAGCCGATCGACGCAAGCCGGGCGAGTTCATCCAGACCGATGCGGCCATCAATCCCGGGAATTCCGGCGGTGCACTGGTGGACGCGCGCGGTGAACTTATCGGCATCAACACCTTCCTGATTTCGTCTTCGGGATCATTTTCAGGAATGGGCTTCGCGATTCCTACCCAGATTGTCCAGCCTACCGTCGAGACATTGATTCGGGACGGCAAAGTAACGCACGGGTTCATCGGAATTCAGATCGCCGATATTACTCCCGACAACGCAAAGTTCTTTCAGATGAATAAAGCTGAGGGAGCGCTGGTGTCAGAGGTCGAGCCGGACACGCCCGGAGCGAAGGCTGGTTTGCGCACCGGGGACGTGATTACCGAAATCGACGGAAAGCCCGTGACCGACGCCGGAGAATTGCAAATGATGGTCGGACAGAAACGGCCCGGTGACACGATTCATCTGCTGGTGGCGCGTGACAGCAAGACGACCAGCATTGCGGTTACGCTCGAAGCACTGGGTGGCGACAAAGGCACCGAGATTGCCGGTGACGAACACGGCAAAGGCCGTTGGGGGCTGGCTCTCGCTGACTTGACTCCGGACGCCCGGAATGAACTACAGGCGCAAGCGTCGGTTCACGGCGCCATCGTGGAAGATGTCAAGCCCGGCAGTCCGGCCGATAATGCCGGTTTGCAGCGTGGGGACGTCATCATGGAAGTAAACCGGCACGCGGTGAAATCGGCAGCCGAAGTGGCACAGGCGCTATCGAGCGTGCCGAACGGGCAGGATGCGCTGGTGCTGGTGTGGTCGCAAGGAGGGAGCACGTTCCGCGTGTTGCATCCTTCGCAGGGCTAAAGAAGTACGGCTTGCATGATGGCTAGTGGCGCGCTGCTTTCCGCCCGGTTGTGATCGGACGGAGAGCAGCGCGCTTGTTTTGAAGCAGTTAGTGCAAACGGCATTTGCAACAGTTACTCTCCACGCAGTGCTTTCGGTCCAGTTGAGATACTTCTGAGTGAGAGACAACGTAGAGTCACGGAGCTATCGAACTGGCAAAAGCTTGAAGTCAATGTCGGTGCGCCACTCGCCTTCGCCAAGCTTGATTGTCTTTGCCTCTTCTTTTCTCGATACGCCGGGATAGCAGACGCGCGACTTCCACTCTGGACTGTCGTATTGCGCAAGCAGGCCTACGCCGACAAGATAGCTACCGGGTTGGCGTCCTCCTACCTCGAAGTGCCCCTGTTCGTCCGTAACTACAGTGAATTGGGGGCCAATCGGGGAGACGGGAACGATTGCCACTTGCACGCACCTTGCTGGCTTTCCGTCCGCGGTCGTAACTTGGCCTGAAAGCCTGCCATCCGTATGAAGTAGAAAATTGACATTGATACAGCTGGGCCCCCGGACGGATATTTCTCCTTCCGGCCCCCACAAACCTGGTTCAGCGTTTGTGCTCAGGTGATACGTACTGAGAGGCACCTCAAGCTCGAAGTGTCCGTTCCCGTCTGTCAACGCGCTGTATTCAACGCCGTCCGATACTCGTTTCGCGACAATCTTACGGTTCGGAACAGGCACTGCCTTAAACGGCACCAACGGCCTGACTGAGCGAGTCACATTCCCAGTGAGAATGCCTGAGTTAGTCAAATTTGCTAAGTGCCGCAGCGTGGCGATATCTTGTCGAGCATCCGCTATAGGCTTACTTAGGCCTCCATAAGACAGTATTAGCTCGCTGGTTTTTGGGTCGCGATTGAGGTAGAAGAGCCACTTGTCACCAGCCTTAACTTCAGTACGAAGACAAGCCTGGTCAGTAATGGCCGTGACTTCGCTGGCCGGGTCACCCATGAAGACTTCGTCTGGAGCCAACTGTAAACGCTTGTCGCGATCCGATATCTCTACCGCAGAGATTACAGTTCCTGTAAACACCTGCGCATAGCCATAGGTGCCGCAAATCTTTCCGAACCCGGAGTTCTGAATTCCACTGTAGGTACAGCCAAACTTCTTGCCATGATACTCAACCGTCCCAACGATAGATGCAGAGAGAGTTGGCACTAAGCAGGTCATGGCCAGGGCGAATATACAGGGCCGCCACTTCCGCAGAGGCAACATAACATGGGCATTATAGTCCGGAGTCAGCGTTATGGTCTCTTCTAACTGTCGCCGGGATGAGCGCTCAGCACGAAATCGGCGAGGAATCCTCATTCCATCAGCGGTCCTTGTCGACAGCGCAAGAGAGTCCTCTCGACTGCACTTCAACTTTGTTTTCGGCGCTACCAGCGATTTTGCACCAGCGGACGAATCTTTTCGTCATAAATGCGCCGCACCCCTGTCATAACCTCGTCGGTGAGAGGCGGCAGGTCCGACGCCTTGCAGTTGTCCGCTACCTGCTCCGGGCGCTTGCCGCCGGGAATAGCGCAAGTCACTGCGTCGAACATTAGGATCCAGCGCAGGGCGAACTGACTCATCGTGACGCCGGCTGGCAAGAGGGCGCGCATCTCTTCAACCGCTTCAAGGCCGACGTTGTAATCCACGCCGGAAAAAGTCTCTCCGACATCGAAGGCTTCCCCGTGGCGATTGAAGTTCCGGTGGTCGTCGGCGGCGAACGTGGAATCGCTGCGCAATTTGCCCGTCAGCAGGCCGCTGGCGAGCGGCACACGGGCGAGGATCCCCACCTGCTTCTGCTTGGCTCGCGCGAAGAACTGCTCTGCCGGACGCTGGCGGAAGCAGTTGAAGATGATTTGCACCGTCTGGAGGTTGGGGAACTCAACGGCCTTGAGCGCTTCTTCGATCTTCTCGACGCTGACGCCGTAATAGCGAATCTTGCCCGCCCGCACCAGGTCGTCTAGTATTCCGAAAACCTCGGGCCCGTCATACAGCGCGCCTGGCGGGCAATGAAGTTGCAGCAGATCGAGGCTGTCGGTCGCAAGATTTCGCAAACTGTCTTCGACCCACATGGTAAGGTTCTGGCGGCTGTATCCTTCAACCGTCTGGCGCGGCAGACGGCGGCCAGCTTTCGTGGCCACAATAATCTTGCTCTTTTCGCTCTGCTTCAGTTGAGCAATCAGGCGTTCGCTGCGGCCATCGCCATAGACGTCGGCGGTATCGATGAAATTTACTCCGCAGTCGACTGCCTGGCGCAACGCGGCAAGAGATTCCTTGTCCGAAACGCTGCCCCATGCGCCGCCGATGGCCCACGCGCCAAAGCTGATATCCGAAAGCTTCCAACCGGTGCGTCCAAGTTGACGGTATTGCATGGTTTCCTCTTCTCCTCCGCAGAATAGATCGGGTTCTGTTCCCGACTTGGCCGTCCAGCACGGAAGAATGACTCCTAGAGTGTAGCTGAGAATAGAAGGCGCTGGTCAGAACCAGTCGCGGTCATCCCCGGCTGATGCTCTCCATTAGGAATTCGAATTGGACTCGGGGCACACCGGGTCTTAGAGTCGATTAATCGGTTAAGTCTTGGGAATAGCGCAATTGCAGAATAGAATCTGATTATCCGGTGCGGCACCGTGGTAATCAACAATTCCACGGCCGATGCGGACTAGGTCTGTTCGGGCCGATAGAATGCTTGAAGGAATGGCGCTCTAATCGTTTTGGCACCGCCGCGCTGGTTACGGGGTGATCAGTTGCGAGACTTGGCGGGCGGGAAAGTCGAACATCGAAGACCCCTGCAGGGCATTTGATCTCAAAGAATGTACGGTATCGGTGAAAGCGATACCTTAGATACTAAGCTCAAGTTTTCGCGCACCGGATAGAGGAATTCGAGGAGACAAGATTTGGATCGATCGAACGAACCAGTTCAGGATCACGAGCACGCTGCCTGCTCTCTCGACGCCAGCCATGTGCTGACGTGGGAGGAAATCGCGAATTTGGCGGCGGAGCCCGGCAAGCCAGCCGAGACCCTGATGAACGTGGTCGCCTTGATTGCCCGACGTTTTGGCACCGATGTTTGCTCCGCCTACCTGCTGGAGCCCGACCGCGCCAACCTGGTTCTGGCCGCGACCATCGGACTGCGCCGGGAATGCGTCGGCAAGCTGCGCATGGCAGTCAGTGAAGGGCTCGCCGGGCTGGTGGCGGAACAGGTCCGACCGGTGGTTGTTGAACAAGTCAGGAATCATCCGCGCTTCAAGTACTTCAGCGAAGCGGGCGAGGATGCCTACCAATCGTTCCTGGGAGTTCCACTCATTGATCGCGGCGTGCTGCAGGGCGTTTTAGTGGTTCAAACCGTGGGGCCGCACGTCTTTACCGAAGAGGAAACGCGTTTGCTCACGGAGGCGGCAAACCGGGTGGCGCACATCGTGAGCGAAGCCCGCACGCTCGACCGTTTCATCGCGCCCGCCCAGGAGCGGCTCTGGACGCTGGCCCGCAACATGTGGTGGAGCTGGGATCACGATACCTCCGGCTTGTTCCGCGATATCGATCCACTGCGCTGGAGCCAGCTCAATCACAGCCCGGTCTCGCTGCTGAACGAGTATCCTCTGGAAAAACTCGAAGCGCGCGCCGCCGAACTCGTCCTGCATAGCCGGATCAACTATGCCTATCGCCGCCTGTGCGAGTATCAGGACGCGGAGCGAACCTGGGGTGCGCGCCACGCCGGTGTGCTGCGGCCTCGGCCCGTGGCCTATTTCTCCGCTGAATTCGGCGTGCATGAATCTCTCCCGGTCTATTCCGGCGGACTTGGAGTTCTGGCAGGCGATCACATCAAGAGCGCTTCCGATCTCGGCATCCCCCTTATCGGCGTGGGCCTGTTTTATGGCCAAGGATATTTCCGCCAGCGTCTTGACCGCGACGGCTGGCAGCACGAGGAATACCTCGAGACCGATGTCAACCAACTTGCCATGGAAACGGCGATCGGGACCAACGGCAGACCGGTCGTAGTGCAAGTCGAAACCCGCCATGGGGCGATCCATGCGAAGGTCTGGCGCGTGAAAGTGGGTCGTTGCGAATTATTTCTCCTCGACTCCGATGTGGAAGGAAATGCTCCGGAAGACCGCGAGCTGACCTCGCGTTTGTACGGGGGCGACGGCCGCGTTCGCGTGCATCAGGAACTGCTTCTGGGCGTGGGCGGCTTGCGCGCTCTGAAGGCACTCGGCATTACCCCCGGGGTTCTTCACCTGAACGAAGGACATAGCGCATTTGCCGTCCTCGAAGCGATTCGTCAACGCATGGAAGAGGAGGGCATCGGCTTCGAGAAGGCGGTGCCGCGCGTGGCCCGTGAAGTAGTTTTCACGACCCACACCCCGGTGCCTGCCGGCCACGATCGCTTTGACTCCGATCTGATTGAAGAGCACCTCGGACCTCTGCGCGAGGCCCTCGGTCTTTCCAGGCAGAGTTTCATGGCGCTGGGGCGCGAGGATCCCGACAGCGACGAGCGTTTCTGCATGACAGTGCTCGGCCTGCGGCTTTCGCGGCACGCCAATGCAGTTTCCTCCTTGCACGGTGAAGTCTCCCGCGCCATGTGGACCGGGCTCTTCCCCGGCAAACTGGAAGACGCGGTTCCCATCGGACACATTACCAACGGCGTTCATGTTCCCAGTTGGCTGGCTCCGCAGATGTTTCGCCTCTATGATCGCCATCTCGGCACGGGGTGGCAGCAGCGCAGCAGCGAGGCCCAAATCTGGGAGGGCATTGAAAACGTTGACGACGGTGAACTCTGGGAGACTCACTTCAATCTGAAGTCGCGGATGATCGAATTTGTGCGCCGCCGCGCCATCAAACAGGCCGCGCGCCGCGAAGAGCCGCGCGGCGTGCTGCTGCAACTGGAGCGCGTACTCAGTCCGGATGCGTTAACCATCGGGTTTGCGCGCCGCTTTGCAACCTATAAGCGTGCCAATTTGATTCTGGCGGACATCGAAAAAATAGCCAGCATGGTCAACGACCCGAAACGCCCGGTACAGTTCGTATTTGCCGGCAAGGCGCATCCTCTCGACGATCCCGGCAAGCGCGTCCTGCAGCAGATCGCCCAGTTGATGCGCGACCCGAAGTTTGCCGATAAATTCGTCTTCGTCGAAGACTACGACATCAACGTTGGCCGCCATTTCGTGCAGGGAGTCGATGTCTGGCTCAATAATCCACGGCGTCCGCTCGAAGCCTCCGGAACCAGCGGTCAGAAGGTCGTTTTGAACGGCGGTTTGAACCTCTCGGTTCTGGACGGATGGTGGGCCGAAGCTTACGACGGCTTGAACGGCTTCGCCATCGGAACCGGCAGAACTCACTCCGACATGAATGTTCACGACTCCCGCGACGGCGACGACCTAATGCGAGTTCTGCGTGACGAAGTGATCCCGCTCTATTATCAGCGCGATCTCGACGGCCTTCCGCGCGGCTGGATCCAACGCATGAAGCGCACCATCCGCACCCTGGGCTGGCGCTTCAACGCCGATCGCATGGTGATGGATTACACCACCAAGTGCTACGTTCCAGCCGCCGGCGGCACCTCAAGCGACGTCCGGTTGAGAGTGTAGCCAACCGCTGCTAAAGGAAGGTCGTCCGATGGCGAGTTGGACTGCTTTGGGACGTCGGCGCTCAGGGGATAAAGCCGCTTGTGTAGCGGGTTCTAACGGCATGGCTGAAGCCATGCCCTTTCAAGGCTCCCCGGTTAGATGACTTAATCAGAGGTTCCCTAAGAGCTGCACTTCAGTAGGACGCAGGGGCGGTTGCGTCTTCGGGGTATGCCGGCATGCCGAACTCGGGAACGTCGAGCCCTTCTTCTTCGACCTCGGGCGCCACGCGCATGCTCAAAATCATTGAATCAATGTCTCAATGGGTCAATGACTCGATCGCGGTTTCGACTTGACAGTCCTGCCAGACCATTTAATATAGATGAATATTTATGCATTTTAATGGATAATTATGCCTCAACGGGAATCGAGAAACGACGAGGTGTGGGAGACTTAAAGAGGATCTGATGGCGGCCAAACTCAAAACCGCGGTTCTCGGCGCAACCGGCTATTCCGGCGTCGAACTCGCCCGTCTGCTCGGCCGCCATCCGCGGACCGGCGCGCCCATGCTTTTGCGGCGCAGCGCGGAGATCGACGAGTCGCCCGGCAGGCCCGCTGCCGGCTTGGCCAACATTTCCGGCAACGGCAACGGTCATTCGCCAGTCCAGCCGTCGCCAGTCCAGCCGTTTTCGTGGTCGGCATTGGAGCAGCATAGCGTGCAGTTGCTGTTTTTGGCTACACCCCACGCCGTTTCTCGCGAACTTGTTCCCGAGGCGATTGCGCGCGGGCTGCGGGTTGTCGATCTTAGCGGCGCGTGGCGGCTGAAACAGGAACAGAATCGCGCCGTCTATGGCTTCGAGGATGCCGACGCCCAAACGGCGGCCGAACTCACCGAGCGCGCCGTGTACGGTCTGCCAGAACTGAAGCCGAACGCCGACCAGATTCCTTCGGCCGCGCTGGTGGCGAATCCTGGCTGCTATGCGACTTCCATCATTCTTGTGCTGGCGCCCTTGTTGTCGGCTGGCTTGGTGGATTGCGATCGCGGCATCATCTCCGATTCGAAGTCAGGCGTATCGGGCGCCGGCAAGGAACCGACGGCGCGCACCCACTTCGTATCCGTGGCCGACAACTTTTCCGCCTACTCGGTCTTCGGGCACCGTCACACCGGCGAGATCCTCGAGCAACTGGCACTCAATTCGGGCCAGTTGATTTTCACTCCTCATCTTTTGCCGATCCCGCGCGGGATTCTATCCACGATTTATGTGTACCTGAAACGTGAAATGACGGCCGACGAGATTCAAGGCTGTTTTCAGGATTTCTACAAAGGCAAGCGGTGGGTGCGCATTTTCCCGGCATCGAGTTTGCCGGAAATCCAATTCTCCGTGCACACGAACTACTGTGATCTGGGCTTCTGCCTGGCGCGCGATGGCCACCGGTTGGTGCTGGTTTCCTGTCTCGACAACCTGCTCAAAGGCGCAGCCGGTCAAGCCGTGCAGAACATGAACCTCATGTATGGCTGGGATGAAGCGGAGGGCTTGCAGTGAAGATTGTCGTCAAGATCGGCGGCGCGGCGCTGGAGGATAAACCGACTCTCCAGAAATGCGCAAAGGCGGTGGTGCAACTCGCCCATGACGGACATCAGGTCGCGGTCGTGCACGGCGGTGGCAGCGCGTTGACGCGCACTCTGGAACTCCTCGGGAAGAAAAGCGACTTCGTCCACGGACTGCGCGTTACCGACGCCGAGACGCGCGACGTTGCCCTGATGGTCCTAGCCGGAATCGTGAACAAGAGTTTAGTGGCGGCGATCGGTGCTGCCGGGCAACCTGCCATCGGTCTCTGCGGCGGAGACGGCGGCGTCTTTCGTGCTCGCAAGAAACAAGACGCGGAACACGATTTGGGATACGTCGGCGAAATCTGTTTCTCGGAACCGCGCTGGCTCAGAGCCATCTGGGCTGAAGGTGGCATTCCGGTGCTCTCCTCGCTTGCGCTCGGAGGCGACGGCCAATACTACAACGTTAATGCGGACCAGATGGCTGCGGCTTGCGCGATAGCCTGCGAGGCTGACGCGCTGATTTTTCTGACCGACGTGGCCGGGGTGAAACAAGCCGACGGCGCGGTGATGCCGCGGTTGGACACCAAACAAGTCGCGGGACTCATTCAGGAATCTGTAATCAGCGGCGGGATGATGCCCAAGCTCGAAGCGTGCACTCAGGCTCTCAAGTCCGGGGTGGGGCGAGTGCGCATCCTGCCTGCGGCGCAGGTCGAAATGCTGCCCTTGTTTTATTTCACCAAGATCGAGTGCGGCACAGAGGTGTTGAGAGCATGAGTCTCGCCTCGGTCAGCCGCATGGAAGCGAAGCTCCTGCTTCCCACCTACGAGCGCCAGCCCATCCTTTTTGAGCGCGGGCGCGGCGTGTATCTGTGGGATTCTCAGGGTAAGCGGTACTTGGATTTTCTGAGTGGAATCGGCGTCAACGCGCTCGGCCACAAGCATCCGGCCATCCAGGCGGCGATCAAGCGCCAGGCTGGACGGCTGATTCATATTTCGAATCTCTTTTTCCACGAATATCAAGCGGAACTCGCGCGGCTGCTGACCGAGATCTCCGGACTGGATCGCGCTTTCTTTTGCAATAGCGGCACCGAGGCCTGGGAAGGCGCGCTGAAACTCGCCCGCGCCTTTGCGCGAGCCAATGATAAGGGCGGCCGCAATAAGAACGGTGGCAACAAAAACAGCGGCGAGCCAAAGTCAAATCCAATTCCAACGACGCGCATTCTGGCCATGGAAAACTCCTTTCATGGACGCACCTTCGGAGCGCTTGCCACCACCGGTCAGCCGAAGTATCGCGCCCCGTTCGTTCCGCTTGTGCCGGGTGTGACTTTCGTGAAGTTCAACGACCTGGAGGACCTGCAACGAAAATTTGATACCAGCGTCTGTGCCGTGTGCATCGAGACCATTCAGGGAGAGGGCGGGATTTGCCCGGTCAATCGAGAGTTTCTCGAACTCGCGTCGCGCTTGACGAAACGCAGCGGCGCGTTGCTTCTGCTCGACGAAATTCAGTGCGGTCTCGGCCGCACCGGGCGCCACTTCGCCTACCAGCACTATGGCGTGCTGCCCGATGTGGTCACGGTCGCCAAACCGCTGGCGTGCGGATTGCCGCTCGGCGCCATCCTGACCACGGAACGCGTGGCGGGTTGTATGCATCCCGGTATGCACGGAACAACGTTCGGCGGAGGCCCGCTGGCCTGCGCCGTGGCCATTGAATTCCTGAGGGAGGAGAAGAAGTTACTGAAGCACGTGCGCAAGCTGGGTGAGTATTTTCACGGGGCGCTCGAAGTGCTGGACAAGAAGCACAAATCGATTCAGGACGTCCGCGGAGCGGGCCTGATGCTGGCCGTGGAATTGGACTCGCCCGAACTGGCGAAGGCTGTGAGCAAGCAACTGCTGCAAGAAGGAATTATCATTAATCGCACGCACGAAACCGTACTGCGCTTTCTGCCGCCATACGTGATTCAGAAGAAGCACGTGGATCAGGTGGTCAAGGCCCTGGATGCGGCGTTGCGCAAGAATGCGGAAACCACGCACAAAAAAGAAAAAGCCGCTCCGTCGCGGCGCCGGGAAGTTAATGCGCACGCGTGAAGCGGTCCTGCCCGACGCCGAGCAGATTCACGCTCTCGTCTCGGCCTACTCCGGCGATGGCACTCTCCTGCCGCGCACGCTGGCGGAGATCTGCGAGAACGTCCGCGACTTTGTCGTGCTGGAGAATGACGGACGCATCATCGGATGCGGTGCGCTCCACCTCTATGGCTTGCACCTGGCCGAGATTCGTTCGATTACTGTGGATCCCGCGAGCCAAAGCGGCGGAGGCGGCCGACGCCTGGTCAAGGCGCTGCTGGCGCAAGCGGAAAAACACAAAGTCACCTGCGTGTGTCTGTTCACGCGCATTCCAGAATTCTTCTCACACATGGGATTCACTGTCGCGAATCACCAGGACCTTCCGGACAAGATCCACAAAGACTGTTACAAGTGCCCCAGACTGTATCGCTGCGACGAGGTGGCGATGATCCGAGGAAATCTGCCCACGTTCGCAATCTTGCCGCCGCCCAAAAACTGGTTGAAGATTCAGGCATGACACCACTGCGCCGTTCTCCCGAGAAAATTCGTTTGCCTCGCGGCTTTTCCTTTTCCGCGGTCGCCGCCGGAATTAAAGTGAGTGGCCGGCCGGACCTGGCGCTGGTTGAAGCCGCGAATGGTGCGAGCGCCGCGGCGTTATTCACGCAGAACCGGGTCGTCGCCGCTCCCGTGGAAGTGGGCCGTGCGTCGTTGCTTTCGACGGGCGGCCGCGTTCGCGCCGTCGTCGTCAATTCCGGAAACGCCAACTGCGCCACCGGACGCGCCGGCATTCAAGCTTGCGAACAAGTTTGCCGCGAAGCTGGAGACCTGTTCGGCGTGCCTGCCGCCGAAATCTTTCCTTCGTCGACTGGCATCATCGGAGTTCGACTGCCGGCAGAAAAGATCCGCGCCAAGCTGCCTGAGCTCATCGCAGCGAGATCGCCCAGCCAGCGGGGAGTCCTCGCCTTCGCCCACGCCATCATGACCACCGACACCCGGCCGAAGCTAGCGTCCGCGCGCTTCCGCGCTTCGTTGTCAGAGAGCTCGACAGCAGGCTCGAAAGAAGTCACCGTTTTGGGAATCGCGAAGGGCGCGGGCATGATCCATCCGCAGCTTGCGACCCTGCTGGTGTACTTGTCTACCGATGTCGACGCCAGTCCGCGAGAGTTGCAGACTCTTCTGCGCGAGGCGTGTGACGATTCGTTAAATTGCATTTCCATCGACGGCGACACCTCGACCAATGACACCGTGCTGCTGCTGGCGAGCGGTGCGAGCGGCGCTCGGGTGAGAGATGTTCGCACACGAAAGAAATTGTCGGCGGCTCTGACCGCTGTATGCCAATCCCTTGCCGAACAGATCGTCAGCGACGGGGAAGGCGTGCAGCACGTGATCCGTTTGTTCGTCGAGCAGGCGCGGAGCAGGGAAGAGGCGTTACTAGTGGCGCGAACCATTGCTCACTCCATGCTGGTCAAGACTGCGTGGGCGGGGGCCGATCCGAATTGGGGGCGCATTCTCGCGGCGGTAGGAAGGTGCGGCGCTCCCATCGATCCCTCTCGCGTCCAGATCTTTATTGGTAGTCAGAAGGTGTGCCGCAACGGAATCGCGTGCGGATTCAACGAGCGGGTAGCTCATCGCACTCTTGCGCAGCCGGTCTGCGATATTCGTGTGCAGCTTGGGCGCGGCCGGCACTCCGTGCGATTTCTCACCACAGATCTGACTGCGGAGTATGTGCGGATCAACGCCGACTATTCGACGTAGTGCAGGTCTCAGGTGTTAGGTCTCAGGAAGACCCAAAGGCGGACCGGGTTTGTTCCTGAGACCTGAGACCTGGCACCTGAGACCTGCTGCTAGAAGCTGAACATTGCCTGCAATTCAATTTTTCGATTTGCGGCCATGCTCGAAAACGGGCCACCGGCCAGAGCGATCGATTTTCCGAATTCTTGTGAACTCCACACCCCGACCGGCGCGGCCGCATTTACCTTGTTGAGAAGGTTCCGCGCATTGACGCTGAAGGTCAGGCTGTAACGGCGAGTAGTGGCGGGTCCACCAAAGCCACCGGGCCCTCGTCCTCCAAAACCGCCCCCCGGGCCGCCGCCACGCGGACCGCCACCAACGCCGGGAGGGGGACCGCTGGGAGTGCCTCCGCCCGCCTGCGCTGCTGCTTTTGCGCCAAGGTCGGGTCCAAAGCCGAACGTCTTCGCCAGGCGCAGGTTCAGCGTGAAGTTGGACGGGCCGGTCAGATAGTTGATGGGAATCGGAGCGTAGGAAGTAGTCGGAACCACATAATGGCAAGCCACCGTCAGCGATACGCACGAACCCGAAGGATTGGTCGCGAATGCGGGCCGAACGTTGAACTGCAAATCGCCGGCCAAGTCCTGGCCCGCGGTGACGTTGTAGGGCGAGCCGGAATTGAAAATCATGAACGGACTCAGGCGAAACCCCCGCGGGAATCCGATTGTGCCGCCCAGAAACAGCCGATCCCGTATCGCGAAGGACGCTCGCCCGTAGTCCACGCTCAAATCGTATTGATTCGATGGAAAACTCGATGCGCCGGAAGCATCGCTGTTGGCGTAGTTCAACGAGTAGAAACCGAACAGGGAGAGCTTCGCTCCCGCCCGGATGTTGAAATTGGCGATCAACTGGTTCTGCCGGAAGAGTCCATCGGAGGAATATTGATAGATGTCGCCTTCGTTTGGATTTGGGCGTGGCCCACCAGCGGAGTTCGGTGTGCCAGGTGTCGGCGCATTGGTATCGATCGTCAGAAACTGGTGCACGCCGCGCGTATTCAAATACGAAACCGTAACGTTGGCGATCTTTGTGAGCTGTCGCTCCAGGCTGAACGCGGTTTGCATGATGTAGGGCGAGTGCAAAGTCGGAGCGATCTTATAAATCGGCGAAGTCGTTTGCGCCGGCAGAGTGCTCACCGCAGGCACGTTCGGGAAAAAATCTATTCCACTCGACACGGCGTACTGCTGCTGGGTGACCCCGTTCAAACGGTCCGCATCCAGCACGTAGTCCTGACTGAAGCGGTCGTAGAACAGCCCGAAACCACCGCGCAGTACGGTTTTCGGTGCGCTCTTGCCTCCCCCGCCGATGCCCCACGCAAAACTGACGCGCGGGGCCCAATCCGCATGATCGTGAATCGCGTTCTGGGTTTCAAAGCGCAGCCCGGCGCTGAGCGTGAAAGTGGGACGCACCTTCCAATCATCCTGCACGTACAAACCGGCATCCACCACGGTAGCCGTCACGGTGGGAACGGGATCGCCGGAGGTCAGCGTCGCATCGAGCTTAAACTGAGTCGCGCCTGTAGGCGTCGTGCCGTCGGCGAGAGCCTGCAAAGCGGATTGGTAAGCCAGAAGGTCAGGGAAGGTGAAGCTGCCGTTGAAATAAGCGCTCGACGTATTGACTTCGCGAACTGCCCGCAGCCGTCCTCCGAATTTCACAAAGTGCTTGCCCTGCAAAATCGAAGTGAAATTCTGAAGTTCGTAATGATACTCGTGGTCCGTCTCATTTCCTGAACTGTTGCGTCCGGCGGTGAAATAGCCGATCACGTTGATGGCGGGAATGCTCGTCAGGTCCGACGGCAACGGATTCTGCAACGGAGTCTGCACCGGATTCTGCCCGCTGCTGTCGCGCAGGTACTGGAATCGCGTCTCATTCACTGCCTTCGCTCCCAGGGTCTGCGTATCGGTGATCTGCACGGTGTGTTCGGAGTCGGTGGTGTCGTAGCCAGCCTCCGGCAGCACCGTTCCGCCCACACCTGCGTTCTGCTGTGTGTCACGGTAAAACTGGTAGCGAGCGCTCAGCGTGTTGCTGGCTGCGACCTGGTAGTCGATCCGCGGACTAAGGTTGGTACGGGTACGCGGGTTGGGAATGCTCTCGCTCAGTTGAATCTGACTCAGGTCCGCGGCCAGCGCCGGAGCGTTTACGACTGCGATCTCGTCGATGTTGCGGCGCTGTGCGTCGAAAAAGAAGGACGCCTTCTTGTTGATGGGGCCGCCGATGTTTCCCTGGTAGATTACGGAGTCGTACGGCGTCTGCGGAGCGTCGCCGAGAAATGGATTGCGCGTGTTCAGTCCCGAGCTGTTGCCCACGACTGATAACTGGCCATGGTACTTGTCGGTGCCCGGTTTGGTGAAGACTTCGATTCGTCCGTAGCCCAGCTTGTCATATTCGGCTGAAAATGGATTTGAATTGATGCGGATCTCACGAATCGACGACTTCGGGGGAAGTTGTCCGGCAGTGAATCCATCGATGTAAAGCTGCCCGCCGTTGGGACCGGCCGAAGGTCCAGCCAACGCTTCAAGGTCAGACTGCAATTCATCAGGGTCGTCAGGAAGCGCTTCCAGATCTTTGCCGCTGAGCACGACCGCGCTGGCATTGTTGGCGGGGTTGACGTCGACTTGAGGGGTTTCTTCCTGGACGTTGACCTTTTCCTGCTTCACGTTGATGTCGAGCGCGATATTGAATTGCGCGGCCTGCCCGGCTGTGACATCCACGTCGTTCTGCACAAAAACGGCGAATCCCTGGGCGTTCGCCGTGACGGTGTACTTACCCGGCGCTAGGTTTCCGATTTCGTAGCTGCCGGTGCGATTGGTGGTGGCCGAATGCGTTTGTCCCCCGGATACCAGGACGGCCACCGTGGCGTTCGGCACCACCGCCCCCGAGGGATCGGTCACTTGTCCGCGCAAGGTTCCCGTCGTGGTTGATGGCTGCGTTGACGACTGCGCCGATGCCGGCGCAGCCAAGCCGATCAGCGGCGCCGTAATCAGAATTGCCAAGATCAGATTTGTCAGAATGACGTTTGATAAATACTTCAACACGCACCTTATTCTTTCCAGGCAGATCACACTGATTGAGAACACGGATTGAGGTTCATTCACTGCTGCGCGGCTTCACCTTCTCCACCGGACGCGCTCAACGACCACGGCGAAAGCAGCGAGGTTGCGCTTCGATTTGGCGCCGCCGTCAGGATGGCCTCCACTCCGGCCAGCAGCTTGCTTGCCGTAACCGCGTCCGATTTTCCACCCGCTGCCGCCAGGATAACCACGGCGTCGCCCTTCTGCAGGTCCGCCAGTTTGATGATGGGCGAGCGACTCAGCATGCGCTGCAAATACGAAGAGCCGTTTCCACCTGGTCCGCCGCCCGGCCCGTGCCCCGTTTGCGATTCTGTCCCTGGTCGCGCCCCACCAGCCCCCGGCGCTGAACCCTGCCCGTTGCGCATACCTTGGCTTTGGCCGATAGCGCCCGGTTGATTTCCGTCCCCGCCGCTTCCCGCGCCTTTCAAGAGAATCGCGATGCGTTGCGCCGTTTCCGCCGGCAGCTTCCACAATTGCGAGTCGGAAGACACCTTCACCACTACCGCACTCTTGGCGATCACATCCTGCACCGTCATCGTATTGTTAGCGGAGTCGATCGCCTTGATGGTCCCCTCAATATACCGAAATGTGCCGGAGACAACTTCCTCCGCATTCACTTCACTGCCATCGGGGCTGCGATTTCCGCGCGCGTTCAACTGATCTCCCGCCTTGATCTGATCGATGGGCGCCGGTTTCGCGTCTTCGAACTTCACCGAGTCGGGTGCGTAGCGGCGCAGGATCGTATCCTTGGCGACGCGAATGGTGATACTCCGGTTCGCGCTTCCGCCGAGCTTGATGGTGATGATGTCCGTCGCAGCGTCCACATTGGTGACGATCCCATCCACCCCTCGTTTTTGCCAGTCTTCGCGGTCGTGCTGCTGTTTAGCCACCAAGTCCGCCGGCTTCACCACAATCACTTCCAGCGCATCGATCGTGTTTCCATCCGCCGATGCCCGTCCGCGAACCCGCACGCCATCACCCGGTTGCAAGTCTTGCGGCTGCAGAGTGGTCGCGTTCTTCAGATCCTTTTCTCCCGGCAGCACGTGCAGGACCTTGGTCGAGTTCGTCAGCTCAGCCGTGACCTCGCCTCCCGATTTATCCACCACCGTGATCGAATCCGCCTGAATGCTTTTTATCGTCCCCACCGCCTTAGCGACCTGTGCGCCTCCTGAACCACTCGCTGGTTTGTCCTGCGCGCGGACGTAGCCCGGCCCCGTCAGTATCAGAGCGATCAATGCCGCGAGCAGGCCCGTCGCCAGACGCAGCGCTCTCCCTGGGAGGTGTCGCATGGGTCTACTTATCCGCATACCTGAACTTTACTTTAGCATCGCCAATCGCACCATACCTACCCTTTACGAAGTTTTACCCGGCGTTGACCTACCTTTTACAGGACGCTGGCAACTTCAACTCCATTGCTACGCATCCACTGATAGGTATCCAACTCATGTCGATCTCGGGCTCAAAGGCCGGATCGATCCGTTGCTGCACAGGACAGTAACTGGGGTCGGGTCACAAAGAAAACGATGTTTGCATGGGTGCCTATGTCCGTTGACAAAATCAGCGCCGAGTTCCATCCCGTCGCGGCCGGCTTCCTGTACCGGTTGACGGTTGCCTTCCCGAGTTGGGCGGGCGCGATCCTGGCCGTGTATTCTATTTTCTTGTGCAGATGCAGTGCTCTTAAAATTCGCCTGAAATAAACGATAGACGGAGCATGACAAGCGGAGGATGTACGGTGAATGAGTTCCGGCCAGATAATCTCCGGTTCAGTCGAGAGATGTGGAAGCCGGTTGCCTGTGCACTGGTTGCCGCACTGGGCGCTTTTCCCGGAGTCGGGCCGCCGGCGTGGGCTCAAGATGCGGCCGCAACGATCGCGGTCGACGTCAAAGTGGTCACGCTTCCCGTCACCGTTCGCGACAAACATGGCGCGATCGTGCGCGACCTCACCAAAGACGATTTCACGCTGCAGGAAGACGGCCGGCCGCAGACTATAAAGTACTTTTCGCAGGACACGAACCTGCCGCTCACGATGGGTCTGCTCGTCGACACCAGCCGCAGTCAGACCAGCGTCCTTGACGCGGAGCGCAACGCGAGCCGCAGTTTTTTCGATCAGATGCTGGTGAAAGAAAAGGACAAAGCTTTTCTCATTCACTTCGATCGTGAAGTAGAACTGCTGCAGGACTTGACTTCGTCCCGTGAAAAGCTGCAAGCGGCACTCGATTTGCTCAAGACGCCATCGGACCGTGAGCGATCGAACGACCCTAACGACTCCGACGATTCGCGCTCAGGCTCGGGTTCGCATCGTGGCGGCGGTACGCAGCTTTACGATGCCGTGTTCCTGGCGTCGAACGAATTGATGAAAAAGCAGCAGGGCCGGAAGGCTCTCATTATTCTCACGGACGGCGTCGACCGCGGCAGCAAGACCTACCTGGAGGGCGCGATTGAGTCGGCCCAACGCGCCGACACGGTGGTCTACTCCGTCTATTTTGCGGATTCTCACCGCGACGAACGTGACCAAGACCAAAGGCGTGGCGGCGGCATGGGTCGGGGCGGCGGCTGGCCCGGAGGAGGGGGAGGTGGTGGTGGCTGGCCCGGTGGCGGAGGCGGCTATCCGGGCGGAGGCGGCCGCGGAGGAGGCCAACGGCATCCCGAGGAGCCGCGCAGCGATGGCAAGAAGATTCTCCAGCGGATTTCCAAGGAAACGGGTGGGCGCTTCTTTGAAGTTACGAAGAAAGAAACCGTCGGCGATATCTACACCAGTATTGTCGAGGAATTGCGAACCCAGTACAGCATGGGCTACACCCCCGACAAGGACAGCACTGCCAGCGGTTATCACCACGTCACCTTGGCGGTGAAGAAGAAAGACCTGACCGTGCAAACTAGAGATGGATACTACGCGGATCGGTAGCTAGCCGACCGCGAATAGCAGATCTTTACCACAGAGGACACGGGGAACACGGGGGGAATCGTGAACCCGGGTCATTTCGCGGCGAGTTCTTCGCGCAGCGCGTGCCCCAGTGCGGCCTGCCGGTCCGCACTCAACTTGGCTGCGCCTGAGGTCAGGTATAGGACATCGATCGCCATCTGCCCCTCGGTTTCGATCAGCGCAATTTCGATGTTGCACTCGTGCTTCGAGACCAGGGAGCACATACGGTAAAGCAATCCGGGACGGTCCTGAGTCAAAACTTGCACAAGCGTGCTGTGCGCCGAGGAGCTATCGTCGAATTCAATCTGGGTCGAGATCTTAACCTTCGTGCTGTCCGCCTTCTCGGATTTCAAACGATCGCGCAACATGCGCGCCAGGTCGGCTTCTCCTTTGACTACGGCCGCGATGCTCTTCTTAAGACGATCCCATTCCTGCAGGTTCATCTCCAGCGTTCGAAACCGATCCGTGAAATAGAAAGTGTCCACCACAATGCCCGCGGCATTGGAGAAGGCATTCGCTTTCACGATGTTCATGCCCCACGCGGCCAGCGCCCCGGAAACCGAAGCGAACAGGAAGGGCCGGTCAGTGGTAACCAGCGTCAGCTCATACCATTGACGAACTTGCTTCAAATTCAATAGGACGCCGTCCTGCCCCAACCGGGAGGCCATTTCGGCATGCGCCAGAACGTCGGTTGCGCCGTGAATGCGCAAATACCGTTGCGGTAGTCCTTCGAGAAACGTATTGATCTTCTTCCCCGCCACCGGCGCCAGCGACCGAAGATGCGCAAGGTTGCTGCCGTCGTCGCCCGTGTGCACACGTTCATCAGCGCTGCGGCTCAAATAATTCGCGCATGCAATATACAGTTGCCACAAGTTGTCCGCTTTCCAGGGCGTCATCGCCTCCGGATTCACGGCTTTGATGTCGGCGTAAGTCATCAGGCACAGCATCTTCAGCCGTTCGGGCACGCCCACTCTTTCGGCGAACGACTTCACATTCGCGGGATCGAACACGTCGCGCCGCATCGCCGCCGACATTTCCAGATGGCTCGCCACCAGATATCGCACCGTCTCCCGATCCACTGGATCAAGATCCAGCCGCTCCGCACAACTGTCGGTGAGTTGCAGGCTGAGCTCGACGTGATTCTCGCTGGGCACGGCTTTGCCGGAATCATGCAGCAGCAGCGCCAGGTAAAGCAGTTCCGGCTGTTCGAGTTCGCTCTGCAGTGCCGCAAAACGCTGGTCCCATTCCGATTTCGATTCTTTCAAACGATGCAGATGTTCGATGGCCAGGAACGAGTGCTCATCGACCGTGTAGCGATGGTAAAAGTCGCGCACCACCAGCGCCTCAATCCCCCGCAGTTCGGGCAACAGAAGCGACAGCAGGCGGAGCGCGTTCATGGCGCGCAGAGCGTCCGCCGCATACGGCTGCACCAGCGTTTCCTGCAGATAAAGCCACAACTCGGCGCCACGCGGGGGTGTTGCCGCCAGCGCGGGCAGCGCCTGCTCGACTTTGAATTCGGTGGTCGTGCTCAGTTTCAGGCCGTGTTCCGCCATGAAATGAAAAAGCCGCAACAGCATTTCCGGATCGCGCAGGCCGCCCGGTTCTTGCGGTTGCTTCGGCTGCTTCAAAAAGATCAGTCCATCCACTACGGAGAAATCATCGCTTGCGACCTTCAACCGCCAGCCCTGGAATTGCCGGTACAACGACGACCAGGCAGCGGGAATCTCCTCGAGCAGTTGGTTGCAGACTCGGTGCACGGCGCGCACGTGGCCAAAGTGGACACGCATCCAGTCGGCTGCGTTCGCGATCTCCAAATCGCTGGTGCCGATCTTTTTGGCCGCCGCTTCGTCCTGTGCCTCCCAGGTGAGCGTGTTGTCGTGACGGCCGTAGCGGAAGTGGAGAAAGCAACGCACCGACATTTGGAAATCCAGCGCCGCGTCGAGCGCCCGCCGCGAAGAAACCGGCAACAGCGTGTTTGTGTCCGGCCACACCTTCAACTTTTCCATGGCGGAAATCAGCGCCAGCCAGTTGGCGACGTTGTAGTCGCGCAAACCGCCGGGCCCATCTTTCACGTTCGGTTCCAGGTGAAAGACGGTATTGCCAAACTTATGGTGACGAGCCCGCGTAATCTCGGCCAGGTTCTGGATGAGGCTCTGGCAATCGCGCCCGACTAAACGGGGAACAGCTTTTTCGCGCAACCGTGTGAAGAGTTCTCGATCGCCCGCCAGGAACCTACAGTCGAGCAGCGCGATGGCAAACTCAACATTGTTGGGATCGAGCCGTTCGCATTCCGCCAAATTTCGCGTGGCGGGACTGAGCTTCAGCCGCAGGTCCCACAACTCCTGCGAAAAGCGCCGGATGGGATCTTTGAATTCATTTTCGGAGTCACTCCCGGCGTGCAGAAACAACAGATCGATATCGGAGTGGGGGAAAAGCCAGCCGCGCCCGTATCCGCCGGTTGCCACCAGAGCGAAATTCTTCGCGCCGTCTGGTGCGGCGGGGCTGGAGCCAAAGTCAGTTGAATCAGGGTGCGAACTGGCGACGATTTCCTTCCAGAGCCGTTGAACAATCGAATCGACCAGCGCCGTGCGCCTGGCCAGCGCGCTCCGCCCTTCACCTGTGACGGAAAATTCCTGCTCGATAGCAGCAGATTCCCGCGCGTACAGATCCCGTAACTCACTGCGGACGGTGGCCACGGTGGTCATATCGTTGACACCTCCCCGAAGTGTTTACCCCTGCTCCAGCCTTGATTCCGCTCTGCTCACAAACGAGCAGAGGTGGGGGATGTCGGTCGTTCAGTGTCGATCGTTGCTGTCGATCTGCCGATTCGAAATTCGCGCGGTTACAGCACGCTGTCGCCGCGTTCGTCGTTGCGAATCCGAATCGCTTCGTCAACGTGCGAAAGGAAAATCTTCCCGTCGCCGATCTTGCCCGTGCGCGCTGCGGTGATGATCGCCTGCACGACTTTTTCTACCATTTCGTCGGCCAGCACGATCTCAAGTTTCGCCTTCGGGATCAAGTCCACGGTGTACTCGCGTCCCCGATAAAACTCGGTGTGTCCTTTTTGCCGGCCATGTCCTCTGGCTTCAAAAACGGTCATGCCCTCGACGCCAACCTCGTGCAAGGCGTCTTTCACGGCTTCCAGCTTGGAAACTTGAATAATCGCTTCGAGCTTTGTCATGGTTCTCCGTCCTGTTGAATCTATTGCTCTCGTTTCGGTTTCTCGTTATGCGGGCGATTCCCAAGAATATCCCTCTTCGCCGTGCTGCGAAAGATCAAGACCTTGCATTTCGTGGTCCTCTGAAACGCGCAGGCCGATGGTGATGTCCACCAGCTTCAGGAGAACCACGGTTCCCACGATCGCCAACGCCCAGGCAATCGCTATTCCGGCCAGTTGATTGAGTAATTGATGGGCATTGCCCTCGATCAATCCGGAAGCCAGCGTGCGTCCCTGAGCGTTCTTAAAGATCGGATTTACGGCGCTCGAGGCGAAGACGCCCGTCAGCAGAGCTCCGAGGGTTCCGCCCGCGCCATGAACGCCGAAGGCGTCGAGCGAGTCGTCGTACCGGAACATAGACTTGACCTTGGTCACCATGAGGAAACAGAAAACGCCCGCTGCCAATCCGATGGCGATGGCCGACATGGGCGAGACAAAACCAGCCGCGGGAGTAATCGCGACCAGTCCGGCCACGGCTCCCGAGATCGCGCCCAGGGCGCTCGGTTTCCCCCTCTTCCACCACTCTGCGGCGCTCCAGCCCAGGGTTGCGGCGGCCGCGCCAAAATGCGTAGCCACGAATGCGCTCGTCGCCAGAGCCCCCGCTGACAGAGCACTGCCCGCGTTGAACCCAAACCATCCTACCCAAAGCAAGCAGGCTCCGATGAAGCTCAAAACCACGCTGTGAGGAGGCATGGACTGCTTGGGATAGCCGATGCGAGGTCCGAGATACAACGCGCACACTAGCGCCGATACGCCCGAGGTGACGTGCACCACTGTGCCGCCGGCAAAATCGAGACAGGGAAATCGTCCGCCGAGAGAGGCATTCAGCAGGCCACCTTTTCCCCAGACCATGTGTGCCATGGGCGCATAGACCACGAGCGACCATAGCACCATGAAGGCGGTCATAGCGCTGAATTTCATGCGCTCCGCGAATGCGCCCGTGATGAGCGCCGGGGTGATGATGGCGAACATCAACTGGTAGATCATGAATGTCTGGAGAGGGATGGTCGGAGCGTAATCGGGGTCGGGTTGCGCTCCCACGCCGCGGAGAAAGACGCTAAGCAAGCCGCCGATGAAGCTGTTTCCCGGAGCAAATGCCAGACTGTAGGAGATCAGGCCCCACAGCAGAGTGACGATGGCCATCAGCGCGAAGCTCTGCATCATCGTCGACAGGACGTTCTTCTTTCGCACCAACCCGCCGTAGAACAGCGTCAGGCCGGGCCCGGTCATCATCAGGACCAAGGCGGAACTAGTCAGCATCCAGGCGTTGTCGCCCGAGGACTTTGCCTCGGCCACCGCCTGTTCCAATTTCGCGATCCGCGCCGATTGAGCCTCGCTTACGATGCCCGTGCCGTTTGCGGCCGCATTCTCACCCGAAGTCTGCGCCAGCGCGCCGATCGTGAATAGACACACCATCACCAGCGCAAGACAAACTGCGGCGGAATGTTTCATTGATCCTCGATCCTTAGACCCCGCTGACTCCTCTGGAGCGCTTGGCATCATAACAATAGCCGCTGAGCTGCCTCTTGCGGAAATCGAAACTATTTATGTTCGCGATTGGAAATCCTTATGTGCGCGTGCGGCAGCGTGACCGCTCGCATATGGTGGAGAGACGGGTTCCTTGCCCGTCCGCCGGGCGGGGACGCCCGTCGCTCCACCGGAGGAAGCAGTGGTCCAATTGACGCGGGAGGGCTTTCTGCGGTTGGATGGAAGCTGCGTGGCAACGGCGCCTTCCATTCTCGACCCAGAGTCCCGGCGGTTTACCCGCCTCGACGCAGCTTGGCTCGCGATCTGGCTCATCTTCCTTGGCATACTGGCCGTCCTCCCTCCGCTGCTCGAATGGCACAAGCAGTTAACCCTCCTCGCCATCGGCGTCGTGCAGTTGATGGAGACCAGGATCATCTCGCACTTGCCCAAACGAGGGGTCTTCTACGTCATCCTGCTTAAGATTTTGCTGGCAACCCTGCTCATCGACCATACCGGCGAAGTAGGAATCAACAGCAGTTACTATCCTATTTACTATCTTCCGGTTGTCACCGCTGCGCTCTACTGCGGCCCTTTGCTGACGCTGTTCTGGACCCTGATTGCGTCCGCGGCCTACTGTTCGTATTTGTATCCCGCGATGCAGGAATACGAACTGACTCCCGAGGCTTTCGGCTACCTCGCGCTGCGCATCATGTTTTTCTTTCTCGCCGCCATGGTCGTCAACCGCTTCTCGCAGCAGAGCCAGCATCAAACCCAGTTGTACCGTGAACTCGCCGAACGCCTTGCCGAAACCAATCGCCGCCTGGAGCACGCTCAGGCCGAAGCGCGGCGCTCGGAACGGCTGGCCGCTCTGGGCCAGTTGTCGGCTGGATTGGCGCACGAAATCCGAAATCCTCTCGGAGTCATCAAGGGCTCAGCCGAAATGTTGACGCAGAAATTGCAGGCCTCCGACGAGCTTGCCCGCGAGTTAGCCGGCTATATTTCGACCGAGGTCAACCGGCTCAGTGCCCTGGTCACCGAGTTTCTGGACTTCGCTCGTCCGCTTCATGCCGAACCGCATCCCGCGAACTTGATCGCGCTTCTGGACCGCGTGCTGCAAATTGTCGCAGATCGCTTTGCCGGCAAACAGAAAGGCAAACCCGTGCGTGTCGAGCGCCACTACGCCAGCGGACTGCCGCTGGTTCCGCTTGACGAAAGCCTGTGCGAGCAAGCGTTCCTCAATCTGGTGCAGAACGCCTACGAGGCTATGGAAGACCATGGCGGCACTTTGCGGGTCGAGGTTCAACCTGCTACAAGGGACGGTCGCGAGGGAGTCGAACTTCGCCTGGCCGACACCGGCCCCGGCGTTCCCGAAGAACTGCGCGAAGAAATTTTCAATCCGTTTGTGACCACGAAGAAAACCGGTGTGGGACTGGGACTCTCCATCGTGTCGAAGATCGTAGACGGTCATCATGGGTCGATCCATGTCGAGAAGGCGCCCGAGGGTGGCGCCGTATTTACACTCTTCTTTCCTCTCGAAGAAACCGTCGAGGCCGGGGCAACTGCCGAGTTTCGCTCGGCTTGGACGGGCGAGGTCGCCCGTCCCCACACTGGCACGAGCTAAGCAAATGCAGACTATTCTCATCATCGAAGACGAAGCCAAGATGCGGCGGCTGCTTGAACTGAACCTGGGCGACGACGGTTTCAAAACGCTCTGCGCGGGCGACGCCGAAACCGGGCTGAAGTTACTCGCCTCCGAACCCGTTCACCTCGTTCTTACCGATCTCAAACTCCCCGGCATCAGCGGGCTCGAATTTCTGCAAACGGCCAAGCAGCAAAACTCCGCGTTGCCCGTCGTGGTCATGACCGCGTTCGGGTCGGTTGAAACGGCGGTCGAGGCAATGAAGGCTGGCGCCAGCGACTACGTGCTCAAGCCATTCTCGCTCGCCGAAATGCGGATGGTGGTGCACAAGGAGCTCGATAACTCCCGCTTGCGCGAGGAGAATCGTTCGCTGCGCGAAGCCCTCGGACAAAAGTACAGCCATCCCAACATCGTCGCCATCAGTCCGAAGATGCAGGAAGTGCTGGCCACCGTCGAACGGGTTGCGCCCACCAACTCCACTGTTCTGCTGGGCGGCGAAAGCGGTGTGGGCAAAGACCTCATCGCCCGCGCCATCCACGAAAAATCGCGCCGCGCTTCCGGGCCGTTTATCAAGATCAACAGCACCGCGATTCCCGAAAATCTTCTGGAGAGCGAACTCTTTGGCTACGAAAAGGGAGCCTTCACTGGAGCCATCGCTAGCAAGCCGGGCAAATTCGAGCTTGCCGACAAAGGCACGCTTTTCCTCGATGAAATCGGAGACGTACCGGCCGCCACCCAGGTCAAGCTTCTCCGCGTGCTGCAGGAGCGCGAGTTTGAGCGGCTGGGCGGCACACGCACCATCAAAGTCGACGGGCGGCTTCTGGCTGCGACGAACCGCGATCTGCGCGCCGCGCTTGAAGACGGAACTTTTCGCGAAGACCTCTACTACCGGCTCAACGTGGTTCCGATCGATATCCCGCCTTTGCGTGAACACAAAGAAGATATCCCTGGATTAGCGGAGCTGTTCCTCGCGCGCTTCGCCAAGGATTCTGGGAGATCGGAGACCATCAATGGAATTTCGTCCGCCGCGATGCAGCTTCTCGCCGGTCATTATTGGCCGGGCAATGTGCGGGAACTGCAGAACGTCATCGAACGCGCCTGCGCCCTGGCTTCGGGCAGCCAGTTGGAAGCCAGCGACATACAACTCGACTCGCCGCGCAATCGCAACAACGCTACGTCCGATCGCTTTCTTCCCGACGGCATGACGCTTGACCAGTGGGAAGATGAAATGATCCGCGAAGCTCTGAAGCGTGCGGGCGGAAATAAATCACAAGCGGCGCGTCTGCTGGGGCTCTCGCGGAATGCGCTGCGGTATCGACTGTCGAAGATTGGCATTGACGACAACGACGGCGAGTGAGGCGGATCATCGGGTGGTCGGGTGATGTATCAATGCGCTTGATCGGGCGTGTGGGGTAGCTGGGGTGCCGTCCCTTGGGGGACTTGATTTGTCCCACTTTCGCCTTCCCGGCACTTACGCGCCGGGCTTTCCTGTCCTGCCGCTTTGCGGCTAGAGGTGTCATAGGTCTGTTCTGGCGCTTCGCGGCTAGAGGCGTCGTAGTACCGATGGTTCGGGCCTCTGGCCGAAAACCACCACCCTGGTGGAACCGGGCCACCGGGGACTGGCGAATCGCCGCTTGTTCAGGCTGTCATGTGTCTCTTAACTTTCTAAAAATAATGTAGTTAAGGAAATTTCCGCGTGTCGCTCGACATTGGCATCCGGCCTGCATTGTTTCAGGCAAAGATCTGTCCCGAACGAGGTGGAGGTATCTATGAAGTTCAAGTTAATAGCGGCACTTCTAGGATTGATGATCGCGATTCCGGGTGCTGTCGTCGCTCAGAACTCGGACGACCAAGTGCCCGATCAGGATTCGAAACCGTCGCCGAACATTCAAGCGGCACCCATGCCCGGCCCCAACGATCAGGGTGCCACGGACCAAGGTTCCGCTGACCAAGATTCGATGGGTCAGGGTTCGATGAATCAGGGCCCGGCGCAGCCCGGCGCCAACGACACGGGCGCTGGCGAACCTAGCTACAACACGCCGGCTCCGGAGGAAAAAAACGGGGTGGCGCGCATCAGCCTGATTCATGGCGACGTTTCCACGCAGCGCGGCGACTCCAAGGATTGGTCGGCGGCTGCGCTCAATGCGCCGGTGCTGGCGGGCGACCGCGTTTCTACCGGCGACAAGGCGCGCACTGAACTCGAGCTTGACTACGCAAACATGCTGCGGCTGGCTGAGCATACGCAGGCCAACATCACGCAGCTCACGCATTCGCAGATCCAGATTCAACTTGGGCACGGCATGGCGAACTACACCGTCTACAAGAACAGCGGTGCGGATGCGGAAATCGATACGCCCAACGTGGCGATTCGCACCGAGCGGCGCGAATCGAGTTTTCGAATTCTGGTAACTGCCGACGATCACACGGAAGTGCTGGTCCGCCGAGGGGAAATCGAAGTTACGACTCCGCAAGGCGGCACGCGGGTGGGACAGAATCAGTTCATTACCATTCAGGGCACCGGCGCGGACGAGCAATACAAGATTGGCGAGGCTCCGGCCCGCGACGACTTTGATCAGTGGAACACCGATCGCGACAACATGATCCGCAATTCGGAAGCGCGGCGGCACACGAACGACTACTACGTCGGGACCGAAAATCTCGATGGGCGCGGCACCTGGTCGGAAGTTCCGGATTACGGTCAAGTGTGGCGGCCAAATGAGCCCGCTGGCTGGGCTCCTTATCGGGATGGCCGCTGGGTGTATGAACCTTATTGGGGATGGACCTGGGTTTCTTATGATGACTGGGGCTGGGCTCCTTATCATTACGGCCGCTGGATGTATGTTGACGGCGGTTGGGGATGGTGGCCGGGTCCGGCTTACGGATACCCGTTTTACCGTCCGATCTGGGCGCCGGCTTATGTTTCGTTCTACGGATGGGGCGGAGGCGTCGGATTTGGCTTCGGTTGGGGCGGTGGCTGGGGCTCGATCGGCTGGTTGCCGCTGGGACCGTGCGACCATTTCCATCCGTGGTGGGGACGCTGGGGCGGTGGACGCTTCGGCGCGGTCGGATTCCGCGATTACAACCGCGGCGGCTTTGCTCCGCTGCATGGCGGCTCGCGGTTTTCAAACGTGAACCTGGCGATGCATGACACGCATTTCCGCGGCGGAACGACGGTCTCGGCCAACGAGTTCGGCAGAGGTCACATGGCTGCCCAGCCGATGAGTCATGCGCAGTTTCAGAATGCGCATTTCTCGACCGGCAGACTGCCCGTGACTCCGAGCCGCGAGAGTTTCTCGGCTAGCGGGCGACAGGCGGCAGCTTCAACGACTCGGAACGTGTCGCAGAATCAGCACTTCTTCTCGTCCCGAGGCGCCACGGCAGCGGCGACGCGGTCGTCTTCGCTGTCTTCGGAGCGAGGGCAGTCGCAGATTTCAAACGCCAACCGGCAGGATGGCAGGTCGACTGGAAACAGCCGCGAAGTCGCGCGCCCCGGGAATGGCAGATTGAGCCCCAGTTCGAACAATGCGATCCAGCGCTCCAACCAGGGCGCGGAAACACGTGGTAATTCGAACTCGGGATCGGTGTCCAGGCCCGGCAACTCGACCACCACTCGCGAAAATGGCGGCAACAATGGCGGCTGGCAGAAATTTTCACCGATGGCTCCGCGCTCGTCTTCAGAGTCAGGCAGGGCGAGTCAGTCGTCCGGCAGGACGGGCGAGTCGTACGGCGCTTCCCGCAATCCGGGTCCACAGGGCAGGAGCTACGGTTCAGGGGGCTACGGTGCAAGGGGCTACGGTGGATATTCTCGTCCGCCACTCAATATGAGGCAGCCTATTGTTACCCAGCGCTCTTACGGTGGAGGTGCCTATGGCGGACGCTCAGCCCCGGGTTATGGTGGCGGACGCTCGGCCCCGAGCTTCGGCGGCGGTCGTTCAGCCCCCAGCGGCGGCCATTCGGCACCGAGCGGCGGATCGTCGCACGGCGGTGGATCATCGCACGGCGGTGGGTCGCACGGTGGCGGCGGTGGCCATGGACATGGGCGGTAACACTGCGCTGGATTTCTCCCCAGTGTAGTGACGCAGCATAGCAACACTCTATCCCAGCAGTGAGACGCGCAAACTGTGCGTCCCACTGCTTTTTTTTTGGTACTAACTTTCATGCGGCATGGAAGATGGTGGGGAGGGTCTGCGGTTCAGGTTGGCACCTGCTAAAGTGACCATTGCATCCTATCCACGGAAACAGGAATCGAAGGTCACCATGAAGACTACCGGCAACACAATCCTGATCACGGGTGGCGGCTCCGGCATTGGCCGCGGCCTTGCGGAAGCCTTCCACGCCCTCGGAAATCACGTCATCATCGCTGGCCGCCGCAAGCAAGTATTGGACGCGACCACCGCCGCGAACCCCGGTATAACTTCGCTTGCGCTGGACATCGAAAACCCTGTCAACATACGCTCTTTTGCGGGCCAGATGGCGACGCGCTATCCGGCGCTGAACGTCCTCATCAATAACGCGGGTATCATGAGGGTCGAGAAGCTGCAGGCCCAACCGGACGATCTCGCCGACGCGGAATCCATCGTTGCCACTAATCTTCTCGGACCCATCCGTCTGACTGCGGCGCTTCTGCCGCTCCTGCAAAAGCAGCCTCGCTCGGCGATCATGAACGTGTCTTCGGGGCTGGCGTTTGTACCGATCGCTCCAACGCCAACTTATTGCGCAACCAAGGCCGCCATCCACTCCTATACGCAATCGCTGCGCTATCAGCTGCGCGCGTCTACGACAGAGGTTCTCGAACTCATCCCTCCTTATGTCGCCGCGGATCTTCTCAACGGAGCCTCCGACCCTCGCGCGATGCCGCTGGACAAGTACATCGCCGAGGTGATGGATATTCTGAAGGCCCAGCCTGCGGCGGTTGAGATCTGCGTCGAAAACGTGAAGGGTCTACGCTTCGCTGCGGAGAGCGGCCATTATGATTCCGTCTTCCGCGGACTCAACGAGGCTATGGCGAACGTATCCCATTAGAGCGAATCCAGAATGGCTGTGACCACAGGCGGCTGCCGAACCGCGCTCGGCTTGGACCCTTCGACTTCGCTCAGGGCAAGCTCGCGAGGGCGCCCGTCCCTACACGAACAACCGACTCCACATGTTTTTAGTATGCTAGCCTCGCGGTTCGGAAAGAGGTTTGGTGTGTATCTTCGATCTTTGCTCAGATGTTTGCTTCTGGTTGGCCTCGCTACTGCCGTGTTTAGCTTTACTCCGGCGATGCACGCGACGGTGCCGCAGTTCGGCGCGCAGGTTTGGATCGAACCGGGGCAGACTTCTGCGGAGATCGACGGCTGGTTCGCCACGCTGGAGAAAAGCCAGATGCCGGTGGCGCGGCTTTTCATGATGTGGAGCTACCTTGAACCGCAACGCGATACGTGGGACTGGTCGCTCTACGACGCCGCCTTTCGCGCGGCGGAACGGCATCATGTTGCCATCGTGGCCACACTCACCCCCAGCGGACGGCCCTCGTGGATGGGCGGGGACGACTCGCAGGGCGTCGGCGTGAATGAAACTGAAACGCAGCGCACCGCGGCCGCCGACTACATGGGCAAGGTGGTGGAGCGTTATAAGGGCAGCTCCGCGCTGGATACATGGCTGCTGCTCAACGAACCGGGACAGGCGCCCGTTGCGTCGGAACTGGCGAGCGCGGCCTTCGCACCGTGGCTGAAGAAGAAGTACGCGGGCATTGCGGATCTCAACCGCGCGTGGGGCACGAACTATGCGAGTTTCGCGGAGGTGAAGGGTCCGGCGAAGCAGAACCACTGGAATCCTTCGGGCGAGATCGACTGGACGGCGTATTGGCGAAGTTTCCAGACCTCACAACTGGCATGGATGGCGGCGGAAGTGAGGCGGCACGACGCTCAGCATCCGCTGCATCTCAATCCCCATGCGCTAGTGAGTAATCTGGCTGCGCTCTCCGATAACTTGCCGGAGTGGCGCGGCTTTCTGGACACGCTGGGATGCTCGATTCATCCTGCCTGGCATTTTGGCCTGCTACCACGCGACGACTTCGCCCTGGGAGTGAGTTACGTCAACGACCTGGTCGATGGAGCGATCACGCCCAAGCCGCACTGGGTCACGGAATTGCAGGGTGGCAACAACATTCACAGCAGTCCGCGTCCCATGGAACCGACCGCGGACGATATTGCGCAGTGGCTCTGGACCAGCGTGGGGGCGGGTGCGGAACGCACCATCTTCTGGCTGCTCAATGCCCGCCGCGCGGGACGCGAGGCTGGAGAGTGGAGTCTGCTGGACTTCGAGCAGAGGCCGAGCCGCCGCATGGAAGTCGCAACCGACATCGTCAGAACGATGGAGGCACACGCAGAGTTTTTTGCGAATGCGAAGCCGGTTTTGCCGGAGGTGACGCTGCTTCTGAGTCTGGAGACGATGACGTATCAGCTTTCCTTTTCCAACCCTGACGACGTGGCGCGCGACCGCAATCAGCAGTTGCTTGAGCTCCTCGGCATCTACAAAGCGATGACGCAGAATGGGCCTCCGCCGCGGGTGAAACATTTCGACGACTACGACTGGACCCTGCCCGGCAAGAACCGCGTGGTGATTGTGCCAGATGCTCGCGTACTTACCGTTGGCCAGATGACGAACCTGCTGCGTTTTGCACAAAGCGGCGGGACGCTTGTGATTACAGGGCTAAGCGGGCTCTATGACGAGCACGGGAAGATGTGGGCGCTCTCCGGATCGCTTTCCGGATCATCGCTGCTACCGCAGCTGACTGGGGCGCGGCTCAAAGAAGTGCATCTGCTGGGCACGGAAATTGCCGTGCCGATGCTGGGCGGGCCACTGCCCTCACGCCTGTGGATGAGTTCTGTAATCCCGCAGGATGCGACGGCAATTGCGACGCAAGACGGCGAAACAGTCGCTACCGAACGGCACCTGGCAGGCGGTGGGCGCGTAATCTGGATTCCCTCGCCGGTCGGCCAGGGTGCGTGGACGGGAGACTCCGCGCCCTTGGCGAAGTACCTGCGAACTGCGCTCTCGGCGATGTATGCATCGATTCCATTCACGCTCGACGATGAAAATCCGGCATGTCTGCTGCGTGTGATGCAGAACGGCAGGAACTACACCACCGTGGTCACGAACGGATCGGCCAAGCCTGTGGGTTGCGTTCTGCACCACGACAACGCACTGCATGGAACGCGGATTTGGGGATCGGACAAAGCGACGCCGGAAACAGAAGTGAACCTGGGGCCGCGGCAGACCGTCGTGGATTTGTGGCAGTAAGCCTGACCGGGTGTCCTAAAGCTTGCGGGGAAAGCACCTTCTATCCCGGAGTCTGACCTCAGCGGCTAAAGCCTAATTCAAAAGAGGCCCAGTTACCGCAGCGGTAAACCGCTCCACCCCATCACGCCAAAACCGGGCGTGCTGGGGACCCCGGCGCTGCGCCACCCAAAATCAAGTGCAACATCGAGTTTTTCCGCAAGCGAGTTGCGCTCGACTTGGACGGCCGAGGGCGGCCGTCCCTACGCCGATCACCAAGCTCACGCTTCTTTCGACCACGCCCATGTAGTCACGGAATCCTTGTCTAAAGCAATGTCCGCCCTCATCGCTCCCACTTGCACTGAGGCTGTCTTGGCGGGTCCGGGGTTGGTCACCACCAGCACACGGGTTCCGTCCGGATTTGCGAAGGCCGCATGACTGATCCCTGGCAGTGCGCTCTCGGAATCGAAGCGGCGCGCGCCTCGGCGAATGGCCCGCGAAAAATGCGCCAACCCCCAATACTGTCCGCTGAGGGTGATTTCTCCGGTCTGGGAGTGAATGGTCACTAGACCTCCGCAAGGAAATGGACCGATGTTCGGCTTACCGTGCTCGTCCAGCGCCAGATTCCAGCCGGTAAGCGAATCGCACCAGTTGCGCAGAACCTCGGTAAAAGTCTGACCCCACTTGGCCCAGTCCGTAAGATAGTCGGGGCTGGTGTAGTCCGGGCCGCCTTCGGTCCAATGCATTTCCGCGTCGGGATGAGTCTCATGCGCCTTGGTCATCATCTCCGGAGTTCCGACGTAGCCATGCCAGGCAATCGCATTGCAGTATTTCCGCAAGACTGGGTCATCGAGCTCTGCAACCGCGCGGCCCCACAAGTTGTAGTTGTGATCGAGAATCCAAATCTTGGTTGCGAGGCCCTGCTTTTCGAGCAACGGCCCGAGGTGGTCGCGCACGAACTTAAGCTCGTACTCCTGCGGCCAAATGCATGCTGGCATCCGCGCGTCCTGATCGGTGTCCACTTCGTTTTGTACGGTGACGGCCTGAATCGGAACTCCTTCCTCGGCATAGGCCTGAAGAAACTTCAGGAAGTAATGCGCATAGGCCGGCAGGTAGCGCTGGCGCATCGAACCGCCCAGCATCGATCCTCCGGACTTCATCCAGCCCGGCGGACTCCACGGCGACGAGAAAAGAAAAAGCTCCGGATTCGCCTTTCGCGCTTCGCGCAATATCGGCAGAATGTACTGGCGGTCTTGCTCAATCGAAAAGCGCTTTAATTCGGGATCGGCTTCTCCTTCGTCGTAACTGTAGACTTTGGTCGAGTAGTCGCTGGATCCGATGCAGGTGCGGCAGACGTTGAGTCCCATCTCCGCGGGATGAAACAATTCATGAAACAGGCTTTCGCGCGCCGCCGGCGGGAGTCGATTGAATGTGTAGCAGGCAGCGTCGGTAAATGCGGCGCCGAAACCCAAAATCGTCTGGAATTGCTTCTCCGGGTTGAGAACAATCGCGGGCTCGGAAGACTTGGCGGGCGCGGTGCGCCATCGCAGTCCGCTCTGCGGTACAAAGCGATTCTTGCCGCTCGTGACCCACGCGGCAATCCCTCCCCTTTTTTCGGTGGTGTCGCTGCTGAATGCGGGCAAGGTTCGCGCCGTTGCAGCGGCCGCTAATCCCACCGCCGAGGATTTCAGAAACTCCCGCCTCGTTTTCTCCATTGACATTGCATTCTCCTTCCTTCCGTCATCGTGCCATCGCAGAAGATTACTGTCACGGCGACTCTACCACTGAACCTGCGACATACGCGCGCCTTCAGCGGGTACGAGCGGGGCCGGTGGACTCGCGGATGATGAGTTCCGGGGTAAGGGCGATTTCAGGATTAAAGGGAGCGCGATCCTCAATGCGATCGAGCAGGGTTTGTGCGGCGGCGGCGCCCATTTCGAGAAGGGGTTGGTGAACGGTGGTCAGAGGAGGCATGGCGAAAGAGGAGAAGGCGATGTCGTCGAAGCCGACGACGGAAACGCAGCCGGGAACCTTGAGACCAGCTTTGTGGAAGACGATCATAGCACCCAAGGCGGAAGTGTCGTTATAGGCGAACAGAGCGGTGAACGGGCGCTTGGCGGCCAGCAGGGATTTCGCGGGAAGGTAGCCGATTTCGGGCGTGTTCTCGACATTTTCGAGTTGGAAGACGAGTTCCGGGTGGATGGAGATGTTCATTTCCGCAGCGACTTCCTGAATGGCATTCCAGCGCGGGACGGAGTCCGAACTGAGGGAAGGTCCGCGGAAAAAAGCGATATGCCGGTGGCCGAGGTCGCTTAGATGTTGAAGAACTAGCCGCGCGGCGCGATGGTGATCGAGGATGACGTTGGTGACGTTGGGGGCGTGCTGGTGGCCGCCGATGGCAACGGTAGGCACCGTGGGCCGCTGGTCGACGGAGGTGTCAATGGTAATGATGCCTTCGACGCCGCGAGTGAGAAGCAATTGGGAATAAGAGCGCATGAGTTCGTAGTCATGGTGGTGGGCGACGGTGAGGAAGAAGAAATTGTTTTTACGGAGGAAGGTTTCAATCCCATCGATGAGGGTAGCGCCATAGAAATCGCCGATTTCCTCGGCGATGATGCCGACGGTGTAGCTGCGCTGGACGCGGAGAGAACGGGCGAGGAAATTCGGGCTATAGTTGAGCTCGCGGGCAGCTTTGACGATGCGGGTGCGAGTGCGCTCGGGAATGGAGCGTGAGGCGGGCGAATTGTTGAGAACACTGGAAACAGTTCCCGCCGCGAGGTTGAGATGCAAAGCGAGCGATTTGAGAGTAACGGCAGGCGCCTTCGGGGAGCGGCGCGCCTTAGCAACTTTTTTCATGGCGTCAAACCTCGCTCAAGACCGGCGGAGCGAAGTACCCGTTATTCTAGCGCGATCCGGCGGCGAGGGCACGCTTTTCCTTTACAGTTAACGTTTATCTAGCCTGACTTTGGGGTTTTGTGCGGCGTATACTCCAAATTCAGCGCGGGAAAGCGATGTCTTCCCGTCAGGACAACGCAGGCACGATCCGATGGGTAACGAGGTGCGGCAGAAAGGACGAGCGGCTGTGCAAAAGTTGCGGGAGCGGGTTGAGCTCGAATTGCGCGGCGACATTCTGCCGTTCTGGCTGAAGTACGCGGTGGACGATGAGTACGGCGGGTTTCGCGGGCAGATTGCGAATGACCTGACGATCGATCCGCTGGCGCACAAGGGGCTGATCCTGAACGCGCGCATTCTGTGGACATTTGCCAAGGCGTACAAGGTATACGGGGAAGAGGTGTACCTGCGGACAGCGCGGCGGGCGTACGAGTATCTGCGGCAGTTTTTCTGGGACGCGGAATTTGGCGGTGTGTACTGGATGGTGGATCACCTGGGGAATCCGGTGGAGACAAAAAAGCGGATCTACGGGCAGGCGTTTACCGTGTACGCGCTGGCGGAGTACGCGGCTGCGAGCTCCGAAAAAGAACCATTGGAAAAGGCCATTGCGCTGCACCGGATGATTGAAGACGTAAGCCATGATGGAGACAACGGCGGATACTTCGAGACCTATGAGCGCGACTGGAAACTGGCAGGCGAGCAGCGGTTGAGCGAAGTGGACATGGATGAAAAGAAATCCATGAACACGCACCTGCACTTGCTGGAAGCGTACGCGAATCTCTTGCGAATGTGGAATGACGACACGCTGCGAAAGCGCCTGCGGGAGTTGCTTCGGATTTTTCTGGACCAGATCATTGATCCAGAGACGCACCATTTCCGAATGTTTTTCGACGAAGAATGGCACGACCGCTTGGACCGGTTTTCGTATGGCCACGATATTGAGGGGAGTTGGCTGATCTGCGAGGCCGCGGAAGTATTGGGCGACCGGGCGATTCTGGAGGAAACGCGGACAGCGGCGTTGAGCATGGCGCAGGTTGTCTACGAACAGGCGCTGGACGAGGATGGCGGCCTGTTCTACGAAGGCAGAGGGAAGGAAATCATCGACACGGACAAGCAGTGGTGGCCGCAGGCGGAAGCGGTGGTGGGATTCCGAAACGCCTACGAAATTTCAGGGAAAGAATATTTTCTGAAGGCATCGGAAAAGAGCTGGGACTTTATCGAGAAGTACATCGTGGATCGCCGGCACGGAGAGTGGTATTGGTTGGTGTCGCGCGACGGAATGCCGAGCAACGACAAGTACAAAGTGGATCCGTGGAAGTGTCCGTATCACAACAGCCGGATGTGTTTTGAAGTGATGGAACGGCTGGATAAGTTGGCGTGGAAACACAAGGTCTAAGGCAGGCAGATCGGGCTACTGCAGTGTGACCGGATGCGTGGGAGAAGATCAATGAGCGAATCCGACTATAGGAAGAGAGTGCAAGAGCTGTTCCGGCAACACGAGAAGCTGATCGCGCGGAAGAACGCGAAAGCGACGGGTGGGAACGGCGTGTACGACCGGTACGTGAATCCTGTGCTGACGGCGGAGCACACTCCGCTGTTCTGGCGCTATGATTTTGACCCGAAGAATAACCCTCACCTAATGGAGCGGTTGGGCGTCAACGCTACGTTCAATGCCGGCGCGATGGAACACGACGGGAAGTTTCTCGTGTTTGCGCGAGTCGAAGGAGCGGACCGGAAATCGTTTCTTGCGGTGGCCGAAAGCCCGAACGGAGTGGATAAGTTTCGCTTCTGGGATTACCCGATCCTGATGCCGGAGACGAGCGATCCGGACACGAACGTGTACGACATTCGCGTCGTGCGGCACGAGGATGGGTGGATCTACGGCCTCTTCTGCACCGAGCGGAAGGATCCGAAAGTGCCGCTGTGGGACACGTCGGCGGCGGTGGCGCAATGCGGGATTGCGCGGACCAAGGACTTGAGGAATTGGGAGCGGCTGCCGGATCTGCGGACGAAATCGCCGCAGCAGAGGAACGTAGTGTTGCATCCGGAGTTTGTGGATGGAAAATACGCGCTGTATACGCGTCCCCAGGATGAATTCATTCAAGCGGGGAAGGGCGGAGGCATCGGCTGGGGACTGTGTAGCACGATGGCAGGCGCGAATATCGAAAATGAAATCATCATCGATAATCGCGAGTACCACACTATAAAGGAAGTGAAGAACGGACTGGGTCCGGCGCCAATTAAGACCGCCAAAGGCTGGCTGCACCTGGCGCACGGCGTGCGGAATACGGCTGCTGGGCTGCGCTACGTGCTGTACACATTCTTGTGCGAACCGAAGAGACCGTATGTAATCACGCATCAGCCGGCGGGATATTTTCTGGCGCCGCAGGGCGAGGAGCGGGTTGGGGACGTCTCCAACGTGGCGTTCAGCAACGGCTGGATCGCGACTAAGCGCGGGGACGTGTACATCTACTACGGCGCGTCGGACACACGGCTGAACGTGGCCACGAGCACGGTGGAAAAGTTGCTGGATTACACGATGAACACGCCGAAAGATCCGCTGCGAAGCTTTGCCTGCGTGGAACAGCGGAATGCACTGATCCGGAAGAATCTGGCCGTGATGAAGACGTATGGCAAGATTCCGGGACGGCCGCAAGCGTCGACTAGAGCAAATCCACAGTTGCTGTGACCACAGGCATCTGTCGAGCATAGTGCACGCCCCGGAACTTAGCGCAACGTCGCTTTGACGGCCACGGTCTTCGTGCCCGACGATGGCAGTGGCACGAGGTTGCCCGGCACAGGCGCGCCATTCACTTCGAGAGAAACCTGGTTGCCGTCTCCCGCGCGCTGCACTTCTATTTCATAGGTCACGCCGCGGAATTTGCGGGTGGCCTTGAAGCCGCGCCAGTTCTTTGGGATGACCGGTGCGATCAGCAGGCCATCGTAAGATGTGCGGATGCCAAGAATCCATTGCGTGATGGCGTAGTAGTTCCAGGCGGCTGTGCCGGTAAGCCAGGAGTTCTTGGCTTCGCCATGCGTGGGAGCGTCGCGGCCGGCGATCATCTGGGCGTAAACGTAAGGCTCGCAGCGGTGGACGTCGCTGATTTCTTCGCGCGCGGAAGGATTGATCCGCGTGTAATAATCGTGGGCGCCGTCTCCGTTGCCGACTCGCGTTTCGCCGATGATGACCCACGGGTTGTTGTGGCAGAAGATGCCGGCGTTTTCTTTGTAGCCCGGTGGATAAGAGGAGATCTCGCCGAGTTCGATGTAATACTTCGAGTAGGCAGGCTGCTGCAGGACGATGCCATGTTTGGTCGCGAGCAACTGGCGCGTGGATTCGAGAGCGCGACCGGCCAGGCCGTCGTCCAGGCCGATGCCGGCCAGGGTGCAGAAGCCCTGCGTTTCGATGAAAATCTTGCCCTCCTGTTTTCTTTTGACCCGACCTTGCGCCCGAAATCGTCGTAGGCGCGCACGAACCACTCGCCATCCCATCCATGCTTGCGAATGGTGGCTTCCATCTGGGCGACTTCGGCAAGGTAGGAGGCAGCCTCGGTGGCGAGGCCGCGATGGCGGGCAATATCGGCGAGCTCGCGGCCGGCGAGCACAAACAGGCCGGCGATGAAAACGGATTCGGCAACCTTCCCCTCTTTGTTGGTGGTGGTCTGGAAGGATTGCCCGGGCGAATCGGAGAAGCAATTCAGGTTGAGGCAATCGTTCCAGTCGGCGCGGCCGATGAGTGGCAGGCCATGGGGGCCTAGACGATCGAGCGTGTAGCGGAAACTGCGCTGCAGATGCTCGTAGAGCAGCGTTTCGGAGCCGGGCGCGTTGTCATAGGGTACCGGTTCAGCCAGGATGCTCCAGTCGCCGGTTTCCTTGAGATAAGCGCCGACCCCGATGATCAGCCAGTGGGGATCGTCGTTGAAGCCGCTGCCCACGTCATCGTTGCCGCGCTTGGTGAGCGGCTGGTACTGGTGATACGCGCCTCCGGTGGGGAGTTGCGTGGCGGAAAGATCGAGTATGCGCTCGCGGGCGCGGGCCGGAACCATGTGCACAAAGCCGAGGAGATCCTGGTTGGAATCGCGAAAGCCGAGGCCACGGCCGATGCCGGATTCGTAGAAGGACGCCGAGCGCGACATGTTGAACGTCGCCATGCACTGATACGCATTCCAGATGTTCACCATGCGATTGGTGTGGACGTCGGGCGTTTCCACCTGGCAGAGGCCGAGCAGTTCATTCCAGTAAACACGAAGCTTTTCGAAGGCGGCGTCGGCATTCGCCGCCACGCGATATTTGGCGATCGTAACTTTCGCCGCTTTCTTGTTGATGATTTGCGAATCGGGCGGATCGAATTTCTGGTCCCGTGGATTCTCCTGATAGCCGAGAACAAAAACAATTTGGCGGGATTCGCCGGGCTTGAGCGCGAGCTTGACGTGGTGTGCGCCGATGGGAGCCCAACCGTGAGCAACGGAATTGAACGACTGTCCGCGTTCGACGACGGCGGGATTGTCCCAGCCGCGATAGGGGCCGAGGAAGACGTCGCGCTGTGTGTCGTAGCCGGCGATTGCTTCCGAGCATGCGAAGAACGCGAAGTGGTCGCGGCGCTCGCGGTATTCGGTCTTGTGGTAGATCACGCCGTCTTCGATTTCGACTTGGCCGGTGTTGAAGTTGCGTTGGAAGTTGGTGGAATCGTCTTGCGCATCCCACAAGCAGAACTCGATGCTGGAGAAAACCGAAAGCTCGGCGGCCTTTGGGCGGCGATTCGTGACCGTCAATTGCCAGATTTCGAGGTTCTCGTCGAGAGGCACGAAGTATCGAGTGCTCGCTTCAATGCCGGCATATTGCGAGCCGATGGTGGTGTAGCCCATGCCGTGACGGCACGAATACTGCTCCAGTTTGTGCTGCGTGGGTTGCCAGGAGGGGGACCAGAATTCGCCAGAGGTATCGCCGCCAGTATCATCGCCAGTATCATCGCGAAGATAAATGTAGCGTCCGCCCAGATCGAAGGGAGCGTTGTTGTAGCGGTAACGCGTGATGCGGCGCAGGCGCGCGTCGCGGTAAAAAGAATAGCCACCGGCGGTATTGGAGATGATGCCGAAATAGGCCTGGCAGCCGAGGTAGTTGATCCAAGGCAGTGGGGTATCGGGCTGAGTGATTACGTACTCGCGGTTCTGATCGTCGAAGTACCCGTATTTCATGAGGGCGGCCTTCCTAAAAGAAGGTTTTTCGGACTGGCAAGAACATCTAGTATAACGATTTTTTACTGGCGTGGAGCAACTTTGAGGTGTAGACATGAAACGACGCCCGCACCAGACAGCATGTCCGGCAGTGTGCTGTCTGTCACGCCCTCAAGTGAGGGCAATCACTGGCGGAATTGGTGTGCCCGCGAGAGTTTGAGGTGATGGCAATCGCATTGCTCGTAAACTAGCCCAGTTCATCGGCTGTCGTCCGGCGGGCTGATTGCCCTTAACTTGTAGAAACTGACCGCGCAAGGGAAATGGATTGTGCGGCGGATCGCCCCAACTGAGGTTTAGCATGCATCTCCACGTAATTGACATAGCCATCATCATTGCCTACCTAGTGCTATCGGTCCTGATCGGATACTGGGTTTCCCATCGCGCGTCGCGTGATATGAGGGCGTACTTTCTGGGCGGCAACGTCATGCCCTGGTACATCCTCGGGATCTCCAACGCTTCGGGGATGTTCGATATCAGCGGCACCATGCTGCTGGTCTATTGGATGTTTGTGTACGGTGCCAAGAGCGTGTGGATCCCGTGGCTCTGGCCGACTTTCAACCAGGTATTCCTGATGGTGTATATGTCGACATGGTTGCGGCGATCGAATGTGATGACGGGCGCGGAATGGATTCAGACGCGATTCGGAAAGGGCCGCGGCGCGCAGCTTGCCCACATCATCGTCGTCATTTACGCGTTCATCAGCATCATCGGATTCTTCACCTACGGGTTCAAGGGCATCGGCAAATTCGCCGCGACCTTCCTGCCCTGGCACCTCAGCGTCAATCAATACGCCCTGCTGCTCATCGCCATCACCGCCATTTATGTGATCAAGGGCGGGATGTTCAGCGTGGTGATCACGGAAGTGTTGCAGTTCTGCATCCTTTCGGTGGCTTCCTTCGCGGTGGGGATCATCGCCATGATGAAAGTCGCGCCGGGGACGCTGCAGCGTTTCACCCCCGCGGGCTGGGGCAACGTCTTTTTTGGATGGCACTTGAATCTGGACTGGTCCATGCTGGTGCCATCGGCCAATGCGCGAATTGCGCAGGACGGCTACGGGCTGTTCGGATTTTTTGTGATGATGCTGCTCTTTAAAGGCATCCTGATCAGCGCCGCCGGCCCCGCGCCCAACTACGACATGCAGCGCGTTCTTTCCTGCAAGAATCCGCGCGAAGCGTCCATGATGAGTGGATGGGTGAACGTGGTGCTGACCTTCCCGCGGTATTTCCTGATCACGGGGCTCACCGTGCTTTCGCTGGTGTTCTTCAGCGGCCAGATCCGCGCCATGGGCACGAACATGGATTTCGAGCGGATTCTTCCGTCGGCGCTGGCGTTGTTTGTGCCGGCCGGCCTGCTTGGCGTACTGATCGCGGGCTTGCTGGCGGCGTATATGTCCAACTTCGCTGCGACTGTGAATGCCGCGCCACCTTATTTCGTGAACGACATTTACAAGCGCTTCATTAATCCGAATGCCAGCCCGAAGACTTATGTGCGGCTGAGCTATCTGAGTTCGTTTGTGGTAGTTCTGCTGGGCGTGCTGCTGGGCTGGTATGTGACCAGCGTGAACGGAGTGGTGATCTGGATCGTGACCGCGCTGTGGGGTGGCTATACGGCTTCGAATGTGCTGAAGTGGTATTGGTGGCGCTTCAATGGCTATGGTTATTTCTGGGGCATGGTGGCCGGAATTTCTTCCGCTCTGACCATTCCAGCGCTGCTCACAAAGATCGAGCCGTTGCAGAATTTCGCCCACACCCATTCGCTGAACCTGGAAGTCTCGGTAGGCTTTGGCATCGTGTTCCTGCTATCGCTCATCGGTTGCTTCGCGGGTACGTGGCTGACCGCGCCGGAAGATGAAGCGGTGTTGAAGGAGTTCTACCGGCGAGTTCGGCCATGGGGCTTCTGGGGACCGATCCTGAAGAAAGTGCAGCAGGAGGATCCGTCTTTTCAAAGGAACAGAGATTTCTTCCGCGACATGTTCAACATCGCCGTAGGGATGATCTGGCAGATCGCCCTGGTAGCCCTGCCCATCTATATCGTGACGTGGAGGCTGCGGACCGCGGCAATCGCGTTTGGCGTCGTCGCCATTACGTCGATCGTCCTGAAGTTTACGTGGTATGACCATCTCAAGGAACTCGAACACATCAACCAGTACAGTGGTCCGGCCAAGGATGGACTAGAAAAAACGTCTGTGGCAAACTTTTCTTGAGAAAGTGAGCAATTTTGAACAGACACTGGATAGCGGAGTTGTTAGCCTAAGCGGTGACAAGGTAACCTCCCCTGAGTACGGCTGTTCCTTGATGGTGCAGTCCCGCTTCTCCCCGATGCGGTGACTGCACCGTTATTTTTTCCGCCTTAGTGTGAGATCCGCGTGCCTTCATTTTGGCGGAAGCGTGTGTGAGTCGAACACACCGGCAACATCGAAGATGCCGCCCGCCGGTTTTGAAGACCGGGACGATCACCGGACCGCATGCGCTTCCGTAGTTCGTGGGACGTTCGTCTGGAACGTAACACGAACTACTTCGGCTGCGCCACCACTCGCAGGTAGGGCTTCAGAGTCTTCCAGCCGCCAGGGTATTTTTGCTTGGCCTGCTCTTCTGAAACGGATGTGGGAATGATTACGTCCTGCCCCGGTTTCCAGTTCACCGGCGTGGCGACGTTGTATTTGGCGGAGAGCTGTATCGAATCCAGGACGCGCAGCACTTCGTCGAAATTGCGTCCGCTGCTCATGGGGTAGATCAGCATCAGCTTGATTTTCTTATCAGGACCAATCACAAATACCGTGCGCACCGTGGCATTGTCGGCCGCCGTGCGACCTTGGCTCGTGGTTCCAGACTCGGCGGGCAGCATGTCGTAGAGCTTCGCCACTTTGAGTTCCGGGTCGCCAATCATCGGATAGGTCACCTTGTGGCCCTGCGTTTCTTCAATGTCGGCCGCCCACTTGCCGTGGCTGGTCACGGGATCCACGCTCAGCCCGATGATCTTCGTGTTGCGCTTGGCAAACTCCGGTTCGAGACCCGCCATGTATCCCAGTTCGGTCGTACACACCGGGGTGAAATCCTTGGGGTGGGAAAACAGGATCGCCCAGCCGTCGCCGATCCATTCGTGAAAGTTGATCGTGCCTTGCGTGGTTTCGGCAGTGAAGTTGGGAGCTTCAGAGTTGATACGTAGAGACATGTTTGTTCCTCGCGTAGTCTTTTGAAATTAAAGGATGCCCGGCGCGTTTAAACCCCACTGCATTAGTAGAGATAGAATATCCAGCCGCTTCCGGCGCGTCAACTCAGCCGGGACGGCTCCGGCAGGAATTATGGCATCGGATCGGGCCGCGAGTTCGCCTTGGCCGGCAAAATACGACCCGGTAGAATCTCAGCTATGGCTGCTTCGACACGAAAGCTCTCTACGGTCCAGTTGTCAATGGTGCAGGTCGATGTGTTCACCGACCGCGCCCTCACCGGCAACTCGCTGGCAGTTTTTCTGGACGGCCGTGGACTCAGCGCGGAAACCATGCAGGCATTGGCGCGAGAGATGAATCTCTCCGAAACTACTTTTATTCTTCCCGGAGACGCCGCGGCGGAAAAGAGTCGCGGAGTCCGGGTGCGCATCTTCACTGTCCAGGAAGAACTGGCCTTCGCCGGACATCCGACGCTTGGCACCGCTTTCGTTCTGCGTGGCCAGACGGGTGCGACCGAAGTCCGGCTCGATCTGAACGCCGGCACCGTGCCGGTGCGTTTCATCGAGGAACCACCGCAGGCGGCCTTCGGAGAAATGACGCAGAAGGACCCCGAATTCGGCGCGATTCACGATGTCGCCGACATTGCGGCTCTCACGAACCTGAGCGCAACCGATTTTGACGACTCCGCGCCGATCCAGACTGTCTCCACCGGCATGCCTTTCACCATCGTTGCCCTGCGTTCGCTGGAAACGGCGCAGAGACTCCGGCTCGATCTCGATCGTGCCGCCGAATATCTCGCGCGCAACGGTGGAAAGTTCCTGTACTTTGTTTGCCGCGAAACTGTCGATCCGAAAGCCCGTCTCCACGCCCGCATGATCTTCTACAACGGAGACGATCCGGCCACAGGTTCCGCCGCGGGATGCTGCGCGGCCTGGATGGTTGCGCACGGAGTTGCCGCCAGCGACGAGCAGGTCCTGATCGAGCAGGGTCTTGAGATGCACCGTCCCAGCAACATTTTTGTTCGCGCCACAAAGCCGGACAAGCGACAAGATAACCATATCGTCAATGTGCGTGTCGGTGGAAATTGTGTAGAAGTTCTCCGCGCTGAAGTCACGATCGCGATCTAGCGCATCGAAACACTGCGACAGTCGCGGTTCTCCGCCCATTGGCACGATCTTGCCAAACACCAGAGTGCCATTGGCGAGCACGCCACTTTACCTGCGCTCCGATTCTATTTAGCATTCACATCGCTCCGATTCTCAGAAAAAGAAATCAGGTATCGAATTCATAAAACATTGGTGACAACTGTCTCCCGGTCAGGTTCACGTCAATGAAGCCCAAAAAGACAATTCTCTGTGTGGACGATAACGAGCAGGCGCTGTCCATCCGTAAAGTCATGCTGGAAACGCGGGGCTACCGCGTGCTCGCGTGCAACAGTGGCGAAATGGCTATTGAAGCCTTCCGCCGCGGCGGCGTTGATCTGGTGATTACCGACCTGATCATGCCGGGTGTGGATGGTTCGCGGCTGATCGAAGAAATCAAGAATCTTTCTCCGCAGACGCCGGCGGTGCTGATCTCCGGCCGCGCCAAAATCTATGAGCGCGAAACACTGGCCGATGTTTTTCTCTGCAAGGGAATGTACGAGCCCATGGATTTGCTGGAACGCATTCGCCTGTTGCTAATCCGCAAGCGCGGCCCCAAGCGACAGGTCGAGCTCCGCGCTCGTGCGGTGGACGTGGAGCATGCGAGCGTGGCGTAAGCGGAATCATTGAGGCATTTAGTCATTGAGTCATTGAATCATTGAAACCCTGAAGCGATGGGTCGATGGCTCAATGAATGGATTGCGCTTGTGATATGGTTTTTACTGAATGCCGGTCTTCATCGAAGCCAGGGAGCTGCGAAAAACCTATCGGGTTGGCAAAGTGGATGTGCCCGCCTTGCGCGGTGTCTCCTTCAACGTGCAAAAGGGAGAGTTCGTCACGGTCGTGGGCCCTTCGGGCAGCGGCAAGTCCACGCTCTTTTATCTGCTCGGCGGGCTGACCCGGGCCGACTCGGGAAGTGTCACCATCGACGGGGTGGATTTCGCCACGCTTTCCGACGGCGAGCGCACACGGTTGCGCAAAAGCAAGATCGGATTTGTGTTCCAGAAATTCAATCTTCTACCGACGCTCAGCGCACGCTCGAATATCGAGATCGCAGCTGACATCGCCGGCCTGGGCGCGCCCGATCCCGCCTTCCTGAAAAAGATCACCGAGATGCTCGGCATTGCGCAGCGTCTGGAGCATCGGCCCAACGAGCTTTCCGGCGGTGAGCAGCAGCGAGTCGCGCTTGCCCGGGCTCTGATTAATCGCCCCGCCATCGTGCTTGCCGACGAGCCCACCGGCAACCTCGATTCGAAAAGCTCGGGCATCGTCCTCGACATGCTGCGCCAGTCGAACAAGGATTTAGGGCAGACCGTGCTCATGATTACGCACAATCCGGAGGCCGCCGAGTACGGCGATCGCATGATCCACATGCGCGACGGCCAGATCGTGGCGCCGGATGAAGATCCGCAGTGGTCGCCGCATCATCCGCCTGAACACTTACGATCCTGATCGCGAAGGTTCTCGTTGAAAGCCGCAAATCTAGACTTCAGGGTCTGGGCAAGCCAAAGGTGGAGAGATGCCAACTCCAACTTGAGAGTTGGGCTTTTCCGCTCCGACGCGTGAGGCCCAATTGGCCAGGCGATTGGCCTCAACGTTGTTCTCACGACTTACGTGGGAGATCGAAAAATCTAGCGATCGGGCCAATTTCCGGCAGATCCAATTCAGGGAATAGAGCCGCGGGCTGCGGCAGCTATACTCGCCCCTCATCTGCCTGACTACTACTTCGGAGTCCGAAAACACGTGGAGGGCTCTCGCCTTGAGCCTCAGGGCGCATTGCAGCGCTTCCAGCAGGGCAAGGTACTCGGCAACATTGTTGTCCTGGCGCCCGATGCACTTGGCGATTCTGATGGTGCCGTCCGCGGAGCCGTCCATCACCACTCCAATACCCGACGGGCCGGGATTCCCGAGCGAGCCGCCATCGACGTGGGCCACGAGGTCTGACATTGCTATTGGTAGCTAACAACAACCATGCGTGACCTGTATCGCGAAGTCAAGATGCTTCTCTGGTTCATGAAAATATTCGTTAGTTGCTTTCCGCGCTTTCGAGCGCCTGTGCGTTCTTCTGTGGATAAATAGACAAGGATTTAATCTCCCGTTCATTAAGCGGCAACAATTCAATGGGTTGCGTTTTTGCAGTTTGATCCCGCGCAGAATGCCGATTGCACCAAAAAAGGGCGTTGACAATCTTCGAGCAAATCTCTAAGGTTGCTCCCGTCGACGGCTGAAAGGGTTGGCTTAAATAAAACTTTGCCGGTCCGAAGTAAGCTGAGTGATCAGTACGGCGGGGCGACCCGACGGACAGCCAGACCTGAAAAAACCGACGGCTCTGCGAGGAGTAGTTGGGGTTTGGGACCGCGAAAGCGGTGATCGCATCAAGGGCTGTGACGGTGCATGCCTCCACGCGGTTGGCTCCCT
>Ga0182030_10000620_pt1 | contig 68197 bp, 62 predicted proteins | sample 812S3MmetaG_FD_121299 | JGI IMG/M metagenome (GOLD analysis project Ga0182030, IMG submission 121299) | Permafrost microbial communities from Stordalen Mire, Sweden - 812S3M metaG (Illumina Assembly) | ecosystem: Environmental > Terrestrial > Soil > Wetlands > Permafrost | place: Sweden... | reverse complement strand
TCCTAAGTCTGGTGCGTCTGCCAATTCCGCCACTCTCGCATAAACACCGGCCATCACAAGTCTAGATGCGAACCTGTGCCGGTTGCAACGTCGCTTCCGTGCGTTTGCGAAGCTTTGGAGTGAGTGAGATCATCTACACAAAGTGAATGTGGGAAGCGGGTGGTTCGGCATTCTGCCGCGCCTGCTCGACTCCGGTCTCGGGGGAACTTTGTAATTTGGCAATCAGGTAATTTTGTAATCTAAAATCGTCCCGCTTGCGTTCTTTTTAGATTGCTTAAATTACCCGATTACAAAATTACCGAATTGCTAATGGCTAATTCCGGCGGTTCTAATCCCGGGCGAGGCGAGTGTTGGAGATGCCCCGAGTGACGCCCATCTCGACCCGGCCCTCCGGGCACAATGGCGCTTCGCTTCCGCCCCGCGTTCGAGGGGGTGACGACGGCCGCGGGCGTGACGGCGGCGACGACATGCCGGACTCTATTCCCAATTATGGCGAGCGGCTGCGCCGGGCGCGGATGGGACTGGCCATCGCCATGACTCCCATCGTCATGCTCTTCATTTCTTTCACGGCGGTCTACCTCATCCGGCGCGGATTCCTGAGTCTCGATGGGAACGATGCAGGTTACATCCAAAGCTGGGTTCCGGTCCGATTGCCCTGGATGTTATTGCTGGCCAACACAGTCGTCCTTATCGTCAGCAGCATTACGGTTGACTTGGCCCGGCGCGAAATCACGCGCGCAGCCGCGCTGGCTCCGGTGCAGTCGATTCCGGGCGTCTCGCTGGGCGATGAACGCCGCTTTCCGTGGCTTGGCGTGACCACCGTTCTCGGCCTGGTATTTCTTGGCGGACAACTTTTCGTTTGGAGCAGGCTTTCCGCTGGAGGCTTTCATCTCGCCGGCGGCACCAGCAGTTCCTTCGTTTACATTCTTACGGCGATGCATGGACTGCATCTGGCCGGCGGCGTACTCGCGCTTTTGTTCGCCGAGGCTGCGGCTGTGCTGCATCGTCCGATTGAAACCCGCCGCATCATCGTCGACATTACATCCTGGTACTGGCACTGCATGACGGGACTGTGGATTTACATTCTGGTGCTGCTCTCGTTTGCGGCAGGGTGAGGCGGTCGGTGGCTGCTGGGGACCCGTCGTTCGCTGTTCGTCGTTCGCTGTTCGCCAGATCTTCCCGGAGCTGTATCTGGGGAGAGATAGGGACGCCTCACCGCGCCGGAATAAGGACTTAGCTCTAGCCTTTCAGCGCGGCTGCGCGCTTACTCGTTTCGATCACGAATGCCTGGTCCTTCGGCGAATCGTTCTTTAGCGCATCGAGGTTGATCTCTACGTTCGCGAGCGCGCCTTCGAGGGCGGCTTTAGCCAGCGCGATTGCGGTCGTTAGATCGGATTTCATATTCGGATTGGTGATGGGCCTCAGCTTGGTTGCGATCTTGGCGACCTCGACTACTTTTTCGGCGACGCCTAGCGGGACGCTCGTCGCTTGTTTGAGAGCCGATCCAATCGCGGCGTCTCCATTCGAAGATGACTTGGCTGACTTGTAGGCTTTCATGACAACGTTGTAGGACTCGGCGTCGGCGTCGATTGCGGATTTTAGTTCTTCGCGAAGCTGGCTTAGCCTCGCGATGGCTTCGCTGAGCTGGCTTTCGTATTGTACGTACGCTTTCTTGCCGCGCGACATGGACGCTACCATGCTTGCTAGTGCGGCGGCCATGGCGCCACTGGCGGCGGCGGCGCTGCCTCCTCCGGGAGTCGCGGTGGGAGCGGCTAGTTGTTCGATGAAGGGCTCGACTCCGGCGCGCAGGCCGCCTACTGCCATCTTGCCGCCCATTACGGCTGTCAGGCGATTTTCGAGAATCAGCGAGGAATCGAAATTCTCTACCTGCAGAAACCACTCCGCGGCTTGCTCCAGCGCTTTCTTTGGAATCAGTCCCACGATCTCGCTGGAGACTGGGATGACGCCGTAGCGCGCGGCTTCGCGTTTCACGAATTCGAAAGCGCGGTGGATGGGAGTTTGCTCGAAGTCGGTCAGGTTCATCGAGACCTGGGCGAGGCCGCGCACCAGGAATCCGGCGCCCTTGACGTAGCGCAGGCCTCCATTTGAAAAGCGCACGGCTTTGGCGATTTTCTTGGCGATGTCGACGTCGGGAGTATTCAGGAAGACGTTGTAGGCAACCAGAAACTTGCGCGCGCCTACGACGGTTGCGCCTGCGGTGGGATGGACGCGGGGCTCTCCAAAATCGGGCCTGCGCGCTGGGTTGGTCGCAATGTCAGCGCGGATGCCTTCGAATTGGCCGCGGCGAATATTCTCCAAATTCTGGCGCTCGGGAGTGGCCGCGGCGGCTTCGTAAAGATAGACGGGGATCTGGAAGCGTTTCGCGATCTCGGCTCCGACGTGGCGCGCCATGGCTACGCAGTCTTCGATGGTGACACCGTCGATGGGGATGAAGGGCACGACATCGGCTGCGCCCATGCGCGGGTGCGCGCCTTGATGTTTGGTGAGGTTGATCAACTCGGCGGCTTTGCCTACGCCGCGAATGGCGGCTTCCTGGATGGCGTCGCGCTCGCCGACCAGGGTGATGACGCAGCGGTTGTGGTCGGAATCCATCTCGCGGTCCAGGAGATAGACGCCGGGGATTTTCATGGCTTCGATGATGGCATCGACTTTGGCCGGGTCGCGGCCTTCGGAAAAATTAGGTACGCATTCAACCAGAGTGCTGGGCATGGCGAGAAGCATAACGGGCGGCGGTTGGCTGAGGCAACTGCTTGTTTCTGATGTCCGATGAACGATGGAAGCTGGTCTCACAGATCACCTTTGGAGTTTGGAGGAATAGGTGAGATCATCGGATTAGAGAACAGTAGGAGCGGCACTGTGAAATACCGAATTGCTATGTGGGCGAGTGCAGGCCTTGTAGTTGCGGGCTGCTGGAATCTTTATGTCTTGGCAATGGCCCCAATTCAAATAGTTTCAGCCGAACCGATTGTGTGGACTCTCGTCCGCTTAACTTGCCCAATTGTGTTTGCTAGTTTTTATTTCCATTTCGGCCTTTATTTCTATTGGATCCTTCTCGCCAATGCCGCTACGTATGCGTTCGTCGGTGTGATCGCAGAAACATTACGCCCACAATTCAGGCGTGCACAATAATTCAAACAGCCCACCAAAATTTGACAACCCGCTCATATAACAGGCAGACTGCGAAACTATGCGGTGTGCGCCTCGACTCTCGGGCCGCGGTTTTACTTGACGCTAGTCCCGCCTAAAACGTCCGTCGGCCGTTTCCCTGCTTCCCAATTATCAAGCGCTTTTCAGAAAGCGATCATCGTCGAAAGGATGCGTCATGCTGCGTCGATCTCTACCTGCTTTGCTGCTTGTGTTGTCGTCTCTGCCGGCTCTTGCTCAGAACGAGCGCCACTTCAACTTCCACTACACATTCACGGTAAAGAATGTCAGCCCGGGCGAGCGTGTGCGCGTCTGGATTCCGCTGGCCCACTCCGACGCCTTCCAGGATGTGAAGGTCACTTCCAGGACGGGCGACTTGCCGCTAAAGCAGGTTCACCAGCCGGAGTACGGGAACCAGGTTCTATACGCCGAGACTTCGAAAGCGGAGAAGGCCGAATACAAGTTTTCCGTGGACTACGACGTGGTGCGGAGAGAACACGTGGTGCTGGTGAAGGGAAAGCCTCTCACTGGCACGCCATCTGCTAAAGCGCCGCGCGTCGAGTTGGCGCGATTTCTTGAGCCGGATCGCCTGGTGCCGGTGACAGGACTTCCGGCGCAACTGGCCGAGCAGGAAACAAAAGGCGCAGCCACGCCGCTCGAAAAAGCGCGCGACATTTACGAATACGTTTTTCGCACCATGAAATACGACAAGAGCGGCACCGGATGGGGACACGGCGACACGCTCTGGGCCTGCGATGCGAAGCACGGCAATTGCACCGATTTTCACTCGGTCTTTATTTCGATGGCGCGGGCCGTGAAGATTCCGGCGCGCTTTCAGATCGGATTTCCACTTCCCACCGATAAACACTCGGCCGAGATTTCCGGATATCACTGCTGGGCGGAGTTCTATATGGATTCGACGGGATGGGTTCCGGTGGATATTTCGGAGGCATGGAAGCATCCGGAAAAGCACGATTACTTTTTCGGCGCGCACGATGTGAACCGGATGCAGTTCACCGAGGGACGCGATCTGCAACTCGCGCCCGCGCAGGACGGGCCGCCGCTGAATTACTTTGTTTATCCGTATGTGGAGATTGGCGGGAAAGAGTATCCGAATGTTTCGATCGCGTTCTCGTTTGAGGATGCGGGCGAAAATGTCGCAGCCTTGAGCGGGTCGCGCTAGAGCTTCCGCGTTGTAGAGCCTTGTATCATAAACAGAATGGTTCCCTCACGCAGGCCGACGATAGGCGTTTTTGACTCAGGCGTAGGCGGGCTTACCGTACTGCGCTCGCTGCTGGATCGCATTCCGGACGCAGAGTATCTCTACTTTGGCGACACGGCGCGGCTTCCTTACGGATCGAAGTCGGCAGCCACGGTCGCGCATTACGCGGTGGGGGCGGTGCGCTATTTGCAGGATCGCGGAGCGGAACTGTTGGTGATCGCCTGCAACACGGCGACCGCGCTGGCGCTCGACGAGATCAAAGCGGCGGCGGGCGTGGAAGTGATCGGCGTGGTCGAGCCGGGAGCGGAAGCGGCAGCGGCGGCCACTCGTGCGCAGAAGGTCGTGGTCATCGGCACGGACGCGACCATACGCAGCCATGCCTACCGGCGGGCGCTCGAAGCTCGCAGGGTTGCGGTGCGCGAGAAGGCTTGCCCTTTGTTTGTGCCGCTGGTCGAAGAGGGCTGGCTAGAACACACGGTGACCGAGCAGGTGGCACGGATTTATTTGTCAGAGGCTTTTGCGCGAGTTCCTTCGGACGGCGCGGGCGATTTTAATGCCGACGTGCTGGTGCTCGGCTGCACCCACTATCCACTGATCAAGCCGCTGTTGCGGCGAGTGGCGCCGGCGCACGTCACTATCGTGGACTCGGCCGAGTCGACGGCCCGAGCAGTGGAACTTCAACTGGGGCGCCAACTGAAGATCGAGCCGTCGCCGCCTTCCACCAAGGACGAGCGAAGAGGCGTTCCCGATCTCAAGTTCTTTGCTACCGATTCGGCGGAGAAATTCAGGATGATGGGGACGCGATTCCTCGGGCTTCCGGTGGAAGATGTAGTGCATGTGGATTTGAAGGAGTAGGCGGCGGGAGCCGTGCTGCGCACGGCATGGACCCTTCGGCTTTGCTCAGGGCAGGCTCGCGGGGACGCCCGTCCCTCCACTGAAAAAAAAGGGCCGCTTGCGCGGCCGCTTTCTGGGCTCCTAAACCTTTCCGGTACCGCCGAACTTCTCGATCGCTCAGTACAAGTGGAAATTGACTTCGACGTTGATCTGCACGGCGACGGGCTTGTTATCTTTCATGGCCGGCTCGAAGCGCCAGTTTCTTACCGCTTCGATAGCCTTTTCATCCAGACCCAGCCCTAAAGTCCGCAACACTTTAATATCGCGCGGCTTGCCGTCGGGGCCGACCACCAGCCACAATACGACGGTGCCCATGTGCTTAACCTTGCGGGCTTCCTCCGAATACTCGGGGTCGGGCGCATAGATCGCTTTTGGAGCAGAAACACCGCCGCCAACGCGGAATGCTCCACCACCGACGCCGCCGCCGTGACCAGGGCCGTATCCGGGACCTTCGCCCGAGCCCACGCCGCCACCGTTGCCGGAGCCGATGCCGCCGCCAGATCCAGTTCCATTCGAAGGCACCGACGGCAGATGCGAAAGCGGATCGCCCAGTTCGGGCATGTTTGGCTGCTGCAGGTGAATGTCGGGGGGAACCACGATCGTCGGGGCGACGGCCAGTTTCGGATCCTGGTTGCGCACCACGGCCATGGGCGGAGTGATCTGCTGCATGGACTGTTTGGGCAAACGGCCTTCCGATGCCTGCAGCTTGTCGCGATCGCCACCACCGCCGCCGCCACCGCTCTGGGTCTTCGAAGGCGGCAGGGCGGGCATGTCATCGGGCATGATCAATTCGACAGTCGCTTTCGGCTTCGCGACGTCGACGATCTTCCGTCCCAGATATGTAGCTGTGATGATGAGGGCCAAGGCCAGCACGTGGATGACGGTCGAGCCGGCCACTCCGCGTCCCTTGTAGTTGTAGAAGCCCCAGATGTCACGCACCGGGATGGGCTTCGAGGTCAGGACCAGCGGAGGGAGTTTCTTGGGGAAGAAAAAGTCGTCAATGTTGCGGAACAGGGATTTCCACAGCGGCTCATCCAGAGTCTGATTGTTCAGAAGAAGATGCAGCTCTGGCTCTGGACCCAGCGGACTCTGCGGTGTTTCAAATTCTGCCATATTTTCCCAAGCGATACCCCTAGGCTCACTGCACTGGGAGTCGCTGATTTAGATGCGCGAGCGCCGCTTAAAGGTCGCTTACAAAATGAACGAACCTTGCCGCCGCGAGGTTTCCCGTCCAATTAGATGCGCGCAAGCTGCGATCTACGGAAAATTGTACACGCTTTTGCCGGACGGGAAAAAGTACTTTTTGAGTTCATCCCCCGATGCAGCGTTCCCATGGACGTGACCTTCCGCGCTTCCCTATATAATGAAAAGATTCAATCAGTTGGGAGAACGTTGCCAGTGCCGATGGACCTGAAATCCAGCATCAATTTGCCCAAGACCGCCTTCCCCATGAAAGCCGGATTGCCCCAGAACGAGCCCAAAATGCTGGCTCGATGGGAGCAGATGAAGCTCTATGAGCGCATTCGCCAAGCCCGAAAGGGGAAGAAGAAGTACATCCTGCACGACGGGCCGCCCTACACCAGCGGACCGATCCACCTGGGCACGGCGATGAACAAGTGCCTCAAGGATTTCATCGTCAAATCGAAAACCATGTCCGGCTTGGACGCACCCTACGTTCCGGGATGGGACTGCCACGGGCTGCCCATCGAAATCAAGGTCGACAAAGAACTCGGCGGCAAGAAACTGGAGATGCACCCGACCGCCGTCCGCGCCGAGTGCCGCAAGTACGCGGAGAAATATCTCGACCTGCAGCGGCAGCAGTTCAAGCGCATCGGCGTCTTCGGCCGCTTCGACCAGCCCTACGCCACCATGACACCGCAATACGAATCGGTGGTGCTCCAGACTTTCTACTCTTTTTATGAAAATGAGTTCGTCTACAAAGGCCTGCGCGCCGTTTACTGGTGCATGCACGACGAGACGGCGCTCGCCGAGGCCGAAGTCGAATATGAAAATCAGACCACTCCGACAGTCTGGGTGAAGTACGCGCTGCTCGATGATCCTGCGAAACTCGACGCCGCGCTCGCCGGCAAGAAACTTTCCACGATCATCTGGACGACTACTCCCTGGACGCTGCCTGCCTCCATGGCGGTGGCGTTTCATCCCAACGAAGAATACGTTGCGCTGGAATCTGGCGGCGAGGCCTACATCGTTGCCTCCAAGCTCGCCAAGGACGCCGCTGAGAAGTGCGGCTTCGCCAACCCGCGCGAACTCGCCCACTTCCCTGGACACAAGCTCGAGCGGATGAACTTCCAGCATCCCTTCCTCGACCGCAAAGTTCTGGGCGTGCTCGCCGACTACGTCACCATGGACACGGGCACCGGAGTCGTTCACACCGCGCCCTCGCACGGGGCCGAGGATTTCGCCACGGGCGTTAAGTACGGCCTCGACGCCACCAGCAACGTCGACGAAAAAGGCATCCTGCGCAATGGACTGCCCGAATACGACGGCAAGAACGTCTGGGACGCCAATCAGCTGATCATCGACCTGGTCAAGAGCCGCGGCGCTCTGCTGCACGCGGAAAAAACCGAGCACTCGTATCCGCACTGCTGGCGCTGCCACAATCCAGTGATCTTCCGCGCCACCGAGCAGTGGTTCATCTCGATGGAGACGCCGATGCCCGGCGGTAAAGGGAAAGACGACACGCTGCGCACACGGACGCTCGGCGAGATCAAGCACGTCAAATGGGATCCGGCGTGGGGCGAAGAGCGCCTCTCCAACATGATTCAGACACGCCCCGACTGGTGCATCTCGCGGCAGCGGGTGTGGGGCGTGCCGATCGCTGTCTTTCTCTGCGAAAGCTGTGGCAAGCCGCTCAACGACCACGCCATCAACCGCAAGGTCGTCGAACTGTTTGCCCGCTCGGGCGCCGATGCCTGGTTTACCTCGGAACCCGACACGATTGTTCCCGGCGGAACGAAGTGTCCAAGTTGCGGCGGCACAAAATTCGAGAAGGAAACCGACATCTTCGATGTCTGGCTGGAATCGGGCGCCAGCTATCTGGCGCTGGTCGCGGCCGAGCCAGAGTATCCGTGGCCCTCCGATCTTTACCTCGAAGGCGGCGACCAGTACCGTGGATGGTTCCAGTCTTCGCTGCTGTGCGCCATGGGCACGCATGCGACTCCACCGTATCGCGGCGTGGTCACGCCCGGCTGGACGCTCGACGAAAAAGGGCAAGCCATGTCGAAGTCGCGGGGCAACGATGTGGACCCGGTGGACATCGCCAGCCGCCTGGGCGGAGAGATTGTGCGCCTGTGGACCGCTTCGGTCGACTTCCGCGAAGACGTGGTCGGGTCCGAAGCGTTGATGCAGCGCGTGGGCGAAAACTACCGGAAGATTCGCAACACGTTTCGGTACGTCTTGAGCAATCTCTACGATTTCGATCCGGTAAAAGACGCGGTGCCCTTCGAGAAGATGGAAGAACTCGACCAGTACATGCTGCGGCAGACTTGGGCGTTTGCGTCCGAGGTGCGCAACGGATACGACGAATTCGCCTTCCACAGGATTTATCACCGGGTAAACCATTTCTGCATCGTGGACTTGAGCGCCTTCTACTTCGATGTACTCAAGGACCGGCTCTACATTTCAGCGCCGAATTCGCAGGGGCGCCGCAGTGCGCAAACCGCGGTCTGGCGGATCGGGGAAGCGCTGGTCCGGCTGCTGGCGCCGATCATGAGTTTTACGTGCGAGGAAATCTGGCCTTATCTACCGCCGATCTCGGGTCGCGAAGAGAGCGTGCATCTGGCGTCATTCCCTACCCCGGCGGAGATCGCGGCGGAAGGCATCGCCAAGGCTGATCCCAAGCGGGACGAAGATTGGAACGCGCTGCGCTCGGTCCGCGACGAAGTGCTGAAGGCTCTCGAAGACGCCCGGAACAACAAACTCATCGGCGGCGGCCTCGAAGCCAGCGTACATGTCACTGCCTCCGAAGCGCTGTATGCCGTCCTGAAACGCTACCAGGACCAACTGCGCTACTTGTTCATCGTATCGGCGGTCGACCTGACCGAGGGCGCTGGTAACGGCACGGGCAGCGTGCAGGTTGAGGTCAAGAAAGCCGATGGCCAAAAATGCGAGCGTTGCTGGAACTATTCGATCCATGTGGGCGAGGACAAGAACTATCCCACGGTGTGCGAGCGCTGCAGCGCGGTGCTGAAAGAAATTGACGGGGCGTGACCGCGACTTCGGCGAACGCGATAAGCTAGTGTTGTGTCCCGCAAAGTCGTGGCATAGATCCATAGTGTCATCCTGAGCGGAGCGAAGGACCTGTGCACTTCGCCGCGGAATGCATAGGTCCTTCGCTCCGCTCAGGATGACAACTTTAAACTTATGACAACTTAACTCACGTCGCTAATTTGCGGACGCCACCTAAGAGAGGCATAACAAGTTTTCTCGGTCATTATTTCTTGCTCATGCGCAAATATCATTTCCTCATCGCGTTGTTCGTTGTCGCTCTCGATCGCGTCACCAAGTGGACGATCGCACACCGGCTATCGTTGCACGACAGCATCTCGGTGATTCCGGGATTCTTTCGCATCATCCACGCGGAGAACCCGGGCGCCGGCGTTTGGCATTTTTGCGGATTCTCCTTCGCAATGGAAGGTCGGCCTGCTGATTTTCGTTTTCTGTCGTTGCGTTGGTGATTGTCTCGCGCTGCTCTGGAAAAACAGTCATATCCTAACCTCCACTGGAGTCGGGCTGTCGTTGATTCTGGGCGGCGCGGTCGGCAATCTGTGGGACCGCCTGGTTAGCCATCGCGTGGTGGATTTTCTGCTTTTCTATGTGGGACGGTGCTAGTGGCCAGCCTTCAACGTGGCTGACAGCGCGACGGTGGTGGGAGCGGGGCTGCTGGTCTTGGAGATATTGTTTACGAAGTCACCCAGGCAGGCGTCGGTACAGTGTCGTGTCCCATAAGTTCGTGGCAGAAATCCGCGCTGTCGTCCTGTGTGAAGGGCGGACTCTCTTGCATAGCGAATTCAAATACATAGGTCCTTCCCCTTCGACTAGCTCAGGGTCAGGATGACAACCTGATCATGTGTAGCAAGGAGAGGAACTCATTCCAGTGTTTTGCCGAGGTCGAACAAGCTCAAGTAGAACGACGAGAAGACGATTTGCAGGCCGAGCAGGAATAGGAAGATACAGAGGGCCGCAAGTTTGGTGACCGGAATACTTACCTGGGCCTGGGGTTTTGAAATTTCCATCAGCAGATGAATCGTAAACGTGCCCAGAACCACACTGAACAGCAGAATCGAACTGCCGATCGCCAAACCCCACTCCAAACGGAAGTACTTCTTGATCGAACGGCTAATCCAATCCTCCTCCGCAAAGCCCTGGGAGGTGCTGAAGGCGATGGCATAGACGCCAAAGAGGGCAATCTGAATTCCCATGAACGACAGTGCATTCACAAACATGGTGGCCGATAAGCCCAGCGGGATATGGGAGACACTGACGTCCTGCAGCAGGAACAGCAGAGAAAAGCCGAAGCCGAAGCAGGACATGATCAGTCCGGGGAACAGAAACACATACTTGGGCGCCAGCATGAGCATGAAACGCAAATGGCGCCAGCCATCTCGAAAAGTGTGCAGATTGGGCACCCGGCCGGGCAAGGCAACGAAGTAGTCGATGGGCGTCTCACGGATGACCAAGCGCTTCTGGGCTGCCTTGACGACCATCTCCGAAGCAAACTCCATGCCGTTGCACCTCAGGTCCAAAGTGCGGATCGCGGCGGCGCTGAAGCCACGCATACCGCAGTTCGCGTCGGAGATGCGGGTGTTGAATAAAAGGTTCAGCACGGCGGTCAGGAAGGGCGTACCGACCCAGCGGTGAAGCCAGGGCATCGCGCCGCGCTCGATGGTTCCCCGAAGACGGCTGCCCATTACCAGATCCGCGCCTTGTTGGAGGAGTTGAACGAAGTCGGGGAGAGCGCCGAAATCATAGGTCTGGTCGGCGTCGCCCATGATGATGTAACGTCCACGGGCCTCGGCAATGCCGCGCTTGAGCGCACTGCCGTAACCTTTCACCTCGTGCCGAACAACCCGGGCGCCGGCTGCAGCAGCCAACTCCGCGGAGCGGTCGGTGGAACCGTTGTCCACCACAATCACTTCGCCAGCGGCGTGGAGACGAGCGATGGCCGCGGTTGCGCTGGCAACACAGGCCGCGATGGTGCGCTCTTCATCGAGACAGGGGATGACAACACTGACGAGCGGCTCAGTCATGATTTGTAGTTGCCCGGAATCCGACCAGATTCATCCAATCGCCGAAGTTGGCCAGACGCAGCGTTTGGCGCAGAGAAATGTCGTGGAAGATTTTCTTGAGGATATAGCCGGGCCGAAAATAGAAGCTCCTGAACGCCTTGCGGCGGAAATAATCGACGTCTTCGCGGGTCATAGTGTCGGTTTGGAGAATGGAATTCCCACCGAAGTCGTACTCCGACCATTTGTCCGCGCGGATCCAGCCGCGGGCTTTGGCCATCTCGCCGAGTTCAGTCTTGGGATAAGGAACGGCGCAATAACTCTGCATGTAATCCAAGTCCAAGTCGAGCATGAAGCGGATCGTCTGTTCAGCGGTTTCCCTGGTCTCACCGGGCAAGCCGAAGATGAAATGGCCCATGGTCTGGATCTTGGCCTGCTTGGCCAGCCTCACGGCCCGCCGGGTTTCCTCCAAGGTCTGCTTCTTCTTGGCCGCGTCGAGGATGGATTGACAGCCGCTCTCGATTCCCAAGCCGACGAGGTAACAGCCAGCGCGCCGCATGAGCGCCAGCGTCTCTTCATCGAGGGCGCCAACCCGCGTTGTGGCGGCCCAATGAATATCCCAGCGGTTGTCGATGAGGGCCTGGCAGAATTCATGCACGAAGTCCTTGTCGAGGGAGAAGACCTCTTCCCAAAGCAGAAATTCCTGGATGCCAAATTTTTCCCGGCAGGTCTGTATCTCTTCGAGGATATGGGGCAAGGAGCGACGCCGCACTTTCCGGCCGTAATACGTATTGACGATGCAATAAATGCAGGGATAGGGACATCCTCGGGCGGTGTTGATGAGGGTAAAGGCCTGGTTGTTATGGGGCAGCCGGTAACGCTCATTTTTAAGCAGCGCCCGATCCGGCAAGGGCAGCGAATCGAGATCCTGGAGCAAGGGGCGCGGCAGATTGACGCGGAGATCGCTTCCCTCCCGGTACATCAGGCCTTGTATGCGATCCAGGGCAGGCTGCTTTTCGTTCAAGGTTTGCAACAATTCGCCAAACGTTGTCTCGGGCTCGCCCACAATGCAGAGATCCAGGAAGGGATAGTCTTCGAATGCTTCCTTTGCCAGCATGGTGAAGTACACGCCGAAGGCCAATACCAAGGTTTGGGGAAAGGCGTCCTTAATGCGTTTGGCAATCTCCATGTCACTGTCGATGCTGGGGAAGCCGGTATTAACGACCACCAACTCGGGGGCGAAAGCTCGCACGTCGGCGAGCAGTTCATCCATGGTCTTGCTCTCCACGTCGCCATCGAGCAAGCGCACCGGGCCCCACTTTTCGGCCAGGGTTCCGAGCAATGCCAGAGTGATGGGCGGCCACACTGTGGCCCACGAGGACGCCTTTTGCATGCAACGTCCTTCACGGATGAACTTGGTGTGGTCCTTGAGCGTGGGATTTAGCAAGTAGGTTTTCATCTTGGCCTGCGGTCTCCTAAGCGATGGCAGCTACGCAGGGCTGGGGACGACGATTCCCAGAGAGCCAGCGGAACACAGCCAGTGCCCCGCCTGTGACACGGGGGATTATCAAGACTTTAGGCGAGAGCCACACGCATGTCTGTGAGGGAGATCACAGGGGCAAGTACGGGCGGCCGCTGGGTCGCTGGCGGCAAGCCCCTAAAGGGGCGTCTGATTTCGAAGGTCTTACGGTATCGCTGAAGCGATACCCTGATACGAAACCGGAGCTTCTCCGCAGCTTGTGAAGGCATACCCTGATACGAATCTCACTTGCACCACGGGCCACTAAGGGGTGCCGTAGAGTTGGCGGTAGACATTGGCATTCCGCAGGATGGCTTGCACGTACTCGCGGGTTTCGGTGAAGGGGATGGACTCGACGAATTCCTGCGGATCGCGGTAGTGGCCCTCGCCCAGCCAGTCTCCCACGCGGTCGGTGCCGGCATTGTAGGCGGCCAGCGCGTACTCGTATTGTCCATTGTACTTGTCGACCATCTCCTTGAAATAGCGGGTGCCGAGTTCGAGGTTCACTGCGGGAGTGTAGAGTTGCGGCGCGTTGTATCCCTTAAGCTTGACTTGTTTGGCGACGGCCTTGCCGGTTTTCGGCAGAAGCTGCATCAGGCCCACGGCGTTGGCGCGGGAGAGCGCGAGCGCATTGAACTCGGACTCCTGCCTTATTAGCGATGCGACGAGATAGGGATCGAGGCCGTTTTGCAGCGAGTATTTCCGCAGATCGGTCCAATAGGCTTTGGGAAAAAGCGCTTCCCAGTAGGAGCGCGGCAGGTCGGGAATATCGACGGCGAAATAGTTGGGCGTCGAGCGCTTCATGATCTCGATACTGCGATCATAGCGGCCGATGTCCTGATAAACGCGCGCCATCTCCGGCGGTGCCCAGGTTCCGCCTTCTTGACTGGCGGCGGCCTGCAACTCGCGCACCGCCATATCGGCAAGCCCTCCGTTCGAGAGCAGACGTGCCCGCTCGACGCGCAGGTTGTCGTCGGGAGGATCGGTGGCGGCAATTCTTCCCGAGGTCGAAAGCGCAGAGACACGGTCGAGCAAGGTGTAATGCGGCGGGGCTTCGGTTGTCCCGCTGGGCAAGCCCTTCAAACGCTGCCGGCCGAGTTCCGCGTAGTAGTAATTGCGAAAGCGATCGGTGAGTTTCTGATAAAACGCTCGCGCCATCGCTGGGTTGCCTTCTTCTTCGGCGAGACGCGCGCGCCAATAGAGCGCGGCGGGAATCTCGGCGGAATCGGGATAGAGCTCGATTTGCTGTTCGAATTCCTGGCGGGCTTCATCGGTCCGGCCTTGCCGGAAGGCGAGCCATGAAGCCTTCCAGTGCGCCGACGATGCGTGCGCGCCTTTCGGAAAACGCTGCTGCAACTCGCGGAAGTAGTCGATGGCGCGATCGTAGTCGCGCTTCAGCAGATACATGTTTCCGGCCGAAAGCAGCGCTTGTTCCAGCCACGGACTGGCCGGACCGAATTGCCGCAGATCGTTGAGCGTCCGCTGTACGGCCTCTTCATCGCTGGTGGAACGCTGGGTTTCACTCAGCAGGTAAAGGCGCTCGGCTTCGTTGTCGCCGCTCTGCGTTCCCATGGCAGTGAGAATCTGGCGGGCATCATGACTGCTGCCGCTTTTTTCCAGCGCTCCCGCGAGCGCCAGCTGCACCTCTGGACGGTCTGCCGGACTGACTTCTCCGACAAGCCCTTGGTAATCGTGAGCCGCGTCACTGTAGTGCCTCGCTTTCAACAACAGATCGGCGCGGGTGCGGCGCTCGGCGATGGAACCGGAGATTCCGAGCTTGCGCAATTCCGCTCCCGCCGCATCGGCCTCGATGCTGTTGGGAAGGTTGAAGTGAACGTTGCGGAACGCGATCGCCGCTTTCTGATTGTCGCCAGCAGCTTCATAGGCGCGGCCGATGGCGAATTCCACATCGCTGCGCACCGGAGCACGGTCTTTTTCGAGCAGAGCCGCTGCCTCCGTCGCGCGGCCTTCCTCCAGCAGTACGTTCGCATAAAGCAGGTTGGCGTCGCGGACGAGAAGTGAATCGGGAAATTTCTTACTGAAATCGGCGAGCGTGGAGAGGGCCTCGGCATTGTGCGCTGTTTTCAGGTAGGCGTCGCCGAGGTAGTAGGCAACGTAGTCTCCGAGTTCGCTGGCGCCGGCTTTGGCGCGGTTGAGCGGATCGATGGCCTTCGCGTAGTCGTGGTCGAGGGTGCGGGCATAGCCGACGACTAGCCAGGCTAGCGCTCCGGCATCGGCATCTTCCTTGGCGTGACGGCGGGCATAGGCTTCAACTCCGGCATAGGCAGTAGGAGTGCGGTCCTGCAACAACTGCTGCGCCATGAGACGAAGACTCGCCGACGCGACAAAGGCACGCCGCACACGGCGCACGCGCGGAGAAGCGGGTTTACGCTTTTTCTTATTTTTACTGGGGGAAGCGGCGGCGTTGCCTTTGGCTGGCGCGCGCTTCGCCGACGCGCTCTTGGCGGGCGTGCTCGTGGTTGAAGTGCCCGGGGCTGACGTCGTCTTTTCTGGCGAAGATGACTGGGACTGGGCAACTGCGGGCGGCAAAAAGCCGAGCCAGAGCAAGAAGAAAATTCCAGCGAATACAACGACTGCAATACGGCGCACTCAAACCCTACTTACTGCCGAAAATTGGCACCCATGATGGAGAGATCGTCTTCTGCGAGACTTCGTATTATTTCATGTTGGAAGTAATTGGCGGAAGCGGCAACGGTGTTCCCGTAACGTTTCTGGTACGTGGCGCGGCTTTTCTCAATCGCATCTTTCAGCCGGTCATAGAGATCTTTGTTCTTCCGGCCTTCGGCAACCTTGGCCTGATTGTAGAGTTTGACCTCGTCGACCAGCAGGCGGGCAAAGCGCTGGGCCTTGCGATGAACTTCCTGATCCTCGGGCGAGATCGCGTCAACCGGCGGCGTCGCGGGCGCTGCCATGGTCTCGGCATGACCGACAGGCAACGGCTCGGCCAGCGCGGGGTCCAGTTCAACCACCGCAGACTGAACTTCGGCGATCGTGCTGTGGGCTTCGGCGGCTGCTCCCGCTTCGGCCATCGCCGGAGCCTCAACGGCGGCGCTGGCCACTGGCGACGAGGCTTCGTTCGCGGACGCTGCCGCGGCCTTAGCGTGGCCCGAAGCGAACGCCGGGACATGCGATGCAAAGGGATCGTTGAAAGTCGGCACCGGATGCGCCGGCGCTTGGACTGACGGCGCCTCGGCTGCCGGGACGGCGTGACTGTCTGCATGCGCAGCGGACGGCTCCTTCTGCGCCTGCTTGCGGAGCGAGTTGACCTCGAGCCAAGCGCTGGTCGAAAGCACGAGCAGTTCGAGGGAGCCGACATCGAACAAACCCGCTGTACCGGCGCCGCTGTCGGCATAGACCAACGCGGCAACTTTATCCTTCAAAATCAAGGGGAGAATCCGGCCTTCACCGCTCGCCGGGGTCCCAACTTCGCGCAGGAAACGCGCATCCATGTCGGCCACGGGCACGCTGGCCGCCACGCGGTCACTGGTCGCACGGCCGATGGCACGAACGACAGCGGGAGCGTTTTCATCGAGAGCAAAATCTTTCACCGCATCGCTGTTGGCGAAACCGCGGGCCTGCCATCCGGTGGCATGGGTACCCTTGACCACAAAAAGTGCGACTCGGGCCGCATAGCGGGCGCTGGTATCGAGCAAGGCGCGCAGAATCTCCCGTTGCGAAGTGCCCATGTGGATTTCGGCGACGGCGCGTGCCAGATCCGTGGAAGCGGCAGCGGAAGCCGCATTATGATTGACTGGCTCGGCGGTGGTTGCTTCGGAGCTTGGAGCTTCGGTGGCCGGAGCTGCGGCCGCGATCTCTTCCATCACGCGGCGGACAATTTCGGTGCGTAGTTGGGCGGTGTGGCTGTCCAATACCTGGCCGACCACCCGTTCCACAATTGGTTCAATCCAACCGCGCTCCTGCATTCGCACTCCGAGGTCAAGCTGCTTGGGGGGGCGAAGGGAGTAACCCTTCTAACCACTGATTATACGGCCCCTTGCAGGCATTCTCGGGACACCTTGGTACCTGCCCTCCCGGTGCCCAAAGAAACCAATCGCCCAGCGGGAAAAACTTTCTTGGCCAGCGCGCGTCAAAACCACGCGGCGAAAAACACGGCCACCAAGTACAATAGCATTGCGGATTCAGTGGCGCTGTCGGAAAAATCTGCATCAAGTTACGAATGAGTACCATCCAACCCAATATAGAGCAACCGGTCAGCGAAGAAATGGCGCTGGTCCGGCGGGCCAAGCGCGGCGACGATCAAGCGTTTGAAGAATTAGTGCGGCGCTATGATCGCAACGTTTTCCGCATTGCACAGCACATTACGCAGAATCGCGAGGACGCTGAAGATGTAGTGCAGGAAGCGTTCCTTAAGGCGTATAGCAACCTGGAGAAGTTCCAGGAGCAGTCCAAGTTTTATACCTGGCTGGTGCGAATTGCGGTGAATGAAGCGCTGATGAAGTTGCGCCGGAGAAAACCGGAACGCACGGTCTCTCTGGACGAAGAAGTAAAAACTGAAGATGACTCGCTACCCCGCGAGGTTGCGGATTGGAGCCCCAATCCCGAACAGATGTACAACCAAGGGGAGTTGCGGGAGATTCTGACGCGCACCATTCAGGGATTGCCGGCGGGATTCCGGACGGTGTTCGTACTGCGCGACGTGGAAGGCCTCTCGACCGAGGAGACGGCCCAAGCGCTGGAGTTGAGCATTCCGGCGGTGAAATCGCGTTTGCTGCGCGCGCGCTTGCAACTGCGCGAACGGCTAAACCGCTTTTTTCAGAAACGGGCGAGTGGAGATGGCGACCAGTGAAGTGTTCTGAGTTTCTCAACGAACTGACCAATTACCTGGATGGCGCGCTGGACGCCCGGACCAAGTCCGAACTGGATAACCACCTGGCGTGGTGCCACAACTGCTATGTGGTCTGCGATACGACTCGCAAGACCATCGAGATCTATCACAACTCGGAACTCTACGAATTGCCCGACGATCTACGCGCGCGGCTCGAGTCGGCCATCATGAGCAAGTGCTGTGCGCACAAGAAGTCCGAACCGCCTACTAGTTGAGCACGGAGTTCGCCTTCGTATTGCCTCCTCGCTGTTTCCAGTGTCCCCCGGCTGTCATCCCGCTGGATGCGACGCAAGTGCTTGATTCCTTGACTCATACTGAGTGAACCTACTCGGCCATCAAGAGCCGCGAACCTTTTCCGAGGTACTGGAATCTAAGTAGGTAGAGTTCGTCCTAACATTGAGGCGAAGGGGACGAGCCGATTTTGTCGCTTTACTCTGTGGAGGTATTCGATGCTTTCCAAGTTAATGGACGCCATGTTTGGATGCCGTCACGCTCGCTACAGCTTCCCGATCACGGTGCGAGCCGGATCGCGGCGCCACCCGGCGGCGCAGCGGACGGGTACCTATGTCGCCTGCCTGGATTGCGGCAAGGAATTCCGCTACGACTGGCACGAAATGAAGATCGTGGGATCGCAGACCAGGGAGGCCGCACACTCCTTGGTTACGAAAGAAGCCGCGTAAGCTCCGCTGTTCCCCAACAGCGCTTCGCGGCGTTCTGCGGCCAAAAGTGAACATTCCTCGCTAGGCTCTCCCGGTTCTCACCCCACGATTTCCCATTTTGGGTCACACCAGCCGCTCTGAAATTTCACTACCCCCCAGCGTCGGAGGAGCGCATAATTGAACCGGCGCCGATTCCGCGAGCACGCTTCGGCAGTCCTTCAAGAAGCGCTCCCGCTTGCGGTTCGGACAGGAGGTGTCTATGCCTCTTTCCATGCTTCGGGAGTTCCTGGATCTTAACCGCATTCAATACATGGTGATCTCGCACTCGGTGGCCTACACGGCTCAGGGGATTGCCGCCCTCACTCATATACCGGGAAAAGAACTGGCGAAAACTGTCATGGTCATGGTCGATGGACGTCTCGCCATGGCGGTGGTGCCGGCTTCGTTCCGGGTGGATTTGTACCGGCTAAAGAAATATCTAGGGGCAGACTCGGTCGAACTGGCCAGCGAACTCGAATTTCGCGGGCGTTTTGCCGACTGCGAAACCGGTTCCATGCCACCGTTTGGCAACCTCTACGGCATGGATGTTTTCGTGGATCAGTCTCTGGCTGAGGATGAGGAAATCGCCTTCAACGCCGGGTCGCACCGCGAGCTGGTGCGCATGCGATTTGCCGATTTCCGCAACTTGGTGAAGCCGGTGATCATCCCACTGGCCGCGGGCAAGGCCCATAGTCACGCGGCTTGAGTCGGTCGTTGGTCCTTGGTCGCTAGTCGTTAGGCTTTGTCGCTAGAGCCGTTGTTCGCGAACGACCAACGACCATTGACTGACGCCTAACGAACTGTGCCCGATGCTGTCGAGCCAGCGCTCGTTTGGGCGGAGTGGGGAGTTCCTATTTTTTTCATACACTCTTCACAAATCGCTGTGTTAAATTTGCCGGTCAGGCCAACTTAAAATTTCCTGGAGGAAACTGAATTGGGCAAGGACATGGTCCCCAAGAAAATCTTCTTCACCAAAGGTGTGGGGAAGCACAAGGAGCGTCTCACCTCCTTCGAGCTCGCCTTGCGCGATGCCGGCATTGCAGCGCAAAACCTGGTACGTGTCTCTTCCATCTTTCCGCCCAACTGCAAACTGATCCCCCGCTCACAGGGACTTACTTACCTTCACCCCGGAGAAGTCGTATTTGCGGTGGTGGCAGAAAATTCCACCCACGAGCCGCACCGCCTGCTGGCCTCTTCGATTGGCGTCGCCATCCCCGCCGATCGCAACACTTATGGGTATCTGAGCGAGCATCACTCGTTCGGCGAGACTGAAGACTCGGCCGGAGATTACGCCGAAGAACTCGCCGCCGAAATGCTGGCCACGACGCTCAATGTGGAGTTCGATTCCGACCGGTCATGGGACGAGAAAAAAGAAATCTACCGCATCTCGAACAAAATCGTCAGAACCGCCAACGTGACGCAATCGGCGGTGGGCGATAAACGCGGGCTGTGGACGACGGTGATCGCCTCGGCGATATTTATTTTCGACTGATCGAGATGGTGGTGTAGAGACGGGGCGAGACGCGTCTCGCCCCGCCGAACACGCACTGCCTTGAACTCCCCAGCCAGTGCGCATTGGATAATTACAAATTTATAATTATAATGATTCTGTGCAAGGCATTCGGTTCGAGTGGGACGAGGCCAAGAACCTCTCCAACCAGCGCAAGCACGGCGTGAGTTTCGAGGAAGCGAGCTCGGTGTTCCGCGACCCCCTGTATGTTTCAGTTCAGGACCGCACCGAGGGTGGAGAACCGCGCTGGCAGACGCTTGGCCTCGTCGAGGGCATGCTCCTTCTTACGGTAGCCCACACCGTCAGAGAAGAACTCGATGACGGCACATTCATTGAGGTCATCCGCATTATCTCGGCTCGACCCGCTACTCGGACAGAGAGGCGACGCTATGAAGACGAAAATAGTTAGCTACGCAGTGGAACGGCTGCCGCCGTTGACGAAAGCGCGGCGGGCAAGAATGAAGGCGCTGGCAACTCGTCCAGACAGCGAGATCGATACCAGCGATATCCCGGAGATGACGGAGGAACAGTGGAAGAACGCCAAGCGGGGCCATTTTTATCGTCCCCGTAAGCGCCAGATCACGGCGCGGGTCGATGCCGATGTGCTGGATTGGCTTAAGTCACAGGGGAAGGGTTACCAATCCCGGATCAATGCGATTCTGCGTCGCGAGATGCTGATCTCTGTGAAATCGGCCAGGTAGCGATCGTTAGTTGCATCGTTTAACGATCTTCTTCCCCGCCGGCTTCTCCTTCAGGCGCTCCAGCACGGCGGCTACGATGAGAGGCAGGCCTACGGTCGCATCCACAAAAACTTCGCCAAACTTTCCGCCTTCGGCTGGAGGCACGAACTTGCCCCAGGAAACCGCCTCGCTGTAGGGACTGCCCGAAAGACCGCCCCAGTAGACCGGTTCGGGGCAGATGCGCAGCCCATAGTGGTAGCGCTTCAGCGGCAGGTCTTCCCCGCCCCGGCGATGGCGCAATTCGATGAACGGCCCAAACTGCTGCGACCAGTTGCGCGGAACGCCTCCACCGATGGTGAAAATTCCGAGGCGCTTCTGACTGAGCAGAGTTGCGGCGAAGTGCTCCAGGTCTTCGAAGGGATCGAATCGGAATCGCGGTTTCCCTTGCTTGTCGCGTTCACGGTTAGTCAACGCGAAATCGAGGCCGAGTTCGGAATCGGAGAACGCGGGAACGAATACGGGAACATTTTTTTCGTAGGCGGACTTCAGAATGCCGCGCTCTCCCTTGGCGCGCTTGGCGAGATGCGCCCCAATCGCGCGATTCAACTTGTATGAGCACATTACTTCGTCGGAGTCCCAGCCGCCGAACACGGCCGCCATCACGCGCTCCACGTCGTCGAGATTCTGCTCGGGCTCGAGGGTGTCGTAGACGCGGTTGTACCCCGCCTCGTAAAGTTGCTCGTCGCTGAGCTCGGGATTATGGCGAAAATGCGCGCGGCCGGTGGCTTCGACCAGCCCGTGGGCCATCAGCGCGCCGGTCGAAACGACGGCATTCACGATGCCGCGATCGATCAACTCGGCAACCACCAATCCCTGCTTGGCGACGGTCATCGCGCCGGCGAGCGTCATGACGACGAAGCATTCCTGGTCGCGCGTCATCGCCTCCAGCACGTCGGCGGCTTCGCCAAGCTGGCGGCCGGTGAAAGCCGTCTTGGACATCGCGCGCACGAGGTCGTCGATGGACTTGATCTTGCCGAGATCGAGCGGCTCCAGCGGGATCAGACGGTCGGCCACCGGATCGTGCAACTGTCGGTCGATGCCTGCGCCTTCCTCATGATTGCCTTCCTGATGATGGCCGTGCTTCGCTACACTTTTCTGCTTCAAGGGACGAACCTCCAGAATGAAAATCGGTTTTGATCGAAGAAACAATTTACTAGAAGTGAAGGGAACGCGGGGAGGTGCTTTTGTCTTGCTCCGCAATTATTCACGCCACATCTTGTACTTTGCTATTCTAGAGCGCGTATTAAAAATCAGGAGGAGTGTTGCATCAGCAATGCTCTTGATGAATTGTCATCGTGAGCGAAGCAAAGGACCTGTTTTTGCGGCGAGCGTAGATCCGTCGCTCCGCTCGGGACGACAAAGTTTAGGAAGTCATAAGGTCGGAGAAACACGTGCGAGACAAATTCACTGTCGCTCTGATTCAGATGTCGTGCGGGCCCGAGCCTGCCGACAATCTGGCCAAGGCGCTCGATCGCGTTGCGGAGGCGGCGCGCAGAGGCGCCAACGTTGTCTGCCTGCCTGAGCTCTTCCAGACGCAGTATTTCTGCCAGCGCGAAGACGCTGCCCTGTTCGATCTCGCGGAGCCGATCCCCGGCCCAGGCACGGAGAAGCTCGCTGCCGCCGCCCTCCAGAATAAAGTCGTGGTGATCGCATCGCTCTTCGAGAAGCGTGCACCGGGTCTCTATCACAATACGGCTGCAATTTTCGATTCGGACGGCGTATCGCGCGGCATTTACCGCAAGATGCATATTCCCGATGACCCGCTCTACTACGAAAAATTTTATTTCACACCCGGCGATCTTGGCTTCAAGGCCTTCGACACTTCTGCCGGAAAGCTGGGCACGCTCGTCTGCTGGGACCAGTGGTATCCCGAAGCCGCGCGCCTCACCGCGCTGCAGGGAGCGAGCATTCTGTTTTATCCCACGGCCATCGGATGGCATCCGGCGGAGAAGGCTGAATTCGGCGTGGCGCAACACGACGCCTGGCGCACCATGCAGCGGGCGCACGCCATCGCGAACGGCGTTTATGTCGGTGTGGTGAATCGCGTTGGATTCGAGACGGGCAACATCCGCGGCAATTCCGCGCCTGGCAAAGGGCTCGAATTCTGGGGAGGATCGTTTTTCTGCGATCCCTTCGGCCGTGTTCTCGCCGAGGCTTCGCACGATAGGGAAGAAATTCTGTTTGGCGAAGTGGACTTGCATCAATTGGAGGACATTCGCCGCAACTGGCCTTTTCTGCGCGACCGGCGTATTGACAGTTATGCACCGATCACCAGCCGCATGATTGACGAAACATGATTGACGAAAAGTGACTGAAACCCGCATGGCTAAACGATCCAGCACACGCGCCAAGCTTCTCCCCGCCGCTCAGGGATACCGCATGCCGGCCGAGTGGGAGCCGCACGAATCTACATGGCTCGCGTGGCCACATTTTCGCGGCGACTGGCCGGGCAAGTTCGAGCCGATCCCGTGGGTATATGCCGAAATCGTCCGCACGCTGGCGCGGCACGAGCGGGTGGACGTGATTGTCAATGGCGCGAGTTGGGAGAAACGCGCGCGCGCGGTGCTCGAAAAAGCGGATGCGCTTTCGGACAATGTTTCGTTTCACCGCTGGCGCACCAATCGCGTCTGGACGCGCGACTCGGGTTGCATCTTTCTGACGCCGCCCGCCGAGCATCATGATGCAGCTTCCGAACTGCTCGCGCTGCACTTTCAATTCAACGGCTGGGCCAAGTATCCGAATTACAATTTCGATGAAAAAGTTGGAGAGCGCATGGCGAAGGACGCTGGCGCGCGCGTGGTCCAGCCGGTCTTTGTTGATTCGAGCAAAAACGTCCACCGCGTCGTGCTGGAAGGCGGATCGATCGACGTCAACGGCTGCGGCGCTCTGCTCACTACCGAAGAATGCTTGCTCTCCACCACGCAGCAACGCAACCCGTCCATGGACCGTGCTGCCTATGAGAAGCTGTTCGCGGACTACTTTGGCGCGCAATCGGTCATCTGGCTCGAAAGCGGGATCGCTGGCGACGACACTCACGGCCACGTCGATGACATCACCCGCTTTGCCGGTCCGAATACTGTGGTCTCCATGGTCGAGCCGAATGAGCAGAGTGAAAACTACGCGGCCCTCCACGCGAACCTCGGCCGGCTGAAAAACGCGCGCACTCCTGACGGACAGAAACTTGATATTGTGGAAATTCCCATGGCGCGTCCCATCGTGTTCGAAGGCCGCCAGTTGCCCTCTAGCTACGCAAACTTCTATATCGCGAATGGCGCGGTTCTGGCGCCGGTCTTCAACGATCCGAATGACCGTATTGCGCTCAACACGCTGGCGGAGCTTTTTCCTGCGCGTGAAATCGTGCCGATCTATTGCGGCGATCTGATCTGGGGATTTGGCGCGCTGCACTGCATGACGCAGCAGCAGCCGGGAAGATAGCAAGTGGCAAGTGTTGCCGGGTAGCGTGAATTCACGGCATAAATCCACATTGTCATCCTAGGACCTATGCGTTTGCACGCGCCCCAATGCAGAGGTCCTTCGCTTCGCTCAGGATGACAACTTATAAAGGCGACCGGCATTTCCCCCCATCATTTACACTCTTACCCGTGAACGCCGAGATCATTGCCGTCGGGTCCGAGTTGCTTACTCCCCATCGCCAGGACACCAACTCGCTCTACCTCACCGAAAAGCTGAATGAACTGGGCGTTGAAGTGCGCTTCAAGTGCATTGTGGGAGACGACCGCGAAGGACTGACTGCGGCCGCCAAACTCGCGATGCGGCGTTCGGACATCATCGTTTTCACGGGCGGCCTCGGCCCCACGGAGGACGACCTGACGCGCGAAGCGGTAGCCGACGCGCTGGGGTTGAAACTGCAGCGCGATCCTCAGGTGATTGCGAGGCTGGAAGAACGCTTCGCCAAGCGCGGCATGAAGATGTCCGCTAATAATGCCAAGCAGGCCGACATTCTGACTAGCGCCGCGGTGTTGCCAAATTCGCTCGGCACCGCGCCCGGCCAGTGGATCGCCGGAAAGTACGACGGGCAGGAGCGGCTGCTGATGCTGCTCCCCGGGCCTCCGTATGAACTGAAGGCGTTGTTTGAGACTGAATGCATTCCGCGACTGCGGGCGCGAGTCCCCGTCCAGCACATTGCTACTCGCACGCTCAAGATGGCGATGATGCCCGAATCGCAAGTGGATGCGCGGGTTGCGCCGATTTACAAAACTTACACCGATGTGGAGACCACTATTCTGGCGGGCAGGGGCGAGATTCAGCTCCACTTGCGCTGCCGCAAGGAATCCGAAGCGGAGGCCGAGGAGCGCGTCGAAGAGCTCGCCGAGAAGATCGAAGACGAACTTGGCGACGCCATTTTCTCGCGCAAGGGGGAGACCATCGAGCAGATTGTCAGCTATCTACTGCAGATGCGCAGCATGACGCTGGCCGTGGCGGAATCTTGTACCGGCGGCCTGCTGGCCGAGCGCATCACTTCACTCAGCGGCAGCTCGCGCTATTTTCTTGGTGGCGCGGTGGTTTACTCGAACGAATTGAAAACGCAATTCGCAAATGTTCCCAAGGCGCTGATCGATCAACACGGGGCGGTCAGCCGCGAAGTGGCGGTTTCCATGGCTGAGGGCATCCGCAAGCGTTGCCTTGCGAGCTACGGAGTCGGAATCACCGGGGTCGCCGGGCCGAGCGGCGGAACGGAGCAGAAGCCGGTTGGGTTGGTCTACATCGCGCTCGCGGGAGAAGAAGGCACGCAGGTGGTCGAACGCACTTTTCCCGGCGACCGCAAACGCATCCGCCAATTCGCCACGCAACAGGCGTTGGAGATGATCCGCAGGGCGCTGCTGTAAGGCGGAGATATTACTGAGCCAGTGGAGCAGTGGGCGCCTCGGCCGTCTTGCCGGGCGGGGACGCCCGGCGCTGCACTCGATCGATTTACCCATGCGAATATTTATCGGCATCGATCTTGACCCTGAAGTCCGCGCGCGGATTGCGCGCTTCCTGGAAGGCGTGCAGGGTTTCGCGCCCGAGGCGCGCTGGGTGCGGCCGGAGTCTCTGCATATTACATTGAAGTTCATCGGAGAACAAACGCCAGAGCGGGCTGAGGCTATCACCGAACGTTTGCGGCGGGTCGGGGGCAGCGTGTTCGAAGTTCGCACCGGCGGATACGGATTCTTCCCTACGGCAAAGGCTCCGCGCGTATTCTGGATCGGAATCCACGGCGGGCCACAACTCGCGGAACTAGCCCAGAGCATCGACACGGCCACGACCGAACTCGGCATCCCGCGCGAGGAGCGGCCTTACAGTCCACATCTGACGCTGGCACGCGGCGGCGCCGGGAGAAGTTCGGGCTCGCCGAAGTTTCGCAAAGGCGACGGCCCCAACACGATTTTCGCGACGCTCGAAAAACGGCTGGCCGCGATGGGTGAGCTTGATTTCGGCTCGATGACGGCCCACGAGTTTATTCTCTTTCAGAGTCAGCTTTCACCGGGAGGATCGAAGTACACGAAGCTGGAACGGTTCGCGCTCAATCGAAATGGTTAGTGGAGCGACGGGTGCCTCGCTCGTCCCGCCGGACGAGAACACCCGGCGCTCCGCCAGCAAGAGGGCGCAACATTCGATAGACGAACATGAGTCCCTACCTCATCGCCGCCGCCGTGGGCTACCTGTTCGGGTCCATCCCGTTCGGCTATCTCCTGGTGCGGATTTTCACTGGTCAGGATGTGCGCTCGAGTGGCAGCGGCAATATTGGCGCGACCAACGTGGCGCGCAGATCGCCTGCGCTTGGGATTGCGACTCTTGTTCTCGACGCCGCTAAGGGACTGGCTGCAGTGCTGGTGGCGCGGGTTCTGTTCGGCGGACCGCATCAGCAACTCATCATGACCACGGCGGCGTTCTTCGCCGTGCTCGGCCATGTATTCCCAGTGTGGCTCAAATTTCGCGGCGGCAAGGGCGTTGCCACCAGCCTTGGAGCTTTCATATTGCTCACCCCGAAATCTATTTTGTGCCTGGTGGTCCTGTTCTTGATCATCACCGTCGCCCTCCGCTACGTCTCGCTTGGCTCGATCGCTGCGGCGGCGGCTTTTCCGCTGCTGGCATGGGCACTGCACGAATACACGGACTCGCGGCAACTTGTTTTGATCACCCTGGTCTCGGCGCTTGTTATCTGGAAGCACCGGCAAAACATCGGCCGCCTCGCGACCGGAACGGAATCGAAGTTCGGGAGTAAGCCAGAAACAAAGTCGGGAGCAGAATTAGCAGAGCGTGGTAAAACGCCAGCACTCAAAACCAGCGCCTAAAGGCGCTCTCAGAACACAGCCCTTACGGTATGCCTGAAGGCATACCCTGATACAAAACGTACTTGCACCACAGACGGTTCGGCAGCGAATCGGAAACGTTAGGAGCAGCCCACAGATGAGCCGCATTGCGATCATCGGCGCAGGCGCATGGGGCACCGGACTGGCAATCGTCCTGGGACGTAAAGGGACGCACCGTGTCCCGCACGACATACGGCTCTGGGCCAACGAGCCGGAAGTGGTGGAGAGCATTGCCAGAAGCCGGATCAACGAACATTTTCTGCCGGGCTTCATCCTGCCCGAATCGATTGTAGCGATCGGCGATCTGGACGCGGCGCTTGAGGCGGCGGAAATCGTCGTCAGCGTTATGCCTTCGCAGCATTGTCGAGCACTCTTCGAACGCATGGCGCCGGCTCTCCGGCCGGAGACACTTTTCGTGAGCTGCACCAAGGGACTCGAAGAGGGGACGCTGCTGCGCATGACGGAAGTGATTGGCGATGTATTGGGCAGCCGCGACTTTACGCCTCGCGTGGGAGCGCTCAGCGGCCCGTCGTTCGCCAAAGAGGTGGCGCGCGGCGATCCGACGGCCGTGACCGTGGCGTCCGTTGACGGAGAAGTGACGCGGGACGTGCAGTCGGCGTTCAACGATTCCCGCTTCCGCGTCTATACCAACGACGACGTGATCGGCGTGGAGCTGGGGGGAGCGCTGAAGAATATCATCGCCATCGCGGCCGGCGTTTGCGATGGCGTCGGCCTCGGCCACAATTCGGCGGCGGCGCTGATCACTCGCGGTCTCGCCGAAATGGCGCGGCTGGTCGTGGCTTGTGGCGGACGCCTCGACACCATGGCTGGGCTTGCCGGGCTGGGCGATCTGGTCCTGACCTGCACGGGAGATCTCTCGCGCAACCGCAGCGTGGGCGTGGAACTGGGCAAAGGCCGCAAGCTGCCCGACATTATCGCCGCGATGCACGGAGCCGTCGCCGAAGGGGTTTTCACCACCAAAGCCGCGGTTGGTCTGGCGCGCAAGAAGAACGTCGAGATGCCGATCACCGAGCAGATGTTCGCCATTCTGGAAAACGGCAAGTCGCCGCATCTGGCCATCGAAGAGTTGATGACGCGGGCGGCGCGGGCGGAAATCTATTGAGTGTGGAAAGTGGCGCAAGACTTAGGCTGGTGCCCGGAGACGGAATCGAACCGTCACGTCCTGTTACGGACCCGGGATTTTAAGTCCCGTGCGTCTGCCAGTTTCGCCATCCGGGCGCTGCGATCTTCTACAGCAACGTCGCACCGATTCAGTTGATTATAGCGGGGTTGGGGGAGTTGGGTTGGATAGCCGCTCAGATGCAAACGTCAAGTTCAGTGTTGTGGGACATCGCTATGAAGCACACAATCGGGGGGTGGTCGCGCTCGAATCCTAACGCCGAGTACTGCCGCTTCTCCGGATACTGTGTTATTCAGCTAGTGACGGGCAGCGCAGTCTGTTGCTGCGGAGTGCGACAATAGGGCGTCGTCAAGTTGCCTGCTCTACGCTTCGGAGGAATCACTTGAGCTTCATAAATAGACTACTGGTTGATGTTTTTTTGATCCTTATGCTGTCAACGGCCGGCATCGCCAATACGGTCAACACCGATCTTTACGTTGCGACAAACGGCAAAGACTCAAATCCTGGGACAATCGAGAATCCCCTACGAACAATCCAACATGCAGCCGACATCGCGAAGCCGGGGGACACGGTTCATGTTCGGGCAGGCAGCTACTGCCAGCAGTTGGCAGTCAAGATCTCGGGGAACGCGCAGCAGGGGTTCATCACCTTTCAAAGTCAGGCGGGCGAGCACGCGGTTCTCGACGGCGGGTGCCTGACGCCGCCCGCAGGCGAAGCCAGCATGGTTGAGCTGACCAATGTGAGCTTCGTGCGCGTCCAGGGCTTCGAGATACGCAACTATCGGACCAGCGACTATCGCAGCGCCCCGGGCGGAATCCGCGTATTCGGGGGCGGGTCCCACATTGAAATCCTCCATAACGACGTGCATCACATCGAGCAGAACTCCGCTCACCGGTTGCGTCCGGGCAGCGGGGCCAACGGCTTTGGTATTGCTGTCTACGGTACCGACGCCACGACTCCGATCAGCGACCTGGTCATCGACGGCAATGATGTCCACCACCTCAAGACGGGCTCAAGCGAGTCTGTGGTGGTGAACGGCAATGTAGCGGGTTTCCGCATAACGAAGAACTCGGTGCACGACAACAACAATATTGGAATCGATGTGATCGGCTTCGAACACACGGCGCCGGACCCGGCGGTCGACCGGGCACGCGATGGAGTAGTGAGTGAGAACTCGGTTTACAGCATCACCGCAAGAGGCAATCCAGCGTACGGCGAGGGACCCGATTCCGACGGCATCTACGTCGATGGCGGAACTCGAATTCTGATTGAACGCAACCTCGTGCATGATGTTGACTTCGGTATTGAACTGGCCAGCGAGCACCTCGGGGGAAGTACGAGCCACATCATCGCGCGCAACAATCTGATTTACTCGTGCCACGGCCCTGGATTCAGCATTGGAGGTTACGACCTGAAGCGGGGAACCACCGAGGACGCAATCATCGTGAATAACACTCTCTACCGGAATGACACCTGGAAAACTGGCCAAGGTGAGTTCCTGATGCAGTTCTACATGCGCAACAATGTCTTCAAGAACAACATAGTCTATGTTGGTGAACACGGGCGAGCTTTGGCCAGCAGGTCTGGCCGTATGGATGGTAGTACGCCAACCGTGACGCTGGATCACAACATCTATTACTTTCCGGCCGGTTCAAAGGCAGCAAAATGGACTTACGACGAGAAAGACTTCTCGACTTTAGAGGAGTATGTTTCGGCAACCGGCAATGATCAGAACTCGCGGTTTATGGATCCACTATTTGCAGACGCTGCTTCGAACAACTTCCATCTGGAACCAGACTCTCCGGCGCGAAACGGCGGGGATAATCTGGGAACCCCAATCGTGGGTGATCAAGATCTCGACGGTCGGCCCCGGCTTAAAGGAACGAAAATCGACATCGGTTGTTATGAGACGCTGCTCCAAGCAATGTGAACAAGCAGGCTGCTCAAGGTCGTTCCCGGATCCCGGGCAACTCGGAAGTCACTGTCGAAAACAGCGTTAGCGTGAATTGACCAGCGGTCAAATTGTGCTACGGGGATGTTTCGGCAGTGATGCCTCAATCCGTCGGCGCTCACGAGGAAGAATGCTGCCGCGCCTGCTCGCACATAATTAGTTGACGCGGCGAGGTCGGGCTCGCCGCCACTGGTTGCTTGATCGCGGCCGTCTTTTGGGCTTACGCCCGGCTTCCTATGGATCGGGCGCGGATACTGGAACATTCCATACAACTTTTCGGCAGCTTCAGGGTTCAATATCATGTAGGAATGTATTTGTCTGGAGGGAATCTTGAACGTATCGCGCTGGTTTCGTAAGGTAACTGGTTCCCGGCTGGCGGCGGGGGCCGCTGTTTTGTTCTTTGTGGCTGCTACGGCGGCACTGGCTTGCGCCCAGAGTGGCGCCATGACTCCGTATCAAGGTGAATCGGACGGCGCCAGCGCCGGCGGGAAGTGGCTAGAGTTCCACTCCACCGACAAGATGACGGGCGCGAAGAAAGTTCGTTTTGAGATCCAGTCGGATAATTATTTCAAGGAAGACCCGGAATACAAGCCCAGAGTGAATCTGATTTGCGACAATGGCAAGCTCAAACTGGCGGACTTCAATCCCGGAGTCAGACTGCTTCCGCCGAACCGCCCCGGCTTTTGGGGACAGCCTCAATTGGAGGTGGAGGTTCGGGTTGACGATACCCACTACTTCAAGGGCTGGAACTGGATGCGCGGCCACTTTCTTTCGATGGACAAAGGCACGGTTCGGGGCTTGCTCGGAGCCAACGTCTTCAACATCGCGCTTCCCACCCGGAGCGGCCGGCAGATCGCGGAGTTTTCTCCCAGCGGGCTGAATTTCGATCAAGTCAGGCAAGCCTGCGATCTGACGCCGAAAAAGCCGAGCAAAGACTAGCACCACGACCGCACGATGAGTCAATGGAGTGGCCGGGCGAGAGGACGCTCGGCTCTCCATTAGCAACTTCCTCCTCCTGCATCCCCGACACTTCCCGCGAATCCAATAGTGTTATCGTAGACTCGCATCGGGAGGCGCATGAAGATTGGGATCACCTGTTATCCGACCTACGGCGGCAGCGGAGTTGTGGCCACCGAACTGGGGCTGGAGCTTGCTCGCCGCGGCCACGAGATTCATTTCATCTCCTATTCCCAGCCCATTCGCCTGACCGGGCCCGAACCTAACATTCATTACCACGAGGTCGAGGTCACTCGCTATCCGTTGTTTGAATATCCTCCCTACGATCTGGCGCTGGCTACGCGGATGGCGGAGGTGTCGCAGCTTTACGAACTCGATCTGCTGCACGTACACTACGCGATCCCGCACTCGGTGAGCGCGATGCTGGCCAAACAAATGCTGGCGGCGACTCCGCCGCGGCGCCACTTGCCGTTTGTGACCACCCTGCACGGGACCGACATCACTCTGGTCGGACTCGACCGCTCGTATCTTCCAATTACGCGCTTTTCCATCGAGCAGAGCGACGGCGTGACAGCGATCTCGCAATACTTGCGCAACCGCACGCTCAACGTTTTCGACATCAAGAATCACATCGAGGTCATCCCGAACTTTGTGAACTGCGACGAGTATCTGCGCAAGCCGGAATGGCTGGAAAAGCGCAGTGAGTATGTGTCCAACGACGAGCGGCTGCTGGTGCACCTTTCCAACTTCCGTCCGGTGAAGCGCGTTCTGGATGTGATCGAGATCTTCGACCGTGTGCGCAAGAAAATCCCTTCCAAGCTGTTGATGATTGGCGACGGGCCCGATCGCTCGCAGGCGGAATGGCTGGCGGTGCAGAAGGGCCTTCACGAGCACGTGTCTTTTCTGGGGAAGCAGGATCAGATCCGGGAAAAACTGGCGATCTCGGACGTGTTGTTGATGCCGAGCGAGCTGGAATCGTTTGGGCTCGCAGCCCTCGAAGGGATGGCTTGTGAGGTGGTTCCTATTGCCACGCGTTGCGGCGGAGTGCCGGAACTGATCGAGCATGGTGTCACCGGATTCATGGCCGATGTCGGCGACGTGGAGACCATGGCGCGTTACGCCATCGAGGTGCTGAGCGATGAATCGGCTCTGCGTGCCATGGGAAAACGGGCGCGCGCCGGCGCACAGGAAAAATACTGTTCCAGCAAGATCATTCCGCTTTATGAAGGCTTTTACCGGAAGGTGCTGGAGCAATCGACGAAGTCGTCATGAGCTCTTCGGGATTGGGCAGAATGGGCAGGCGCAAGCGGATCAGCGTGCCGCCGCCTTCACGGTTTTCGATCATCATCTTGGCAGCATCGCCGTAGAGCACCTTCAGGCGCTCGGCAACGTTCGCCATGCCGATTCCCATACCGGCCAAGCTTTGGGCTTGCCCGTTCTCCGGAACAAACTCTTGAGCTGAAGCCATGCCTACGCCGTCATCCTCCACTTCAACCACCAGCCGCGATTTGATCAGGCGGCTGCGCAGGGTAATGCTGCCGCCTTCGACCTTAGGAGAGAGTCCGTGCTTGATGCAGTTTTCGACCAGCGGCTGCAGCAACATGCTGGGAACCATGGCTTCGAGAGAGGCGGGATCGAGTTCCTTGACGACCTTGAGCTTGTCCCGTCCAAAGCGCACGACTTCAATGGCCAGATAATTGTCGATGAACTCGATTTCCTCGCGCAGCGCAACGAACGAATCGGTGCTGTTGAGGAGGCGGCGAAGAATGGTCGCGAGCTTCAGGATCATCTCCCGCGCCGTGTCGGGATCGAAGCGCACCAGCGAGGAAATGGAATTCAGGGTATTGAACAGGAAATGCGGGTTGATCTGATTCTGCAACGCCGCCATGCGCGCCTGCAGCAGCAGGCGTTCCTGCTCTTCGAGCTTGATCTGGATGCGGACGCTGGTGAAGATTTTCAGTTCCGTGCCCACGACCATCACTACGGTCAGATAAATCGCGCTCTCCACCAGATAACCGTTCAGACTTGCGTGATTGGCCCACAGGCCGGGGCTTTCCAGGCTGAAGATGGAATTCGGCCAGGAGCGCCAGATTTCCGTCTGCAGGAAACGCAAGCCCACGATGGTCGCGAAAAAGGTGACCTGCCAATCGAAGACGCGCGGGCGCGGCAGATTGCGGCGAATCATGCGATAGAGGGTGAGATCGATGAACGGCGAAAACGACCAGATGTCTTCCTGTTCCGGAGCGAACCGGCGCAACCACCCGGCGGCAATACCGGCGAGCACGTTCAATGGCAAGCTCGCCCACTCGCCGTGCAGCACGGCGGGCAGCGAGACCAGCGCTCCGCCGAGTCCTCCCGACAAACGGCCGCCGATCACGCCCAGCAGCAGCGCGGTTTCGAGCGACAGGTCGCCGGCGAGGAAGCTCTTAACGCTCACGCGTATCCAGACACCGAGCGTGATCGGGATCGCCATCCACAAGGCAAGATAGATCTTATGCCGGGTTTCACGCTGCTCACGGAAGATCAGGTTTTTGAATTCTTTGGAGCGCACTAAGGCGCTCGACAAGGCTGCGGCCACGCCCAGCTTGATCAGGAGGTTGACGAGTATCAGCCGCGGTTCCATTATTGAATGAACTCTTCCCGGAGGATCGCGCGTGGCCGGGATCAGGCTTTGATTGTACCCGCTGCCTCGCGCAAAAGCCGCTCGACGTCGACGTTCGAGCCCGCTGGAACTCCGCCCTGGGCGAAATCGTGGCTGCCACCACCACGGCCTCCGACGGACGACAGGACTTGCTTGAGCAGCGCGCCCATGTCGGCCGATCCGCCGGCGGTCTGCGCAAATACCAGGCCCGGCGGATCGACGGTGCTGGCCACGAGCGCAATGGCCGGCACATTTGCTCGCGTCACTTTCTGCGCAAACAATTTCGCAAAGCTGATGTCACGATCGGCAAACGCTCGCACGACGATCTTTCGTCCAGTCGTCTGCGATTGATCGTTGTCAGGTTGACTCTGTAGCGCGGCCAAAGCCATCAGCTCGGCGAGTTGATCGAGGGCATCATCCTTTTGCTTGCGCGACAGCTTGCTTTCTTCGATACTCTTCCGGATCTGCTCCGGCACATCCCAAAGCTGTGCGGAGAAAAGTCCGGCTGCCTCGCTGAGGGCACTGTAATCGCGCCGCGCCATGCGCACTGCGCGACCGCCGCAGACGAACTCGACACGGGTTCCCTGCCGCACCCTTTCGCTTTTCCGAAGGACGATCGAACCGATCTGGCCGCTCGCGCCGACGTGCGTTCCGCCGCAGGCCGACAAATCAAAATCCGCGATCTCGATGAGCCGCAGCTCGTCGCGCTCCGCTGGCGGCAGTTTGCGCAGGCCAAGCTGTTCCGCTTCCGCGCGGGAAACGTAGCGGATCCGCACGGGGAGATTCTCAAACACAATCTGATTGGCTCGCTTCTCGGTACCGAGAATTTGCTCGGGACTTATCGCCGGCGTCGCCAGATCAATCGAGCAATAATCTTCTCCCATGTGGAACGAGACGGTCGGCATCTGATAAAGCTCGATAAAAGCTGCCGAGAGAACATGCTGTCCGGTGTGCTGCTGCATGTGGTCTCGGCGGCGCTCGAGATCGATGCTGCCGTGCACTGCGGCGCCTGGCAGGGGCAACTTCGCCGGCGCTTCCAGGTAGTGAACGATCCTGCCATCCTCGGCATCCGCAACCTCCGTGACTCGCAGGCGCTCGGTCCCTTCGAGAATCAACCATCCGGTGTCGTGAACCTGACCGCCGCTGGTGGGATAGAACGCGGTTTCGCGCAGGATTACGGCTGGGCGCGGTTGCTGAGGCGAAGGGGATCCGACTTCCTCGACAAGCGAATCGAATTCGTGGATTTCAGAACTGTCGTAGTAAAGACGCTTTGTCATGATGAAGGGCTTGGTGCCCCAGGTTCGGGCCCGTCTTTTGGGCGCTAACCTGGGCGATCTCGCGGGAGAAATAAAAGTCAGGCACCGGCGAACCACTGCACACGAAAGAGCCCGTTACCGTTGCTTCCTTCCGGACCTGGCGGGGTTGGCGGGAAAACGTCGCGCGGAACCGATGCCTGACCCTCTATCTTAGCAAGAGACCGCCGAAAACAGGAAAGGGCCTGGGATTTCGACTATCATCAATCACGCCATGGCTGAGTCAGAATGCGCCGTTTACAAGAAACTTAAAGAACGTGAGACTCGCGCTCACGCGGCGTGGACCTCTTTTTTGTACCGCAATGAAGTCAAGCCGAGGCTTTCCGAGAAGGCAAAGCGGAAGCATCAAAAAGAGGAAATGGAAGCTTATCAGCAGGCCCACAAAGATCGCCTGGCTCACGCGAAAACGTGTCCGACCTGCAAGGAGTTCAGCGCCTGAAGGCGGTTTCATTCTAAAGCGCCTTCGGCATGCCTGAAGGCTTGCCCTGATACAAATCGGTGTTGCTCCGGGTTCCAACACGCGGCAAGCCGCGTCTCTACCACGAGGTATCACCTGGAGTCATATCCGGCAAGCCTCAGCGCACCACCAGCACTTCGCGGATGGCATCGCGCGCCAGGAAAAACTTGATCGACGCGAAATCGCGGAAGAGGTTTTCAATGTGCCGGTTGTTGAACACGCGCTGCAGGCGCGGAGACTGTTTATCGGAGGCGGGACGTCCGGGCAGCGAGAACTTTACCTCTTGCATCTCCAGCACATCGGTGCCGGTCACGTGATAGCGATAGCACATCGAGTCGGGTCCGGCGTCACGCGTGTGAAAGAACGCCAGCAGCAATCCGCCGGGCTTCATCACCGACCATAAACGGTCGATGGTCGGCTTCACCAGGCTCTCTTCCATGTAGTCGGGCAGATTCCAGCACAGTACCACGTCGAACTGGGCGTTCTCGTAGACCAGGTTCTCGGATATGAAGGTTTTACTGTCCACGACCCAGTTTCCTTCGCTGTCCTGAATGCGCAGCGCCGGGTCGAGTGACGACCGCAGCAAATCTTCGCTGTAATTTTTGTGTCCCTTATCGGTGAAAAAGCGGATGTTGTTGGCGGAGGTCGAGCCAAGGTCGAGCACGCACAGCCCTTCTTCGGAATTGGAATTGGAATTGGAATTCAGCAGCCGTGAAATCTCGGCCATGCCGCTCGACCGGCGGGTTCGCTTCTGCGGGACTGCGGCGGCCGCAGTCGGTTTCGAAGAGCTCCGAAAGAATTTCATTACGTTTTCAGAAACAGATGACATCGATCCGCGCACCCGGTCGCGCCATCAGCCCGCCATTGGCTACGAAGATGCGGAGCCGGATTTTCCGGCCTCTTTCTGAATATCGACCTTGCCTTTCAGGAACGCACCCTCCTCAATGGCGATGCGCTGCGTGGTCACGTCGCCGGTCACCACCGCCGACTTCCGCAGTTCCACGCGATCGGAAGCGTTCACCGTGCCATCCAACTTACCCTGAATCACCACCGCTTTGGCGGTGACGTCGGCCTTGACGTTTCCGTTGGGCCCGACCGTCAGGCTGTGGTTGCGGAGCTCTATTTTGCCTTCGACGCTGCCATCCACATACAAGTCTTCGGAGCCAGACAATTCTCCCTTGATGACCACCGACTTGCCGATGTGGGCAAACTCTCCGGTCTGCGGAGCATCCATGCTTTAGCCTCCATCTCCTCGCGCTCTGTTCGCCGCGAATGAAGTGATTGTAAATCATTCCGCCCGGTTGCCGCTCGGCAAGGCCGCCGGAAGTCATTCTCCATCCGGAACTTACAGCAAAGGCCGAAAGCGCAGCCCCGGCGAAAGGGTTGGTTTGCTACCATCGTCTGTCCATATCCATGGGCCCAGTCCAATCATGACGGTCGTCACCTCTATCGCGCGCAACTCCGTCGCTCACCGTATCGCTTGCAGCGTCGCCCATACCTGTGCCTCGATGCTGCTGCTCGCGGCGGCCAGTTTCGCGGCGCAGCCGGAGAGCGTTTCTTCGTATCACGAGCCGGTTGAACTGGTGCGCAAAGCCGTGCAAAACGAAATCAAAGCTGCCAATGACGACAGTGCCCGCTTCCTGTTTCGCGGCATCAAGACTACGCCTAAGGGTTCCACCACAAGACTCTATGTCGAGACCAAGGATGTTACAGCAGGCTTGGTGGTCGCCTACAATGGCAAGCCTCTGGATGCCGAACAACGCCGGGCCGAAGAAGCGCGCGTCGAACGCTTCATTGACAATCCCGAAGAACTGCGCAGGAAGCGTGAACAGGAGCGCGAGAATGCCGAGCACACCATGCGCATCGTGCGCGCACTGCCCGATGCTTTTTTGTTTGAGTACGCAGGAGAAGAAACGGGCTCAACTGGCATCGGCCGGGCTGGCGCCACTCTGGTCAAATTGAAGTTCCGGCCGAATCCCCGCTACGAACCGCCGTCGCGCGTGGAAGAGGTCCTCACCGGCATGGAGGGCTTCGTACTGGTGGACGCCGTCCGCTACCGCCTGGCCAGCATTGACGGCACGCTCTTCAAGGAAGTCGGCTTCGGGTGGGGGATCCTCGGACACCTCGATCGCGGCGGCCGCTTCCTGGTTCAGCAGCAGGAGGTGGGCGACAATCTCTGGGAAATTTCAGGAATGACCTTGCGTTTCACTGGAAAGATTCTGCTGTTCAAGAGTCTCTCCATCAGTTCGGTGGAGATTTTCAGCGGCTTCAAACGGGTTCCCGCGAACCTGACGTTTGCCCAGGCACTGGAGCTGTTGAAGAAGGAAGAATTGTCCGGGGCCGGTTCACTCATGTAGAGACGGGGCTTTCGCGGTCTTCTTGGGACACGGCGGAAGACGCGAAAATCCTGATCCTCTTTATTTCTATTTCTATTTTCCGGCGCGAAACGTCTCTTCTCGCACCGTGAACTTCTTCACCAGGTCTTCGCGCACATGGTAACCCGTTCCCGGCGTATCGCTGATGGCGATCATTCCATCGGCGCGGACTTCCACATCCGGTTCAATGATGTCCTGTTTCCAATAACGCTTCGATGCCGACACGTCTCCGGGCAAACGAAAATTTTCGAGCGTCGACAGAGCGATGTTGTGCGCTCGACCTACTCCCGATTCCAGCATCCCGCCGCACCATACCGGAACATTGTGCTGCACGGCGACATCGTGTATTTTCATCGCCTCACTGAAGCCACCCACGCGTCCCACCTTGATGTTGAGAATCCGGCAGGCCCCAATCTCGAGCGCAAAATCGGCGTCGCGCGCGTTATGAATCGATTCGTCCAGACAGATCGCGGTCTGGATGGCTTTTTGCAGCAGCGCATGAAGATAGATTTCGTCGTTCCACAACGGCTGCTCGATCATGAGCAGGTTGAAGGCATCGAATTTACGCAGGTGCTCGACCTGGTCGAGTGTGTAGGCTGAATTCGCGTCCACGCTAAGAACAATGTCTGCCCAGCGGGCGCGGATCTTTTCCAGCACATTCAAATCCCATCCCGGTTTTACCTTGATCTTGACCCGCCGGTATCCCGCCGCTAGTTCAGTTTCGATCTTCTGCAGAAGTTGCTCAGGCGTATCCTGAATGCCGATCGAAACGCCGCAGGCGATCTCGCGCCGCGTTCCTCCCAGCAACTTCCAGAGCGGCAGTTGCTTTTGCCGAGCCTCCGCGTCCCAGACAGCGTTTTCGAGCGCGGCTTTGGACATGCGGTGGCCGCGGACTCGGGCAAAACGCTCGGCACAATCCCGGCCGGCATCCAATTCGCTTTGCAGCAGTAGCGGAGCCAGATAATGTTTGATCGTGGGCCACGCGGTTTCGATCCACTCCGAGCTGTAATACGGATCTTCCCCGGCGACGCACTCGCCCCAGCCGCGCACTCCGTCAGCCTCGAGGCTCACCAGCAGAATGCGGCGGCTGTAAACGCGGCCAAAGCTCGTTTCAAAGAAATGCACGAGCGGCATGTGGATTTCACGCAGAGTTATGGATTCGATTTTCATAATTCGGTTTTGCAAATGCCCGTGTAAAGGGTGCCCCACGTCTGGCGGTTTTCGAGACGTGGGGCATTGCGCAATGCGCGCCGGAGCACCCTAATACCGCCAGCCCTCGTCCCACTCGCCCAGCAGAAACCGCCCATTCCCGCGCCCGTCGCGCTCATGGCCGAGCACACTCAGTCCGTCAGCAAACGCCTGCTGGAATCGCTGACGATTATTTCCCTGCACCGCAAGCGCCTGCGCACGCGTCGGCGCCGCGGCCTTCCATTCGTAGATTTCCGCCGGCACGTCGATCCGCGTACGGCATTCGAACTTCGCCCGCGGACTATTCGCCAAGACTGCTTCGACCCGCTTTGATTTCATCCACCACTCCGCCACCAGTCGATCGGTGGGCAGACCTCCCTGCAACGGCGACGAAGTGATCCCATACTGGTTCACGTTGTAGCGGCGCGCGATCGCGCCCAGCTTTTCGATATTCAAGTACGCGTTCTTGATCTCAAGCGGATCGAACGTCCACTCCATCAGTTCGAAACCGCGAGCCAGCGCATCTTCGCGCTGATAGAGCTTCATACGCCGGCCCAGGCCGCCATTGCGATATCGCTGGCGGACGGCCAGCATGTGCGAGTGCAAGTAGCAGTAACCATTCCGCATTCCGGGGATGGCGAGCGCAAAAGCGATCAGTTCTTTTTCTTCGCATCTTTCGTCTTCCTTTGGAACGAAGGCCCCGATCACGTGACCGCCGATCTTCGACGCCACCACGAACATGCGCACCGGAACCAGATCCGCATCCGAGAACTTCCATACTTCTTTCTGGAGCGTAAAACAGGCCTGCATGTCTTCGAGCGCTTCGCACTTGCGGATGGTCACTTTGCCGGTGGTAGTTCTGGCGGTAGCCCCGGTCACGCCCGTTTCTCCTGCTGCTTCGACTCTTGCCATAGGGTTTCCAGTTCGTCCATCGACGCCTCTTGCGGCGCTCGACCGCTGGCGCGCAGGCGCTCCTCCATCCATTGAAAACGGCGCTTGAATTTGCGATTCGTCTTGCGCAACGCCGACTCCGGATCGAGCGCCAGAAAGCGCGCGATGTTTACCAGAACGAAGAACATATCTCCCACTTCGTCTTCGAGACGCTCGCGCAGTTCCGGCGGAACCTGCGGCGTCCCCGAGCCGGCAATTCCCTTCCCAACCGATTGGTCTTTGAAAGGAAGCGCCGGAAGGGTTTTCAATTCCTCGCGCAACTCCACCGTCTCTTCTTCGAGCTTGGCAAAGAGCCCTTCCATATCCGTCCAGTCAAATCCTACGCGCGCCGCGCGCGAACTCAGCTTATAGGCCTCCATCAGCGCCGGCATTTTCGACGACACACCCGCGAGCACCGATTGCGCGTGGTCAGTTTGCCCGCGATCAGGCGGGTCCAACTTCTTGTCTCCGTCGGCCGCCAGTCGCTTCTTTTTCTCTTTTTCTTTCTCGATCGCCTTGAGCGCCTCCCAGTTGCGCAGCACTTCGGCGGGAGTGTCCGCTTTCACGTCGCCAAATACGTGGGGATGCCGGTCCACTAATTTATTCGCAAGGCGGTCGAGCACGTCATCCACCGAGAAGTGGCCTTCTTCGCTGGCCATCTGCGAATAGAAGAGCACCTGCAACAGCAGGTCGCCCAATTCGCCGGTCAGTTCCGGCCAATCGCGATTGTCGATGGCTTCGAGGACTTCATAAGTCTCTTCCAGCGTATAGGGCTTGATGGTGTCGAACGTCTGTTCGCGATCCCAAGGGCATCCGCCCGGGGCCCGCAACCGCGCCATGATCTGAACCGCTCGCTCGAATCGTTCGCCTGTGGTGGGCATAACCTTCCAATGTAAATGAGCTTTCTGGCCGGGGGCAAACTACCCATCGGAAAATTGCGGAACGAACCTGGTTTTGGCAGAAGGTTGGCCCTGACTACTGGCCGAAGCCTAGCCCTGAAAACAGAAGTCATCATTGATTCAGAATCGTGTAAGATGTGGCCCTTCCGCTTGTAGGTCAAATGACTGGAGGATCGCGTGGCAAGGCGTGAATTTCTCACTCGGCTGTCCCAAATTGCTGCACTCCCATTTCTCGCTGCGGGAGTCATGCAGACACAAACCCAACCCTCAAAGAAATCCCTGAAGATCATGATGAAGAGCGCTTGGGGATCCGACGATCCGACCAAAGCCGCCTTCCCGTTTTCTCACGGACTGGCCCTGTCAGAAGCCGGACACGATGTGCGGATTTTCTTGCTCGGTGAAGCCGTATCGCTGATGCGCAAGGCGGTGGCGAATTCTGTGACTCCGGTAGGCTGGCCGCCGATCGTCGAGTCCTTGACCAAGCTCGCCGCCCGAAAAGTTCCCATCTACGCTTGTGGCGCCTGTTCTCGCGCTCGTGGCGTCACGGAAGAGGATCTGGCCAACTTTGCCGCCAAGTTCGGGAACCCCACGATCTTCGTGTCGTTAGTAGAGTGGGCGGACCACGTCATCACGGAATAGAGCACCAAGTTCTGTTATTACTCGGAACCCTCCCGATCCGCTGCGGTCAGTGTCCTATCAGGGCACATCAATGACTTCTGCGATTCGTTCCGTTTCATCCGAGATGATCGCATCCACGCCCCACGCTGCGAACTCCCGCATGCGCTGGGCGTGATTCACGGTCCAGACCATAATTCTCTTCCCAGCCGCATGAACCGTTTCGACCAATTCCCGATCCGCCAGTTTGAAATGCGGAATCACCCACTGCGCCGGCATTTCGCGCCAGGTTCGAAGCTGGTCCGCGGTCTCGCAAAGAAATCCCAGCGGAATCGCTGAGTCGAGATCGTGGATCGCCGTGAGCACCTCGGGAAGGAACGACGAAACGACGTATCCCTTTTCCGGTGGATGCTTGCGCAACTCCGCGAGCGTCTGCGATTCGAGTCCCGCAACCTTCAACTCGATATCGAGAAACGCTTTGTGGGCAAACTGCCGCAGAACATTTTCCAACGTGGGCAAGAGCAGGCTTTTCGACGCCGTGCTCTCGATCTTCATCGCGCCTATGGTCGCGTCGTGGCAGATCACAGCCTCGCCATCGGCGGAACGGCGCACATCGAATTCGAACCCGTCACAGCCATGCCGCAAACAGAGGTCGAACGACGCCAGCGTATTTTCAGGAATTTGGTGGATGGCCCGCGCCCCACGATGCCCCAAGAGAAGAGGTTTAATCATTCGGCTTTTCTCGGCGCACTCGGCGTCTCGGCGGTGAAAAGCGTTCAGTCCAGATCGAAATCCCGGATCGGCTTTCCCGTATCCGGCGTTTCCTTGGCCTTCTTCACCGCCTCCTGGAATTTTTTCTCCAGCAGTTCCGCGGCGTGCTTTTGCGCTTCCATCGATTGGCGGAAGATCGAGTCGCGACGGCTGTCCTGCTCTTTCATGGCGCGAGCGGCCTCTTCCATGTCGTTGAAGGTTTTCGGCTTGACCGGCGCGGTGTGCGCGATGATGCTGCGGGTCGCGGCATCGATTTTCATGACCGCGCCGCAGCAGGGGCAAGTCACTTCAAAATTAGATTCGCGTTTCGCCACACCGCGATGATACCGCAATCTTCGTTAGGGTGGGTCAGGTCAGCGCGGCGTGAGGCGAATCGGCAGAATGTGGAACAGATACAGCATCTCCCAACCCAGCAGAACGATCGACACCAGGACAACCAGGATGGCGAGAATCTCGCCGAAGTTCAGGCCGGTCTTTTGCTCCTCGAAACGGCGCGCCCCGAGGCTCAAAATATTCAGCGTGGCAAAACCGAACACCAGCGCCCACAGGATGTTGTAAACCTCATCGCGGGTCGATCGCAGAAGCAACATTGCGGGGAGAACCCCCACCACGAGGGCACGTAGAGCACGGCCGGAGAACACCGCCCAGCCCTGGATTTGGCTGATCGCAAGAAATAACGATGGGCAAGTCCGGGGTGCGGCAGTGACGGGCCGAGGCAGTCTCATGCGGAAACTCGATAGTACCTTGTTTGCCTTCCGAAAGTCAGCCAGCGTGCAAAAAAGGCACACCCACAGGTAACGTGGTTGATTTTCTGGTGGCGGTCACAGAGGATAGTACGCGATGATCGTGAACTTCGCCGAGCGGGCGCACAACCACAACTGGGAACTGGACCCGGTCACCAGGTCCTTACTCGATACCGATTTTTACAAACTGTTGATGCTCCAGTTCATCTGGAAGCATTACCCGAAGACCCGTGTGTCGTTTTCTCTGTTCAACCGCTCTTCATCCGTGCGCCTCGCCGACATGTTCCCACGCCAGGAACTGATTCACCAGATGGAGCACGCTCGCCGCCTGCAGTTTCGAAGGTCGGAACTGGTGTGGCTCGCGGGCAACACTTTCTATGGCCGCCGCGGGATCTTTGAACCCGCTTTTCTGGAATGGCTGGAACGCGACTTTCGGTTGTCGGACTACGAACTATCGATCGAGGATGGACAATTCATGCTCTCGTTCGACGGCCTCTGGGTCGAGACCACGATGTGGGAACTCTATGCTCTTTCCATCATCGACGAGCTCAAGACGCGCGCCGGCATGAAAAAGCTGCACGAGTTCGGCCTCGACATCCTGTATGCCCGGGCGAAAACAAAACTCTGGGGCAAGATCGAACGGCTGCGCGACGTCCCCGGCCTTGCCGTGGCCGATTTCGGAACCCGGCGCCGCCACAGTTTCCTGTGGCAGGAATACGTGGTCGAGGCCATGGCAGCGAATCTCGGCAATGCATTTACCGGAACCTCGAATGCCTTCCTCGCCCATAAGCATGATCTGGAAGCGATTGGAACCAACGCGCATGAGATTCCCATGGTCATGGCCGCACTCGCACCCGATGACGAATCCCTGAAAGCTTCGCAGTACCGCTTCCTCGAGTTGTGGCAGAGCACCTACGAAGGCGCTCTCCGCATCATGTTGCCCGATACTTTTGGAACCACGCAATTTCTCGACAACGCGCCCGACTGGGCGGCGGATTGGACGGGCCAGCGCATCGACAGCAAGAATCCCTATGTCGCGGGCGATGAATATATCCAATGGATCGAGGGACACGGTCGAGACGCGCATCAGAAGCTCATCATCGCGTCTGACGCGCTCGACGTCGACGACATCCTCGGACTGCACGCCTATTTTGGTGGAGCGATCGAGAGTGGCGTTTCCATCAATGACTTCCGCAGCGCCGCCGATTTCCATGATCGCCAGAAGTGGACGCCTGGGCGCCGCATTCGTTTCAGCGCAGGCTGGGGCACTTTGCTGACCAACGATTTCCGCGGCTGCGATCCCATGGGCGGCAGCGACTTCGATCCGCTCAGCCTGATCTGCAAGGTATCCACGGTCGAAGGCAAGTCCGCGGTGAAGCTCTCCGACAATTACGCCAAGGCGCTGGGCACGCCGTCCGAAATCGAACGCTACCGTCGCGTGTTCGGCACCGCGGGAATCAGCAACGTTCCCGTGATCACGTGAGGCGTTGCGCGCGCTGCGCCGCTACTTCGCCTGCGCGACCGCCTCGCGTTCGCCAACCTGCTGCCGCCACATCGCGTAGTACAGACCTTTCTGGTCGAGCAGTTCGGAGTGCCGTCCAAATTCGACGATGTGACCACGCTCCAGCACGTAGATTCGGTCGGCGTGCATCACTGTCGACAGCCGATGCGCAATCAGAATCGTGATCGCCTCCTGATTGGTTGCGACTTCCCGGATGGTGCGGCTGATTTCTTCTTCGGTCAGCGAATCGAGCGAAGAGGTCGCCTCATCGAACACCAGCAACTGGGGATGCCGCAGCAACGCGCGAGCAATCGAAAGCCGCTGCTTCTCGCCTCCCGAGACCTTCACGCCACCTTCGCCGATCAGCGTGTCCAAACCGCGGTCGGCGCGTGAAAGCAAGCTGTGCGCGGCCGCTTGCTGCAAAACTTCCATGCATTCCTCATCGGTCGCCTGGGGATTGACGAAGAGGAGGTTCTCGCGAATCGAGCCCGAAAACAACTGCGTGTCCTGGGTCACGAATCCAATCTTCTCTCGCAGGAGATCGAGATCCACGCGATGCGATGAAATCCCGTTGTAAAGAATTTCGCCCGCCTTCGGAGCGTACAAACCCACCAGAAGCTTGACCAGGGTTGACTTCCCTGCTCCAGACGGCCCGACAAACGCAATCGTGTCTCCGCGAGCCGCACTGAAGCCGATCTCGTCCAATGCCAGGGAGGAAGAACTCTGATGCTGAAAACTGACGTCTTCAAACTGCAGCGTCATGAGCTCGTCGACCGGTTCCGGATCGGCGGGTTTGGGATCGCGTGGCGTGTCGAGAATTTGCTGAAAATTCTGCAGCGAGACTTCCGTTTCGCGATAAATGTTGATGACGTTCCCCAACTCCTGCAATGGCGTGAAAATGAAAAAAGAATAAATCATCAAGGAGAAGAATTGCCCGATGGTGATCTCCTGGCGAAAGATCAGATAAAGCATCAAGAACAAAATGCTGGTGCGCAACGCGTTGACCGCCGTCCCCTGAATGAAACTCAGGCTGCGCAGATACTTCACTTTCTTGAGTTCGAGATTCAGAATCTTTCCCGTGATTCCGTTGAGCCGCTTCACCTCCTGATGCGCCAGGCCGAGGCTCTTTACCAATTCAATATTGCGCAGCGACTCGGTCGTCGAACCCGCCAGCGCGGTGGTTTCGGCAACAATCGTTTTCTGCATTTTCTTAATGCGCTTGCTCAACACTGAGCTGATAATTCCGAGTAGCGGAACCGTGATCAGAAATGCGGGAGCAATCGACCAATGCACTCGGAAGGCGTAGATCATCACGAAAACGATGCCGATGAGCGAAATGAAAAGTACGTTGATGGCCGCGGTAATAAAGCGCTCCACGTCGCTGCGAACTTTTTGCAGCTTGCCCAGGGTTTCGCCGCTGCGCTGATCTTCAAACACCCGGTAGGGCAAATCCAGCGAATGCTGGATCCCGTCCGAGTACATTCTCGCGCCCAAGCGCTGCACGATCACGTTCACGAAGTAGTCCTGGAAGTTCTTGGCCACGCGGGACACAAACGCCACTCCCACAGCGGCCAGCAGCAAAAGCCCGGCCCCGCGCACAAATTGCGCTTGCGTGTACTGGTGATACTTGGTGGCGTAGCTGTCGATTACGTGGCGAAAAATCAGCGGATCGAGCAGCGAAAAAATCTGGTTGGTCGCGGCGAGCAAAAGCGCGGCCACAAAGAGCTTCCAATACTGCTTGGAATATCGGTAAAGAAGATTCATAGACGCCGGCGCGCACGCGGGCAATTCCGTTTAGATGGCAGCTCAGGATTTTCGATTCATGAAACCACGCGACCGGCGCGACTGGACGGGCAGGGCGCCCATCTCTCCCACGGATTTCAACTTTGTCTCAAGCCGTCCCGGTATTCGCGAGCGCTTCCACCGCTTCCCACGTGGTGCCGAAGGTCACGAAGAAATCGTTCACCTTGGTGATTTCCATGATCTTGCGCACTCGCGGCTTCACCCCTGTCAGCACCAGACATCGTCCCGTTTTCTGATGCGATACGTACGCCGCGACCAGCGATCCCAGTCCCACCGAATCAATGTAGGGAACGTCCGACAGGTCCACAATCATCGTTTCCGCGCTCTCGTGGCGCACCGCTCGTTCGAACTGAGGAGCGGTTTCTATCGTGATCGGCCCGCGCAGCAACAAAATCCGCTGGTCGTCCGCCACCCCTTCATAGCGCTCGACGGTTAGTTCCTGCAATCCCATGGCAGCCGATTGTAGGACACCCGGCTCTCCCTGTCACGTCCCAATATCACTGCGGCTTCTTATCGTCCCCGTGATTTTCATAGATCGAGTACTGGCCGCCCGGATGCTTCAGCTTCACGGTGAGCTCCATCTCCGGCTTGTTGATCTCGTAGTCTTCTCCAAAGGTCTGGAAATGCGGCGCTAACACCTGCACCCGCAGCGGACCGTACGGAATCCCTTCAACACTCGCCTTCCCATCCGCGTCCGTCTTCAGCTCCATCTCTCCCTGCGCCTGCTTTCCCTTGCGCTTCACCGGATGCAGCACCACCTCGGCATTCCTCACCGGCTTACCGTCGCTGTCGCGCACCACGACAAACCGTACACTCGACGTCGGCCCCTCATCGTCCTGAGCCCACGCCAACCCAACCGCGCCAAGCGCAAGCGCGATCGCCGCCGCCATCGCCACCAAGAAATTTCCTTTCATTTTCAATCTCACTCGAACCTCCGCTTTCGCGCCTCTCATCATCATCATCATTGCTGCGGTTTCTGCTCGGCCGGTTTCTTGTCGTCAGTTTTCTTCGTATCTCCGTTGTTCCCATATACCGAGTACTGGCCGCCCGGACGCTTCAGCTTCACGGTGATCTCGAAGGCCGGTTTGTCGATCTCGTAGTCTTCCCCAAAAGTCTGGAAACCCGGCGCCAGCACCTGCACCCGCAGCGGACCGTACGGAATCCCGTCAATATTCGTCCGCCCTTCGTTGTCCGTTTTCAACTCCAACCCGCCGCGCGCCTGCTTTCCCCTCCGGCTCACCGGATGCAGGATGACCGCCGCATTCCGCACTGGCTTGCCGTTGTAATCTTTCACAACCACAAAGCGCAAATCTGACATCGGGCCTTCAGTGTCCTGGGCTCTCGTCGACCCAACCAGGCCAAACCCAAGCAGGACCGCCAACGCGGGCACGAGCAAAAAACTCTTCTTCATAGCTGTCCATTCTAGAGCCGGGCTCAGAAACAAGCCACAGAGCGCTTCTGGTGAAACGGCCGATATTGCAGTGGCCGACGAGCCACCCTTACTTCGACGTGTGTGCCGCCTGCAGCTCCCGCGCCCGGCCTACCAACTTTTTCAGCTTGCCTTCAATCGCCGCATCTCCGATGTGCTGATCCTGCAACACTCCATCCGCATCGATGGTGAAGGTCTGTGGGATCGCGCGCACCGCAAACAAGGTCGCGATGGGCCCTTTAAAACCGCCGTCGCGATATTGCGGCCATGTCATCCCGTTGTTTGCGACGAAGTCCTTCCACTTCTGCTCATCGTCGTCGAGGCTCACGCTCAGCACAACCAGGGGCTGGCCCTCAAACTTTTTCGCGATCTCCCGCATATGGGGAAGAGCCTCGCGGCAGGGCGCGCACCAAGTGGCCCAGAAGTCGATCAGCACAGCCTTGCCTTGCAGTTCGTCCAAAGAGACGCGCTGTCCGTCCGTTGTGGTTATCGAAAACGGGGGCGCCATTCTCGCTCGCGCCAACTCGGGCTCGCTGATGTATCGCAGCGCGCGCTGTCGATTCGGACCGTCTTCCGGCTTCATTTTTACAAACTGCTCAAACCGCTGCTTGGCCGCATCGTCCTGCTTCAAATGCGCAAGTATCTGTCCATCGACATAAACCGCGTCCGGAAAATTTGGCGCCGCCGCCAGCGCCTTGGTCATTTCGTCGTGTGCGCGGGCAAAGATCTCATCCTTGTGCTTTTCCAGCCCCTGGTCCCGCAGCACAATTCCAAGCTGATAGTGCGCGAGGGCTATGTTATTGTTGCCCTGCGCCTCGGACACCAGCTCTTCTCCGGCGATTTCCGCAGTCTTCCATTCTCCAAGCTCAATCCCGTACTTGATCATCTTCTTCTGACATGGAAGGCAGTGCCCGTCGTCCTGCTTGTCCGCTTTCTTGAAGCTGTCAAGCGCGGACGCGGTCATGCGTTCCCGGAGGTGCTCCAGACCTTGCTTATAGGTTTTCTGGGCTTTCTCATTGGTCGGACCCTCCGTGTCGTTTTGTGCGAGCGAGGAAAGCGCGAGGCTCGCCAGAAGCACCAGCCACCCGAAAGACCGCATACCGGCCTCCTGCTATTAGAAATTCGCGTACAGAAATCTTCGGAACTTCTGCGGAACCCAGATTACACGTCGAGATAGCTTGTGAAGTACCAGATTGTAACCGGCTGGTCTCGTTTGACAAGCTTCCCTGCCTCCACGTAACTTCAGGTTTTTGGTGTTCCGTCGTGGAGGCAAGATGAAGTCTCGCTCAACTCTTCTGCAAACCATCGTCGTCCAAACGACCGTCATCCAAGCGATCGTTGTCGGTTTCGTGCTGTGCTCGCTTGCTCTCGGACAGGATCTGGCTTCGTTCGAGAAGCGCACCACGGTGAAGAAGCTGGCCAACGGGCTCACCGTCATCATTTGCGAGCGGCCGGAGGCGCCGGTGTTTTCGTTCTTCACACACGTGGATACGGGCTCGGTGCAGGATCCCATGGGAAAGACTGGCCTCGCGCACATGTTCGAGCACATGGCGTTCAAGGGAACGGACACGATTGGGACGCGCGACTATGCCGGCGAGAAAGTTGCGCTGGCGAATGTCGAAAGCGCTTATGCCGCCTACATTGCCGAACGCGACCAGCCGGTGGACCGCGATGAGCAGAAGCTCAAGCAGCTTGAGCAAAGCTGGAAGGACGCGGTTGCGGCGGCCGACAAGTTCTCCGCGCCTTACACCAATGAGTTCGGCAAGATTGTCGAAGGCGAAGGCGGCGAGGGCATGAATGCCGAAACGAATATGGATGAAACCGTCTACTTCTACTCGTTCCCCATCAATCGCCTCGAGTTATGGGCTTATCTCGAATCGGAGCGCTTTCTGCATCCGGTGATGCGGCAGTTTTATAAAGAGCGCAATGTCGTGATCGAAGAGCGCCGCATGAGAACCGACAGCAATCCTGTCGGGCGACTGCTTGAGCAATTCACGGAAGAGGCGTTCGCGGCGCATCCTTATCATCGACCGACGATTGGGTGGATCTCGGACTTGAATTCTTTTTCGGCGACCGACGCGGAGAACTTTTTCGATAAGTATTACGTTCCGTCGAACATGGTGGTCACCGTGGTGGGTGATGTGAAGGCTTCCGAAGCGCTGCCGATTGTGGAGAAATATTTTTCGAGAATTCCGGTGCGTCCCAAGCCCGACACGGCTACGACCACCGAGCCGGCGCAGAATTCCGAGCGAACGGTGGTGCTGCACGAACAATCGCAGCCCCTTTATCTCGAAGGCTATCACCGCCCCGATTACCGCAGCCCGGATGACCAAATCTACGACGCGATCGCCGACCTGATGTCGAATGGACGCACCTCGCGCCTTTACCGAGCGCTGGTGCGCGACAAGCAGATTGCATCGGACTCGGCGGGGTTTAGCGGACTGCCGGGAAATAAATATCCGCACCTCTTCGCGTTCTACGCTTTCCCGATTCCGGGGCACAAACCGCAGGAAATGGCCGATGCGATTCATGCCGAGATTGAGCGGCTGAAGAAAGAAGACATCTCGGATGAAGAATTGAAAATGATCAAGACGCGCGCCAAGGCAAACCTGATCCGCTCGCTGGGATCGAATGAGGGTCTGGCGTCCGAACTCGGCCTCTATCAGGCGCGCTATGACGACTGGCGGGAACTGTTCCGGTCGGTTGACCGGATCGAAAAGGTCACTAAGGCGGATATCCGGCGAGTCGCGAATAAGACGTTTACCCCCGATAACCGGACGGTGGGGATTATCGAATTCGCGCCTCCACCAGCCGGGCCACCCGGCGAAAACCCAACCCAGGTTGCTCCCCCGCAAGGAGGTGGACAGTGAAGCGCGCACGCACGGCCCCTAAAGGGGCAATGGATTTCCACGGATTTGCGGTATCGCTGAAGCGATACCCTGATACGAAACGTGGTTTTGCCGCGGCTTGGATCGTCCCTCCGGGACTTGATTCATTTCTTCCACTTTCCCCAGCGCTGAAGCGCTGGGCTAAGGTCGGTCGCCCCTCCGGGGCTGGATTCTCCTGCGCGATAGCCTTAGTCCTTGTCCTGGTTGCGTTGATCGGCGGCAGTGGGCCCTTGTGGGCGCAGGGGCAGCAGAGTTCGCAGCAAACCTCGCAGCAAACCTGGCAACAGATACCGATTCCGAAGTTGCCGGCGTTTCATCCGCCGCAGCCGAAGCGCATCGCGTTGCCGAATGGCATGGTGGTTTTTCTGCAGGAAGACCACGAGTTGCCGACCATTGATGGCACAGCTCGCATTCGCGGCGGCGAGCGTTCGGTTCCAGCGAACAAGACGGGGCTGATCGATGTTTATGGCGAAGTGTGGCGCACCGGCGGCACGAAGTCCCAGACCGGCGATCAACTCGACGACTACCTGGAGCAGCGTGCGGCCAAGGTGGAGACCGAACCAGGGGTTGACTCGACGACCGTGAGCTGGTCGTGTCTGAAAGAAGATTTCGACGACGTGTTTCGCGTGTTCGAGGACGTGCTGAAGAATCCGGAGTTTCGCGCCGAGAAAATTGAAATTGCGCAAAAGGGGCTGTACGACGGCATTTCGCGGCGCAATGACGATCCCGGGCAGATTGCGGGGCGGGAAGCGGCGAAGCTGGCGTACGGCGCTAAGAATCCGTATGCGCGGGTCGCGGAATATGCGACGGTGGCGGCGATCGCGCGGCGGGATCTGGTGGAGTGGCACAGCAAGTACGTACATCCCAACAACATCATCCTCGGCGTGGTCGGCGATTTCGACGCGGCGAAGATGGAAGCTCGTCTGCGCGCTTCGTTTGCAGCGTGGCCTCGGGGGCTGGCGGCGAACGAGCCGGAGATCAAGCCCGAGCCTGCGAGGCCGGGATATTACGAGGTCGATAAGACCGACGTGAATCAAAGCCACATTCAGATGGTCGCCCTCGGCATCACACGCAAGAACCCGGATTACTTCGCGGTCTCGGTGTTCAACGAAGCGTTCGGCGGAGGCTTTGCGTCGCGCCTGTTTGGCGACATTCGAACAACCAAAGGACTCGCCTATGCGGTGGGCGGTGGGGTGGGTGCAGGCTGGGATCATCCCGGGATGCTGCGGCTGACCGTGAGCACCAAGAGCAAGACCACGATCGAATCCATTCAGGCGCTCGATGAGGAGATTGCCGACCTCGCCAAGCGTCCCATCGGCGATGAGGAAATCAAACTTGCCAAAGACAATATTCTGAATTCTTTCGTCTTCCGCTTCGATTCACCGGAGAAAGTCCTGCAAGAACAAATGGCGTACGAGTTTTACGGCTATCCGCTGGACTTCCTGGAGAAGTTTCAGAAGGGGATCGAAGGAGTTACCAAAGAAGATGTAGTACGGGTCGCGGCGAAGTACATACACCGCGAGCAGATGGCGGTGCTGGTGGTGGGCAACACCGGCGAGTTCGACAAGCCATTGTCATCGCTGGGCGCAGTGAACAAGGTCGACATAACGATTCCTGCGCCGCCGCCGGGACTGCTGCCAGAACAGGGCGAGCATCCGTAGCATTGGGTTCTTGCGCGGCAGTGAGACGCGGCAAGCCGCGTCTCTACGGGTGACGATCTTCGCGTTTGACAAGCGTCCAGACTAGAGGTACTGTAGGCGAACAAATGGCGAAAGTACGCCAGCGCCTATGGCCTCACTTCCCCTGCTCCCCGATTCCGAGTCGCCGCCGAAGTTGGTTGGTATCGCGCGTCTGGCGGCTGCGGGTGAGTCGCTGCGCGAAGGACACAACGTCGAGTACTTCACGCTCGGTACGCGATCTCTGCTTAATCGTGTGGTCAGCCGGCGCAATCTGCCGTTTACCTGGGCCATCAATCCCTATCGCGGATGCGAATTTGCCTGCAAGTACTGCTATGCCCGCTACACCCACGAGTTCATGGAACTGCGCGACGGGATCGAGTTCGAGCGGAAAATCTTCGTCAAACAGCATGCGGCGGAACTGCTGCGGCGGGAGTTGAAAAGGGTCAAGCGTGGAGAAGAGATTGCGATTGGCACGGCGACTGATCCCTATCAGCCGGCCGAGCGGCGCTTTGAGGTGACGCGTGCCATCCTCGAAGAGTTAGCCAAACACTCTGGCTTTGAAATCGGGATTGTCACTAAGTCGAACCTGATTACGCGCGATGCCGAGATCCTGCGGCGGGTTGGGGAGAACAACCGAATCTTTGTGAATGTAACGGTGACTACGGTGGATGTGGAACTAGCCCGGAAACTGGAGCCGCGAGCGCCTCGGCCCGATCTGCGGCTGGAAACTGTACGCCAGTTGAATCTTGCGGGCGTCGACGCGGGGGTGATCTGCGCTCCGGTGCTGCCCGAGATCACGGATCGTCCGCGCGATCTCGAGGCTCTGGTGAAAGCCGCCAGTGACGCGGGTGCGAAGTACATCTTTGCCAATCCGCTATTTCTGAAACCGTGCTCGGCGGCAGTGTTTCTGCCGTTCCTGGAGGAACACTTCCCTGCTCTCGTCGACAACTACAAGAAGCGCTATGAGAGTCACGCATTTCTGCCGAAGGGATACGCCCAGAGCCTGTCGTTGCTGATGAAGGCTCTGCGGCGGAAATATGGGATTGGAGGGGAGTTTGCAAGGCGAAGCCAACGGGCACACACCGGGGACGAGGCAAAGGAGCAATTGGACCTATTCTGAAGAATTCGGCAGGGGATTGAACTGCCCTATAATGATTCCTCCGCCATGGCCTCCCCTCAGTACACGCTTCCGCCGCGATCGGGATTCAAGAACGACGCCCGGCAGTTCTGGAATCGGGTGACCGAGGGGCTGGCTGTCGACCAACTTTGGTCACAGTTTGAAAAAGACGCGCGCTCGAGCTACCGGCTTTACTCGGCGGGGCTGGATCATCTGCGGGCGGAACCGTCCCGCGTCCGGCGAGCCTGGCAAATCGCGAAGGCGTTGTTCTGGGCGATCCTGGAGAAGCTGACCCCGGCGCGCCGCGTGCTGCTGCTGCTGGCGCTGATTCTGCTGTTTCTGCCTTCCGGTGGATTCACTTCCACAGACGCCAACAATCATGTCGAGATCCACGAATTCGACTTGCATGTGTATGGCGGGCTGCTGATGTTTGTCGTCCTGCTGCTGGAGCTGGCGGACCGGGTGGTGATGAAACGCGACCTGGAGATTGCCAAGGAGATTCAGGCTTGGTTATTGCCGGGCGCTCCGCTGCAGATTCCGGGATACCAGATCGCGTATGCGACGCGTCCGGCAAACACCGTGGCGGGCGATTACTACGATGTGATTTTGCGGCCGGGGCGAAGGTCGGACGAAGACCGCATTCTGTTTGTGGTGGCCGATGTGGCGGGAAAAAGTATTCCAGCGGCAATGCTGATGGCCACCTTCCAGGCGAGTCTGAGGACGCTGTCGACGAGTGGCGTCGCGCTGGCCGAACTGGTGGAGGGCGTGAATCGCTATGCCTGCTCGAACAGCATGGGCGGAGTTCGCTTCACGACCGCATTCCTGGCCGAACTCGATCCCCTGACGGGAGCAATCGCGTATGTCAACGCGGGACATAACGTTCCGATTCTGCGGAAGTCCTCGGGCGCGGTGGAACGGCTGGAGGCGGGAGGCATTCCGATAGGAATTCTTGCGGAATCGCATTACCAGATGGGAACGACTCGCCTGGAGAGCGGCGACTGGCTGGTGATTTTTACCGATGGGGTGGTGGAAGCGGTGAATAGCGGGGATGAGGAATACGGTGAACCGGAATTGATCCGGCTGGTGGATCGCGAATCGAGATCCACTCCAGCCGAACTGTTGCGCAGCCTGATGGCGGATCTGGACCGGCACGTGGGGAACACTCCGCAGCACGATGACATCACTTGTTTGCTGCTGAAGCGAACCTGAATTCTCACCGCCGAGACGCCGAGGACGCCGAGAAAAGGCGGGGGAATCAAAACCTTCCACTTCAGGCGCTAACGCGGTCGCAAAACAAGAAATTCGAGATCTGAGTGCGATCGACGATGGCGTTTTACCGTCTGACGATTTTTTCTTGATTTTTCTCGGCGCCCTCGGCCGTCTCGGCGGTGGAGACTTCTTCGGCCGCTTCTCTACAGTGGCTTCAGTCCGACAAAGGCGAGGAATTGTCCGGCGTCGAACTGCGCCTGGCCTAAGTCCGTGGAAATCTTCTGGACCTGCGCGGAAGCGGAATCGGCCTCCGCCGCATGACCGGCCCGGCGCAGAGCTTGCGCGTAGAGGAGGACATTCACATCGTTGGCATCGACTTTCACGGCGTGCGCCAGTTGCTCTACCGCTACTTCAGGCTGCCCCTGGCGCAATGCCAGAACGGCCAAACCCGTCAGCGCCGGTCCGTCGTCCGGATTCAGGCTCACGGCCTTCTGGTAGTTCTCGGCAGCCTGATCGTATTGGCGCAACTCCAAGTGAGCCTGACCAAGCCCGCTCCAGGCAGTGGCCTGAAGCTTCGGATCGTCGGTATCGCGCAGCGCCGCATTGCATTCCTCCATCGCTGCCTGGGGACGGTCGACGTGCAACTCATAAGTGGCGAGCGCGAGAAGTTGGACGGCCGGATACTTGTGCAGTGCCTTGGCCCGGTGGAAATGATAGAGCGCCTCTTCGGGCTGGCCTTCCTTGGCAAGGGCGAGCGCAAGATTGCTGTGCGCTGTGTAATTCCCCTCGGTGACGCTCAACGCGTAGCGCCACAAGGTTTCATTGTCGTGCCAGTAGCCCAGCTGTCGATACGTGAGAGTCCCCAGAACGCAGAGTACGAGAACGGCGAAGCCGGCGAGCCAGGTGCCGCGGATTTCGCGCTTGGAAGCTGCCTCACCGAGAGCCCACACAACGGCGACAAACAAACCTATATAGGGAAGATACGCGTAGCGGTCGGCCATGGCCTGCTCACCAACCGTGACAATCCCGATCATCGGGATCAAAGTTCCCAGAAACCAGAACCAGCCGACGGCCAGATAGCGGCGGTCGCGCCAGCGAATCACCAACGCCGACACTATGAGCAGCAGCGCCGCCGATCCCAACACCTGCCAGGCGGGCAGCGAACTTACGGGACGCGGATATAGCGGAACCAGCCGAGTCGGCCAAAACGCCTTCCCGATATATCTCACGTAGGAGACGAAGACGTTCTGCAGTCGCGCCGACACTGAAACTTCCGAGAGCGTCCGCACGGAGGACCCGGCGTGCTGCGCAATCACGGTGACGATCGAATCCGCTGCGGCAAGAATGAAGAGAGGCCACTTCTCCCAAACGAGATAGGCGAACGAGCGTGGAGTGGGAGCCGCAGGCAAGTCCTGTGCCGCCGATCCCGCGTACATGCGCTGCAGCGGCCAGTAATCCCAAAGCAGCAGCACAAAAGGCAGAGTCACGATCTGCGGCTTGGCCAACAGGCCCAAGGCAAAAAAGGCGGTTACCAACCAATAGAGATAGCGTCGGCCCGTGCGTCCATAGCCGTCGTAAGCGTAGAGAGCGAGCAAAAAAAACAGCATGCTCAGTACATTCTTGCGCTCGGCAGCCCAGGCAACCGACTCGACGTTAACCGGATGCAGGGCAAACAAGGCAGCCACCACGAGACTGGGCCAGGTAAACCCTGTTGCCCGGCGGAACAACAGGAAGAGAATTACCGCACAGGCCGCGTGCAACAAGAGACTGTTGTAGTGGTGTCCAATCGGATTAAGGTGAAACATCTGGCAGTCCAGGGCATGCGACAACCAGGTCAACGGATGCCAGTTGCCATCGCGAAAGGTCGTGAACGCCCACTTCACGGTGACCCACGTCACACCACCCAAAACGTGGTTATTCTTCACAATGTAGGACAAGTCATCGAAATCGACGAACTGGTTACGGACGATGGGATTGTAGAAAGCGAGCGTGACCGCCACCAACAAGAGGCAGTAGATGACCACGTGCTTTTCGCGGGGCAGTGACATGTCGATAGTTGGAGGCGGCTCCGGTGGCGGAAGGTTGGTTCTTCCTCAAAGCGTTACCCAACCGCTCTCTGCCCAGATTCTAACGCGGGCCGTGGTGACTTGGACGATTCTAAGCCGCTCCGGACCAATCGACGGTAACTAGCTTTCTCCTCACGACCTACGCGGGCATGAGTTCGCGGTACATCTGGTGGAAGGCGTGGACACCCTTTTCCTGCTTCACGCTATAGCGGCCGCTGTGGTAGCTGCGGGAGTGAAGATTCTTCTGAACGATTTCGCAGATGCTGACGTCTTCGGCCTGAATCTCGTCGCTGAAGGCCACAGCTTTGCGGGCGGCCTCGCTCCCCAGGTCTTTCTCAGGCAAATACCATTCAAAAATTGCCCGCGTGCGCTCGGGACCAAGTGGCAAAATAATGTTGAGCGAGATGTTATCGGGATAGCAGTTGAGCATCCAGTTGGGAAAGACCCAGAAGTAATCTGCGGTGAGCTCTTTGCCGGATTGCGGGCCGGATTGCGGGTAACGGCGTGGGGCGGCATCTCCGGGCTGGGCTCCGCGGATCGGAGTCCACTGGCGAACATAGTTGGGATAAGGCTCGACCGAATAGGCGCTGTAGTTAATTTCGCGATTGAGCGCCGGATGAACGCTGGGCACGTGGTAGCCCTCGAGATAATTGTCGATATAGGTTTTCCAGTTGCAGTTCATGTCGTAGGTGCGGCGCTCGGAGAACTTCATGCTGTGAAAATCGAACTTTGCGGCCTGGGCGGGCAATTCGCCCAGAGATTCGCACAGGGGGCCGGCCCCGGGATCGAGATTGACGAAGATGAGGTTGAACCATTCCTCGACGCGAACCGGGGCGAGGCTGAAGTCCTGGGGATCGAAAACTTCGACGCCATCAAATTCGGGGGTGACCAGCAGAGCGCCGTCGAGACGGTAGGTCCAGCCGTGGTAGCCGCAGCGGAAGAGCTTGCGGTTTCCGCAGCCGGAGGCGGGGTTACCGGCGCGATGGCGGCAAACGTTATAAAAGCACCGGAGAACGCCGTCCTCGCCGCGCGCGATGAGGAGCGGTTCTCCGATGAGGTCGAAGGTGAAGTAGTCGCCGGAGCTCGCGGCCTGGTGAACATGACCGACCAGTTGCCAGGTGGAGGCGAAGATCCTGGCCTTTTCGTCTTCGAACGTCGACGGATTGAAATAGAGGGGTGCGGGGAGAGTGGAAGCGCGAGCGATATCGCGATCGGCATTTAATTGGAGATTTGGCATAGGCGGTAGGGCGAGCCTCATTCTAGCGCACGGGCAAGGGGTTCGGGACGGTTGACGGTCGCGCCCGTTCCTAGAATGAACAACCAGCAGTAACCAAGGAAACTCACGTTTCGCAGTTCTTTCTCGCGAATTCTTTGGGTCTGGTTCAGAATCGTTGAATCCATGAGTTCTTCTTCCTCGGCTGCGGTAGGAAAACACCTCGAACGACCGGGAATCTCCACTTTCTCGAAGTTGTTTTCATCGTCGCGGTGGCGAACTCTATTGTTTTGCCTGCTGCTGACCGTCGCCGTGCTTATTTCCTACAACCCTATAACTCACAACGGGTTCATCAACTATGACGACGACGGATACATCACGGACAACCCTCATGTGAAGGCAGGCCTGACATGGGCGACCGTGAAATGGGCTTTCACCACTCATGAGCAGGCAAACTGGCACCCCCTGACCTGGCTTTCGCACGCTCTGGACTGCGAATTGTTCGGCCTGAACCCTGCCAGACACCACTACGTCAGTGTCTGGCTGCACGCGGCCAACGCTGTGCTTTTGTTTCTCCTGCTGCAGAACGCCACGGGATTCCGCTGGCGCAGCCTGATGGTGGCGGCCTTGTTTGCGCTTCATCCCATCAATGTCGAGTCCGTGGCATGGGCGGCGGAGCGGAAGAACGTGCTGAGCATGCTGTTCTTTCTGCTCGCTCTGTATGCCTATGGCTGGTATGCGCGCGGACCTGATGTCCGCCGCTATGCCGCAGTGGCCTTCTGCTTTGCGCTGGCGCTGCTCTCGAAACCGCAGGTAATCACATTTCCATTGCTACTCTGCCTGTGGGACTACTGGCCGCTCTGCCGGATTAACGCTCCGATGGGGTCGCAGGTTGAGTCCGGCCCGGCGGCGCAAGGCGGGAACGTGTCCAGATGGTGGAGCGGATGGCTGGTATTGGAAAAGGTGCCACTCCTGTTGCTCTCCGTAGCGAGCGCGCTGGTGACGATGAAGGCCCAGAAGGCCGGAGGCGCGGTCAAGACTCTTTCCCAGTACAGTCCGCTCTTGCGCTTGGAAACCGCTGTGATCTCGTATGTAGGCTATCTGGGAAAGGCGTTCTGGCCAGCGAAACTTGTGGCGCTGTATCCGCACCCCACCCGGCTCTATCCGGCCTGGCGGGTAGGCGCGAGCGTGCTTCTATTGCTGCTCGTCACCGCTTTGGTGCTGCGTGCGCACGAGCGGCGGTACCTTGCCGTCGGGTGGTTTTGGTTCCTGGGCAGCCTCGTGCCGATGATCGGACTGGTACAGGTGGGCCGTCAGGCAATGGCGGATCGCTACGCCTACATCCCGTTCATTGGCTTGTTTCTGATGTTGACCTGGCTGGTGGCCGACTGGGCCAAAGCTCACCGGATTTCCGCCACATGGCTTGCCATTCCAGCGGTTTCCTGTCTGCTGGCGCTGGGGATCCTCACTTACCGTCAGGTTGGCTACTGGCACGATGTCGAGTCATTCTGGCTACGCACGCTGGCACTGACGCAGGACAACTACGTCGCCCACGACATGCTGGGAGACTTTCTGAACAGCCAGGGCAGGACCGACGAGGCCGCCGCGCACTTCCGCGACGCGCTCGCCATCCGTTCCGACGATCTGATGGCGAACCTGGATCTTGCCAAGTATGAGTACGGCCGGCGCAATCTGCCCGCGGCCATCGAACATTATGAAATGGTGGCGCGGGATGCAGCCAAGGTAGCCAATGCGGGCGGCGTGTTCCTTCACGCTTCCGCCTGCTTCCGTCTGGGATCGATCTATCGCCAAATGGGGGACACGACGAAAGCGAAGCAGTATCTCGGACTAGCCTTGCAGTTGGAGCCCGACCAACCCGTGACCATGATCGAACTCGGCTTGACCGCGCAAAAGGAAGGCGACCTGCCCGAGGCGGTTCGCCAGTACTCCCACGCGATGGAGGTGCAGTCGACCGACGTTGGTTGCTTGCTGCTGGCGCAGGCCTTGCAGCAGCAGGGACGTTCCGCGGAGGCAACGGCGATGTTTGAACGCGCGGCGCGCCTGTCGACCAATCTTGCCGAGGCGCAGAAGGCAGCACAGTCGTTTCTCTCCGGGAAGTGAAGCGCAGTTATCTGGCAGTTATCTGTACGAGCGTGTCCGGATATGAGTCGCGCTTGTACACGGGCTGCCATGCCGGCCGAAAAGTGCGACTGGCGCAAGAAAAGCAGACGCGAGCGTTCCCAGCATGGAACTGCGGCCTCTGACATGCGGTTCAAGGGAAGATGGAGAGGCCGGGGAGGCTGGCAAAATTTGTCACTCTGGTCTCTGAAAGTGTCATACTGGAACAAGCGAGGGTGGATGAGGTGGTGACTATCCTGCAGAAGGCCGCTGAAAACACTAAGGTTTCGTCCAGAAGGACATCTGACTTCCGTCACTTGGGTCTCTGGCCCTCGGAGTGCGATAGTAAACGCGAGTTGGTCATCCAACCAAACAGTCAAACGGAGACGAGGACAATCTAAATGCGGAAACAAAAGGGCTTCTCACTAATCGAACTGCTGATCGTGGTGGCGATCATTCTGATCATCGCCGCGATTGCTATCCCGAACTTGCTACGTGCACGTATTGCGGCGAATGAGTCGTCCGCAGTAGCGTCGATTCGCACCATCAACACAGCTCAGATTTCATACAACTCCACTTACCCGACGGTGGGCTATGCCGCCGCACTGAGTAATCTGGCGGGCACTTGCACCGGCACCGTGGTTCCCACGTCGGCTGGCGCTTGCCTGATCGATACGGTTCTTGGGGCAGGCACCAAGAGCGGCTATTCGTTCAACAATACGGGCACGACCACCGGCTATTCCGCATGGACAAACCCGGTGAGCGTAAACCAGTCGGGCGTGCGCTCGTTCTGCTCGGTCGCGGATGCGGTTGTACGTTCGAATTCCGCCAGTCTCAGCACCTGCGCTGGAACCGAATCCCCACTGCAGTAAGTTTGGATTTTGGCAAAGTGCCTGGGGGAGGGTACAAGCCGGAAAGAAGCAGAGGAGAAATCCTCTGCTTTTTTTTATTTTCCCTGGTTCCGATTTCTTGATTTCGAAGACCTTATACTGCACCGACACAATTTGGCGGGTGATCCGCGAAGACTCTGTCAAATTCTGTCACTCCGGCCCCCTGCGGCGGCCACAAAGCAAAAGTTGGCACAGGCCGCCATCAAAGAAAACACTGGTTTGAATCGGATGGCCCGACACTTTGGTTACACACTAGGCGGTGGCCCCTCAAGTGCAATTAAGTACAGGTTAGTCATTGGCTACGATAAACCCCGGATGGGACGGAGTGATTCAAAAAAAATGCGAAAACATAGAGGTTTTTCTCTTATCGAACTGCTGATCGTGGTGGCGATCATTCTGATCATCGCCGCGATTGCTATCCCGAACCTGCTACGTGCGCGAATTGCGGCAAATGAGGCATCCGCAGTGGCGTCGGTTCGGACCATCAACACAGCTCAGATTTCATACAACTCCACTTACCCGACGGTGGGCTATGCCGCCGCACTGAGTAATCTGGCGGGCACCTGCACCGGCACCGTGGTTCCCACGTCGGCTGGCGCTTGCCTGATCGATACGGTTCTTGGGGCAGGCACCAAGAGCGGCTACTCGTTCAGCAATACGGGTACTACTACCGGCTATTCCGCGTGGACAAACCCGGTGAGCGTGAACCGCACGGGCGTGCGCTCGTTCTGCTCGGTCGCGGACGCGGTTGTACGATCGAATTCCGCGAGTCTCGCGACCTGCGCTGGGACCGAGTCCCCACTGCAGTAAGTTTGGATTTGGCAAAGTGCCTGGGGGAGGGTACAAGCCGAAAAAAGCAGAGGAGAAATCCTCTGTTTTTCTATTTCTGCCGGGTTCTGAGTTCTCGACCCAAAGGTCGTGCAGCGTGCCTTCCCGGTCTGGATTCCAACTGACACAAAGTGTCACTTCCGATGCCGGGGAATGCCGAACGCAACGAAGGCGGGGATGGGGTTGCGCGTAGCATTGTGTTCCCAAGGGCTTAGGCTGCGCTGGATGGACCAAGGTCCGGCATGAAACGTGCAACAGACTTCATTGGAAATTGATCGGTTGCGTTGGTTTCAGGATCGGGGAGATGCGATGCGAAGGGCTGAAGGGTTTTCTCTCATTGAACTATTGATTGTGGTCGCCATCATTCTAATCATTGCGGCGCTGGCGGTGCCCAATTATCTGCATTCGCGAATTGCGGCGAATGAGTCGTCCGCGGTGGCGTCGGTTCGCGCCATCAATACAGCTCAGATTGCGTTCAACTCGTCCTTCCCGACGGTTGGCTATGCCTCCGCCCTGAGTAACCTGGCGGGCACCTGCACCGGTTCCACAATTCCGACGTCGGCGAGCGCTTGCTTGATCGATTCGGTGCTGGGGGCAGGCATCAAGAACGGCTATTCGTTCACTGTGACTGGCAGTTTCAGCGGCTATTCCTCATGGACAAACCCGGTGAGTGTGAATCTGACGGGTGTGCGCTCGTTCTGCTCGACTGCGGATGCAATTGTGCGCTCCAACTCCGCCAGTCTCAGCACCTGCGCTGGAACCGAGGGCCCGCTACAGTAAGTTTGGATTTTGGCAAGTACCTGGGGAGGGTACCAGCCGGAAAGAAGCAGAGGAGAAATCCTCTGCTTTTTTGTTGTCGTGCGTCCCTGAAAAAATGACTGCTCCTTCCCGTGCGCAACTGTGTACCTTCGTAACCGCCCGCGCAAGTGGGTGTCGGCAGGACGCGCACGCATTGCTTATAATTCTCTTCATCGGATTCCACAGCAAATTCCACGCAAGGGGCTTGGCGTTGCGCGCATAGCCATGGCTGCGATAGAAATTCTCGACCTCGAAAAGAGCTATCTCGTCGGATTCTGGCGCAAGCGGCCGAAACTGGCGCTGCGTCCGCTCCGCCTGACCATCGAAGAGGGCGAGGTCTTCGGCTTCCTCGGTCCCAACGGTGCGGGCAAGACCACTACTCTCAAGCTGCTGATGGGGCTGGTGTTCCCAACGGGCGGAACGGCGCGGATTCTGGGGAGGGAGATGGATGATCCGCGGGTGAAGTCGGAGATTGGATTTCTCCCCGAACAACCCTACTTCTACGACCACCTGAGCGCCCGGGAACTGCTCAACTATTATGGGCAGCTTTCTGGAGTTCCGGCAAAAGGACGCTCGGCGCGGGTGGAGCAGATGCTGGCGCGGGTAGGCTTGAGCGAATCGGCGGGCGTGCAGCTGAGGAAATTCTCCAAGGGCATGTTGCAGCGGGTGGGGCTGGCGCAGGCCATCCTGCACGATCCGAAACTGGTGTTTTTGGATGAGCCGATGTCGGGCCTGGACCCGATCGGGCGGCGCGAGGTTCGGGACCTGATCCAGCAATTGCGGCACGAAGGCAAGACGGTTTTCTTCTCAACGCATATTCTCTCGGATGCGGAGGCGCTTTGCGACCGGGTGGGGATTATCCACCAGGGTGAGTTGCGCGGGGTGGGAGCGGTCGCGGAATTGACTTCCGGGACGCAGGGCAAAATCGAGATTATCTTTTGCGCACAACGAGTGCCAGCGGGTCTAACGACCCTCGGGGCCGAGGCGCGGATCAGCGGCGACATGGTGAATGCGGTATTGCCGGAAGAGCAGCAGGATGTGGCACTCGAAGTATTGCGGCGCGAGCGCCTCAAGTTGATTTCCCTTATGCCAGTGCGCAGTTCACTGGAGGAATACTACATCCAGAAACTGCGGCCCACGGAGGACCAGAAAGAAGAAGGCGGGAACGAAGCGGATCGGAAGGGGGTGGGCGCGTGAACTCCGGGGGCATGAACTCGCGGATCGGTTATATCGCGTTCAACACTTTTCGCGAGGCGGTGCGCGACCGGGTTCTGTATAACCTGATCGCGTTTGCGCTGCTGCTTTCCGGAGCGGCGATTCTAGTGGGAGAAATTTCGATCGACATCGAGCGCCTGGTGGTGGTGAACCTGGGCCTGACGGCGGTGTCGCTGTTTGGGGTTGTGATCGCCATCTTCATCGGGATTGGCCTGGTTTCAAAAGAGATCGACAAACGCACGCTGTACACGGTGCTATCGCGACCGGTTCGACGATGGGAGTTCGTCGTGGGCAAGTTCTTCGGGCTCACGGGAACGCTGGTGGTGAACACATTGTTCATGGCGCTCGGCGTGTTTCTGGCGCTGCTCTACGTGGTGCACAGATTCGAGAAGATAGACGCGTGGGTGCTGGTAGCGTTGTACTTCATCGTGCTGCAGTTTCTGATCGTGTGCGCGCTGGCGCTGTTTTTCTCGTCCTTTTCGACGCCGCTGATGTCGGCGGTGTTCACCTTCGCGCTGTTCGTGATCGGCAGCATGGCGGAGGATTTGCGGGGCTTTGCCAGAATCACGCAGGGGGTGGGCGGCTGGCTGGCGATGGCCATTGCCTATCTGGTGCCGAATTTCTCCGCCTTGAATGTAATCAACCAGGTGGCCCACGGGGACGCGGTACCCGGACGCTTGATTCTGTATAACAGCGTCTACGCGCTGCTGTATTCGGCAATGGCGATCTCGGGAGCGGTGCTGATCTTTCAGCGCCGAAACCTGAAATGACTGCGACGCGTCGCGTAAACCTGGTGGCGATTGCAGTGCTGCTGATCTCCATGGCGGGCGGGGTGGTAACGCTTGATGCCATTGACCACACGCGGCGGCAATCGCTAGCGCAAGAGGCGCTTTACGTGCGCTCTTCCAAAGCGCTGCGGCGAATGAGCCTCGGCTATACCGGGCTGCTGGCCGACATTTACTGGACTCGCGCCGTGCAGTATTTCGGGGAACAGCATCACGCCAATTCCCGCGATTTCCGCTTGCTGGCGCCGCTTCTGGAAGTCACGACCGAACTGGATCCAAGACTATTGCCAGCCTACCAGTTTGGGGCCAACTTTCTGGCACCGCAACCGCCCAGCGGTGCAGGATTGCCGGGAGCCGCGCTCGCGCTGATGAAGTACGGCATCGAGCACAATCCCAATCAGTGGCAGCTCTACTACAACATGGGATTTCTGTATTACACCGAGTTCAAGGACTACGCCAAGGCAGCGGACGCGTTTGCGCAGGGAGCGAGACTGCCGGTGACCAACCCATTCATGCCCATCCTGGCGGCACAGATGGCGCAGCACGCCGGGGAATTCGACACGGCGCGCATGTTGTGGTCCACGACCTACCAGAGCACCCAGGATGCACTCGTCCGGCAAAACGCAATAGAACATTTGCTCGCTCTGCGAGTCGATGAGGACGTGACCCAACTGGAGCAGGTGGTCGAAGAGTACCGAGAACAAACCGGAAGACTGCCGGCCAGCATGGGGGATCTGGAGCGCGCGGGGCTTATCCATGGGACGCCGGCCGATCCGAAGGGACGGCCGTACCGGTTGATGCCGGAGGGGCGTATTGAAGTGCAGGATTCGCAGAGCATCTTCTTCATCACCAAGGGCCTTCCGCCGGGCGTGGCGCCGCCGCAACCGGTCCGGATTGCCGAGCCAGATTTGAAGTGAGCGGGGACGCTTTTCGCTTTTCGCCGTTCGCTTTTCGCTAGAAGCCAACAGCGAAGAGCGAACAGCGCTTCTTCATTTTGTTAGCATGCAGGCGTGTCCTCAAAATCCTCACAACCATTCTGGAAGCTGCTACGCGGCTGGTGGCGCGAGCAGGCGCGCGAGAACGGTACGGCGAGCGCGGCTTCCCTGCTGGCGCGGAATCTGTGGAGCTTTGTGCGCGAGTCGACGCCCGAGCAACGGCGGCAGCGCTATGGCGACATGGACTATGACTGGGAGCATCGCGTCAACACGACCAGCGGCACGGTCGGCTGGCGCGCGCGGCTGCTGGGATTGTTTCATTCTCCGTATCAACCGACCGAACCAGCTCTGTTTCGCGAGATGATGGCGAGCCTGCCTATCGAATTCGAAGCTTTCACTTTCATCGATCTCGGCTCCGGCAAAGGACGCACGCTCCTGATGGCTTCGGAGTATCCGTTTCGGAAAATAGTGGGAGTGGAATTGATTGCCGAGTTGCATCGCGCGGCCGAGGAGAACATCCGCGTTTACCATTCGCCGACCGAGCGGTGCTCCCAGATCGAAGCGGTCTGGATGGACGCATGCGATTTCGTCTTTCCGAAAACGCCGCTGGTGTTGTATTTGTTCAATCCACTGCCGGACGCGGGATTGCGACGGGTGATCCGAAACCTTGAGCGGTCTTTGGAGCAATCGCCGAGGCCGGTCTGGATCGCGTATCACAACCCGCTATTGGACTCTACGCTCGCCGGATCGCCCTGGCTGGAAAGGACAAGGGTGACGCCGCAGTATTCGGTGTATCGAACGAAGAGCGCGCCAGAAGGCCGCTGATCTGGTCTCGTCGCCGAAAACAGCGCACCTCCACCGCTCACGCCGCTGAGCGCTTCGCGGCCTCGGCCAGAGAGCGTTGGTAGGATTTCCATCCCGGGCACCATCCCGTGTGCCAACGCCACAAGCGAGCAATCAACGATTGCGGTTTCCTCTCCGCCAGCGCACGCAGACGGCAGGTTTCACAACTATGCTGCTTCGGTTCCATGGGCGGCCTCCATAAAAATCGTAATTCTAATCGCGAAAGCGCGGGCTGTCTGTGACATTGAGCGGTCTTGTTTTACGTTGTTCCCAATCGAGAGCATGGCGGACGGGGAGCATTCATTCCCGCTTAATGTGAACCGGACAGAGCAGGGGTAAAATTGAGCGGGGGTCCCGAATTGAAAACAGGCCGTTGCTTCCGGCTGGGCTTATGGCTGGCCGGGTGGTTGCTCGTGGGGGCGGTCGTTGCTGCGGCTGCGCAGCACGTCCCGCGGCAAAACATCGATCCGCCAGAGGTCGAACAACTGGCGCGGGCGGTCGATGAGCACTACAACCACCTGCGCAGTCTGGAATCGGACTTCACCGAAATCTACCGGGGCGACGGTTTGGAGCGAGTAGAGTCGGGCACCTTGTGGTTGAAAAAGCCGCGCAAGATGCGCTGGGAATACCGTTCTCCGAAAGAGAAGCTGTTTATCAGCGACGGTACGGCGGTGTGGTTCTACCTGCCGGCGGAACGGCAGCTCCGAAAAACATCGCTGAAGAAGCTGGACGACTTGCGGTCACCCCTGGCATTTTTGCTCGGCAAGACCAAGCTGGAGAATGAATTACGAGGACTTTCAAAAGCTGTCGATCAATCCTCTCTGGGTGCCGGTAACACGCTGCTGCGAGGGATTCCGCAAGGCGTCGCTCCGCAGAGCGCGGTGGGCCAGGCGAGCGAGGTGCAACTGGAGATTACGCCCTCCGACCAGATTGTCCGCATCGTACTAATGGAGCCAGATGGAGCGACGACGGAGTTCCGCTTTGCGGGCTGGAAAGAAAACCTGGATTTGAGCGACAGCCGGTTTCAGTTCACACCTCCACCGGGGGTGGAGACGGTGGAAGGAGACTTGGGGCCGTAGTTCCGGACGTTGGTCGAGCGCTTGTTCGGTTGAGCACCCGACGCCCTAGCCCGACTGGACGGGCGAGACGCCCGTCGCTCCACTTTCACGGGTTACTTGCGTACCACATGGAAAGATGGGTTGAGGTAAGGGCTTTGGGAACAGAATGTTACACTTGACCTAGACGCTCGACATTCAGACGCTCAACAGCGGAAACTCGGAATCAGACAGCTAGCCAATGGCAGAATTCCTGGTCAAAGTCGCCGACGAACAGGGCCATCTGCGGCAGCAGGTGGAGCACGGACATTCCGAAGCGGAGGTCCACGACCGGTTCGCGCAGCAGGGCTATCTCGTGTATTGGGTGAAGCCTCGGACCATACTTAGCGCGGGTCGGGGGCAGTTCGGGCGGCGCGGCGGCAAGCTGCGACAGTCCACATTTCTGATCTTCAACCAACAGTTTCTGACGCTGATTAAAGCGGGACTGCCGATCTTGACCTCGCTGGATCTTTTGATCAAGCGGCAGCGGGACAAGTTTCTGCTGCAACGGCTTGAGAACGTGCGCGAGCGGGTGAAAGGCGGGGAATTGCTGTCCGATGCGTTTGCCGCCCAGCAGGTCTTTCCGAAGATGTACACGACCACGCTGCTGGCGGGCGAGAAGAGCGGCAGC
>Ga0182030_10000619_pt1 | contig 68234 bp, 64 predicted proteins | sample 812S3MmetaG_FD_121299 | JGI IMG/M metagenome (GOLD analysis project Ga0182030, IMG submission 121299) | Permafrost microbial communities from Stordalen Mire, Sweden - 812S3M metaG (Illumina Assembly) | ecosystem: Environmental > Terrestrial > Soil > Wetlands > Permafrost | place: Sweden... | reverse complement strand
TTTGCTCACTGGACCCTCTTAGGCTCGAAACCAACGATTTGATAACCGGAGCCGTGTAACGGGAGACTGTTACGCACGGTTCTAACAGAATCTCGGATTGAGATGTCCGGGTTTACTTACTAATTACGAACGATTAAAGCAGATATATGAAAAAGTCCCTCCACAGATTAATATATATAGCAGCCGCAGGACTCATCTTGCTGGCATCCTGCAACAAACAGCAGGCGATAGTGACTTTCGAAGGCGGAACGGCGCCGGTCCTGACTTCTACGGCCACGGACTCGATCTCGCTGCCGATCAGCGACACTACAGCCACGGCCGTGACTTTCGACTGGACCAACCCCAACTATCAGTTCAGTGACGGCATTAGCTCTCTGGACGTGACCTACTACCTTGAATTCGATACCACTACCAGCTTCAATAGCCCCATCATGGCGACGGTCGGCATCAGTGCGTCCCTCAGCCAAACTTATTCCGTTGCGCAGTTGAATGCAATAGTGTCGAACCAAATGGGGCTGTCATCAGGTAATCAGCACACGCTCGACGTCAGGGTTGAATCATTTATTGCACCCTTTACGTCGACTTCCGCATCTGTAGGGGTTCTCAACTCAACCCCCCTCTCCTATACAGTGATCCCCTATTCACCGCCCCCCGCAGTTATGCCTCCGCCGAATGATTCCCTCTATATCGTCGGCGCCGCCGTAGCGGCGGACAACTGGGCCAATCCCATCCCGGCAGCCGATGTGGCGTCAGAAACATTCACTGAGCTCAGTCCCACCCACTATCAGATCACCATTGCCCTGGCAGGCGGTGCAGAATATAAGCTGATCAACCAGAATAATGGATCCTGGACTGACCAATGGAGCGTGGCTACAATCGATACTGAACCTAGCGGAGGCGTCTTCGTATTTAACGGCGCTAACTGTATCACTCCGTCCGCAAGCGGAACCTATAAGATCGACGTCAACTTCCAGTCCGGTATTTTTACTGTCACCGCTCAATAACAACGATTATGAGAAATTATTCAAAATATATTTTACTAGGCGGCCTGCTGACATTCGTCTTCGCTTCATGCTCTAAACTGAAAAGCGAATATTTCGCTAACGGCGCCACGCCTACCCTCAGCGCTTCTACGACAACATTAGCGCCTCCCGTAGCCGATTCCCTCAACAACGTGCTGGCCCTCACCTGGACCAACCCGCACTATGCGACGGATTCCGCCACAGAGCTCTACACCATCCAGATCGACTCGTCCGGCCGCAACTTTGCAAAAGGGGTCAGCATCCTGGTATCCGGGGCATTGTTCGATTCCATCTCTGCCGGGCAGCTTAATAACATCGCCATAGGATTTGGTTTTTCTTTCAATGTAGCCTACAAAATGGATATCCGGCTGATCTCATCTTATACCAATAACAATCAGCAGCTGACATCCAATACGGTCACCATTACTTATACTCCTTATGTCGTGCCGCCAAAGGTGACCCCGCCCCCGGGCGCCCTGTTCCTTGTAGGCAGCGCTACAGCAGACGGATGGACTAATCCCGTCCCGACTATGACCCAGCAGTTTAAAGAAATTGACTCCGTCACTTATTCGGACACCTTCTACCTGGCTGCCAACGGAGCTTATGATTTCTTGCCTGTTAACGGCAGCTGGAATGTTAAATATAACGTCGCGAGCTCGTCTGTCCAGGGCTTGTCGTCCGGCGGCGTTTTCCAATATTCCACCGGTGCCGGCAATGATATTCCCGGCCCTTCAGCAAGCGGTCTTTACAATATCACCGTCAGCTTCCAGACCGGCATCTTTACCGTTACACCAGTCGCGGTTTTTGCTTCGCTGTATGTACCCGGGGCCTACCAGGGATGGGCTCCCGCAACGGCTCCGACACTGGCTTCGGACACAGCAAATGGCAGCTATCAGGGCTATGTCGACATCGACTCAACGGCCGGTTTTAAATTCACCAACCAACCGAACTGGAACGGAACCGGCTACGGCGATACCGCCGGCAGCGGTGAGTCAGGGGTCCTCAGCACCAGCGGAAACAACCTCAACGTTGCTGCCAAGGGGTATTATTTCCTGCAGGCGAATACGACAAATCTCACCTGGTCGGCCACTGCCACCACCTGGAGCCTGATCGGCGATTTCAATAGCTGGAACGCCGATGTTCCGATGACTTATAACGCCAGCAGCGGTGTCTGGACAGGCACGATCATAGCCGCCGCAGCCGGCGGTTTTAAGATGAGGGCTAATGATAACTGGAACCTGGCGTACGGCACTGGTGGACCGGCCCGTAGCCTCACATCGAATAACGGTGGAAATATCCCGGTCACCGCGGGTACACATACGGTTACGCTGAACTTGAGTATATCCGGCTATTATTTTTACTCTATCCAGTAAGTGTCGGGGATAAGACAGTAATATGAAAACGATAGCAGTTGTACTCTTTGCCGTTTTATTTGCCTTCAGGGGGCGGGCCCAGGAGATTATTTCCGTGCCCGCCTTCCCGCAGGACAACAGCACGGTCACCATCACCGTCAACTGTACCCTGGGCAACCAGGGGCTGTTGAATGCCGGCGACACAGGGGTATATGCTTACATGGGCCTGATCACCGATTCCAGCACCAGTTCCTCGGACTGGCGGCATGTGCCTCCCAACTGTGACTGGGGCGTGGCCAATGCCGCTGTTAGAGCGACCTACGTAGGAAATAATCAATTTTCGTTCACCATTCCCAATATCCGTTCTTATTTCGGCGTGCCGGCAGCAGAGGTCATCTACAAAATCGCCATCTTATTCTGGGGCGATAACGGCAACCTGGCCCAGCGCAACGCTGACGCCAGTAATATGTACGTCCCTATATATACTACGTCCCTGGCCGGTCAGTTTACGCTGCCCCCTTTTCAACCTACCTATTTACCTATTCCGCAGCCGCTCAATGAATCCGTCGGAGATACGCTTCCGGTAAAATTTATGACCAACCAGGCGGCCACGATCAACCTCTATGTCAACGGGCTTTCCGTAGCGAATGCCACCTCGGCGGATTCCCTGCAATTCTCCGTACCCGTGACGACGGCGGGGACTCAACAGATCATCGCCACAGCTACCAACGGTATCACCAGCGTAGCCGATACCTTCAGCTTCTATGCCGGCGGGGCGGTGAATATTGCTTCCATGCCGGCCGGGGCCCAGGAAGGGATCAATTACCTGCCGGGCGATACGTCTGTCCTGCTGGTAGTCAATGCTCCCCTCAAACATAAATTTGTCGTGGTTGGCGATTTCAACAACTGGACCCAGCAATCGGCCTACCAGATGAATGAGACGCCGGACAGCAATTTCTTCTGGCTGCAGATCAATGGCCTCACAACGGGGACGGAATACGCCTACCAGTATGTCATCGACGATACGCTGCAGCTGGCGGACTATAATACGGAAAAAGTGCTGGACGCCAGTGTCGATCCCTCCATTCCGGCCTCGACCTATCCTAGCCTCAAAGCCTTTCCTTCCCAGGCAGTCGGTACCCTGGCCAGTATTATCCAGACGGCTCAGCCCGCCTATACCTGGCAGGTGACAAACTTCCAGCGCCCGGCCAAGGCCAACCTGAGGGTCTACGAGTTGTGGCTGGCCGATTTTACCACTGCCGGTAACTGGCAGGGCCTCATCGATACACTGAGTTACCTGAAGAACCTCGGCATCAATGCCGTGGAGATCGAACCGTTCTCCAACTTCGAAGGCTCCGTTAGCTGGGGCTATAACCCTAATTTCTATTTCGCCCCGGATAAGGTATATGGCACCGCCACTATGGTCAAACAGTTCATCGACGCCTGCCACGGGATGGGCATGGCGGTCATCATGGACATGGTCATGAACCATTCTTTCGGCAGTTCGCCTATGGTCCAGATGTATTGGAATAATGCGCTTCAAATACCTGCTGCCAACAGTCCCTGGTTCAACCAGTATCCTACCCATGCAGACAATGTGGGGTATCAGTTCAACCATGAAAGCCCGAATACGATAGATTTCACCCACCGGGTCGTCAACTACTGGCTCACCAACTATCATATCGATGGCTATCGCTGGGATCTGGCCAAAGGGTTCACCCAGACGAACACCTGTGATGCGACGGGCAACAATTGCAATGTCACTGCGTGGGGAGCGTATGACAGCGGCCGCGTAGCTACCTGGGACACGATCTATAACCAGATGCAGGCGATTTCCTCCGGTAGTTACTGTATCCTGGAAATGTTTGCAGATAATAGCGAACAGCAGGTGGAGGCCAATTATGGCATGATGCTCTGGGGCGAAGACCTCAACACCAATTATAACCAGGCCACCATGGGCTATAGCACGCCATCTCCCTCAGGGGCTACCTGGGACCTGACCGGCGGCATCTATACTTCCCTCGGTGGATGGCACTATCCCGGCCTGGTCGTCTACCAGGAAAGCCATGACGACGAACGGCTCATGTATAATAACGAGCAGTATGGCAACAGCAGCAGTTCGACCAATGTCAAAGACACCGCCACCGGGCTTCAGCGTAATGCCGCGGCGACCGCTTTCTGGGCGCTGGCGCCGGGACCCAAGATGCTGACAGAATTTGGTGAGTTGGGGTTTGACTATTCCGTCAACTGGTGCCCGGGTGATACCGTCAACGCAGCCGGACTGTGCCGCACCGATCCCAAACCGATCCGCTGGGACTATCTGCAGGATACCTCCCGGAAAAAGCTGCATAACGTCTATGCGCAGTTGCTGGCACTGCATGCGGCCTACCCGGCCCTGGCTACCGGGTTAACCACGTATTCGCTTACAAACAATGTAAAATATCTGGGGGTGCAGACTGATACGCTCAGCGTCATGGTCGTGGGTAATTTCGACGTGGTGACGGCCATAGACTCCGTTCCCTTCCCGAGTGCCGGCACCTGGCATGACTATCTTTCTACCGATTCCATCATAGCCACCGGTTCTACCCAGGGAGTGACGCTGGCGCCCGGCGAGTACCATGTCTATATCAGGAATAATATAAGCGCTGCCGATACCACCACCGATACGACTTCCACGACATCGACGACGCCGGCGGATTCGCTGGGACTCAAGATCTATCCTAACCCCGTGGCTGCCGGCATCAGCACCGTCATCACATATCAGCTGCCTTACGCCTCTAACAGTAGCCTCGTTGTCTATTCCATTACCGGTCAGAGGATGGCCTCGATCTACCTGGGCAGCCAGTCGTCAGGCTCATATACGCTTACGTCCGGCCAGCTGCCAATCGATCCGTCCCAGTTGCCAAATGGTTACTATGTGCTGGAGCTTATCACCGACGCCGGAAATGCCCACGTGCCGTTCCTGGTGATTCACCGGTAGGCGTCTATTGCACCTCTTTCTGGTGGTCGATAATGAATTGAATGATCTCCTCCAATGGAGTGTTGATCCGGCTCAGCGCGTCATTGATATCATCGCGGCTCACCTGCGCCGCAAAGGACGGCGTCTTGAGTTTCTTCATGATGCTTTTCACATCCATTCCCTCATAGCGGGTAGGCCTGATCAGGGCTGCGGCATGGATGAAGCCCGACAGCTCGTCGAAGACATAGATCATTTTATCCATCGTGGTCTCCGGCTCAACACCGAAATATTTGGGGCCATGCGAGGCAATGCAGTGGATGATGTCCGGATCGGTATGCAGCGACTCCAGGTGTTCGATGATGATGCGGCAATGGGCATCGGGATGTTTTTCCCAATCGGCGTCGTGCAGCAGCCCGGCCAGTTCCCATTTGAGGGCAGTCCGTTCATCAGCGCCTTCCCGTTCCAGCGCCCACGCTTTCATCACCGCCCCGACCTGCTTCATATGCAGCCGTAGCCGTTCATTCGGCACCCATTCCGTCAGCAACGCATGTGCTTCTTCAAGGGTCGGAAAATTATCTTTATGGGCCGGATCACCAAAAGTGCTGCGCCCGAGCGAGAGGATGGGGGAGGACATAAATATCTTTTAGGGCAAGTTAAGCAATGGTCTTTTTGCCGCGGGCTTCTTTTTTACTAATTTTTCTGATAGGAGTATCCATAATGATTACATCCAGGCCAATAGCCTGCAAGATCTTTAATAGATTTTTGAAGGAAATACCTTGAAAGTTTTCTGCTTCATAGCGCTGAAATTGCTGTTCTTTCATGCCGATTTTTTTCGAAAACTCCTTTTGAGTTAAACCAGAAGCAATTTTATATTCGGTAATCAGGGAGGGAAGTTCATAAAGACTTCTTGATTTGAGAATTTTCGTTTTGTTCTTCTTTAACAAGTCATATTCTGCAATTGCAGTTTCCATGTCACCGCTCATATCCAATAAAGAGTTTAACACAAGCTGACGTGTCAGGCTAAGCCGATCTCCTTCGCTGTTCATTTCGGTTATTTTTTGATGTAAAACAGCCAGCTTTTTTTTGGTTATTTTATATTGTTTTTCGTTTTTGATCATGATCAAGTTATTTCGTTTAGGTCTAGTATAACTAGCCCTTTTGAATTATCGTCGCGGTCTATATTTAAAAGGTCAAATAGTTCAGTATCTTCTTGGGTAAACGTAAAAATGTGACATTTCTGGTCTCTACGGATTCTTCCTCTTTCGTTGACATCTAAGAACTTTGGAAAAACACGTATAATTTTTTCTTCCTGGATACCTGTTATGTCAAAGCGTATATCTATATCTTCAGGATACTTCTTTTTACTTACGAAACTACCATCAACATACACAATTCGGCAACCACAGGAATGAAAAATACGGAAGTAGGGCAGAGAGTTTTGGATTTGCTCCATTCTTTGTTGATTCGTTCCAAAATGCTGTACAAATTCTTCATAAGTCAGGGAGATGGTCTCGTGGAGATACCCTTTTGAGTTGAAATTTAAAGCCATGCTTTCGCTTTTTAATGTTTTGATGCACTATGGAGCGTCTCGCGCCAATGGTGTGGTAAGTTTTAGTAGGCATTTTTTGTCTTTTTCTGATGAAAAGATCTCGTGATTATTAGAGCAAATATAATATTTTTGAATTAACACTACAAATATGTTGTGTTAAGCGCGAATCCTATTTTTTTATTTTATTGTAAGGGATATTCTTTTGTAAGCGCTTCTACCGGAATGCGGAGCAGTTTACTGAACTTTCGGATCATAGTTAGAGAAAGAGCTTGCTTATAGTTCAGCACTTTACTTACAGTCCCTTTGTCACCATATTCTTTGGCTAGATCAGCCGCTTTGTATCCGAATTCTTCCATGCGGATTTTAATGAACTCAATAGGGTCCACTTCTGGTATTTTCCATTGCGTCTCTTCATACTTATTGATCAGAAAGACGAGCAATTGCTTCTCCTTATGTTCCGGCGAGCCTTTTTGGGCCTCCCGGATTTCTTCAAAACGGGCCGTTGCCTTTTGATAGTCAGTATCATTTTCTATTATAAACCAAGGGTGCATAATCATTATTTTTAGATGCTCTCAGGATCAATCTTCTCATATTCATTTATGCGTGCCGATAAATCTTATTTCTACCAGTTTATTTTCATAGTCTATATGAGCGATCAGCCTGAAAGTGTTGTGCGTAATCTCAAATCGGGCCCGATTGTTTTTGATCATTTTTGCTTTAGGAAAATCTCGTAGGACATCGTGTTTATTTTTCCAATTGCTTTTTTCAGTAATCAATTTCCAAACGGCCAAGCTGTTTTGGGAATTGGGATGGTTTTTTGCAAAATCGATGACCTTTACTCATTGCTTTACTGTTTGAGGAATTGCAAATCTAATCAATAGTTGGCAAATTGCCAACTATTTCTAAATGCGAAGATTTCACCTGGGCTCATTTCTAAAGTTGTGCAAATTCTTTATTGTAAATCAATTGCTTATGGAACCCCCTCTCAAAATACCCCCCTTTTTTCTTGGAACATCACCCCGCTTCAACCTACCTTTGCACTCCTTTCAAAAGCAGGCCCCGGCCCGCTGATCGAAAGCCAAATCATTTTAACCGCCGTTGGGATAGCAACGGCTTCACGAAAAAACGAAAGACAATGAGCAAATTACATTTCACCACCAAACATGCGAATGAGGCTACCGTGCAACGCGACTGGTATGTTGTAGACGGTACTAATCAAACCGTTGGACGCGTGTGTTCCAAAATTGCCGCCATCCTCCGGGGCAAAAACAAAGCCTATTACACCCCGCACGTAGACTGCGGCGACTTCATCATCTTTACCAACGCCGATAAGGTCGTTTTTTCAGGCGATAAGCTCGAAGACAAGATCTATATCAATTTCTCCGGTTACCCCGGCGGTAAAAAGGAAGAATCGGCCAAGAGCCTGCTCAAACGCCGCCCCGAAGCCGTCATCGAAAGAGCCATCAAAGGTATGCTGCCGAAAAATCGTCTCGGGCGCAAGATGTACAAGAAATTGTTCGTGTACGCAGGCGACAAACATCCCCATACCGCGCAGCAACCTAAAACATTAACTTTCTAATCTTTCAGATAAATGGAAAAGCAAAAAAATGCAGTTGGTCGCCGTAAAGAAGCCGTAACCCGCGTATTCCTCAGCAAGGGTGAAGGCAAGATCGTGATCAATGACAAGGATTATAAACAATATTTCTCCCTCGTCTACCTGCAGAACCAGGTCGAGCTGCCCTTGAAAACGGTCGAGCTCACTGATAAATACGACGTGAAGATCAACGCCACAGGCGGTGGAATGAAAGGACAGGCTGAAGCCGCAAAACTCGGCATCGCCCGCGCCCTGCTGCAAGTCAACCCGGACTTCCGCCCGGCCCTCAAAGCTGCCGGCTTACTCCGTCGCGATCCAAGATCGGTAGAACGTAAGAAACCCGGTCGTAAGAAAGCCAGAAGAAGCTTCCAGTTCAGCAAACGTTAACCGATCGGCCGGCCCGAAAGCCGGCCTTATCACCACTGCATTAAAATATTATAAACATACACAATGGAAAATAACACTTCATTACAACAGCAACTCCTTGAAGCCGGTGTACATTTCGGTCACCTGCGTAAGAAGTGGAACCCCAAAATGCTGCCTTATATCTTTGCTGAGAAAAAAGGCATCCATATCATCGACCTCAACAAGACCACAGAGAGCCTCCAGGAAGCGGCCTCTGCCATGAAGCAGATCGCCAAGAGCGGTAAGAAGGTCATGTTCGTGGGTACAAAAAAACAGGCTAAGGAAATCGTCACCGAGTGCGCCACCAAAGTCAACATGCCGTTCGTCACCGAACGCTGGCTGGGTGGTATGCTCACCAATTTCAATACTGTCCGCAAAAGCGTCAAGCAGATGCAGAGCATTGAAAAGATGCTCAACGACGGCACTTTCGACAGCATTACCAAGAAGGAACGCCTCACCCTCACCCGCGAGAAGGATAAGAAGGAAAAAGTACTGGGTGGTATCGCCCAGCTGGGTCGGGTCCCCGCAGCACTGTTCATCGTCGACATCGGTCACGAACATATCGCACTGGCTGAAGCCAAGCGCCTGGGCATCACAACCTTCGGCATGGTAGATACCAATTGCGACCCCAACAAAGTGGACTTCGCCATCCCGTCCAATGACGATGCGACCAAATCCATCGCCATCATCGTTAACTACGTTACCGCCGCCATCGCGGAAGGTCTGGCCGAAAGACAAGCCGCTAAGGAAGAGGACGTGGAAGACACGGGTACTGACGAGAATGAAAAGAAGGCAGCCCGCCTCCAGGCAGAAGCCGAGAGCGAAGCCGCCCGCGGTCGTGGGGAGAAGGTACGCGGTACAAGCCAGCCCAAACGCCGGGTGCCCAATTCAGGCCCGCGTCGCGCCGGTGGTGGTCCCCGCTAGGATGGGCCTGGAAGGCCCATCGGACGTCGAAGACGTCCCATCATTAGCGTTATATGGGCCAAAGGCCTATAGATCCTTAGTAATCTTTTATTAAACTTAATCATATGTCAACTGCAACTATAACAGCAGCCGATATCAACAAGCTGCGCCAGACAACCGGCGCAGGTATGATGGATTGCCGCAAGGCATTGGTGGAGAGCGATGGCGATTTCGAAAAGGCTATCGATTACCTGCGCAAGAAAGGCCAGAAAGTAGCCGCGCTGCGTAGCGACCGTGAGGCAAAAGAAGGCGTCATCATCGCCGTGACGACTGCCGATAACAAGACCGGCTTCATCGTCACCGTGGCCTGTGAGACAGATTTCGTAGCTAAAAATGCTGATTTCGTGGCCTTTGCCCGCAGCATCTCCGACGTAGCCCTCAAAGGCAATGTCACCACCCTGGAACAGCTGCTCGCTTCCCCATTGGACGGCGCTACCGTTTCCGATAAGATCAATGACCAGGTAGCCCGCATCGGTGAGAAGATCCAGCTGGCCCGCTTTGAAAGGATCGATGGCGAAGCCGTCGCTGCCTATATACACGGAGCCTACCGCATGGGCGTGCTCGTCGGATTATCCAGGAATACCCCCGCCGTCCTCGAGGCCGGTAGGGATATCGCCATGCAGATCGCTGCCATGAACCCCGTGGCCGTAGACCCCGATTCCGTCCCCGCTGACGTCGTGGCCCGCGAAAAGGCCATCGTTACCGAACAGATCAAGAACGATCCCAAGATGGCCGGCAAAACCGATGAGATGATCGACAAGATCGCCGTTGGTAAACTGAATGCCTTCTTTAAAGAGAATACCCTCACGGCCCAGGCCTTCGTCAAGGATGCCGGCAAAACGGTAGGCGACTACCTGAAAGGAGTTGACGCCGCCGCAAAGGTCACCCAGTTCAAAAGGGTCCAACTCGGATAAAAACTATAAAAAAAACAGGTGGTTCTTCCACCTGTTTTTTTTTACCTTCGCGCAGTAATCGTCGTGATGTCCGTCCAACAATTTAAGAATCATCTGTCTATGGTGCCAAAGTATAAGCGCGTCCTGCTCAAATTATCCGGTGAAGCCCTGATGGGGGATAAGAGTTTCGGTTTTGACAACGCAGTGATCGCCCAATACGCCAGGGATATCAAGAGCATCGTCGACTTAGGGGTACAGGTCGCCATCGTGATCGGCGGCGGCAATATCTACCGGGGGATGAATGAGGCGGAAACAGGTATCGAACGGGCCCATGGCGATTATATGGGAATGCTGGCTACCGTGATCAACGGAATGGCAATGCAGGCCGGCCTCGAGAAGATCGGGGTCTACACCCGTCTGCAAAGCGCCATTAAAATGGAACAGATCGCCGAACCCTACATCCGGCGCCGCGCCATCCGCCACGTAGAAAAAGGCCGTGTCGTCATCTTCGGGGCCGGGACAGGCAACCCCTATTTCACTACCGATACCGCCGGCTCCCTGCGCGCTATCGAGATCAATGCCGAGGTGATCCTCAAAGGCACCCGCGTAGACGGCATCTATACTGCCGACCCCGAAAAAGACCCCACTGCTAAGAAGTTCGAGACGATCACCTTCCAGGAATGTATCTCTAAAAACCTGAGGGTCATGGACATGACGGCATTTACCCTTTGCATGGAAAACCAGCTGCCCATCATCGTCTTCGACATGAACCGGCCGAATAACCTGCTGCGCGTCGTCCGCGGAGAAATAGTAGGGACATTAGTAAGGGATTGATTTTGATTTTCTTAGGAAGAATATTGACCTGGATCACCTCCCCCGTAAGGATTCGGCAGTTAAAAAAGACCGTATTTTCCGCATGAATCATTTGCATATCTGAGCAAAGCGTAGTACTTTTAAAAGCTTGAAACACCGCAGCCTATCTCCTGACCACAGATAGTTTCTATCAAGCTTCCTCCCCCCGTCAATATTCCCTTGAAAAACGGTATGTTTTTTATTGTAGCTTATCGATGCAACCCCTAAAAGCGATATTGCATGAATAAAGAAGTTTGTTTGGTAAAATATTGTCCCGAACCGTTATGAACACTTTTAACAACCTGAGCATCATATTAGGACTTCAACTAAGCGTCGGTCTGCCTGAAATCATCATTTGTGCACTCGGCGCCCTTGTCCTTGGCTTCACCATCCATTTTTTCTGGAATTCCAGGAAAAATTATGATATCCACGAACCTTCCCACAATGCCGGGATCAGCGATAATGATAACTGGAAACTGAAGTATTATAATGACATGGACATGCAGGAACGCGCACAGCAGCAATTGCGCGAACGGCTGACCCAGGTGCAGAACAGTGAGGAGGTGCTGACCATGGAACTCGAAGAAAACCGCACCGAAACCCAGGACCTCCGCGAAGAACTGTCCGTTGTTCACGACCGCCTCGAGAAGGCGGAAGCCCGGCTGGCGCCCCCCGAGACCGCATCGGGCGAGCAACCCGATCCTGCGACCAGTTATATGTCCCAATTGAAGCTGACGCAGGAAAAGCTGGTCGAACACAATGCCAGTATCTCCCGCCTGCTCGATCAGACCCGCCTCGTGGAAGAGTCGGAGAAAAAGATCCAGGGACTCCTTAAACATAACGAAGGATTACACGACCAGGTGCGCGGCATCGGCCAGCAGCTGATCGAAAAAGAGACCGAGATCAGCCATCTTCGCCATTCTCAGAAATTGGCCGAAGAAATGCGCATTCGACTCGATAAGGTCGTTGAAGAATATAATACCCTCCAGGATAAGCTGCAGAAACTGCAGACCTACCTGACACAACCCTACAACCGAGGCACCGATTATGAAGAATTGAAAGATTCTTACTTTAAGCTCGGGAAAGAGCACGACGAGATGAAATTAAGGTATCTCTCCCTGCGCGAAGAAAATCAGCGGCTGGCACGGATCATCGCCGACACCGAAGAAAAGCTCAAGGAATCCAACTTCCAGCGCCAGCAATACCAGAAAAGATCGGCCTTCCTGGAAGAGCTCAACCATGACCTCCAGGAGATCTCAGAACACAACAAGAAGATAGAAAGCCAGCTCCGCAGGGTCAGTGATATGGAGGCCCTCCTCGCCAAGATTACCGGTTCCGGCATGGGCGATGTGTCGTAACTTTGGACATGAACTCAATCGCCGATATCCGTAAGGACTATAAATTACAGACCCTCGCAGAAGGCGATGTTCATCGCGACCCCTTCCGCCAGTTCGACAAATGGTGGCAGGAAGCCATCCACTCGAACCTCGAAGAGGTCAACGCCATGACCCTTGCTACCGCTTCCGCCGATGGAATGCCCGACGCCCGCATCGTTCTGCTGAAAGGATTCGACAACAACGGGTTTGTCTTTTTCACCAATTACCACAGCGCCAAAGGACAGGAATTGCTGGAAAACCCCCGCGCCTGCCTCGTGTTCTTCTGGGCAGCACTGGAACGCCAGGTGCGGGTCAGCGGCCTGGTGTCGCTGACGACCGAAAAAGCCAGTGATGACTATTTTAACAGCCGACCCGAAGGCAGCCGCATAGGCGCCCTCAGCTCCCCGCAGAGTGAAGTCATCGAAAGCCGCGAATGGCTGGAAGAAAATGAAGGCAGCTTAAAGAAGGAGTTATCGGGAAAAACGATCCCGCGTCCCCCGCATTGGGGTGGTTACCTGGTCAAACCCACCCGCATCGAATTTTGGCAGGGAAGACCCAGTCGCCTGCATGACAGGATCCTGTATACTTTACAGGATAACGGTCACTGGACAATCGAACGGCTGGCGCCATAAGCACCCGCCCTCGCGCGTCACTCCTGCCAATCCTCGCCCAGAGCTTTCGCTTCTAGTATCGGCCGCGCCCTCGCGCGTCCTCTTCTCGAACGGTCTCTCCCCTTATTTGCCCTTGGCCGGTACAGCAGCTACCGCTTCGGCAGCAGGTACAGTCGTTGCCGCCGGCAACACCTTCTTTGCCGGCTTTGCAGGCCGGCTCTTGCCGAACGAACCCTTGAAAATCTTCCCTTTTTTGGTTTTTTTATCTCCTCTTCCCATAATATTTTTTTTAACGCACCGGCACGCATCGAAGACGCTCCCGGAATATAAAGTGAAATATCGCTCAAAGATACAAAAAGCCCCGGTACCTGCACTCTTTATGCCCGGTAGCGGAGCTTTGCTGTGCTCTTAACTCAAATAGAGTCGGCCTCTGCAGCATTATACAAAAGCTGCCGGAGGGAAGCGCAAGCTTCCGAACTTCGTCCTTCAGGACAGACCTATAATTTTGCAGACAGTTCCTTGCCTGCTTTGAACTTAGCTACTTTCTTGGCCTTGATCTTGATAACAGCGCCAGTCTGAGGATTGCGGCCGTTACGGGCTGCTCTCTTTGATACGGAAAAAGTACCGAAACCAACAAGGGTTACTTTTCCGCCGCCTTTCAGCGTCTTGGTAACTGCTTCGACAAAAGAATCAAGGGAAGTGTTTGCCTGAGTTTTTGTAATGCCAGCATCATCGGCAATTTTTGCGATTAATTCAGCTTTGTTCATAGTGTAATTTTTTGTTTTATTAGCTGGAACAAATATACCCGCTTTTTGAATCCGACAAAATTTTTTTACATTTTTCACATAACCGTTGCAACCGCGCTAAACCGCTCCGGGCAAGGATTAGCGCAAAAATACATGGGTAAATTTCCGATGTGTAAATGGTGGCAATTCGCTGAAACCCAGTGTGGTGGCGGATTTTGAAGCAGACGGGCTGAAACCCTTGACTGGCCTTATCCAAGCCTTATCCACAAATAACGCACAGCCCTCATTCGACCAACGTCATCACCGTACGAAATGCAATGTAGCTATCTCCCCATTTACCCCATCCCGCCTGCTGCATCGCCGGCGCAAATTCAATGATGAACTGACGATATTGTTCCTCAGAAGCGGCGAAATACTGTATCACGAAGGTGGGGCCCTCCTCTTCATCCTGGTCCAGCAGCCGGTACAGCCGGTAATCGCTGAACAGTCCGGTGGCGACCGTAGCCGGAATCTGCTCCCCCAACTGCCACGCCAGCCAGCCCTCCAGAATATTCCACCGGACCTTGCAGGTGATATTATAAACGATCATGCTTTTCTTTTTGGGAAACGGCCCTGGCCAATTTTATACTGACGAAGGTTAACATCAGCAGTATAAAGATAAGGATGCTCCACAGCAGCAACCCGGATTTCCTGACGCTCATAGATGCCCCGCCAGGGCCCGACGTAGGAACGCCCACACCTGCCGACGCCGGCTTTACCTTCTCCTTGTGCCCGGAAGCCCACCTGGCTCTCAGCCTGACCGGCTGCAACCCGATATCGAAAGGATACTGCTGGAGACTATCTGTAAAATAATGCAGATCATAGTCGGGCGGACCCTCTATGCTATCGCCCGCCCCTAGTTCATATCTGTTTTCCTCACCAGCCGATAAATAAGCCAGGAGATAAATTCCTGACTGAGCTGAAACCACCCTCCTGATCACCAAAGGCGCATTATCGCCATTGGCGATATCGATCAGCAACGTCTTCGCCTTGACTGCCGGTAAAAGGAATACAGTGTCCTTCGGATCGATGCTGACACAAGTGGCGGCCCTGTCCCCGGTCGAATCTTCTTCAGCCATGATCCTCACTGTACGCTTGTAGAGGATCGGGTTGGAAACAATAAGCGATAAGCGCTCGATCCGATAGGCATCGTCATATTGCAACCGGTAATAGGAATGCTTGTTACTGCTGTCTTTCTGACTGATCGTAGGGTCCGGTAGGGGAAGATAACCCGCATTCATCTTGTCGTGAATGGCTGTCCTCAGGACGTATGGAACGGTAGTGCCGTCTGGCTTATAAATCCGAAGATCCGACAGGTCCGGACGGCATTTGGCTACGAGCTGCGGCGGAAGGACGATCCTGTAAAACCCTGTCCTGGTCACTGTATCCACCCGGGCCGTTACAGACATCGCCTGCTCGCCTTCGCGAAGCGCTTCGGCGGAGCGAGGCGCCAGGCCTTCGCCGGTCGCAGGAGGCTGTGGCTGGGCCAGGGTGATGGCAGATAGCCCTAACAGGCCGCAAGCCAAAAGTCCCCTAATCCGGTAATTTTTCTTCATCTTCAATAATGATTTTTTTCAATCTTTGGTACATAAAGGACACAATCAGCAAAAGTACCCCCAGGCAGAAGAAGGCGGCTATCTTACCCGCTACAGGGATATTGGCCAGATCAAATATGAACAACTTCAGCAGCGTGATAGCGAATAAGGTCAGTGAAATAATCCGCAATGTCTTGAACTTATGGTGCATCCCCAGCCACATAAAGGCGAAGGAACACAACCCCCAGAGGATCGGCAGCCCGGTCTTGTCATAAATCCGTCCGAGATTTTCTATTGAATTTTGCTTAGAATAAAATATCATGTTCACCAGTAACTGACCTTCCGCGCTGAGGAATATAACTACGATAGCGGCGACGCCCCAGGTAAAGAGAGTTGGCTCCAGTTTCCAGTTACCGGACCTGTATAGCCCGATCAGCCGGTAAAGGATCGAAACAACGACAGCCGCGCCGATCCAATGGGCTATAAAGTGCAACTGGTACCGCTGCGCCCCCAGCAGATCTTCCTGCAAACTGCCCACGGCCGGCGCCGTGCCCAGATACAACAATATCCCCAGGCCCAGTAACAGCATATTCAACGGCCTGAAGTCTGACATTTTAACGCGCGGACTAAAGAAGGTGAACAACCTGATGAACAACCAGCAATAAAGCAACAGGTATAATGGCGTAATATTGATGGCCGGAAATCGATGATCGAACTGGTATCCGATCTCCAACGCCCCGGTCAGAAATAACAGGGAGGCCCCCGTGAAAAGGGAAACCAGTGCTATTTTTGATGCTCCCTGCAACCGGAAGAGGGCATAACAGCCCACACAACAGTACAATCCCGTCAGACAGCCTTTATTGAATACAACCGGCATCAGCCCTTCATGGAAATGCCCCGAACCATCATACATCACACTACCCCCTGCGATATAAATATGGATCCAGTCCATCACCAGGCTCACCAGCATGGCCGCCCAGATCAGTCGCGATGCCAGGCCAATCAGGCGCATTTTTGATTTCAGGAACAGCCAATACAACAGGACCGATTCGGATGCCCAGAATAAAGTAATATAATGGCCGTGCAACTGCAGCGGAGCTGTAAGCGATACAAAAGATAACGTGATGCCGATCAGTAAGTACAGTATATTATTATCCACGCGTTGTTTACGGAACAGCAGCCAGGAGATCACGATATGGAAGACGCCCATGACAGCGCAAAAAAGACCTTTATATCGGTCGAGCCCCAGCTGAGAAAAGAAATACAGCATGGCTCCGAAATACAGACAGGTATTCAACAGCAGGATGCCGAAATCTGAAGCGATGAACTTCCTGTTCTCCCGGATCGTATGGGCGATATTGACAGCGAAGAATAAGATATAAAAGGCGCTGGCAAAGATCGCTCCGCCGGCATACACGGACTGCTTGGCGTCATAGGACAGTTGGATCAGCCAGGTGGCGAACAGGATGGCCGTAAAACCGAATGCAAGTGCGTTCAGCAGACGCCAGGCTTTGTTATAGGCCATGACCAGCAATCCGGTATTCAGGATCAACAGGTAGGTGAACAACACCTGGTAATTGCCGCTGCCGTTGGTCACCAGGAATGGAGTGACGAAGCCGCCCGCCAACGAGATGATAGCCAGTTCCTGCCGGTCATACAACAAGGACAGCAACACCGAGAACGCCGTTACGACTAACATGATCACGAAGGCAGTCGTCTGGTCGAAAAGTTGGTACTGGTGATAGGCAAGGGCGATAGTGAAGTAGAAGATGGCCAGGCCGCCTCCTACGAGGACAGAACTAAAGGCTTTATACTGGCTCCTGAGCCTATGCGCCAGACCTACCAGCAGACCCCCGAACAAAAGCCCGATTCCCACACGTCCTACCGGCCCGATCCAATCATTGTCGATGGCATATTTGACAAAGAATCCGATCGCCAGGACCAGGATCGCGATTCCTATCTTGCTGATGAGATTTTCACCGATGAATTTTTCCAGATCGGGATGACTTTCGAAAAATCCCTGCGCCGGCTCTGCTTTCGCTGGTCCCTTGCTCGCCGGCTCTGCTTTCGTCGTCCCTGTCATTGCCGCCACCACTTTCGCAGCCTCTGTTGGCAGTGATCCGGCAAACTGTTCCCCATATGGACGGGTCGGTTGAGGACGGAATGGCTCCGTCTCCTTCGGTGTCTCAGGCTTTGCCGGCGCTGATCCGGTATTCGGAGCATCCCCTGGCCGGGGTCTCGATTTTAGCTCCTGCGAGAGGTGAGCCATGTAGGATTCAAGCCGTTCGAGCCTTCCCGACAGGCTGTTGCGCAGTCCGAGGATGAGTGCTATCACAATGATAAGGAGAATAATAAGAATGACTTCCATAGGCAAATTGTAGTCCGGGTGTAGGGACCGATAAAGATAATCGGCAAATCCCGAATCTGGAAGCGACCCTCCCTTTATTTTAGCCTATAAGCTGACCTCCAGGTACACCGGACAATGATCGCTTTGTTTCACATCCGGGTAGATGGCCGCCTTGAGCAGGCTACCTTTCAGCGGATCAGTCACACTGATATAATCGATCCGCCATCCCTTATTCTCCAGCCGAACAGATGGAAAGCGCTGGCTCCACCACGTATAATGATGCGGATCGGAATTCAAATGGCGAAAACCGTCAACCCATCCATTGGTCATGAATTGATCCATCCAGGCCCGCTCCTCCGGCAGAAAACCCGAATTCTTCTTATTGCCCTTCGGATCGTGAATGTCGATCTCGTTGTGTGCGATATTATAATCTCCGCAGAGGATGAGCTGGGGATGTGTTTTCTTCAACTGTTCAAGGTAGGAATAGAACTCATCCAGCCATTGATATTTGAAACCCTGGCGTTCCTCACCCGATGTGCCGGACGGAAAATAGGCGTTGATCAGGCGGATGCCTCCGAAGTCCAGCTGGATCACCCTCCCTTCATCGTCACTGACCTTGTGCCCCGTGCCATATTCGACATGGTCCGGTTTGATCTTCGTAAAGACTGCCACACCGCTATAACCCTTTTTCTGCGCGGAGAACCAATAGTCATGGTATCCCAGGTCGGTTATCAGGTGATGGGCGACATTATCCTTATGCGCCTTCGTCTCCTGGATACAGACGATATCGGCAGGATCAGTCATCAGCCATTCGATCAACCCCTTTTTCATGGCTGCCCGGATGCCGTTAACATTGTAGCTGATGATACGCAATGAAGACATATAGCGTTATATTAGAGCCCGCAATATACAAATCAAAATGGACCTTAGGGCTGCTTGCCTCCGGGCCCATTGGCCGAAAAGTTATACCATGGATAAACTAGACAGGATCATTCCCGCCAAAGAGACCGTATTCCTGGAAGGCCCCAGGAGCCGTACCTATGAACTGGGTTTCGCCTGGAAAGTATTCAGGGAATTCATCAGGGGATTCCGCACCCTTCATTTCGTCGGCCCCTGTATCACCGTCTTCGGCTCGGCAAGGTTCAAAGAAGACCATCCCCATTACCAGTCCGCCCGGGAGATGGGCAGGCAGATTGCCCAAATGGGCTTTACCACCATGACCGGCGGCGGTCCGGGTACGATGGAAGCCGCCAACCGGGGCGCCTTCGAAACAGGTGGCCGCTCCGTAGGCTGCAATATCAAGCTGCCCTTTGAACAACAGCCCAATCCCTATGTGCAGACGTCCATCACCTTCGAACATTTCTTTGTCCGGAAAGTCATGCTCGTCAAATATTCGTATGCTTTCGTGATCATGCCGGGAGGCTTCGGCACCATGGATGAATTTTTCGAGACGCTGACTCTCGTACAAACAAAGATCCTCGTCCGTTTCCCCCTCGTCCTCTTCGGCATCGACTACTACGGGCCTTTATTTGAATACATGGAACAGATGGCGCAGCAGGGCACGATCTCAAAGGAAGACCTCTCTCTCGTTCTGCTGACGGACAGCATCGCCGAGGCAGCTCAGCATATCAGCACCTTTATCAAAACGAATTATCGCGAGGCTCCCCGTCGCCGGAAATGGTGGCTTTTCGAATCCGCGCCTTACGGCCAGAAATCGGCCTAAACCCGCACCGCGCCTTACGGCCGTAAATCCGCTTGATGTCTCGACGTCGTAGGAATCACTAACCCAAGGCTCAGGATCATTTCTTCCGTGCCAAAAGCCTGATGCGCAGCACCCATATAAACATTCAGGTTGTGGTACCGTGCATAGTCCAGTTTGTCGGAAAATTCCAAGTATACATACCGGAAGAATGTAGCCCGGAAAGACCCCTCGGCACCCGTATTCCACCCGCCGAACTGAAAGCCCTGGTCATTCTTTTCGCCGAAAAGCTGGTTCTGCGTATGCGGAATGACAGGACCAACGCCGAACTTACCCAGGAAGTCAAGCTTGATCTTCTCATCTTTCCGTGCCAGGATATGCCATTTTTTGGTGATGTTGAACAACAGAAAATTGGCCCCATTATTCAGGTAATAATAGAATCCATTTTGAGGATTGAAAGCTACTGTAGTATCCACATTCCGATGGTTCAGCTCCCCCTTGACGATGACATTCTGGTTCGCGAAAATATATTTCGTATGATCGAAGTTGATCTCGAATCCCCAGCCCTTTTCTTCATTCAGCAAAAACCCCAGTCTGTAGTTATACTGTGGGATAGACAGCTGCTCATTGAACAGCCCGGCGTTCCAACCATCATGATCGTGTGCTTTGACACTGACAAAATTATAGTTATTGCCCAGCGCGGATTGCGAGACGTGAATGGTGCTGCGAGTATAAAATTCGCCGTTATATCCCCAGGACGCATATACTTCTTTGATGAACTTCTTTTTCTTTTTGGGCGGTTGCTTTTGCTCCTGTGCAGAGACGGCGAAAGGTACAAAGGCGGCCAGCAACAAAGCGGCCAGGATCTGGTTACGGAAGGTAAAGTCGGATATTTTCATAACAGTCTGATACTTCTTAATGTAATCAATTAAGCCGCAAAATTAGACAATTATCCCCATGTTAGAGCATCTTAACAACTTAATTGCAGGACTCCCGCCATCCCTCCCACAGCGCTTCCGCTTAGAACATCGCCCGAACTTCGTCCCTCGTTCGGCCTCGTTCGTACCCTTCGCTTTGCTCGGGTATATCGGCCGCGCCCTCGCGCGTCCTCTCCCTCTATGCGTCATACTCCAGCACCGGCCGCAGCCACCGTTCTACTTCCTCCAACGGCATTACTTTACGGGCCGCATAATCCAGCACCTGGTCTTTTTCGATCTTGCCGACTCCGAAGTATTTGCTTTCCGGATGCGCGAAATACCAGCCGCTGACAGAAGATGCGGGGTACATCGCCAGCGACTCCGTCAGCGTGACGCCAATCCGCTTCGTTGCGTCAAGCATCGCAAACAGTTTCACTTTTTCCGTATGGTCCGGACAGGCAGGATAACCCGGAGCCGGACGGATGCCCATGTATTCTTCGTGGATCAGCTGCTCATTAGTGAGATGCTCTTCGCGGACATATCCCCAGTATTCCTTACGGACACGCTCGTGCAGCAGCTCGGTGAAAGCCTCCGCTAAACGATCTGCTAAAGCCTGCAGCATGATCTTATTGTAGTCGTCATGGGCGGCTTCGAAACGTTTGAGATGCGGTTCGATTCCCTCCATGGTGACGACGAATGCTCCTATATGATCGCCCTTGCCCGTATCGGCAGGCGCAATAAAATCACAAAGAGAAATATTCGGCTGGTTCGCTGCCTTCTTGATCTGCTGACGCAAAAACTCCAGCCGCACGTCGCCGCCCTCGCCAGCCGCACCCCCGTTCCCCGCCCCCGTCTTTACCACCACCGTATCCTTCCCGTCGGAATTCGCCGGCCAGAACCCGATCACACCGCGAGCCTTCAACCATTTTTCCCGCACCAGTTGCGCCAGCAACGCCTTCGCATCATTATACAACTTAGTAGCTTCCACGCCAACCGTCGCATCTTCCAGGATCTGCGGGAACTTGCCATGCAACTCCCACGCGATGAAAAAAGGACCCCAGTCGATAAAGTCGACAACTTCCGCCAAATCATATCCATCGAAAACCTTCGTCCCCGTAAACGTCGGCGCTACCGGTGTAAAGGATTTCCAGTCAATCTTGACTTTGTTATTTTGCGCTGCCGCGAACGGCAGATATTGCTTGGCCGTCTTCTTGTTCGTGAAATCATCCTTCAGCTTCACATACTCTTTACGGACAGTCTCTAAAAACGCCGGCTTCTGTTCAGGACTAAGCAGCGACCCCACCACCGTCACACTCCGCGAGGCATCCAGCACATGAACCACGCCCTTCCCGAATTCGGGAGCGATCTTGACCGCCGTATGCATCCTAGACGTCGTCGCCCCCCCGATCAGCAACGGGATCTCGAAATCCTGCCGCTTCATTTCCCTCGCCACATGCACCATCTCATCCAGCGACGGCGTGATCAATCCGCTGAGACCGATGACAGCCACCTTCTCCCTTTTCGCCGTCTCCAGTATCTTGTCCGTCGGGACCATGACCCCGAGATCGATGATATCATAACCGTTACAGCCCAATACCACCCCGACAATGTTCTTCCCGATATCATGCACATCTCCTTTCACCGTTGCCAGCAGGATCTTGGCTGCACCCGCCGATTCTGTCCCTACCGTACCCGCCGCCAGATGCGCCAGCCGGCGATCTTCCTTCTCCTGCTCGATATAAGGCGTGAGGACCGCTACGGATTTCTTCATCACCCGCGCACTTTTCACCACCTGCGGCAGGAACATCTTTCCGCTGCCGAACAGGTCCCCCACGACATTCATCCCGGCCATCAACGGTCCTTCGATGACGTCCAGGGGCTTGGGATATTTTTGCCGCGCCTCTTCCGTATCGGCGTCGATATAGTCGGTGATGCCATTGACGAGAGCGTGTTTCAGCCGTTCTTCCACCGGCCCCTGCCGCCACGCCTCATTCTTGACCTCCGCCTTGTCCTTGGCCTTGACCGTCTCGGCAAAAGCCAGCAGCTTGTCCGTGGCTTCCGGGCTCCTGTTCAGCACCACGTCCTCGCACAGCTGCTTCAGCTGCGGCTCGATCTCGTCGTATACCACCAATGCGCCTGCATTGACGATCCCCATGTCCATTCCTGCTTTGATGGCATAATACAGGAACACGCTGTGCATCGCTTCCCGCACCGGTTCATTTCCGCGGAAGGAGAAGCTGATGTTACTGACACCGCCACTGATGCGCGTCAGCGGCATCAGGCGTTTGACTTCCTTTATAGCCTCGATAAAGTCGACCGCATAGTTGTTGTGCTCTTCGATACCGGTGGCAATGGCGAATATATTCAGGTCGAAAATGATGTCTTCCGGATCGTACCCCACCTTTTCGGTAAGGATCTTATAGGCCTTGTAGCTGATGTCTACTTTCCGCCGCATCGTATCTGCCTGACCAAGTTCATCGAAGGCCATGACGATGACAGCCGCACCATAGCTATTGCAGATGATCGCCTGTTCGATGAACTTCGCTTCCCCTTCCTTCATCGAAATGGAATTGACGATACATTTGCCCTGCACACATTTCAGCCCGGCTTCGATGATGGAGAACTTCGAGGAGTCGATCATGATTGGGATCTTCGCAATATCCGGCTCCGCCTGTAGCAGGTTCAGATAAGTTTGCATTGCCTTTTCCCCGTCCAGCAACGCATCGTCCATGTTGACATCCAGGATCTGTGCACCGCTCTCTACCTGTTGCCGGGCTACGCTCAGCGCTTCTTCATATTTGTTCTCGCGAATGAGGCGAGCGAACTTCTTCGACCCCGTCACGTTCGTCCGCTCACCTACGTTGACAAAATTGGTCTGAGGTCGTAACACCAGCGGCTCCAACCCAGAGAGACGCAGAAAGGGTTTTATTGTAGCAATGGCCATTTTATTTGAATCCTTTTAAATTTTTGTTTTGGATCTCCGCCCATCCCTGCGGTCGTTTATCCCCTTAAACTAACTCCTTTTCTATTACGGGCAGCGGCCTCGGCCGGATCGCAGCCACATGCTGTGCAATATGGCGGATATGGTCCGGGGTAGTGCCGCAGCAGCCGCCTACTATATTGACAAAGCCGTTTGCTGCCCATTCTTCGATGAAGTGGGCTGTCTCTTCCGGTTGTTCATCATATTCACCCATCGTGTTCGGCAGGCCGGCATTGGGATACGCAGAGGTATAACAGGCGGCGATCTGGCTCAGCTCCTCGATATGCGACCGCATTTCGGCAGCCCCCAGGGCGCAGTTCAACCCGACGCTCAGGGGCTTCGCATGCATCACCGAGACATAGAAGGCTTCCAGCGTTTGACCGCTGAGTGTCCGTCCGCTGGCGTCGGTGATCGTCCCGCTGATGAGGATCGGCAGCTCGGGCTGATGGCTGTCCCGGAAATATTTTTTGATGGCATAAATGGCCGCCTTCGCATTCAGCGTGTCGAAGATCGTTTCGATTAACAGCAGATCGACGCCGCCCTCTACCAGGCCTTTGATCTGTTCGTAATAGGCCGTCGCCACCTCGTCGAAGCTTACCGCCCGGAATCCCGGGTTGTTCACATCGGGAGACAGCGAAAGGGTCTTGTTCATGGGGCCGATAGCGCCGGCGACAAACCGGGGCTTGTCCGGGTTACGTGCCGTATAATCCATTGCTGCCTTTTTGGCCAGGGTGGCCGCTGCGACATTGATCTCAAAGGCCAGGGCTTCCATATGATAGTCAGCCATGCTGATTTGCTGGGCATTGAAGGTATTCGTCTCGATGATATCGGCGCCCGCTTCCAGGTATTCCCGGTGGATGCCTTCGATGATATCGGGCTGAGTGAGGACCAGCAGGTCATTGTTGCCCTTCAGGTCGGAAGGCCAGTCTTTGAAACGTTCGCCGCGATAGTCCTTTTCTTCCAGCTTATGCCGCTGGATCATGGTCCCCATCGCTCCGTCAATGATCAGGATGCTTTCTTTCAGTCGGTCCTGAATACTTTTACGTATGTCCATACTTCTATCCTCCTTTTTTAGGAAAATCCAATCCGGAACGGCAAAACGCTTTTTTGGGAGAAAAATTTTCTGAACTATTGATAACGAGGGAAATAACTGATAGATGAAGTGGGTGGTGTTATTTCGGACGTTTATTAGTTCAGTTCTTTCCGCCTCGAAGCGCCGGCTCCGGCCATACAGGGCTGAACAATAAACAAATCCGCCCGTATAGAATGCAAATATACGAAAAAAATCGAATTAGCCCCCCGCCCGGTAGCTTTCCACCGGCAGCCGGTTGGTGATCGACCGCGCCAGCGTCATTTCATCGGCATATTCCAACTCGCCGCCAAAAGCTATCCCCCGCGCAATCGTAGTGACCCTCACCTGGATATCCTGTAATCTCTTCTGGATGTAATAGATGGTGGTATCCCCCTGGATGGTAGGATTCAGGGCGAAGATCAGCTCCTGCGGCCGCTCTTTCCGCACGCGGCTGACCAGGGATTCGATATTCAGTTGGTCGGGACCGACCCCGTCCAGCGGTGAAATGATCCCGCCCAGTACGTGATAGGCGCCATTATATTGCTGGGTACTCTCGATTGCGATCACTTCCCGGATGGTCTCCACGATGCAGATCAGCTCCTGCTTCCGAAAGGAATTGCTGCAGATGGAACAAATGTCCCCATCCGCTACATTATGACAACGCTGGCAGAATTTGATCTCCTGCCGCATCCGCACCAGCGCCTCGCTCAAACCCTGTGTGCTGGCAGCGTCGGCACGCAGCAAATGCAGCACCAGCCGCAGCGCCGTCTTTTTCCCTATCCCCGGTAACCGGGCGAATTCACTGACCGCGCTCTCCAATAAAGCAGAAGAAAATTGCATCCTGCAAATTTACGCTATTCCTGCATTCCCGCGCCTGAGCTCTCGCTTCCAGTATCGGCCGCGCCCTCGCGCGTCCTCCCCCCCTAAAAAGTATAATCCCAGTCATTATCCCAATTGGCCTTGACCGTGAACTTCTTACGGATGGTAATGATCCTTTCCGGCTGTCGGTGCTTTTTGAAGAACTGCCCGGCGTCCCAACGCCCGTTCCCGTTGGTGTCAAACAGTATCCGCAGCTCATAATCCCCCGGCTTGAACAACACTTTACGGATCTCCTTCCTATTGCCGAAAGGAAAAGTATATTTCAGCGCATCCCCCTGGTACATCAAAAGGACAGGCTTCCTCGTCAGGTCCAGATTAAAGGCCCGGATGCGGACCTCGCCGTAATCGATGTCTTTTTTCGTACGGAAAGTGACCGTATCATCCTTCAGCAGCTTCCGGGCGGCCGAATCCATGACAGAGGTTTTGGGCAGGATGAGGTTGAATTTCGTATCCAACGGCCAGGAATAGTACAGGTCGAAATTCTTATTCAGGGTATCCCGGACCCATCGGTAGAGTTTGAGATTGACATCCTTGAAATTCTCGTCCGTGAACCGGATCTGGGTGGAATCGAAGAGCTTCAGGCCCTGGGTAAAGGTCATCCGGAAAGTATCCAATGCATCGAAAACATTATTCGCCACATTCACCGACAGCTGCAACCTCTTTTCTTTATCTTTTTTGCTGGGTTTCGAAGTGCTGCTTTTGTTGGACCCGCTCGACCCCGAATTGCCGCTCGAACTGCTGCTTTTTGACTTGGTATCGGGTATTTCCGAATAGGCGTACATCTGGAGGAAAGACCCATAGTTGACGCGGACGGTGATCGGCGAGTCCAGGAAGGCGAATAGCTGGGACTTCGACAGGTATTTGTGCGAGCCGCCCTCATCTTTCATGGCATAGATCGCATAACGCCCCGGCTCCACATAATTGAAAAAGAAACGGCCGTTCGTGTCGACCTTCGTGAGATAGCGGGGACGATCCTTGACGACTGCCGAATCATCGAATTTCTTGTGCAGCACCACCACCATGCTGGAGTCGGCCTTGCCCGTCGTCGCCAGGATGACCGATCCGGCCACCTGCCCCGAGTCGATATGGTCGCCTGTCGAAAAGACATAGGTGAAATTCTTAAGGACATTGCCTTCGTTCACATCCTTGATACCCCTGTAAAAATTCAGCGAATAGGTCGTATTCGGTTGCAAGGTATCTTTCAGCCTGATGGTCAGCAACTGAAGATGACCGTCCGAAATGGGTTCCACCTTAGGCACAGGATTAACGACCAGCTGCGTGCGGATATCCTTCGGATCGATGTATTCGTCGAATTTGAAGATGATCTTCTGTCCCGTCATCTTACCCCCGCCAAAGTTTTTAGTCTGATCCGGGGGTGTGGCGCTAAGCAACACGGGCGGAATAGTGTCTTTGGGACCTCCCGACGGCGGGACGATATTGGCACATCCGGAATGCGTAATGGCGCCGATGATGAGCAGGGCAAAGAAAAGGAATAAAAGACCTTTTTGGAATCTCATATTTTACAAACATAGTGGGTTTACCCCGCAAAAAAATGTTATTTTGAGGCAGCCTACACCTCCCGAACTTCGTCGGACCTGCTTCGCCACGGTCCTCCTTGTTCCTGCGACTTTCGTCGGACCGTCGTCCCTTGGTCCTCCTCAGTCCTACCCTTCGCTACGCTCGGGTACGCTTCACTCGTTTACCTCCTCTTCGTTCATCTCATGCAAGGCAATAGCCAGGTTATTGGTCTTGACAAAATTACACCAGTGACAATCCGGTTTGCCGCAGCCCGTATAAAACTCCCTGCGCTGGATCTTCTGCCAGGTACTGACGATTTGCTGGGTCACCGTGGTGATATCCTCCGGAGTGATCATGATCTTCACCTTCCGGTATTCCTTTTTCTTGTCAGGTTCCACAAAGTCGAATTCTGTGCTGGTCACTTTCCAGTCCTTTTGCTCATAACTATCTACCAATATCTTATAAAAAACAGCCTGCCGCCAGTAATCACCCCCGTCAGGATCTTTGGCGTTGGGCGGCGATAGCTTGTCTTTCGCCTTATCCACGTCTCCCGTCTTATAGTCGACGACATTGACCTCCTTGCCCTGGAATTCCAGCTTGTCCAGCTTGCCCTTCAGCGGCACTCCCCGGACCACGACATTCCGGATATTCCTTTCCACCGCGACGATCCGGTTCCAGAGGTGCAGGTACTTATCATAGTAATGGCCCAGCACTTCCAGCCCGTATTCCATCCGACGGGCAAACGCCTCCCGGGTAAAGATCTCCCGGTGCCGGCGCATATACCACTGAAAATCGTTCAGTAGCTCCTCTTTCGACGGGAAAGCCTCCGAAACGTGCTCCTTCATCTTCTCGAACAGCCGCTGCAGCGCAAAATGCACCGCACTCCCGAATTCCGTGGCCTCATTCTTCGGGGATGGGATGCGGACGAGATTCCGGTAATAGAATTCCAGCGGACATTTGAGATAGTTGTTCAGCGCGGTGACATTCATGACGAATTTTTCCAGCATCCGGCTGATAAAGTCTTCCTCGGCAGCCGCAATTTCGGGAGCAATAATGTCACTAAAAGGCAGCACATCGAAGGCCGCAACGGCTTCTTCAGGGATCAGCACTTTTTCGACAGGCAGGGCGTGCTGGTCAAGGATCTCCGCGATAAAGACCGAAGGCTCCAACTCCTTACCATCATCACGGAACCGGGAATAGGAAATCGTCAAATGCCGCTCGACCCTCGTCAGCGCAACGTAAAACAGCCGCCGCAACTCTTCCTCCTCCGTCGCGGCCGATCCCGCCCCACGCCCTCCGGTCATCGCTCCCGCGCTCCCGCCCTTAGGCGTGCCAAACATCGTATCCGGATACTTATACCCACCCCCCGGCCGCCGTTTCTTCTCCCAGATCGACGCATTACAGCCCGCAAAGAACACATATTCGAATTCCAGCCCCTTGGATCCATGGGCCGTCAGCAAATTCACCGCCCTGTCGCTCCCCGACACCTGCACCAGCGGCAGCGTCAGCCCATTATCCTTCATCAGGTCGATCATCTGTACCAGCCTTTCCAGGTTGAGGTCCGGGTCACGCCTCGATTCTTCCCGAACGAACTCAAAGAGCGCCGTTACCACCTGCAACTGCCAGATCTTATCTACACTGCCCATGATCGTCGCGAGAATGCCCGTGTCCCGGATACAGTTCTCGAACAGGGTCTGTAATGTCACGTTAGGCACGTCCCCAATCAGCTTCTCCAGCGCCTTGCTCGCCTTTTTCAACCCTTCCGGCAGCCCCGTATCGAAGAGGTCCCGCGCCGGGCGGCTGGCCTTCTCGTACAGCAGGCGGCGTAGGGAAGTCCGTTGGTCACCGAACTGTCTGTCGGCCACTTCGACGGACAACTTCGCGATCTCGATCGGGGCGATACCGAAGAAATCGAAATGCAGGATCTCGAACAGCATTTCATCCCCGCCATAAGGGGCGTCATGTTCCGCCGCCAGATAGCGCAGCAGCAATAGGATCTTTTGCGCCAGCGGTACGCCCAACAGGTCCAGGTTCCGCTTGCTGTAGACCGGTATATTCTTCAACCGGAGGAACCGCGCCAGCTCCTCCCCGTATTTATTCTCTTTATAGATGATCGCCACACGCCCAGGCGCCACTCCTTCCGCCAGCAGCTTTTCCACCTGCAGGGTGATATTCGTCATTTCCTGGCGCGGGCTCAGGTATTCCAGCAGCCGGGGGGGATCGTGGTGCCGGCTGACCACTGGATGACTGGAGACCAGCTGCTTCGACAGCCCGGGGATCTGGTTCACCAGCCGCTCCATATTCCGCTCGATCAGGGCCCTGGAAATATCCAGGATTGGCTGCGTAGACCGGTAATTATTGGTCAGCACCACCGTCAGCAGGTCCTTTTCATATGCTTGGGCGAATTCCAGCATATTCTCCACATTGGCCCCCTGGAACCGGTAAATGCTCTGGTCGTCATCCCCTACGACGAATATGTTGGGCTGGTCCCAATAGGCTATCAGGAGACCGACCAGCCGGTTCTGCGTGCCGCTGGTGTCCTGGTACTCATCTACCAGGACGTACTGATAACGCTCCTGGTAAGTCGCCAGCAAGCCCTTGTTTTCCTGGAAGGCCCTGATGACCCAGTTAATCATATCGTCGAAATCATAGCGGTTACGGCGACGCATCAGCTCCTGGAAAGGCCCGAATTCACCCACCGCCGCCCTCAGCTTATTCATCCGCTCCTTTTCCTCCTCGATCTTATCGGTACGGACATCCCCCTTCTTGAATTCTTTCGTAGCGCGTTTGGCAATATATTCATCCCGCGTGGGTAGATCGGCCAGGTATTGGTCTATTTTGGAATAAATGAATTCCGGCGTCCAGCCTTCCCGCTTCATGGTCGAGAACAGATGCTGCAAGTTGCCCATCTCGAAATAGACGTCTCCGCGGTACCGTTTCAGGGGGTGATTCTTCGGCCAGCCATCGATCAGGACTTTAAAGAGCTGGATCCGCTCCAGGTCGGAAATGGGGTCCAGCGCAGTCTTTTCGAATAAAGGCAGGTTTTCCTGGATGATGTCGTTGCAAAAAGAATGGAACGTATGTATGTCCACCCTGTACGCATCCGGCCCTATAAATGACAATAGCCGCCGCCGCATCGCGATAGCGCCTGCATCCGTATAAGTAAGGCAGAGGATATTGTCCGGCAAAACATCCGTTTCCAGCAGGATCTTCCCGATGCGCGCCGCAAGGATCTGCGTCTTGCCTGTGCCGGGACCCGCAATAACCATTACCGGACCTTCCGTCGTATCGACAGCCAGCCGTTGCTGCTCATTCAGCTTCTGGTATTCTTCCTGAAAGTGTTGCCGGAGCTTTTCCCGATTGATAGACATGATTCAAAGGTACAACACCCGCCCAACCCAAGCACAAAGCTCCCGCTTAGAACTTTGCCCGAACTTCGTCCCTCGTTCGTCCTTGTTCGTACCCTTCGCTTTGCTCGGGTATCTCGGACGGTACTTCTTCAACCTCCCACACGGAGCTGGCGCTTCTAGGATCGACCGGTCCCTCGACCGGTGTCTTCTCGAACGTCCTCTCCCCCGGGATAACTGCTTATTGCCCACCTAAGTAAGCGTTTTTCAAAAAAAAGGTCAAAAGAAATTGGAAATTGTCTTAATATGGGAATAAATTTGTCAAATCCACGTTTGAATTCTATCCTAAGTAAACGCAAACATGAAAAACCATTCTTCCTTTAAAATCTTTATTGTTGAAGATGATGTCTGGTACGGCTCTATGCTGCAGCATTATCTCTCCCTTAACCCGGAATACGAAGTCCAAAGATTTGAATCCCCGCGTGATTTTTTTGCCCAACTTCATGAAAACCCGGAAGTTGTAACACTTGACTACTCCCTTCCCGATTGTGACGGCGCCGAAGTGCTGAAGAAGATAAAGGAGCATAATCCTGACATCCGCGTCATTGTCATCTCCGGACAGGAGGATGTGGCGACGGCGATCAACCTGTTGAAGAATGGAGCTTTCGACTATATCGTAAAGGACGACGACACCAAGGACAGGCTCTGGAATAGCATCCTCCACCTGCGCGAGATCAGCAACCTGAAACAGGAAGTCGAGACGCTGAAAAGCCAGGTAGGAAGGAAGTATGATTTCTCCCAGATGATCCTGGGCAAAAGCGAGCAGATCGAAAAGGTCTTCTCGCTGATCGAAAAAGCCGCGAGGACCAACATCACCGTATCGGTCACCGGCGAGACAGGATCGGGCAAGGAAATGATTGCAAAGGCTATTCATTATAATTCTGAGCGGCACAAGATGCCCTTCGTGGCCGTCAACGTGGCCGCTATTCCCAAGGACCTGATCGAGAGCGAATTGTTTGGCCATGAAAAGGGCGCATTTACCGGCGCCGTTACCCGTCGGATCGGCAAGTTCGAAGAGGCCGACAAAGGCACCCTGTTCCTCGATGAGATCGGGGAGTTGGATATCAACCTGCAGGCCAAACTACTGAGGGTGCTGCAGGAGCGGGAGATCACCCGGATCGGCAGCACTGGCGTGACTAAGATAGATGTCCGCATCGTGGTGGCGACACATAAGAACTTACTTGAAGAAGTAAAGAATAAGAATTTTCGTGAAGACTTATACTACCGGTTGATCGGTTTGCCCATCTCTCTGCCGCCCCTGCGCGAAAGAGGCAACGACATCCTCATCCTTGCCAAACATTTCATCGACGGGTTCTGTAAGGAGAACAAGATCGATAAGAAAAGCCTTTCTCCCGAGGCGCAGCAAAAGCTATTGCAGTACCCCTTTCCCGGTAATGTACGTGAGTTGAAATCTGTCGTGGAGCTGGCCGTCGTGATGGCGGATGAAGAAACCATCACACCCGAGCATATTACGCTCAACACCTCCGCCAGTATTGCCGATCTGCTCAATAAGGAAATGACGCTGAAAGAATTTGAGATCCAGATCCTGCAACATTATCTGGATAAATATGAAAAGGATGTACTGCTGGTGGCCAAAAAACTGGATGTCGGCAAATCCACGCTCTACCGCATGATCCAAAACGGAGAATTAAAAATGAAATAACGCCCAACCCTAAATGCCTCTAGCCAACCACTTCTTTGAAGATATCCTGGAAAAAGTTCCTGCGGAGATCATGGTCGCGGATGCCGAATACCGCTTCCTGTACGCCAATCCGGTTGCCGTGCCGGATTCGCATCTCCGGGAATGGATGATCGGGAAGACCAACGAAGAGTTTTGCCAATATTCGGGCCGGCCCACGGCTATGGCGAGAGCTAGGAGAATGGTCTTCGAAAAGGCCCGTCGTACCCGGAAGGCGGTGGAATGGTCGGAGTCGCTGCAGGACAACGCGGGTGTAGTGCAACACTTCCTGCACCGGATATACCCCGTATTCGATGCAGAGAATAAATTTCAGCAGGTCATTATTTATGTGGTCCGGATCACGGAGACAAAAGAATTCGAGGAGAAGGTCAAGCTGCATGAAAAGCGATACCGTGACCTCTTTAACTATAGCCAGGCCCTGATTTGTACCCATGATCTCAATGGGAATTTCCTGGCTGTCAATCCGTCTATCTGCCGGGCGCTCAATTACAGCGAAGGAGAAATGCTGGGACGCAACATCCGGGATATGATCCCCGACAAGCACCGGCCCAGGTTCGAAGAGGAATATCTCGCCGCCGTGCGTAATGATAACAACACAGTAACCAGCGGCGAATTTTGTGTGTTGAGCAAAGAAGGACAGGAAATATATCTCTTATATAAGAACTACCGGGTGGAAGAGCCCGGCCTTGATCCATATGTGATCGGGTTTGCGCAGGATATCACCGACAGGATCAAGATGGAAAAGGAATTACGGTTGACCAAGCAGTTGACCGAAGAGGTGGCCCGGGCGAAGGAATCCTTCCTGGCGCACATGAGCCATGAGATCCGTACACCGATGAACGGCATCCTGGGGATTGCCAGTTTGCTGAAGAAAACCCAGTTGGATTCCCAGCAACGGAATTATCTCCAGCTGATCCAGGAGTCGGCTAACAACCTCGTGGTGATCGTCAACGATATCCTTGATCTGGAAAAGATCGTGGCCGGCAAGCTGCAGCTGGAGGTCATCCCGTTCAAGATCGTCGACAAGATCGCTACTATCATCCAGTCTTTCATTTACCGGGCCGAAGAAAAGGAATTGGGCCTGATCTACCAGAACTTCATCCCGGCCGATCTTGTTGTCAAAGGCGACCCTTACCGGCTGAGCCAGGTGTTGAACAATATTCTGAGCAACGCTTTGAAGTTTACCGAGAGCGGCCATATCACGATTTCTTCGGGTATCAACGAGGAGTCGGAAGACGAAGTGGTGGTGGAAATTACCGTCAGCGACACCGGTATCGGGATTGAACAGGATAGGTTGCGGACTGTATTCGAACCATTCGTGCAGGCCGATGCGACCATTTCCCGTAAATATGGCGGTACCGGTCTGGGATTGGCCATTTGTAAGAACATGATCGAAATGCAGCATGGCGAGCTGACCGTTAAGAGCGAACCGGGTAAAGGATCGGCCTTTGCCATACGTATTCCCTATTATTTAAGTATTGAAGCTATGCAGGAAAACGAAATAGGACAGGAAATAGACTACAAGAGCCTTGGACGTAGAAAAGTTCTCGTCGCGGAAGATGTAGAGCTGAATCAATACCTGGCGCGGCATATCCTCGAATCATGGGATTTCGAGGTGGTGATTGCCAACAATGGGCGCGAGGCCATTGAAGCCATGGGAGAGGATTCTTTCGATTGTATCCTGATGGATGTGCAGATGCCGGAGATGGATGGCATGGAGGCTACCCATCATATTCGGAGCATGCCCGATCCCGTGAAGGCCAGGATCCCCATCATCGCGCTGACGGCTAATGCGCTGAAAGGAGATAGTGAAAAATACCTGGCGGCAGGCATGACCGATTACCTCGCCAAACCGTTTGACGAGGAAAGGTTGTTCAAGGTGATTTCCAGGAATCTGACCCCTGAGAACGCCCCTGTTTCCACGTCAGCCCCCGCCGCCCCCGTAACATCTAAAATTGATATCCCCCTTATAAATACAACAACTATGTCAACCGATTCCAGATTATATGACCTGACGATGGTACAATCCGTGTCAGGCGGTGATGAAGGATTTATTAAGAAAATGGTTGCCCTTTTTATCGAGACCGTACCTCAGAACGTGCAGGACCTGAAAAAGGCGCTGCAGGAAGAAAACTGGGAGCAGGTCGGTAAAACAGCTCATAAATTGAAGTCCACCATCGATTCGATGGGCATCAAATCCATCCGTCGGGAAATCCGGGAGGTGGAGGCTAACGCCAAGCAATTGGAATCCTTGCAGACCATACCGTCACTCGTGGCCACCATCGATTTGGTGATCAATGAATGTATCGGACAGCTGCAAGCCGAGGTCCTTAATTAATTCCCAGCAACCGGCCTAAATTCCCATTCCGAGAGCGTTTTTTAGCCCTGCAATTGGATTGAATATTGATAATCAGCCTAATAGAAGATATTTTTTTCTGGCATTATTTTCCGGGATTAGAATTGCACTACAGAACACACCCCAATGGAATTAATGCATCAACCGGTAATTTTTGTCGTTGAAGATAACATTATCTATCAAGGCCTCATTGCTAAGGAGCTCGAAACGCTCAGCAGCAACATTCATTTTTATACCAACGGGGAATCCTGCATTTCCGAATTGGATAAACATCCTGCAGTTATCGTCCTGGATTATAACCTGGATGGCCAGATGAATGGTCTGGATACCTTGCAGCGGGTGAGGGACTATGATCCTAATGTGTATGTCATCTTATTTTCCAGTCAGAAGGGGTTGAATACAAAAGAAGTATTTCTGCAATATGGCGCTTTCGATTTCCTGGAAAAGAACAGCCTTTCGCTTCGCACCCTCCGGAAGATGGTCGGTTGTGTAACTTCTCCCGGCGAAACCAGCCAGAATAATTAAAGTTCGTTTCGGCCCCTCGGCTGGCTCTCCCCGCGCGTCCTCTTCTCGAACGGTCTCTCCCCACGAAGTCTATCCCGGTATCCGGGAAATATATCTTTCGATTTCTTTGATCTGGGAAACGATCTGGGGAGTAGTAGGTTTCAGCGCCTTGGCCTTGCGGAAAAAATCCTTGGCAGCGCGGAATTCCCTTTTCGTCATCATGATCGAACAAAGCTGCAGGAAGGCCGCCGCCTGGTTTTCCTTATCGGGCAATCCCTTGCGGAGGGCCTGGCGGATATAGCTTTCTGCCTGCCTGATATCGTTCTTCTGCATGCAGAGCATTCCCATCTGTAGGAGGCTGGCGCCTTCCGCCTCTTTCATGGGCATTCCCAGGTCCAATCCCTTTTTCATGTTCAATTCCGCGCCGGCAAAATCCTGCTTCATCATGGCGATATTGCCTTTCAGCGTAAAATAGACGCTGCGGATGGGTTTATAGAGCAGGTTGGGAAATTTGATCGAATTCAGAACTTTTTCCGCGGCTTCCATATCACCGCTTTCCATATGTTCCTGGATGAGGCGCAGCGGACCGAAAAAGAAATAGCCGAACAGCAGCAGCACGGCGACGAAATAGGGTAGGAAGGCTGGCCAGAATCCGGCATACACATTTGTGGCGACGCCGATGATTAGTAAAAAGATGGCTATCTGAAGACGATACTTAATGACGATGTTATAGAACTTCATGGTCCTGATTTGGAGTGCAAATATAGGCTTATGGCATGAAATACTATCAGGACTGGTTTTAGCCCTCCAACGCCGCCTCCCGCTTCCCCTGCCAATCCTCACACGGAGCTGTCGCTTCTAATATCGCCCGTTCCCTCGAACGGGCTCTTCTCGACCGGTCTCTGCTCGCGCGTCCGCTTCCCGGCCCCCGGGGCCTCTAGAACGTATCGTCGTTCACCTCGATCCAATAGCCATCCTGGTCCTGCAGGTAGATCTGTTTCACCTTGTCGGGCCTTAACTGAGGCGTCTTGGTGGTTTGCGCCCAGTTGCCATATTTGACGTTGAGATCATCCAGGTGTTTTGTGAAGACGGTGATGTCCGGGACGCTGAAGGCGAGGTGTATATTGATATCGTGAGGGATGTCTTCTTTGGCGCCCGATACGACATGCAGTTGTCCATGCTCGGACAGCCGGAACCAAACATGCTTGCCGTCGTGGAAAGGCTCCGGTATTTTTTTGAGTTCCATGACGTTCTCATAGAAATTCGCTGCGCGGTCCAGGTCCGTCACATAGATGGTCTGGTGGCTGAAGCGTGGGGCTTGCGAATGGGCCGGAAGGGCCATCAGAAAAGGCACCAGCAGCATCAGTACAACGCGGGCTCCATACGGCAAAATCAATCGGTTCATAAAAATTTGTTTTTTGTAGGGTTCAAAGTAAGGAATTAGTTTAAGCTAAAAAAAAATGCCTATTTTTGCGACCCTTGCGCCTGTTTCCGTGCCCTGCGCCCGGCTCCCGCGGCCTTCCGCGACCCGCCGCCGGCGTTCCGCCCAGATCACCAGCGCCCAGGGATACCGGTCCCGTAGTTCAATGGATAGAATAGAAGTTTCCTAAACTTTAGATACAGGTTCGATTCCTGTCGGGACCACCAGATTCTCAACGCATCCAGCCTTTTTTTAATACAATATGTTTAAGTAGATTGGCGTTTTACACCATTAATGAGAGGTAACATTTCTCTTGATGCCAAAGATATTTACTCACTTTTTTACTGCCGCCATCTCTCTGTTTGTGTTGTTTTCCTGCAATACAAATCACAATGCCGAACCCAAAGCAGGTAACAATTTTTTCGTCGACAGTCTTATTAACCAAACCCAAAAATTCGGTCCCGAAAGCGCAGCGCAGTCGATTGCTTACATAGATTCCGCTTTGGCCGGAAAGAACCTGACCCTGGAACAAAAAGTGCCCATCTATGGCCATAAAAGCATGATATATCGCGAGTTCTTGAACAATAATGCCAAGGCAGAATTGTATGCCGACAGCGCCTTATATTTAGCCGGCAGCGATGAAGCAAGGGAAAAATATCCGGCCCAATATGAGCTGGCCGGCTATGCCAAAGGTGACGCATTGTTTAAAGAAGGAAAATATAGCGATGCATACACCTATTATTACCAGGCCAGGTTATTACCGGAAACCCATCTTTCTGCTTGCACCAATTCCGGCTACAGTTACCGGATAGGTATGATTTTATATAAGCAATCCAGGTTCATGGAGGCTGCCAGAACATTTCAGGAGTCTTTTTTTGAATCAGAGGAGTGTGAGGACGTCTTTAGCAGATACCTGAGATTGCAGGAGCTATTGAACAACACCGCGTTGTCTTATTATAAGGCCGGTAATGACGATTCCGCCTTACAGTATTATAATAAGGCGCTTACGTTTATTGAGAAGAACCGGCCCACGCACGAACCCAACAATAGGTGGCACGATATTGCAAGAGGAGTTATTTACGGCAACATGGGCCAGATATATAAGGACCAGGGCAAATATAATGAGGCTAAGAAATTATTCAGGCAAAGCATAGCTATTAACTTAAAAAGCGGAAACGATATCTGGGACGCCCAGTCGGCGTATATAAAGCTTGCCGACCTGTTTTATATGGAAAACAAACTCGACAGCATGGGTATTGCACTCGGGGAGATCAGGAAAAGCCTCGATGCCTTGCCCAATTTCACCTGGGAAACCGAATGGCAAAGGCTGATGTGGCACTATGCGGAAAAGCAAAACAGGCCGTCGGAGGCCTATACACACCTGGCTCTTTATACCAAGGGAAAAGATTCGATAGAAAAAATCAATAAAGCTATCACCACTGTTGATGCATCGAATTATATAAAACTTTTAGAAAAGCAGCATGATATCGACCTTTTAACCAAGAAAAATGATTTAAAAGATCATTATTTGATACTGGCGGGGTCCTGCAGTGTTCTGCTGCTCGTTATAGGATGGTTGGTCTGGAAGAATGCCGAACATTCCAGAAAAAATGTGGGGAGGCTGACTAAACTGAACGACACAATAAACAGCCAAAATCTTCAACTGGAACAGGCCCTGAGCCTGGTGCAAAAAAGAAGCGAAGAAAAAGACAGTATACTCCATATTGTCGCTCATGATTTGCGATCGCCGATAGCATCTATAATGATGCTTTCAAGCGTTTTTAAAAAAGGCGGCAGTAAAGAGGAAACCGATAAGGTGCTACAGTTTATACACACAGCGTGCACCAATTCGTTAGCCTTGATCGCTGAAATTTTGGGGGCAGCGGAAAGCCGCAATAACGAAAATGATGTGCAGGAAATAATAGATGTAGATAAACTGGTGAATGATAGTGTTGAACTGTTACGGGTTAAGGCATCGGAAAAAAAACAAACTTTCAATCTGCAATTGAACGGCAAAGCAAAATTCTTTACAGCCAATAAAGAAAAAATAAACCGTGTGATCAATAATCTCCTTATAAACGCCATTAAGTTTAGCAACGACAATAAACAAATAACGGTTACAACATCTGCTAAAGACAAAAAGGTGCAGATAGCTGTGAAAGACAACGGTATTGGCATTCCGGATAAATTGAAGGACAACGTATTTGAAAGGTTTACAAAAGCAAAAAGAAAAGGGACCATGGGTGAACCCACCTTTGGATTAGGTCTTTCCATTTGCAAAGAGATTACTGAATATTATAACGGCTCTATCTGGTTTGAGAGCAAAGAGAATGAGGGAACTACTTTTTATTTGGAATTCCCCCGGGCCGATCCTGTTTAATTGAAATAGTCAGGATTCGACAGTTCCACTGGTCCGGATATAACACCCCTATAAATGGCCAAATCATCATATAAAATAATCCAATTTTTTGAGCCGCGAATAAATGGCGCCTTTTGTACGCCCAAAGTGTTCTGCCATTTTACCAATTGAGGCCCCGCTATCGACCATTCTTTTTAACGCTTTATCTAACTCCGGGGTCCAGGGTTGATAAGCATCCTTGTTCAATTCTTTTTTTTCTGAAACGCTATATGCCTTTTCTTTGAACTTCATACCACTCGATTGCTTACCGACCTTATTAGCGGCATCCTTTTTCCCCTTATCTACATAGATGTACGGAACAGTGGGAAAACCTTTGGGAACCAGGGTGTCAGGAATATACAATTTGCTTTTGGTACGGGTGACGGCCACATAGAGAAGGTTGACCTCTTCATTCCATTTTGTGATATTCAGCGGCTCTTCTTTGTCTCTCGGGGCCGCCTTCAGCTTCTCCAATTTTTCTTCGGTAACAAAATCATTGACCAGGTAGACACTATCGTATTCCATTCCTTTGGCACGGTGTACCGTGGAAAATATCATTTCTGCTTTATCTCTGTCTTCATCCCCGGTGTGCAAATCCTTTAAAGATTTAATAATGCCATAGATCTCGTTTCCATATTCTTTTACTATCTCTGACATCATGGCCAGCTGAACGTCTTCGGTCTTTTCGATATATTCTTCCAGTTCGTTAAGGTCCTTCATCGATTTGATCAGCTTGTCACGAATACGATCGGAGTTGTTATTGTAAAGGTTCAATACATCATATAATGAGGCGCCATCATCTGCATAGGTATAGGAATTGATATTGCCTTCAAAATAAATATGCTTTACTTTCCGGTTGTCTGTAATATATTCAATGGCTTTCAGAAGAAGGCCCAGGTTGGTTCTGGCGATGGTTGCCTTTGATCGCCCCTTGGCATCTGCCCCTTTACCGGTTATGGCAACGGGCGCTAACTCGTATAAATGGTTTTTCCAGCCGAGTATATCCGCGGCAAGGTTGGCAATATCCTGCGTAAAACGAAAGCTGGCAGAGAGGTAAAAGGTATTAAAGTCCGCCATGGCCAAAGAATTTACTGCATGACGCCAGGCATAAATTTGCTGGTGTATATCCCCGACTATGACTTTCGTGGCCTTCTGCTTCAGGAAGACATCCAGCATCGCGCCGGAGGCATCCTGCGCTTCGTCAAACAGAATATAGTCGTAAGGTAAAGCAGGGGCAGACAATTGGAATTTCTTCAAATAAAAGTCATGGGTAATTTCAATTTCCCCCTTATCCATTTTAGCCAGGAGCAGCCTTGTGCCACTTTCGATGTGCGGATAAAAAGATTTGACAAACTTTTTTGCTTGATTGTCGGTCACTATGTCCAAATAGTTGAGATCCTGCACTTTTGATTTGTTGCTATTACAGAAGTAAGTCAAAAACTTATTTATGTGATTGGCGATAACATACTCGGCGTGTTTTTCGCCGTTACCCCTGAGTTCAAGCAGGTCGGCTATTTCGTGCGTCTTATAACTTTGTGCCTTTACGCTATATCCATAACGGGGAATAATGTATTTATAAGCAAGCGAGTGAGCTGTTTCGACTTTTACATTTTGCAGGCCGCGAGCTTCAAATTTGCGGACAGCTTCCAGTTTTACTGATTTATTAAATGCAAGATAGATGATCCGTGAACCGTAAGGTCTTGTGGCAGCATATTCAATGATGGTAGTTGTCTTGCCGGAACCTGCCACGGCATTGATCCTGATATCGCCCGTAGAATTGATAATAGCCAGCTGTTCTTCTGATAACGCTGGTTTTGAAGCCGATAAATCCGAAACTGGACTGGGTTGATCCATATTCTTTGGATAAAATTTAATATAGTAAAAAGCAAATTTCGGGTTATCGAATGAACTTTTTCTTAAAAATTTGGGACTGACAATCAGCGCCGTCTACTTTCCCCATATAATCTGATATAGTCAAATTTACCGTTTCTGCGTCTGTTTTGTAATTTGGATTTAATGCTTTCTTTGTGTAACTAATTTGTCAGCTAATGCCATCCAATGCGCTCAGTAAACGGGAAATCCTTGAATTAAGGAACGGTACGAGGGGAGTATCACAGAAAATACATTTTAACAATGCCGGTTCCTCTCTTCCGCCGGACGTAGTCGTCGATACTGTCGTAAGCTATTTAACGGAAGAGGCTGTTGCGGGAGGTTACGAGACCGAAGCTAAGTATAAAGAGCAACAGGCATAACCTGGACAAGATCCTGAGAGCCTCGGTACATTATTATAATACTGAAGAAGAGATCGGCATTTTTTGTGATGCATTAAAAGTTTTATCTTGTCATCTGAATACCAATCCTGTTTTAAGCACTTAATTTATTGATGACAGATGAAATTCTTATTCTGGAAACCAAAAGAGGATCGCCTCATTTAAAAAGTTCATAAATTCCCGTTCCGATAAAGACCAACCCGACAAAAAAGCCAACCAGTCTTCCGGTCTTTTCCGATTGCTTGGTTTCAACCATAAATTCGGATGGGTTTTCAGGATTATAAATGACGATTACCCTATCCCCTTCTTTGTATTGACCCGTATAGAAGATCATAAAATCGGAGTGTAGATCCTGGGTAATCCATTCTTTATTATTGGTAACAAAACGAACAGTTATTTTATCTTTCACAGCCGAATCTACCATATCGGGGCGAATAACCTTGCTATAGTCCAACTTGAAGATTATTCCTTCGCATCGCTCACCCGTCTTCTCCAGCGTTTTGGCTGTAGACTTATAAAATAAGGAGATAATTATTGAGATTATCCCAACAGCTAATATGATGTAAGGCTGATATTGGCCAAGATGCAAGGATTCCATAAGCATTCTTTATCTCACAAAATTAATATAATCAGTATTGACAGGCTGCAGCTCATTCTTCCGTATCTCCATGGCGATCTGACCGCGGTGATAAGTCGCGTGATTAAACACTTGAAATAATATATCGAATAAAGAATTCCGGAAAACACGCCCTTGCGAATTGGCATATTCGATCTGTATATCAAGATCGTCTGCATGCAATCAAAAGTACGGAATGAGGCTATTCCTTGCCCGCGAATGTGCATAACTATGTGCTTAACGGGTGCATATCTATGGCGACAAATATTTGGAAACAGGGGATCGATAGATGTACCTTAACAGTACAAATTGAGACGCAGAAATCAATCAACCGAAAGAAGCGACTCAACGGGAAGTGAAAGTCCGAAAGGACGGAAACAACTCAGAAAAGCATCGGGTCAGTAAGTGGAGAGACTTAGGTCAAACTACTGAATAAGACTTGGTGCTTTTTGTTTTGGGCGCCTGCACCGTTGCGCCTCGCCTCCCGTCGCCCGCCTCCGGCGTCTGGGCTCCCACCGCCCCCTCCCTCGCCAAAAAGCCACGACCCTAATGGAGCGTAGCAATATCGATCACAAAACGATACCTGACATCCCCCTTCAGCATCCGTGCATAAGAGGTCGTAATATCCTTAATGTCAATAATTTCGATATCCGATACAATGTTGTGTTTGGCACAATAGTCCAGCATCTCCTGGGTTTCGGCCAATCCGCCTATTCCCGATCCGGCCACGCTTTTCCGGCCCCCAAGCAGGCTGAAGGCGCTGATCTCCGCGGGCTTTGACGGCGCGCCCACGCAGATGTGGGTACCATCCGTCTTGAGTAAGGACAGGTAAAGATTGAAATCATGCTCGGCGGAGACGGTGTCCAAAATGAAGTTGAAGGTACCTTTGGCCGCCTTTACCTGTGCCGGATCAGTCGTCACCACAAAATGATGGGCGCCTAACTTCTTGGCATCCTTTTCTTTAGAGGGTGACGTGCTCAGAACAGTAACCTCCGCGCCGAACGCAACCCCGAATTTCACGGCCATATGTCCCAAGCCTCCCAGACCAAGCACCGCCAGTTTATGGCCGTTGCCCACCTTCCAATGCCGTAAAGGAGAATAGGTGGTAATGCCGGCGCAGAGCAACGGAGCGACTGCTGCGAGATTCAGCTTCTCCGATATATGCAGGACGAAATCTTCATGCACGACGATGGTCTTGGAATAGCCGCCATAAGTAGGGGTCTTTTTATCCTGTTCCAGGCCGTTATAGGTTTGAGAGTTGCCATTCAGGCAATACTGCTCCAGGTCGTTCTTGCAATTTTCACAGGTACGGCAGGAGTCAACCAGGCAGCCGGTGCCGGCAAGATCTCCTACCTTGAACTTCTTCACATGGTCGCCCACCTTCACCACCTTACCGACGATCTCGTGCCCCGGGACCATCGGAAAAATGCCCTCGAACCACTCGTTCCTGATCTGGTGCAGATCGGAATGGCAAACGCCGCAAAATAAAATATCGAATTGTACATCATGAGGGCCAACCTCCCGGCGCTGGAAATCCCATGGGGCTAAATCGGTTGTCGGGGTCTGTACTGCATATCCTTTAACTAGTATCATAGCTATCCTTTAGGTATAATTAAAATTTATTTTCTGCAACCTACCGAAAATATTTGCAAGCCGTTAACTAAAAATTTCCTTTGTGACGTTCACGGCGGGTTTGCCGCTGAATTTAGCGCCCATTTTTGAAATAAAAAATTTATCGCTTTCTTCTATCTTTACCAAAACCTAATTATGACAAAGGCTCCAATTGCCGCCGGTGATGACAAAAAACCGACCAGGAGACACTGCCATCATCTTGAACTGTCCGCATTCAAATAATAGGAGGGAATCTGCAATGAGGGCTTCTCCACATCCCAGATGATGCTTGAAACCTTCCATCCGGCAGGCGTCTTGATCAGTTGAAAACTGTTGACGCCCCTCTCGGGCAGGGAATCCATCGAGTTGACGTAGGTTTTGTAGCTGCTGATCCGTTCGGCAATATTTCCGAATTGCTCCGTTCTGCCGAATAATTCCGTTTCTGCGAATAACCCGATATGATTTCCTTCCATGAAGCCCTTGTATAGCGCAACGAATTGATCTATGCTCAGCACCTGCTGGGTATCTGCCCTGAAATTTATCAGCTGAGCCTGCGGAAGGAAATAGTTTTTGATGCTGTCATATGCCGGTCTGCCCCCGGCCTTAAAACTAATACACGCATACGCATCATGTACAGCCTTGGTAATCGCGCTATCCTCCGGTACCGTATAGGCAGCGGCGGCGGTCGTTGGCGGAGATGAAGGCGCATGGCAGGCAGCCAGCATTAGCAGCATGCCCGCAAATCTTTGCATTCTCATATAGTTGGTTATTTGATGACGGGGCACCTTATCTCAACTTCACCCGCAGCACCAGGTCGGCAGCGGTTATATACAACACATCCTTCGTCTCATTGAAAGCACAATTAGAGGCCGGCCTGTTGTATATCCTGATGAGTCCCAACAACTCTCCGGAAGGGCTGATGATATTGATGCCATCCGGTCCGGCAGCGAAAAGATTGCCATATTTATCGACCTTGAAACCGTCAGCGCTCTGCTTGATCGTTGCTTTTTGCATCTGCGCCGTTTCGTCCATAAACACGCCACCACCTTTAACGCCACCGCTGCTGTCCAGGGGATAGATATACCACCGGGGGTGATGCTCAGTGCTGCTCCCGATATATAAGATCTTCTCATCCGCAGATAGGGCGATGCCGTTGGGACGGGAGATGCTGTCAATCAGCAAAGTCACTTTGCCATCGGGGCTAATCCTGTAAACGCCTTCAAATGACAATTCCCTGGTGGGGTCATTTTCGTGCTTTGGTAAACCGTAAATAGGGTCCGTAAAATAGATATTATCCTTGCTGTCGGCGACAAGATCATTTGGGCTGTTGAATTTCCTTCCCTTAAAATTTGGCGCCAGCACGGTGAAGATAGGTTTGGGTGAATCGAGGGAAGTATTTAGCCTGGCCACCTGCCGGTTGCCCGACTGACACAACAAAAGCCTTCCCTCTTTATCCAGCGCCAGTCCATTGGATCCGTTCTCGCCATCCCTGTACGCCGTATCCGTATAGCCGGAAGGGCTAAGGTATGCCACAGGCGTGTCTTTGCCATTCCACTGGTATATTTTATTCTCCCGGACCGCCGAGAACAGCAGCATTTGTTTGGCCGGTACCCACACCGGTCCTTCTGACCACAGGTAATGCCTGCCGATGACTTCAATGACGGCATTGCTGTCTATGAAACGCGCGGCGCTGCTGTCATACAGTTCGATCTTGCCGACTGTGCTGTCCTGCCTCGCAGGTCCTGATGGTGCATTAGGCGCGTGGCAACCCACGCATAAGACCAGGAAAAATAGGGTTGCCGTCAATAATGTTTTTCTCATATGGAAAATAAATTTCATGCTATAACTGATAGATAGTAATTTCCAGGGGAAAGATCTCCATTCGTTTCCATGAGTATCAACAGAAAATTCTGCAAATCCATCCTGGATTCTAAAAATGATAGAAACCTGGCTGACCATGTTCCCGGTGGCATTTTTGGCCGGGCTGGTCATCATACCGGTTGCGAACAGACTGACAGGGAGGATAAATTTCGATGACCAGTGATCATACCCCCAGCTTTGCAGCTATTTTGAGCAACAGCTTATTATTGGCGTTCAGCAACGTGTTGTTCGACTTCAATAGTTTATTGTTGTCGGCAAGGAATTTGGCATTACTTTTAAGGATCTTGGTATTTTCCTGGATGGATAATTTGTTGCTTTTCAGGGATTGCGAATTGCCTTTGATAGCTGTGTTGTTTTGCGTCAAAAGCGTGTGATTCTTCGCGAGGATCTTGTTGTTTGCATTAACGATCTGATTGACTTCTGCCATAGTGATAAAATGAAGATGGGTAAATGAAGATTAGACATCGTAAATATAACTTTTTTCGTGGTAGGCTACCTATATTCTACCTGGTCTTTTTGATGATGGTACTGGTCAACTGGCTGCTGTATGTACGTTGTATCGACCTGTTAGCCCTCTATGGCAGGCATTGGCCGGCCACGCTGACCATGATTTTCGGCTCTTTCATTGCAGGGTCCAGCCCCGAGGGCAGCGCCGCGGTGGCGTATCCAATCTTTACCCTTTTACTCAACATTCCCCCCGCGGTGGCGCGTAATTTCGCTTTTGCCATCCAAAGCATAGGCATGACCGGGGCCAGCCTGCTTATCCTGGGCCTGCGCATTAAGGTGGAATGGAACTATATAAGGTTCGTCACCCTGGGTGGGATCGTCGGGCTAGTGTTCGGTACCTATAAAATTGCCCCGCTGGTGTCACCGGTGATGGCCAAACTATTCTTCGTGTCGCTATGGCTGAGCTTTGGGATCATACTGTGGCTGGAAAACCGTCGTTCCAACAGGCAGGTATTCGATGAGATCATGAATTTCAGCCGGGCGGACAAGATCAGGCTGGTGGCATTCGGTTTCGTAGGAGGGATCATCTCGTCGTTATTCGGGACCGGTATCAATATCTTTACCTATTGTTTGATGACCATCTACTACCGGGTATCGGAAAAGGTGGCAACGCCTTCCTCCGTCATCATCATGACCATCGAAGTGATCCTGGGTTTTTTCCTCCATGCGCGCGTCTTGAAAGATTTCCAGCCCCTCGCTTTTGACATGTGGATAGCCTGCGTACCTTTTGTCATCTTTTTTGCACCGCTGGGGGCTTTCGTCATCAGCAAATTACCCCGGCGGCGTATCGCCCAGCTGCTCTATTTTATCTTGATCGTACAGTTCTTCGGGGCCATGTGGGTCATCAGGCCCTCGGCCATCAAGCTGATGATTTGTGCCGTCGTGCTGGCCGCCGGCCTGGGCATTTTCAGCTATCTCGCCAAATTGCGGCGGGTTTGATAGACTTTCTTTCCGGTAAAAATTTTCCCGAGTGCCTGGGTAGGCGAGGGGACCAGGGATAGGGAAAACAGAAACATCAAATTGAGCCAAATCGTTTTGGCACTAATATGGTTGAGGTATTTGATGCGCCTGGCATAGACCAGCCGGTAATTCCCCGTATTAATGGCTGAAATCGATCTCGTAGATGCCGGCCCATAGCTTGCCGGTGACATAGATCTTGTCGGTCCCGGGGTTATACGCGATGCCATTCAGCACATCGGTGTTGACATTTTTATTTATTTCTTCTTCTACTAGTGAAGTCAGGTCCAGTTTGGCAACGACCTTACCATTGGATGGATCAATTTTGACAATGTAATTCTGCAGAAACCTGTTGGCATAGAGATAGCCCTTGATATATTCCAGTTCGTTCAGGCTGTCGAGAGGCACATCGTTGAGCGTCACGGGCAGTACTTTGACAGGTCGCAGGCTGACCGGGTCAAGATAGGTCAGGTTGCTGGTGCCATCGCTCATGATCAGGGCATTGCTGTCCGTGGTCAATGCCCAGCCTTCTTTATTGACAAACCGGAAGCTGTCCAATCGCTGATACGTTTTTGCGTCGTAGATAAAGCCCGTTTGATTTTTCCAGGTCAGCTGGTACAACCTGTCGTGAAAAAAGGCGATGCCTTCCCCGAAATATTTTTGCTTGTCCAATTCTATTTTTTTGTCCAGCCGCCCGGATTGAATGTCAGCTATCCCGACAATCGATCTTGTTTGCGGGAATTCGTCCGGGGCCCCGCTGCTTTCAAAAAAATGGCCCTCATGGATAAGGAACCCTTCCGTGTAAGATGTCGGATCATGCGCATAGACGTGCCGGACGGTATAATTCAGGATCGGGATGACCGGTTCGGAAAGACTGATCGTGGAGGACTTCGGCTGATGGGTGCAACTGCAGAGAACCAGTGCGGCGATTAGGAGAGTGGGTCGACCGCCATAGATCTTAACTTCCAAACGATTTCTTGTCCCATTCATGACCTTTTATTGAACAAATTACCCATTTTGATCTTCAATTGATTTATTTTTGCCGCGGCTTTCAAATCGGCAAGTCCTGAAAGCTGCCTTATTCACCCATTCATCAACAATTGCAACCGCTCATCCTCGATATATTGAGAAAAGAGGTGGTTATAATAATGTTAAAGCTTGGTGGATTTGCAGCAAAAGTTATAGTTTGCCGGTCCTTAAAGAAACTCAATAGACAAGTATGAAAAAATTGATTATCTGTGTTTTATGTTTTGCGACTACCCAGGGTTTTGCTCAATTCCGCCTGGATGTGAGGGGGTCTTTTTCCCCTTCCAACTTTTGGCAGACTGACGGCTTTGGCGGTTTACCGACCGGCGCCCAGACAAGGGAGCTCAGCACATTTCAAGGTGGCCTTCAGGGCGAATACGATTTGGGTTATTCCGGCATTACACTGCAGGCATCTGTATTATACGCTGAAAATGGATCGAATATCGGCAACACCGCGGGATTTATAGATAATGCCAATTATACGATTGGCTATTCCAGTTCCTACTTACGGGTATATTCTATCCGTGTTCCGGTTGAGGCGCTATATAAATTCGATATCAACAGTTCCTGGAAGGTGTTCGGTGGCTTCGGTCTCTATGTGGCCAAAAATATCTCCGGAACGGAAAAGGGATATTATGAGGCATATTCGAATACGAGCAGCAACGTTTATCTTTTCAACATTAATAACAAGGTCAAATTCAATAATAATCCCTCTTCGGCCACGCAAGGGATCTCCAATACCACCAATTTCGATTTCGGAGGAGACTTGTTCATCGGGGTTGAACACAAGCGGTGGCAGTTCAGGGCAGGTTATGACCGCGGCTTTGTCCGTTTGTATCATACCTCATTCGCTAACATGGGTAATGATTTTTGGGATCTGGGCCTCGCATACAGGATCTTCGGCCATTACCGCAAGGTGCCGGCACTGTAATACTGACCCCTCCTCTCTTCCGGGCTGGTTGAATAGAATAAGTCCGGAAGAGAGCTTGCAGGGATTACAAAGATTAACCTCTTCCTGAGAGGTCTTCTATCACCGGAATGTTGGCAGAGGTTTTATTGAACACGGCCGGCTCCAGGACGCCGGGACGAAACCCACACCCTCCTTGAGGGTTGCTGAGAGCAACATATATTTCCACGAATTTTACCGCAAAAACAAAATAAATAGCGCACGACGTATCGCCGGCCGGAATATAGATGCATTGATTATCTCCATAATGCAGCGTATCCAGCAAGAATCCGGATTCATAACCGGGAGCCCCTTGCTGAGATAGAGACACATGGCGGCGGTATTCGCGTTCAACAGCCGGACCCGTAATTCGCCCGCACGGCCAACGATTTTATTTTTCCTGACTTCACCCTTCAACAGATAGGTTCCCGTCGGATCGATAAAAGCTCGTCGATCGCTGAACAAGCTTCCGCTCAGCAGGAGTAATAACGGCAGGTAGAAAAGACTTCTCATACACATTTATTTTTAATGGTAAGAAGACAGCTTTCTCATGTCGCCACTATCCTAAATTACTAAAAAATTTGCTCCGATTTAGCCGCCTGGTGCTATTTTGGCTACAATATTGACGTTTTCGGCTACCTTTTGACTGTTGAGGTTATCGAACTTTGCATGATCACAAAAGTCAAAATTGAATATGATGGAAAATAGGATTAAAGGAAAGGTCGTAGCCATTACCGGGGCGAGTAGCGGAATTGGCGAAGCAACGGCGTTGATGCTCGCCGCACAGGGTGCAAAGATAGTTCTGGGTGCGCGTCGTTCGGACCGCCTCCGGGAACTCACCGGCCGTATCGTCGAGGCTGGCGGTGAGGCAGTATATTTGGTGACTGACGTTAAACAACGTAATGATCTGGTAAGACTTGTTCAGCTGGGAGTTGAACAATATGGGCGCCTGGACGTAATCATCAATAACGCGGGCATTAGCCATCTTTCCCGTATGGATGAGTTGCAGGTGGAAGATTGGGAAGAAATGATCGATGTCAATGTAAAAGGTGTGTTGTATGGCATCGCCGCAGCACTGCCTGTCTTCCGCAAACAAGGGGTAGGCCATATTATCAATATTATTTCAACTTCGGGAATCAAGATCGTACCGCTCCAGGCGGTCTATGCCGGAACCAAGAACGCCGTGCGCACCATTACAGAGGCGCTGCGGCAGGAAGCCGGAGCCAATTTGCGGGTAACCGGGATTTCACCGGGGTTTGTACAAACGGAATTGGCGGATAACATGAAAGATCCTGCTGTTAAGGCAGCCATCAAAGAAAAGGCGGCCTTGATTGCAATCTCACCGGACGCTATTGCCGGGGCGGTTCTATATGCGATGAATCAGCCCGCCAACGTTGATGTGGGCGATATCGTTATCCGCCCTACCGCGCAGGACTAATTTAAACTAAAGCCATGAAAGCTTATACCCGGCAACCCATTGTATTTAAAAGTATCTCCGAACTGATGAGGCATTTTGAACTGCCCAAACCCCTTCATCCCCTTGTCGCATTGGTTAATTACGATTATTTTAAGATCGGGTTGGAGGATGCGGGTAGGAACTTTCTGATAGGCTTTTATAAAATCTCATTTAAAAAGAATTTTAGTGGTCAGGTAAAATATGGGCAAGGCTATTATGACTTCGAGGAGGGAGGGCTGCCTTTTCTAGCCCCGAACCAACTTGTTACGATGTCTGACGAAGAAAGCAGCTATGAGGGTTACGCTCTTTACTTTCACCCGGATCTGATCAGGAATTATCAGTTGGGCAAGATCATTCAGCAATATGGTTTCTTCGCTTACGCTGTTTCTGAGGCGTTGTTTCTGTCCGACAAAGAAAAAGTTGTTATCGCCGGACTTTTTGAAGGCATAGCGAATGAGTTGGGAAATAGTATTGACCATTTCAGCCAGGATATTTTGGTTTCACAAATTGAATTGCTGCTGAATTACAGCAACCGTTTTTACAACCGGCAATTCATAACACGTAAAGCGGTTTATAATGACCTGATCGGTAAGTAAACTAAATATCGCCGAAATCGCTTATCAGCTGGGCTTTGAGCATCCGCAATCATTTAATAGACTATTTAAACGCAGCATAAACCTGTCGCCTCGCGCGTTCCGGCAATCCTTTTCACTATCCCCAATTATTAAATAAAAAAAATAGTTTCCGGAAAATTTTGAATGATCAAAAAATTATTGTCATCTTTGCAAAGCAAAAAAAATTAATCATGCGCTACATGCAGATACATAATCAAACAGAGACGAGGTTTAGTCCCAATGGGGATGATACCGGTCGCGGGGCATGTTCTGCTATTGAATAGAAAACAACTATATCGATAAAACATAGGCCCCGCAAGAGATTGCGGGGTTTTTTGTTTCTTGATGCGAGACCGGATGACCATACCGCCGATATCAGTACAGGAGCTTCATAGTATCCGTGAGGATAAGTATGTCCGCTCTTGCATGGAAAACATATGCCCAGGACCGTGGCTTTATCACCCGGGATCCCGATGAAAGGATCCTCCCGATAGCAAAGCCCGGTCCCGAAAAGACTGGGCTTTTTTAATTGTGTAAGATCTGTTCGTCTAAGGGCCAGGACAACCGGTCGCCCGGAAGCCATCGGCTTTAAGCGACTAACAATTGAAAATTAATCGACAAAGAACACGATAATGGAACAGTTACAGCAATGGAGGAAATTGGACGGAACAAGGATCAGGGTTCCCGTCCGGGATGAGATCCGCTCCGTACTGACTATCGAGAAGGCGATAGGTCATGAACTGAAAGTTTGCATCGGCAGCGATAGCCAGGTAAAAGGCGCCGTGACGGAATTCGCGACGGTGATCGTGTTCATCCGGAAAGGCAAAGGCGGATTCATGTATATCCTGCCGGAATCGACGACCCGGAAAATGAGCGTTAAAGAACGAATGTTGCGCGAAGTGTCGAATAGTATCGACGTAGCTTATATGCTCAGCGACCTGTTCACCGCCCACGATGTAGAAATGGAGGTCCATGCGGACATCAACCCGAATCCGGTTTTTAAGAGCAACGAAGCTCTGAAAGAGGCGATGGGTTACATCCTGGGAATGGGCTTCGCCTTTCGGGCCAAACCGCACGCTTTCGCCAGTTCCAGCTGCGCGAACAAGATGGTACAATAAAATATTCCCGATGGGGAAAACTCGGTATCTGCCTTAAGGGCGCAAACCAGGCAGGAACATAAACAATGTAGAAGGAGGAAGTCCGCCGCTTCCCTAAAAATTGGCGAAGCAAATGACCGGAATACCGGCCTGCCGGGAGATGGATGACCTTCGGGAAATGAATCTTCGGGACGCTCGGGCGGCTGCCTTGCAGCCAGTAAAGAAAGGGAGTAATATTTTCTTCGGACGTGATAACTGAACTGGCTCCGCAACTACCGGAGCGGCCGGTAACCGGTTTATTAAAGAACAAAGAAAATGTAAGAAGATCCTATGTTGTTCAAGCTAAAGGAAATGGAATACGTCGAAAAGATCGCTGAAAGGGTCAGCAGCATCAGTGTCAATTGCAACGGAGTACTGCTCGATCAGTTGCGGCAGATTTTCAACACGTCTAAGTAGACACCCACACGGCGGATAAGCCGAAAGACTTATCCGCCAACAATTGCGCAAAATGCGCAAATCAAAAAAGCAATGGCCAAACTAAAATTACGCGGCAAAGATTTACGGGCTATCGGCTACCCGGAAGGACCGGTGATCAGCATAGCCATGAACATAATGGAAAAGAACTATAAGTTCGACAAAGAGGAGGAAGTAATGAATTTATTAAAAGCAATCCTGGCCTCGCCGGTGGAATATACCGACGACGCCATACTGGGATTGATCGCACAACAGCTGATGCCCAAACCTCAAAAGGAAGGGGCATCCATCGACCTGAATGAAAAAGGTATCGATTTTAATGTATTCGGCAGCGAAAACATCGAAGCCGGCGCGATGCACCAGATGCACCAGGCAGCCAAACTGCCCATCGCCGTCGCCGGCGCGCTGATGCCTGACGCGCACAGCGGATATGGATTGCCCATCGGCGGGGTATTGGCGACAGAAGGTGCAGTGATCCCGTATGGGGTAGGAGTGGATATCGGCTGCCGCATGTGCCTGTCCGTATTCGACATCAAGCCCAAAGACCTCGTGCAGAAAGAGGCCTGGTTCGCCAGGGAATTGAAGGAGGCAACCTTATTCGGCAGCGGCCGTCAGTTCGACCAGTCCACGTCCCATGAGGTGATAGATCGGTCTGAATTCAAAGAGATCCCCATCCTGAAAGGATTACAGGGCCGGGCCGCAAAACAATTAGGCTCCTCAGGCTCGGGCAACCACTTCGTGGAATTCGGGACCGTCACGATCGACCAGTCAGACGCTATCCTTGGCCTCGCGCCGGGGAAATACCTGGGACTATTGTCCCACTCCGGATCACGGGCATTAGGCGCCAACATCGCCAATCACTATACCCGCATCGCGAAGGAAAAGAGGCTCCTCCCCGGGGAAGCCAAAAATCTCGCGTGGCTGGATCTTAAAGAACAGGAGGGCATCGAATACTGGCTGGCCATGAATCTCGCCGGTGATTATGCCGCGGCCTGTCATCAGGTGATCCATGCCAAGATCGCAAAACAGCTGGGCCGGCAGCCGCTGCAAAGAGTGGAAAACCATCACAACTTCGCCTGGAAGGAGATCCATGAAGGGCGGGAATTGATCGTTCACCGGAAAGGCGCGACACCGGCGGCAAAAGACGTCCTGGGCATCATCCCCGGCTCTATGACGGCGCCGGGATATATCGTCAAAGGGAAGGGCGAACCCGCCTCGTTATCTTCCGCCGCTCACGGCGCAGGCCGGAAAATGAGCCGGTCAGCTGCCATCAAATCCATTACCCCCGAGTGGCTGAAAAAAATCCTGCAGGAGCACGGAGTCAGGCTGCTGGGAGGTGGGCTGGATGAAGCGCCCCAGGCCTATAAGGATATCGAAGAAGTGATGCGAAGCCAGCGGCAGTTGGTGGAAGTGGTGGGACAATTCACGCCGAAGATCGTAAGGATGGACGGATGATCCTGTAGGCCTCCGTGCGGCCGAACCTGCACCCTGCTGGTCGCGGACCCGCGCCCACGGTCGGCCTCAGCGCCGCCGCTCACAAGTATCGATCATGTCCAGGATCGCCCTCTCCACCCTGTCCTTTTCATCAAAAGCAATCAGGTGTCCCCTTCCGGGTATCATCCGGATATCCAGGGAGGGGACATTCGTTAAATGCTGTCTCGCGAAACTCTCATTCGACGTATCTACCAAATGATCGTCCTGCCCCTGCATATAGATAACGGGCACGTGAATGCGCCCCCATAACGGCAACATCTTCGTCAGCTCCTCCCGGTGATGGACCTTTTCCCGGTTGGCCGTCCTCAGCATCCGCGGCACCACCCATTGGACCATTGGGCTCTCGACAGGTTGCGTGAACCAGAAATACTCCTCCCGGCCTGGCCCCAGCGGCGGCGCCATCAGGATCAGCCCGTCTACCAGCTCCGGATAATCCATCGTCAGCCGGGCCGCAATCGGCGACCCATAGCTGACACCCACGACGATGATAGGACGGTGGGCCTTGTTCAGGCTGTCCAGGATCAGCTTGATGATCCCCGCCTGCGCAGCAAGGTCCGGCAACGGGTCCGCCAGCCCTGAATACCCATAGCCCGGCCTGTCCACGGCATACAGCGTCGCCCTCGACAGCAACACACTGTCCGATAAATAGCTTTTCCAATAACTGAGACTGCTGGGGGCCCCATGGATGAAAAGGACAGTCGCAGCCGTGTCGTCCCCTACCCGGATATAACGCACTTTGCGCCCTTTGGCCTCATAATAGGCGAGATGCGGCTCGATTTGACGGGAATGAAACCAATCGGTCAGGTCTTTATCATCCATCCTGAATTGTACCAGCCGGTCAAAGACAAGACAAATAACGATCAGGAGTATTAACATGCCCAGCACTATTCTGATAAAGATCCTGCCGATTCTTGCCATCATACAGTAGAAATAACGGTTAAACTTATCCGGTCTTACTCGTATTAAAATTAAGCAAAAGGCCTCTTACATACTATATTTTTTACATAATCGTTTCATTTTAGTTAATCGCTTCATGGCATGAACCAACCTATTCTCATTCTGTTAGCCACCCTTATATCCGGGATGGCTCGCTCAGCCCCTTTACCCCCGGCCATATCCCCCGCCGGAGACAGCAATATTGTCATAAGCAACAAGACAGAACGTTATATTTTCGATGAAGGATCGAAAGAACATCCGGTCGTCATCCGCCAGGAATACAAGACCACGTATTATTGCAGTGAATTACGCACGGAGATTCCCTGGTCTGTATCCTATAATAATCAATCCAGTATAGATGATCTTAAGATCTATCTCAACGGCTCCCGCGATAAGACGATCCAGCCTAAAAATGAATACTATTCCTCCAACGATATCTTTTTATCGGACGAGAAAATCTGCTATTTCTCGCTGCCCTTCATCAAAAAAGGGACCAGCGACGAAGTTCAGCTGGAAAAGACAACCTTGGATCCCCGCTATTTCGCTATCATTTATTTCACTGAAGACCAGGCCGTCCGGCAAAAGTCCGTGGAGATCGTGGTCCCGAAATGGATGCATGTAGACATCAAAGAAATGAATTTCGCCGGCTATGCTATCCAAGCCTCGTCCTCCGCATCGGCAATGACCCGGCTGTCATGAAGGCAAAGGCCCTCGAAATCACTAAAGGCATCACCGGCGATCTCGATAAGGTGAAGGCAGTCTATCAATGGGTGCAGGAAAATATCCGCTACATTGCCTTCGAGAACGGAATGGCCGGTTTCTGCCCCGATAAAGCCCAGAGCGTACTCGCCAAGCGATACGGCGACTGCAAAGGAATGGCCAACCTCACCAAGAACCTGCTGACCGCCCTCGGATTCGACGCCCGCCTCTGCTGGATCGGTACCGATCATATCGCCTATGATTACTCTACCCCCTCTCTGGCCGTCGACAACCACATGATATGCGCCCTCAACTACCATGATAAGATCTACTTCCTCGACGCCACCGAATCCTATATCGGCTTCGGACAATATGCCCAGCGTATCCAGGGCCGTCAGGTCCTTATCGAGAACGGCGATAATTTCCTTTTACAGCGGGTGCCCGTGACGGGTTACGAACAGAACGAGGTCACCAACCAGTACGACCTGCATATCGATGGTTCGGCACTGGCCGGCAAAGTCCATCACTGCTGGAAAGGTGAGAATAAAGAAGATGTGATCTTCGCGGCCAACTCCATCCATAAGAACAAGTTGGAAGAGGCCATGCAGAATTTCCTTTCCCGCGGTAACGCCAATTATAAGATGACGGATGTCCTGCAGGAAGGCCTGGACAACCGGAATGAAGACCTGAATATTCGTTATAACCTCGTATATGCCGATGCGGCAACGGCCTTCGATAAGGACATCTACGTCGACATGGACTTCCGGAAAGAGTTTTCAGGCGCCGACATCGACAGTTCCCGCCGGCATGACTTCCTGTTCGAATGCAAACAGGATATCAACACCGAATGCAACCTCACCATCCCTGCCGGTTATAAGGTACAGGATATGCCGCCCGCACTCACCATCCAACGCAGCGGTTACAGCTTCTACCTCGCCTACCAGGTTCAGGGCAATGTCCTGAAATACCGGAAGACCCTCATCATGAAAGACGTCCATTTGAGCAAGTCGGCCTTCCGCCAATGGAATGCCGATATCGCAGCGTTGAAGAAGGCCTACCAGCAGCAAGTCACCCTTACACAAAAATAAAATACCTCTGAAATACCGCTGACCATGAACTCCAAGATCTGCACCTCACTTTGGACCATACTGATCCTTGCCTCCCACTCCCTGCATGCCCAGGCCGATACCTCGAAATACAAAGAAAGGGCTGCCGCCGTCGAACAGGAAATATGGGGCTGGAAGCTGCCGGCTTTTAACAATTATAAGGTCGCTGCCCAATACGCCAACGAATCCAGCGTCATCATGGCCCGCCGGGCCGAGATCCAGGCCAGCTCCAAAAAGAGATTGGCACCCGGCATCCGCATCGAGCGCAGCTTCTATTATAATAGCACTATACGCGAATTGGTGAAGATCAACGATAAGGTCTCCCTCGGTGAATATTCCCAGTTCAGTTACCGTCAGTTTCAAAAGCTCAACCGCTGGGTGTCGCCTACGACCACCACCTTTGTCGGCGCAAGGATCATCAAGCCCGATGGCTCCGTCAGACAGGTCGGCATCGACGAGACTGTCCTGTTGCAATCCCCGGGAAATGGCCCCGAGCGCAAGCTGGCCATTGCAGGTCTGCAGGTCGGCGACTTCCTCGATATGTATATCCGCACCGAAGAATTTTCCTGGGAACTCCGGGAGCCGGAACGGCTCATCTTCGAATTCGGTGAGGATCATCCCATCCTGGACTATTCCATTCACTGTAATATCGGGAACAAATACGACGTGGAATACCGCAGCATGAACCATTCCCCCGATGCACAGCAGACCACCAACGACGACAAGGACCTCATCCTCGATATGGATATGAAGGACCTCAAAGCCGAGCCCACGGACCTGTGGATGTCACCCATGCGGGAGCTGCCGGCGTTTAGGATCAATATCCTGGCCGGTGGTAGAAGCTTGATCGGCCATTCCGGCGGTGTAGTCAAAGACGTGCCCTTGTCCGATATCATCCGCCAGACGGCGCCGCAGCTGGATTTAGTTGGAAGCTTAATGGTAACCACGCAGATGAATGACCTGATGAAAAAATATGACAGCCACTTTAAAAAACTGCCGCCGGATAGCCTGGCGCGGCTGATGTATTATGTCTTCCGCTTTGACCTTTATTACAACCAGCTGACAGATGTCACTTCCATGGAAGTAGGCGAAGCCCGCAATCACATGCAGATGAACACCATCCCCTACCTGTTCAACCTGCATTGGATGCCCGAATACCTCGAAGGACAACCCTATATCGTGCTGAACAGGGCTACAGTCCACGGCGTGCAGCCCGACCTGACCATTACGGCGCCCGTCAGCACGCCTGAAGAGAACATCCACAGGGAAGATCTGCACATCGACATCGCCGAGGACATGCAGCTGCTTCACATCAAACGGCAAACCACCCTCACCGGTAGGATGAAGGAGGACGAACAGCTGCACCTGCTGAATTTCGAAGACTGCTATGCGTCCGAACAGCAGGCCCTGCACGTGGAAAAGTCCGTCATGGACGATCTGAAGAAAGCCCGCAGGAAAAACAACGTGTCAGAAGACTATGCCGCTGCACTTCAGCATGCCAGGGCATCCCTGAAGGACCGGTTCAAGGAAGAAGTCGCCTCCGAATTCATAGAAGACCCGAAAGAAATGCTCGCCTGGAAAATCGACAACCCCGGGATCCGTGACTATGCGCCGGACTTCGTCTATTCTACCGAATTCACCATGGACGGCCTCTTTCAACGCGCAGGCAATAACCTCCTGCTCAGCGTCGGTAAAGCGATCAACTCACCCCTGAAGATGACTGCCTCACAACGCGACAGGAAGGTGGACATCTATATGCCCTACGCCCGGACACTCGACTGCTCAGTATCGTTCAGCATCCCGCCGGGATATGCCGTCATGGGAGTGGAAAAGCTCAATGGAAAAGTGGCCAACGACTGCGGCAGCCTGACCACCACCGCCCGCATCCAGGGCAACCAGCTGATCGTTCAGTACCGGCGGATCTACAAACACAATTTCGAGAGCGCCGTCAAATGGCCTGAACTACTCGCCATTATCGACGCCGGCAATGACTTCTCCGGGCAAAAAGTGCTGCTGAAAAAAGGCTGATAGCACTCTTTGACCCGTTTGCCGTACACCCGCTGTCCGGTTTCGGACACTGACCGCCAGTCCATACTAACCAAAGCATTGATAATCATTATCCTGGAAATCCGGTCTTTACTTTGGAGAGAATAGTACATAATCACATGCTATGCTGAAAAACTATTGGAAGATCGCCTGGCGTAACCTCGTGAAAGATCGCCGGTTCACGGTGCTCAATCTGCTCGGCCTGTCTATCGGCCTGGCGTGTGCCCTGCTGATCGGTCTCTGGATCGCCGACGAGTGGCATATGGAAAAGTACAACGCCAATGATGCACGGTTGTACCAGGTCATGACCAATATGCAGTCGGTGGACGGCATCACCACCGGCAGCTATACCCCCGGCATCATGGCGCCGGCCCTCAAGGCCGAATTCCCGGAGGTCGAGTATGCATCCTCTGTGCTGGAGTCCTCCTGGTTCAATCCCGGAGGGGTAGTCAGCTTTGATGACAAAAAACTGAAGGCACAGCCGCAATATGTTGACAGCGGCTATTTCCATATTTTTTCCTGCCCATTCGTGCAGAGCGATTACAGCCAGCTCTTCATCGATAAGCAGGGTGTGGCCATTTCCACCTCCTTTGCCACGGCGATGTTTGGCACCACGCAAAACCTGATCGGTAAAGTGATCCATTACGATCGCTATGAATTCACCGGTGATTATGTCATCCGGGGCATCTTCGAGCCGAATCCCAAAAATGCTACCGAACAGTTCGATCTGCTCTTTAACTATGCCGTTTGCTTCGATAGACGCCCCGGTCTGAAAGAATGGTGGAATCAGGATCCTAATACCTTCCTGTTGCTCAAACCGGGTGCAGATATCGCTCACCTGAATGGCAAGTTGGCGAATTTCATCCGCGAAAAAGGGATCAAAGGTGACGATGCCCCGAAATATTTTCTGACCCAATTCTCTGGTCGTTACCTCTACAATCGTTATGAGAATGGCGTCCAGGCCGGCGGCCGCATCACCTATGTGCGGCTCTTCTCCATCATTGCCCTATTCATCCTCGTAATAGCCTGCATCAATTTCATGAACCTGTCTACCGCCAGGGCGACCCACCGTGCCAAAGAAGTAGGAATCCAGAAAGTGGTCGGAGCCGGCAGGCTGACCCTGATCGGGCAATACCTTGGAGAATCCCTGCTGATCACCCTGTTTTCACTGGCGCTGGCGCTGGTATTGGTGGCTGCGCTCCTGCCTGTTTTCAACGGCATCACCGGCAAGCAGCTGATCCTGAACTTCGATCGGGAGTTTCTCCTGGTCATCGTGGGCATGACGGTGCTGACCGGACTGATTGCCGGCAGCTATCCCGCTTTTTATTTGTCGGCCTTTCGTCCCGTCGCCGTGTTGAAAGGGACCATTAAGACATCCGTCGGCGAACTATGGGCGCGAAAGGGGTTGGTGGTCTTTCAATTCACCTTATCGGTCATGTTCATAGCCGGCGTGCTGGTCGTCTATCGGCAGGTATCTTATATTCAATCCCGCGATCTGGGCTATGACCGCGAGCGCATCATCCATTTCAATATTCCTATCCCCACGGATTCGCTCAGGCTATTGGCAGCATCCACTTTTGTCAAGGAGCTGGGCAATATCCCCGGTGTCGCCAAAGCGTCCAGCTACGGTCATAACCTGATGGGCGATCACGGGGAAATTGGCGGACTTCATTGGCCCGGGAAAGATCCAAATCTGAAAATGGATTTTGCCAATATCGAAGTGGGTTATAATTTTCTGGAGACAGTCGGGATCAAATTAAAGGCGGGGCGGAATTTCTCGCAGAATGCCAATGCCGAACACGAGATCATTTTGAACGAAACGGCGATCAAAGCCATGGGGCTGAAAGATCCTATTGGTAAGGTGGTGACCTTCTGGGATGAACGAAGGGTGATCGTCGGGGTTGCCGCCGATTTCAATTATGAAAGCCTTTACCAGCCGGTGAAACCCGCCTTCTTCCGGTCCTATCCGGTAAACGACGAGGTCATGGCCAAGTTGGCGCCGGGCAGTGGCATCCGGACGATAGCCGCTGTGAAGGCCGCCTATGCCCGCTTTAATCCGGGGATGGCCTTCGAATATAATTTCATGGATGAAGACTATCAGCGCCTGTATGCTTCGGAGATCCGGGTGGGCATCCTCAGCCGTTATTTCGCCGGCCTGGCCATCCTCATCTCCTGTCTCGGCCTGTTCGGCCTGGCCGCTTTTACAGCCCAACGCCGGAAAAAAGAGATCGGCATCCGCAAAGTCGTCGGGGCATCCGTTACCCAGCTGGTATTCCTGCTATCCAAGGAATTCCTGGGGCTGGTTCTCCTCGCTATCGGCATCGCCGTCCCCCTCGCCTGGCTCGGGATGCACGAGTGGCTGGATCAATTCGCCTACCGGGTACCGCTTACCCCAGGGATTTTTGGCCTCACCGGGCTAGCCGCAATCGTTATCACTTTATTGACAATCAGTTATCAATCAATCAGCGCAGCCATGTCCAATCCCGTCCACAGCCTGAGATCGGAATAACCCTATGCCTGCAAGGCCAGCCGTAAAAGCTGCCGCTTCTAAGATCGGCCTATCCGCGTGGCGCGATATTTTCATCAGAATAAGTATTAAATGCTGATTAACATGAAATACTTTATACTAGCGGTTATAGTGTTCGCCGGAGTCACTTCCTGCAATCCTACGGAAAGGATGACTTTTACCGCCCGGCCTGATCCTAACGTAGCCACCAGCGGCACCCTCGGTTCGGTGAAAGCCACCAATGGAGTACCTCCTTTTGCAGACTACGAACGGCCTGGACAATTGGATACGGTCATGCAAAGGCATTGACCAAGTAGTATTCGCCTATTAAAATTCCAGGTAGGTGGTAGTTACTAACGGATTGTACAAATATCGTATATCTATGGGCCGGGTTATAACTACCCGGCCCACTCTTTTTGGATATGACGTGATGTTTATCAAAAGATAAAATTATTATTCCCAGGCAACATTTCTCTCTTCTCATCCATCTCTTTAGTACAAAACCGGTTTTAACAGGAAAAAATTGACCGAAAAGCAATTGATCGAAGGGTGTTTAAAAATGAACGCCAAAAGCCAGCGTGAGCTTTATCAGCGTTTCAAAGGCAAAATGATGGCCGTATGCCGAAGGTTTGCCGGCGACCTCACAGAGGCCGAGGACATACTGCAGGAAGCCTTCATAAAAGTCTTCACTAATATCGACCAGTACCGGTTCGAAGGATCGCTCGAAGGATGGATCAGACGCATCGTCGTCCACTCCGCCCTCGAGGTCTTGCGAAAGAGACTCATCCGGTTCACCGATATCGATGGGGAGGCGGAGACGCTCGCCTCGACGGATAGTGACGCCTTCGCCGCATTGAGCGCCGACGAGCTAATGAAGCTTATTTGTGACCTGCCCGACGGCTATCGCGTAGTTTTCAACCTCTACGTGATCGAAGGGTACGACCACAACGAGATCGCCTCCCTGTTGGGCGTCAGCGCCGCCACCAGCCGCAGCCAGTTGCTTAAAGCCCGGCGGAACCTCCGGGATCAGATTAAATCCACTGATAGATCACCGAATACATATGCATCGTAACGAAAACAAATATGACCAGATCTTTCGCAACCGGCTGCGGGATATTTCCCACCCGGTCCGCGACGAACTTTGGTCCCGTATCCATAGCGGCATCAGTGTTCGCAAACCATCCGTCCCCAACCCTGGCACAGCGCTCCCGCTTCTAGGATCGGCCGCGCGCTCGCGCGTCCTCTTCTCCGCCACCTCGCTGACAGTGGCCGCCGCCGCCATCCTGGCCATATCCCTCGGTATAATCCACTATACCCATACTACGACCAAACCATCGGCCCAACCCGTTAACCATTATTCAACGATAGCGCCGGCGAAAGCACCGGCCGGATCTACCGGCGAAAGTTCCGTCACTTCACGGGACTCTTCCCGGGATCGCACCAATGAGTCCGCCACCCCGTCCAACCCTCGCACAACGCTCCCGCTTCTAAGCTCGGCCGGTACTCCTTCCATCCCACCCACAGAGCATCCGCTTCTAAGTTCGGCCGTTCCCACGGCCTCTTCCTCGAACGGTCTCTTATCGAACGGTCTCTCCCGCGTACCCGACGCCGCGGGTGTCTCGGGCACCACATCCACGAGCGCCAACTCCACTCCGGAAAACACCGCCACCACCGCACGCCGCCACCATACATCCGCAGCCCCCGAAACAATATCGGGTATCCCCGGTATGGAGGAAACCGCCGCTACGCCCGGGAAACAAACCCCCGGAAATCAAATCATGGGGAAGCTTTCCCTTGACCGTCACAACCACAACCCCGTCATCCTCCCGGCCCTGGCCCATACCAGCAGCCGCACGCCGATCTCCGCCGGTTCCCCAGGGTCAAAATACCGGCGTAACGGCTCCAACGACCCCGGCAACTGGCCCGCCCCCCCACCTTTCAAAAGAACCGGATATGTCTCGCTCTACGCATCGCCCGATTTCCCAAACCACTATTATACCTGGTCCTACACCCTGGGTGGCCGCCTGACTTTCCAATTCAGCCGGCGCTGGTCCTTCACCGCTGGTTTCGAATATGCAAGGGTCAATGTCCCCACACAGGTTGTTCCCCCCATTGGCTACGGAGACACCCTGCATTCATTTTACTTTTCAAACTATGAGGTCCCTGTCCTCTTCGGCTATACGAGAAATTTCCGCCACTCCACGCTGACGGTCAACGGTGGAGTCATTTTTAACCTGTACTTCCACCAATCCACCAGCGCCTGGGTCTTTAACTGGCCCGACCGCGACTCCTATGGCGCCGTCCTCGGGGTAGACTATTCCTACCCCTTGGGTCGTCACCTGGCCCTATTCGCTCAACCCTATGCCCGGTACAGCATCAGCGACTACCGGATGTTCATCCAAGCGCAGCGGTGGTCATTCGGTACCCTCCTGGGCATAAAATATCAGTTGTAAATACAATCCCTACTCCCGCGTAATATTGTAGATCGGGATCGGGGGGACGAAGGATTGGTCATTCTCCGGCATGCCATAGATCGCGCGCACCACATCCATTCCTTTGACCACCTTTCCAAACGACGCATATCCCTGCCCGTCCGGGTTATTTTCCCCGCCATAATCGAATCCGGGCTGATCGTCAACACAGATGAAAAATTCCGTCGTGGCCGTTCCCGGCTCCATCCGCGCCAGCGAGATCACCCCGTCAGTGTGTAAGATATGCGTCTGCTGAGTAGTCTCATGCGGAACTCCCGGCAGGGACGTCGCCAGCGCATGTTTAGTCTTCCAGATGCCGCCCTGGATCAGCTTAGAAAACCCGGCGCCCGTGACCTGATTGTCCTCATTCAGCACCCGGTAAAAATTGCCGCCCTTGTAGTAACCCGAATCGACATAGGATAGAAAAGCCCCTGCCGTCCTGGGAGCCTGACGGGGATATAGCTCCACCTCGATATCGCCGGCCTGCGTCCGGATCAACACCCGGGGCTTGTTCGGATCGGCCGGTGAATGGCAGGACATCAGCAAGCTCATCGCCAGCAGCCCCGTTGCCAGCATGGAAAAAAGGAAGGTTCTCATAATTGATGTTGAACCGCAATTTAATGTAATATTGTTCATGCGATTTGACTTACCCTTCCTGCATCTTATTTTCTTTGGGTTCCTTTCCCTTTTCCCTGCCGTCAACCCCGTCGGCTCGGCATTCATCGTAGAGCCCCTGCTTGGTGGCCTCGATCGCGCCCAACGTAAACGCGCGGCTAAAAAAGTATCCCTCTATTGCCTTTCCATCTGCGGTATCTCCGCACTGATCGGCAGCTGGATCCTCAAGCTCTTCGGCATCTCCATCCCCATCGTCCAACTAGCCGGCGGGATCATGATCTGCCGCATGGGCTGGCAATTGCTCACGACCGACAACGATGTTAAAGGCAAAAAAGAGACCGCCCAGCCTAGCCGCGACACGTCGAATATAGATGACTTCCTTTTCTATCCCATCGCCTTTCCCATGACCACCGGGGCGGGAACGATCTCCGTCATCCTCACGTTGTCTGCCCATGAGAACGAGAACACCATCGTAGACCACCTCCTCAACCTCGGCGCCCTCTTCATCGCCATTGTGCTGATGTGCTGGCTGATCTATATCTGCTATGCCAACGCGCCCCGCCTCATCCACCGCCTCGGCCCCCGTGGCGAACAGATCGTCAACCGGCTCAGCGCCTTCCTCGTCTTTTGCATCGGCATGCAGATCGCCTGGTCCGGCATCAAGTCGCTGATGAAAGTGTAGCCGCCCCCTTCGCGCGATCCGTCCCGCTTACAGGCAATCCTTTATCTCCCGTATCGTCTCCCCGAACGCCTTCTCCTGCCTCACGTCCTTCCGCCACGCCAGGCCCCGCCCGATCAGGTCGATCTCCCGTACCAGCGTCGAACCCTCATGGCCCGGTTTCTTCCCGAGGATGAACACCGTGTCGGAAATAGCCGCCGCCGTGGCGATATCATGCGACACAATGATCAGCGTCTTCAACTCATCCGACAACGACACCTGCAGCAACAACTCCACCACCTTGTCCAGCACACAGACATCCAGTCCCGAGAACGGCTCATCGAGCAACAGGAAGTCCGACCCTTTCAACAGCTGTTGAATAATGCTTACCCGCTGCTGCTGCCCGCCGGACAATGCGGACGGATAACGCGACAGCACATCCGCAATATCGAACTGCTGCGTATTGCTCCGTTTGATTTGATACAGTAAAGATAATATCACTTTGACCCTGCCCGGTAGTACATCCGGCATGGACGGCTATTTTTGTCCAATGACGGCAAAGCACCTGTGATGAACGGCAAAATAGATCCGTGAGTGTCAAAATATGGGTCTGATCGGTAAATTTCCGCGGATGAGCGGCCGTTGGCCTGTAAGAATGGTAAAAGACCCCTTCCGGAGCCCTGGAATCAGCTACAGTGTTGCATTTGCGGGTGTTTTGCCATAGCAGCTGCCCCGGCAGCCGCGCTATCACCAAAAGTTTGATGATTTTGCCCAGCGAAATGCTGGCTTTCTTTTGACCGCTCCATAGGTAAGTAAATAATTAGTTAGGCATGACAGATTGCATCGCCCAATCTTCTGTACCTTCTATCCACAAAACAGAAAAAATGAAGCTCACCCGATTCACTTCCCTCCTTGCCCTCCTGCTGTCATTCCTTCTCCCATCCGCCGGAAAGGCCCAGGATACCGCCGTCCAAATCCCTTTATGGTCCAATGGCGCACCAGGTTTTGAAAGCCGTCGCAATGAACCTGAACAGGCGAAGGACTACTGGGTGAAGAATATTCACAACCCCTCTATCACCGTATATCTTCCGCCGAAAGACAAGGCGACGGGCGCCGCCGTAGTGATCTTTCCGGGCGGTGGTCACCGGTTGCTGGTGTTCAACGCCGAAGGCCGGGATCCGGCGAGATTTCTCAACAGCATTGGTGTCGCGGCTTTTATCGTGAAGTACCGGCTGTTCCGCGAGGACTCGACGATATATACTTTTGACAAAACAACGCGACAGGATGCTTATCGCGCCATGCGGTTGGTGCGTAGCAGGGCGGCAGAGTGGGGTATAGATACCGGAAGGATTGGGACGCTGGGATTTTCTGCAGGTGGGGAAGTCGCCAACTTATTAGCTTATACGCCGGGGTTAGGTGATCCCGCGGCTCCTGATCCGATAGACCGGCTGAATGGCCGGCCGAATTTTCAGCTGTTGGTCTATCCGGGGCCGCTGGGGGTACCGGCGGTGATTCCGTCCGATGCTCCGCCGGCTTTCCTGCTGGTGGCTAATGATGATGTGGGTACTTCGCCGGTAATCATCAGTCTGTTGGAGAAATACCGGGCGGCTAATGTACCGGTGGAGGCGCACATCCTCAATGGAGGCAAACATGGTTTCAACATGGGCTATCGCTCTAACCTGAAAGAAGTCCGCATCTGGCCACAGTTGATGGCTAACTGGCTGTCCGACATGCAGTTGCTAGGGCCTGCGAAAAAGTAAGCCGCATGGATTGCCGGATCGGCAAAAAATCGCCGGATACCCCAAAAAATAAATAGCCCCCGGTAAGACTACCAGGGGCGTACTAATCAAAGTGTTTTTAACCATTAAACCTTATCCTATGAAAAGACAAATATACGCATCTCCACATTGGATGGATAGTTTCGGCCCCATGGTTATTAACACTTTAGGAACTTACTTTATCAAAGTCCTGGTAAACCACTTAAAATCAAGGTAGACAGGTCTCTTGTCCAGCGTCATTATTTTTTGGCGGCTCCTTTTTTACCGGCTGCAGCCTGTTCCTGGGCCAGTTCCTGTTCCGGGGTGAGGATGGTGGGTTCCCGGATGGCCAGGTCTCCGTGGACCTCGGGAAACATACTGATAATATTGGCCACGGTATTATAGCTTACGTCGAACATGCGCCAGGTCTCCCCGCCATCCTTGCTTTGCCCCACGAAATAGGTGATAAAATGATATTTCTGATCGTCTTTATGAAAATAGAGGGATTCACGGATGACGCATTGCCATTCGTCGTTCAGGACGTTGACCAGCTGCAGCATTTTGAGTTCGGAAGAGTTTTCGGCGATAGTGCTTCGGGTCCGCCACCGCCCTTGCAGGATATGGTCGATATAGCCCTGTTTTCCGCCATAATACTTGATGACGCTCGCCTGGGCCAGATCCGCATAGGCCGGCCAGGTTTCGAATGAATCCGTCTTCACCAGGCTATCGGCGAAAACTAAGGCGTTTTGGGTGATTTTGGCCGAGTCCGGCTGGGCTTGTGTGGCCAGGACAGCCGATAAAATACAGCATGCGGTCAATAATGGGGTAAGGATTTTCATGTGGATATTGATTTGGCTGACAAAATAAGACAAAAATCAGGACCCTGCAAGAGGCAGATTATTCCGGATGATCCCTTCGATCTTATCCTGGTCAAACCCAACCCCTGAATAGAGTACCTTCCCGCTACTATCGACAATGATCAGGGTAGGATAGGCGGGGACCCCCAGCTGCGCGGCCAGTGCCTTCCCGTTATAGAGCATTTGATACGCCGGGTGCTCCCGTGTAAAGAAGAAGCCAATATCCTTCCTGCTGTCCTCGGCGTTTATCGCCAGTAACTGAAAGGGAGCGCCTCCATATTTTTTTTGTAATTCCTGCAGGTGAGGCCAGGATTCCATACATGGCCCGCAGTTTTTGATCCAGAAGTCGAGGACCTTTCAGCGATTCGAAAAGAGTATTCATAAATTGCTGAAGATCCTGCCGTCCGGGCCCGAGGAGGTCAGGGACTATACTTATTTCAAGGTATCCGGCAGATTGCTCAAGGTTCTGCATGAAGATCTGTTGTTCGCTCAATCCATCAAGGACTATATCCGGTTGAAGACCCCGCACGGCACCTGCCTTA
>Ga0182030_10000617_pt1 | contig 68278 bp, 65 predicted proteins | sample 812S3MmetaG_FD_121299 | JGI IMG/M metagenome (GOLD analysis project Ga0182030, IMG submission 121299) | Permafrost microbial communities from Stordalen Mire, Sweden - 812S3M metaG (Illumina Assembly) | ecosystem: Environmental > Terrestrial > Soil > Wetlands > Permafrost | place: Sweden... | reverse complement strand
GGATGGCCTACGCCAGATGATCGACTATATAAAAGTACGCGGACCTCGGCCGTTCAGATACCATCTGGAACTCGAGATTGTCAGCGACAAGACGCCGAAAACGTGGTCGGAACGCCTATTTTAGAACAAGTGTGCGCGAAGCCCAATTTTGAAGTGCGCTCTCAATAGATCGATTCGAGGCGTGATATCTTAGGACCATGAGCGGTACGGCGAGCGCGCACAAACTTCCCAAGCTTCTCGTCGTCAATCATTTCGGCCTCGAGACTGTCTGTGGAACTACCGAGATGTTTCGGGAGTTGTTGCGCGTTGCCCCTCGGTCGGCTCCGGAGGTCGAGTTCGCGTATCAAAGTTATGAACCACACGCTTCGTCAGCTGCGCTGCTCGCGAGGCTTGATGAGGCGCACTCCGACACGACATGCGTTATCGCGGTGAACGCCCACATCGAGGTGTCGTGGGATCTCAGCGAGGGACTATTCGCCTGGTGTCTCGCGCGAGGCACTCCGGCGTATGTCTATGCGCACGACTATTGGCCGCACCACAAAGACAACGTCCACGCGCTCACGACGCGACTTGGCGCACAACTCCTCGCCTCAACACCGTTCATCGAGGAGGCACTATTGCGCGATGGATTCAGATCCCAGGTAATTGCGGTAGGGGTACCTTTGCCCGATGTTTGGCCCGCAGCCAGGGCGCCTGAAGTTCCGAAGGTGGTCGCTTCGGCGGGGCGCCTGGTTCCAAGAAAACGGTTGCCAGACATCGTCCGCGCCTTCGCCGAAAGCGGGCTGGATGACCATACTCGACTCTACCTGCGCTTGCTGCCGAGTCAGGTCTTCGGCACCGCTTCCGACATAGATCTGTTTCGCGAGATTGAGAGCGAAGTCGAGCGGGCACAGCTGACCAACGTGGTACTCGATCGCCAACCGGGCGAACCTCCTGACTATTTGGCGTACTCCGCATACGTGTGCTCATCGTCGTACGAGGGCTTCAGCATGACGGTCATCGAGTCCGCATTTCATGGTTGCCCTCCGTTGATGTCCGATATATCGCCGCATCAAAGGACCGCACTCGCCCTCTTCGGCGAGCGGGCAGGCGATTTCCTCTTTCCCGTCGGTGACCACCGTGCGCTTGCTGACCTCATGCGCGATGAGATAACGAGCGGTCGGAGAAAGGAGCATCTCGACGCACACCTCGCCGAAATCCGAGCGACCATTACCTCACGCTGGTCACTTGCGCGGACCGCGAGGGCACTCGCCCGACTTACCTGCGAAGTCAACAGGTAATCGAACGGACGTTTCCCGCGGACCAAATAATGAATACGAATCGAAACCGGTGATATCCCAGGGCATCACCGGACGGTCACTGACGACGGACACTCATTCCAAATATCGCTGCGCCAAATAGGCACGCGCTGCCTGCCAACGCCAGCGTTGCAGGGGCGCCGAAACTCCTGGCCAGAAATCCAGCACCAAAACTGCCCAAAGGCACAGTTCCCATGAATGACAAGGTAAACAAGCTCATGACTCGACCGCGTTTATCTTCATCGGCGTCAGACAACAGAATTGTATTGCCTGTTCCCATCATGATCATGATACCGAGGCCTGCAGCAGCCAGCGCAAACACCGACAGCACCAGACTCGCTGACTGGGAAAAGCCAATAATCCCCAGACCATAAAGTGCCGCCCCGCCGCCCATCAGTTGCGGCAGTCGACTCCCTTCGTACCGTATTCCGAAAAAAAGAGTTGCGCCGACTATTGCGCCGATGCCAGTGGCAGCCCAGAGCAGGCCGAGCGTCAATGGGCCGCCGTTTAGCGCATTTGCGGCCATGAAAGGCATCGTTACCACGACCGAGCTTGCAGCGAAACTCACCCACGCAACCAGCAGAATGATGGCGCAAAGCACGCGCTTGTGTGCAACATAGCGCATGCCTTGCCAAAGTGAATGCAGCACAGCGCTTTTACTTGGCAAATTCTGCGGTGGGCGAATTCTCAGGGCAAGTAAGGCACAAATAACGACAACATAGCTGAGACCGTTAATCAGGAAACATGCGCTTTCGCCCCACGCCGCAATTACTGATCCTGCCAAAGCCGGTCCAACGATACGTGCGGCATCCAGCGTCAGAGAATATAGTGCGACGGCGCTACGCGTGTCGCTCGGATTTCCCACCAAACGCGACAACAGCACCTGGCGGGCAGGAACATCGAAGCCGTTTACGAAGCCCAGGAAGCAACCGACTGCAAATATGGCAGAGACATGAATATGATTGCCGTGCACCAACACTCCCAGCAGAAATGCCTGAAGCATTGCCAGTGTCTGAGTAATGAGCAGGATACGTCTTGGATTGAAGCGATCGGCCAGTACGCCGGCCAACAATACGACGACCAGACCCGGTAGTTCGGCGGCAAAGCCGTACAATCCGAGTACCACCTCAGATTGGGTGAGCCGAAAAATAAGCCAACTGATCGCGACACCCTGCATGAAGGTTCCGACCAGGGAAACCGCCTGGCCACACAGATAGAGCCAGAGGTTGGGCAATCTACCCAAGTCAAGAAGAATCTTTGGCAGCAAGGCTTCTAAGTTATGCGGTTGTGCGGTTATGGATGCGGCTTGCGTCTTTGAGGCGCCCCACAACAAGCATCCGGCTTTGCCTGAGGTGACCTGGGGCGCCCTGTCTTAAGCGCGCATTTCCCAATCCTTGAGTTTCAATCTGCTCGTTCGGGCCAATCAACGAATCTCTCCGTCGCTTTTGCAGTGCACTCATGAACATCAGGAAATTCGGCTCAAAACGAATTGGAATGTAGGCTCATGCCCCTGTCCAAAATACTCCCCATATGGTGCTCGGATGCCTATACTGCTTCCAGGTGACTGGAAAATCGCTCATTCCAAGGTTAGCCTTCGGGCACAACCACACAGTCAGTTAGGGAGATTGGAACTATCATGCGCTTACTCATCGTCATGGTGGCTGTACTCGTTTATTCCCCCGTTTGGGCGGATGAATCCGTTAACGCTAAATCCTCATCAAGCCCCACGGCACAAGCTGGCGGACAAGAGAGTGTCGCTTCCGGAGCGACGGGGTTTTCGAGCTTCGTTTTCTACAATGGTCCCAATCACTTCTCTGATGCATCAATGCGACGGGAGTGGCATCTTGTTGACGATTCCACTTGGGCTGAGGTCTACCCTAACGGCCGTACCACCAAGTTGACCATATTGGGGGCGCTGTCACTCAATGGGGCCAATGGCATTCTGCTGCGCAAGCAGGACATGCCCGACCAGGAGGTTTTCCTTCCGAATAAGGACAGCGGCAGCATAAAGCTCATGTGGCGCAAAGTTGGGAGCGAATGGCTTTTTAGCGGCAATATATTGGATGCCAAGTAGCACAGTCCACCACAGACGTTAGTCAAGCATAGGGGTCTTTGAGCGTCGACCCGAGCACTCCCGCTGGCATTCGCTGCTGTGAGCTGCGCACCATGAATCGCCACTCAGATTCATAGATTTCGGAAGCGGTCCCAGCCGGAGTCAGGCGGGAGCAGCACTTGCTCCTGCCGGCTGACCGCCGCGGGCGGCAGTGGCGTAGCAGCAGCGGTGCCGGAGTCGCGGCCCGGACCGCCGCCTTGAGGGCGGCGGTCAAAACAAGAATATTCTTAATAAAATCAGCCTATTGTCGGCCAGTCTACCGTCCTCATCGTCCGCGCTAATCACTATTGTGACGAAATTAAGGAGGTCCAGTAATAGCGTGGTAGGCGAATTGATGTAGGATTATCGATAATCGATTGTAGCGACTGGTACCCATCCATGTGGATCGTTGAGGTGGCGCTGAAGCGCCCCTATACCTTTATCGTCCTGGCCTTGCTCCTGCCACTGCTCGGCGCCATGACCCTGTTCGGTACGCCGCTGCGCCCCGGCATGCCGGTGGACATATTCCCGGAAATCGCCATACCCATCATTGCAGTCAATTTCAATTACACGGGCATGTCGCCGGATGATATTTCCGGGCGCATCACGGCGCAGCTGGAACGCTATGCCACCACCATCGTCAACGACATCGAGCATGTCGAGTCCGAGAGCTACCCCGGCATCGCCGTCATCAAGCTGTTCTTCCAGCCGGGGGTGAACATCGACCTGGCCATGTCCCAGGTCACGGCCTATGGCCAGACGGCGCTGCGAAACATGCCGCCCGGCGCGCTGCCACCGCTGATCCTCAAGTACAACGCCTCCAGCGTGCCGATCCTGCAGCTGGCCATGTCCAGCGACAAACTCACCGAGGCGCAGCTGTTCGACTTCGGTAACCAGGTGCTGCGCTCCCAGATCGCCACCATTGCCGGGGTCTCGATTCCCTATCCATTCGGTGGTGCGACCCGCCAGGTGCAGATCGATCTGCGACCCGATGCCCTGCGGGCCCAGGGCCTGACGCCCATGGACGTCAACAACACCATTGCGAACCAGGCACTCATCATTCCGGCCGGCACCCAGAAAATCGGCGACACCGAATATAACGTACGCCTCAATGCCAGCCCCGCCACCATTGAGGCCCTGAACGATCTGCCGATTCGCAGCCGCGACGGTTCCGTGACCTACCTGCGCGATGTGGCCTTTGTCCACGACGGGCATCCGCCACAGACCAATGTCGTACGCGTGGATGGTCGGCGCGCCGTGCTCATGTCCATTCAGAAGACCGGCTCGGCCTCGACGCTCACCATCGTCAATACCATCAAGGACCGTCTGCCACGGGTGCGCGAGCTGGTACCCGAGGGCGCATCCATCGCAGCGACCGGCGACCAGTCCGTATTCGTGCGCGCTGCCATCCGCGGCGTCGTCACCGAGGCTTTGATCGCCGCGGCCCTGACGGCGCTGATGGTGCTGCTGTTCCTGGGCAGCTGGCGCAGCACCCTCATCATTGCGATCTCCATTCCCCTGTCGATCCTTTCCTCGATCATTCTGTTGGGCGCGATGGGTGAGACCATCAATCTGATGACCCTCGGCGGCCTCGCGCTGGCCGTGGGCATCCTGGTCGACGATGCGACGGTGACCATCGAGAACATCAACCGCCATCTCGAGGAAGGCATGGAGGTGCTGCCCTCCATCGTTGAAGGATCGCGGCAGATCACGGTGCCGGCACTGGTGTCGACCCTGTCCATCTGCATCGTCTTCGTCCCGATGTTCCTGCTGACCGGCGTCGCGCGTTACCTGTTCGTGCCGCTGGCCGAGGCGGTCGTGTTCGCGATGCTGACCTCCTACCTGCTCTCCCGGACGCTGGTCCCCACCTTGTGCATGTACTGGCTGCGCACCGCCTCCGCGGAGAAAGCCGCCCTCGCCAACCCGAATGCCTGGCAGCGTTTCCAGCGCCGCTTTGAAACGCGCTTCGAGGCGCTGCGCGCGCGCTACCACGAGCTGTTGAAACTGGCGCTGGCGCACAGCCGGCCCTTCATGATCGGCTTTCTGGCGGTGGCATTCGCCTCGATGATCATCTACCCCTTCCTGGGACGAAACTTCTTCCCCGAAGTGGATGCCGGACAGATCAAGCTGCATGTCCGCGGGCCGACCGGTTTTCGCGTGGAGGACACGGCGGGTCTGGTCGATCATGTCGAGGCGGCGGTGCGCAAGGTCATTCCGCCGCAGCAGATCGGCAGCGTGGTCGACAACATCGGACTTGCGGTGTCCAGCATCAATGTCACCTACAGCACCTCGGGCACCGTCGGCAGTTCGGATGCCGACGTGCTGATATCGCTCAAGCCCGGGCACTCTCCCACCTCGAAATTCATACACATCCTGCGTCGCGACCTGCCGCGCGAATTTCCAGGCACCAGCTTTGCCTTCCTGCCCGCCGACATTGTCAGCCAGATCCTGAACTTCGGCATCCCGGCGCCCATCGACATCCAGATCACCGGCCCGAGCCCCAAGAACCGGGACGTCGCCAACCAACTGCTGGAATCGGTGCGGCATATTCCAGGCTTCGTCGATGCCCGAATCGAGGAACCGGACGATCTGCCGGAGATTCGCGTGGACACGGATCGCAGCCGTGCCCAGCAGCTGGGCATCACCCAGCGCGATGTGGCCAACAACCTGCTGCTCACCCTGTCCGGCAGCAGCCAGATTGCACCCTCGTTCTGGCTGAACCCGGAAAACGGCCTGCAGTATCCATTGGTGGCGCAGACCCCGCAGTACCGGATGACCTCGCTGGATGACCTGCGCAATGTTCCGGTGACCTCCGGTACCGCCGCGCAGATTCTCGGTGGTGTCGCGACCTTCACCCGCGGCACGACCCCGGCCGTCGTCTACCATTACGACACCCAGAACCTCATCGACATCTATGGCGATGTACAGGACCGCGACCTGGGCGCCGTGGCGGACGACATCAACGCGCGGCTGCGCGCGATCGACCCGACGCTGCCCAAGGCCACGCACATCGTGCTGCGCGGCCAGGTGCAGACCATGCTCAGCTCCTACACCGGCCTGGCGATTGGCGTGGTCGGAGCCGTGCTGCTGGTGTACCTGCTCATCGTCATCAATTTCCAGTCCTGGACGGATCCCTTCATCATCATCACCGCGCTGCCCGCGGCCATTGCCGGCATCGCCTGGATGCTGCTCATCACGGGAACCACGCTGAGCGTGCCGGCCCTGACCGGCGCCATCATGTGCATGGGTGTGGCCACGGCCAACAGCATCCTGGTGGTGAGCTTTGCCCGCGACCGCCTGAACGCGGGGGCGAGCGCCCTGCAGGCGGCGCTGGATGCGGGCTTCACCCGCTTCCGGCCGGTACTCATGACCGCGCTGGCCATGATGATCGGCATGCTGCCCATGTCCCTGGGGATGGGCGAAGGCGGCGAGCAGAACGCGCCACTGGGCCGGGCCGTGATCGGCGGTCTGCTGCTGGCGACCGTCGCCACGCTGCTGTTCGTGCCGGTGGTCTTTGCCGCCCTGCATGGTCGCAAGCCCCCGCCGGAGCCTGCGCACTCACCCTCTCCTGCTCACGCCTGAGCGGTCCTGGAACCGATATCGGACTCAAATATGTACGCATCCAACTCTCCACAAGCCCGCAACCACATGAGCGGTCTGGCCCGCATCGGCATGGTCATTGCCATCGTGGCCGTCGGCTTCGTGGTCTGGAGCATCTTCTCCGCCCACCGCGCCGCCGCGAATCTCGCCGCGGCCACCGACGAGGCGGCGATCGTCTCAGTGACCACGACCCATCCGCGGCCGACCGACCCGACGGGCAGCGAACTGATCCTGCCCGGCACCGTGCAGGCCAACATCGATGCGCCGATCTACGCACGCACCAGCGGCTACCTGAAGCGCTGGCTGGTGGACATCGGTACGCGGGTGAAGGCCGGCCAGCTGCTGGCCGAGATCGATACGCCGGAAGTGCAGCAGCAGCTAAGCCAGGCGCAGGCTGAACTGGCCAATGCCGAGGCCAACTCAAAAATCGCCAGCATCACCGCGGAACGCTGGGAGTCGCTGCGCAAGACCGATTCGGTGTCCCGGCAGGACGCGGACGAAAAGTCGAGTCTCGCTGATGCCAGCAAGGCGCAACTGCAGTCCGCGCGCGCAAATCTGCAGCGGCTGCGCGACTTGTCGGGGTTCCAGCGCATTGTCGCGCCCTTCGACGGCGTCATCACGGCGCGCGACACCGACGTGGGTCGGCTCATTGCCGCCGGCGGTGGCACCGGCCCGGAACTGTTCCGCATCAGCGATGAGCGGCAGCTGCGCCTGTATGTGCGCGTGCCGCAGGCCTTCGCGCCGCAGATGGGACCGAAAACCACGGCGGCCGTCACGTTTCCGGATCATCCGGGCATGAGCTTCATTGCCCGCATGGATTCCACCGCGAACGCGATCGACTCGACCACCAACACGCTGCTGGTGCAACTGAAGGTCGACAACGCCAACGGTGCACTGCTGCCCGGCGCCTATGCCGATGTGCACTTCAAGGTGCCCCCGGGCGCGCTCGGCGCCTCGCTGCAGCTGCCCGCCAACACGCTGCTGTTCCGCAGCGATGGCATTCATGTGGCGACGGTCGATGCGTCCGGGCAGGTCAGCTTGAAGTCCATCATCATCGGCCGCGACTATGGCTCGGCCATCGAAGTGGTGAATGGTCTCACGCCCGAGGATGTGGTCATTCTCAGCCCGCCGGATTCGTTGATGGATCACGCCCGCGTGCGCGTTGTCACGGCGCCCAAGCCCGCCGCAGGTGCCTGATCATGAAACGCGTGGTCATTGCAGGCGCGGTCGCGGCACTGTTGGCCGCCTGCTCGCTGGCGCCTCCCTATGTTGCGCCGAAATTGGACCAGGACGTTGCCGTCTACAAGGAGGCCGGCGACTGGGCGCCGGCTGCGCCGGCCGACGATAAACCGCGCGCCGACTGGTGGCAGGCTTTCGGCGACGCGAAGCTCAATGAACTGCAGGCACAGCTGCGCGCGGGCAACCCGGACCTGCGCGGCGCCTTCGCGCGCTTCGAGCAGGCCCGCGCCGTGGCGGGCCAGGCCCGCTCCCAGCAGTATCCCCAGTTGAATGCGAACGCTGCGGCGATTCGGGGGCGCGAGTCCGCGAATGCCCCGAACACGCTCGGCGCCGGCCTGACCGGCAATGACTTCGTCACCTCGCTCAATGTGGCCTGGCAGATTGATCTGTTCGGCCGCCTGCGCAACACGACGGCCGCCGCCAATGCGCGCGCCCAGGGCAGCGCGGCGGATCTGGCCGCGCTGGATCTGGCGCTGCAGGCGGAACTGGCGACTGACTACTTCACGCTGCGCGGCGATGACTCGACGATAAAACTGCTGGAGGACTCGGTGGCGCAGTTCGATGTCGCCTGGGAGCAGACCCGGCGTCGCTACGACACCGGCGTCTCGGCGGCCACCGACGTGGATCAGGCGGATACCCTGCGGCAGAACGCTCGCGCGCAGCTGGCGGCCACGCGCCTGCAGCGCGCCCAACTGGAGCATGCCATTGCGGTGCTGCTGGGCGTCCCAGCCTCGACATTCACGCTCGCTCCGGCGCCGCTAGTCGGCGATCCGCCCACCCTGCAGGTTGGACTGCCCTCCACGCTGCTGGAACGCCGTCCGGACGTGGCCAGCGCGGAACGTGAAGTGGCGGCAGCGAATGCCGGCATCGGCATCGCCCGCGCCGCCTGGTTCCCGGTGTTCTCGCTGCAGGCCGCGGTGGCCGGTTTTGAAAGCACGGCCGCCGCGAACTGGATCGGCGCGCCCAGCCGGTTCTGGTCGGTCGGTCCGGGTGGCCAGTTGCCCCTGCTCGATGTCGGAGGCCGATCGGCTTTGAACCGCCAGGCGCGCGCCGCCTATGACGAGTCAGTTGCTGCGTATCGCAAGACCGCGCTCACCGCGTACCGGGAAGTCGAAGACGGCCTGGTTGCGGTGCGTCGCCTGAGCGAGGAGCAGGCCGCAGATGTGGCCGCGGCCAAGTCCGCGCAGAGCGCTGCTTATCACGCCGACGAACGCTACACCGCCGGCGTCGCCGATTACATCGAGGTCACCACCACCCACACCGCGGCGCTGGCGGCCCAAAGTGCCGCGCTGGCCGTCCAGGCGGCGCGCTTGAATGCGGCAGTCGCTTTGGTGCAGGCGTTGGGCGGAGGCTGGAGCGCGGATCAAATGAAGTCACCGACCCTGTGATGGACACCGGTCTGAAACGCCTCTGCATGCGCGATCGGATCCGCGATGTGCTGGTGGCGCGGATCCTGGATGGCACCTATCCAGCCGGCCTGCAGCTCAAGGAGCTGTCGCTGGCGCGGGAGTTCAATGTCAGCCAGGCGCCGATCCGCGAGGCACTGCGCGAACTGGAAGGGACGGGATTGGTGACTTCCGAGCGCTACCGGGGCACGCGCGTGCGCGGCGCCGACTCGGTGGAGATGCGCGAGTCGTACGAACTGCGGCTGATGATGGAGACGCGCTCCATCGAGCGCGGGTTGCCACTGACGGCGGCGATGGCCGAGAAGCTGCAATCGTGCATTACTAACATGTCCGATGCCGTCAGCCGCGGTGACTCCGAGCAGTACATCGACTGGGCCTTGAGCTTCCATCGCAGCCTGGTCGAGATGGGCGGCAACGGCACCTTCCTGAAGCTGTGGGACTCACTGCACTGGGATGTCCGCGGGCGGATCGCACTGCGCCGCCTGGCCGCGATGGGCACGGGTCTCGCTTCGGTGGTGGCCCTGCATGTACGCGTGCTGCAGGCACTGCGCGACGGCGATTCGCGCCGCGCCGTCGAAGAGCTGACCTCAATTCTGCAGTCCGTGGCCGCCGTCTTCGCCACGGAGTAGGTCAATGGCCCAAGCGGGTCCAGAAATCCACGAACACCTGGGTCGACAGCACCTACCCCAGGATGACGTTCACCACCACGCCGCCGGTGAAGGCGTAGAACGGTCTCGCACCGATCGCGGCGAATTCGCGCTCCCGCGTCCTTAACGCGGTGGCAGCACCATGCTGCTTATGTTCCGCATGGTACTGCTGATAGCCGAGATACTTCATGACTTCGACGCCGTCGAAAGCATGCGACATGCTGCAGCGTTCAGCCACGCAGGTATTTGTTGAAGAACTCGACGGTGCGCTGCCAGGCCAGATGCGCGGCGGCCGCATCGAATCGCGGAGTCGTATCGTTGTTGAATCCGTGCTCGACACCCGGATAGATGAACGCCTGATAGTGCACGTTCGCGCTCTTCAGCTCAGCTTCGTAAGGCGGCCAACCCGAGGTGATGCGCTGATCGTTGCCGGCGTAGTGCAGTAACAGTGGCGCTTTGATTCGAGCCGCATCCTCGGCGGATGGCTGCGCACCGTAGAACGGCACGGCAGCACCGAGGTCGGGTACCCGCGTCGCGAGGAAATTGGCAATCCCACCGCCGTAGCAGAATCCGACCACTCCGACCTTGCCGTTGCTGCCCGGAAGATTTTTGAGAACCGCAGCAGCAGCCAGGAAGTCAGCATGCGTCTTGGTTTGGTCGAGCTTGCCAAACAGCTCGCGAGCTTTGTCTTCGTCACCGGGATAACCGCCGAGCGGAAACAATGCGTCCGGGGCGAACGCGATGAAGTTATCCACCGCCAGGCGGCGCGCGATATCCTCAATATGAGGATTGAGACCGCGATTCTCGTGCACGACCAGGATGGTTGGCAGCTTGCCCTTGGCTTTCGCGGGTCGCACGAGGTAACCGCGCAAAGTGCCGTAGCCCTCGGGAGAGGGATACTCCACGTAGCTGGCCTCGAGGCGCGCATCATGCGGAGCAATCTGTTGCGCACTGGCGAAGTCGGGACTCAAAGCGAGCAACAAGCTCTCGGCGGCCACGCCGGCGACGGCAAACTTCCCGGCGCGATCGAGAAAGTCACGACGCGACAGCCGCCCGTGCACGTACTCGTCGAACAGCTTCAGCGCCTCGGGATGAAAATCTTTGACGGTCTTGCGGGCCATGACGTGATTGAATCCTCTTCACACGGTTGCCCAGTAGGCCTCGATCTTCTTGCGGAACGCGGCATCCGGAAGCCTGCCGCGAGCGGCCAGCTGGTTGTCCTGCAGATGCGCCAACTTCGTCGTTCCCGGAATGACGGCCGTGACCGCGGGATGCGCGATCGTGTACTTCAATAGCAGCTGCGCCCAGCTGCCCGCATCGATCTCCTTGGCCCAATCGGGGAGTGGCTTATCCTTGACCTTGGTCAAGAGACTCCCGCGTCGTCCGCCCAGCGGTACGTTGATCAGGACCGCAACGCCCTTATCGCGCGCGACTTGTAGAACCCGTTCCGCCGTCTGATCCTCAATCGAGTAGTCGACCTGGATGAAGTCGAGTTGGCGGGTATTCAGGACATCGAGCAGCTGTGGATGCTGTTCAGGTGAGGATGTGGTCGCACCGATGTAGCGAACCCTCCCCGCTTTCTTTGCGTCCACCAATACCGGAAACAGCTCATCGGCACCGTGGAAATTGTGGATCTGCAGCAGGTCGATTCGGGACGTCTGCAGCCGCGTCAAGGCCTGCTCCACGACAGCGGCTCCCTGCGGGATGTCGCCACGAATTGGCGTCTTGGTCGCAATGAACAACTGGTCTCGGTTACCGAGTTGCCTGACCAGTCCTCCAATTACGGTCTCGGCGTCACCATAACCCGAGGCGGTGTCGACCACCTTGCCGCCAAGATGTGGCAGCTCCTGGAGCACTTCGCGCCGCGCCGCGAGTTCCTCGGGGGCCGCGACGCCGTACTGATTGGTTCCAATACCAACGACCGGCAGCTTCTCGCCGGTGGCGGGAATGGGCTTGGTGATCAGCGCCAAGGATGCCTTGTCGGCAGCCACCGCGCCGGAAGTGCCCAACGCAAGACTGGCGCTCACGGCGGCTGCGCTCTGCAAGAGCGCCCGTCGAGAGAATAAATTGCCTGAATTAGAACTCATTACAGCTCCCGGTTCGCCACCGTCCAGCCGACCCAAGTGCCCCGAGCCGCCCGGACCTCCGAGCGCTTCATCCGCTGGCTCTATAGCGTGCCGGCGCGGCACGCCGGCCTACTGGCCGAGCCGGGTCCAGAAATCCACGAAGACCTGGGTCGACAGCACGAACCCAAGGACGACATTGACCAGCACACCGGCTGTGAACGCGTAGAACGGCTTGGCGCCCACGGCGGCGAAGTCGCGTATCCGCGTTGTCAGCCCGATGCTGAGAAAGGTGAATGTGAACGCCCACACCCGCAGCGACTGCAGCGGCGTGACCAGTGAAGGCAGAACCAGCTTCTTGTAGTCCGCGTAGCTGTAGCCACGCGATACCAGCGTGATGATCAGGGAAGCCAGCAGGAAGCCGATGACGAACTTCGGAAAGCGCCGCCAAATTTGTGCGGCATCCGCCTTCTGGGCACCCTGCCACTGCCAGCGCGTCGTCGCAACGATCGACAGCACGAAGGCCCACACGCCTATCCAGATGTCCCGTCCGATGACCTTCATGAGGGTGAAGGCATTGACGGCGGCATCCGCGTTGCCACTGATGCCGGCCACATGGCCGGCGTATCCGCCATAGACCTGCGCCGCGGCCAGGCCCGTGGCATCGGCCAGCTCCGAGGTACCAATCCAGGCACCGGCGACTCCCGTGGGCAGACCCAGGCCGCGCGCGACCAGCGGCAGCACGAAAATCAGCAGAATGGCCCAGAACACCACCAGCGAAATGGAGAGGGAGGCATGCTCTTTCTTCGCACCCACCGCGCCGCTGATGGCGATGGAGGCGGACACGCCGCACACGGCGCCGCCGGTGCCCAGGACCGCGGCCAGCCGCCGGTCGAGTCCCAGACGAGTCGCGGTGAAATAGATGAAACCGAACGTGACCAGCGAGACGATACCCGCCTGCAGCAGGGCCACGGGCCCGGCCCAGGCAATTAGTGTCAGCGGCAGTCCCGTTCCGAGCAGCACGATTCCGGTCTTGATGAACAGTTCCACACGCAATCCCGCCTCGGTCCAGCGCGGCAGGCCCACGGTATTTGAGACAAGAAGGCCCAGCACCAGCCCGACCAGGGGCGGCTCCAGACTGTATCGGGAGGCTTGGTCCCACAGCCCAAGAAAGTACAGAACCAGGGAGACCAGGTAGACAAGAACGAATGTGGTCAGGAATTCCCGCGTGCGATAGCCCAGCGCAGCGGTGGCCAAGGCGAAAATTCCGGCCCACAGCACGAACAGAGCCACAAACTGGACCGCATGGTCGTGCAGTTGGGCACCCACCTCGGACAGATGGCTCCACTTCTGCGGCGCAATCGCGATCCATTTGATGCTACCGCCCGAGGCAAACAGCGCCACAGCGACGGCGATCAGGCCGACGCCGATGATCACGGCCCACCAGTCTTCCTTGTTGTTAGGCCCGGTCAGTGGTCCGACTGTCGGCACGGGTCCGGCAGCGGCACTCGCGATATCGGTCATGGGGGCTCCTGCGACCCGGATTGTGGGCTCGAAAGAGTAGCCCCGCAGCAGGTGATAATTCAGTTACAGGTTTATACCAAATATCTATGTGCTTATACCGTCACGGCGGGGCGGTGACGCGGATGCGTAGGAAGAAAGCCTGGTCGGGTGGGACTCCGCCACCAGGATGGTTCCCGGTCGACGGTGACCTGGCCAGTGCCAACCATTTTCTCGCGCCGAAGGGTTGGAACGAACGGCTCTGCTTTGCTAACCGCTGGCGCCGCTTTTCAAACCGGCAACCGTCGCAATGCCTGCAAAGGTCATCAGTAGCGAACCACCCAGGTGCAGCGCGGCCGCCGCACAGGCCCATAGCGCCCGATCCTGACGCAGCAGTATGACCACCTCGGCCGAGAAGCTCGAGAAAGTGGTGAGCCCGCCGCAGAACCCGGTAATGATGAGCAGCTTCCATTCCGGCGCGAGGTGGGTGTTCAGGGCAAAGAACGCCACGGCGACGCCGACGATGTAGCCCCCCACCAGGTTGGCGGCGAGCGTGCCCAGCGGCATCACGGTCGCATAGCCATTCAGCCAGAGGCCGAGGAACCAGCGCAGCAGGCACCCCGCGCTGCCGCCGATACAGATCGCCACTACCGCTCGCCACATGTTCAATTCCCCAATGCCCTGTCCTGTGCAGGAAAACCCTCGACGGCGCCGCATTCAAGGGCCACATCGAGCAGCTCGATGTCCGTGCTGACACCCAGCTTCTGCCGGATGGTCGAATGATTGTTGGCCACGGTTTTGATGCTGAGATTCAGCAGCCGGGCGATATCCTCATGATTGTGGCCGCTGGCGATCATGCGGAAAATATCAAACTCCCGCACTGACAGTCCCAGAGTCGGGGAAGCTCGGCTATCGGCGGCGACCCGCTCGAGTCGCTGGCGAATGTCGGGACTTAGCGCCATCTGGCCATCGAGCACGCTGCGCACGGCCTCCACCATCAGCTGCGGATCGCTGCCCTTGGTCACATAGCCATTGGCGCCGGCGCGCAGCGCCTGGGTTGCGACGGCGACCGTGTCGTGCATGCTGAAAACCAGGATCGGCAGCAACGGCCAGCGCAATTTGAAGCGCCGCAGGCTCGACAGCCCGCCCAAGCCCGGCATGCTCAGGTCCAGCAGCACGATGTCCGGCGTGATTCGCTGCAGCAATGCATAGGCCTCCTCGCCGGAGGCCGCCTCCCCGATGATGGAGTACCCGGGCTCCTGTTCGAGGAAACGCCGGTAGCCTGCCCGCACCACGGCATGGTCATCCACCAGCACGATGCGTACCTCACCCAGCATCTGCAACTCCATTCGGCATCCACGCAGTCAGCAGCATGCCGCCGGCGGGCTGCCATAATAGCTGTAGCTCACCGCCCTGTGCTGCGACGCGCTCACGCATGCCATCCAACCCCGTGCCGCCGCTGGCATCGGGCACGGCTCCAGCCGCAACCTCGGTCTCGGCGACGCGCAGCTGCACGCGGGTGGCATCAACCTGTATCAGGATCGCGATAACGCGTGCCCGTGAGTGGCGCACGGCATTGGTCAGGCACTCCTGGATCAGCCGGTACAGGGTGAGATTGAGCTGCGGCGAGAGTGTATCGACCGGACCTTCGAACTGCAGCGAGCAGCTGAAGCGGTCCGCCACCCGGGACTGCCAGCCGGTCACGAGGTCCTGCAGCGTGCCCTTCAGGCCGATCGTTTCCAGTTCATGCGGTCGAAGTCGGGTGAGCATGCTGCGGATCAGGGCCATGATGCTGTCGACGACCTCGCCGACACCACGCGCACAGGTGACGATGCCAGGCAGTACCTCGCGCGCTTCCCGCTCCATGTAGGCCGCGTCCACCTTGATGGCCGTCAGGCACTGGCCGAGCTCATCGTGCAATTCGCGCGCTAGCCGGCGCCGCTCCTCCTCCTCCACGGCGATCAACCTCAGGTTCAGCGTGCGCCGCTGTGCGGCCGCCGACTGCAGCGCCTGCGCGCAATGATTGAAGCTGTCCGAAATGTCATCGAGGTCCTTGACTTGAAAATGCGGCAACCGCGTAGCGAGCGCTCCGGCCTGCAGCTGCGACAAGGCCGACTGGATCTGTCCCACGGGTCGCAAGCCGCGCCGGACCATGACGTAGACCGCGCCGGCCATGGCCAGAATGACCGTCACCAGCAGCAGCACATCGGACTCCACCCGTTCTTCGATCTCGCTCACCTCCGAGCGGGGATTGGCGCTGACGCGCAGGGCGCCGAGGCTGGTGCCCGACCAGCTCAGGGGATAGCGAAGCTGCGCGCCTCCGCTGCCACCAGTGAGTTCGCCGGCCAGCCAGCCGCCTTGGGTTGCATCCAAGGCGGTCGCGGCGACGGCGCGCCCGGCGGCATCCTGCAGCGTGATCCGCACATGCCGCAGTGGCTGGGCGGCACGCACCGCGGCGGCGGCGGCGGCCAGGGCCGCCGCCGGATCCGGGGCCGCCCGAATCCGGTCTTCGATGCCCACCACCAGCGACGTGAGCTGCAAGGTGGACTGCGTCTCCCGGTCCACCTCGGGACGCACCGAGCCCAACGGAATCAGCACACTGAGCAGCAGGGCCGCCAACGTCACCGCCGCGATGCCCAGCAGCAGCCGGGTATGCAGATACATAGCAATCCTCCACGGACCAGGAATTCCACAGTTACGCTACACTGGTTGAGAAATCATCGCAGGGGCAATCGTGACGACCACGAACAAACGGCGGGCATATATTCTTGCGACGCTTGCCGCGCTACCGATGGCTTTGCCGACGGACGCCATCGCGGCCAGCAGCGGCTGCGATCGCGCCTGTCTGAGGTCATCGCTGGATGCCTACCTCGGCGCGGTGATCAAGCACGATCCGGCGGCGGCGCCCCTGGCATCCAGCTACCGCCATACCGAAAACGCCATCAATGTTCCGCTGGGCAAGGGCGTGTGGCAAAGCGTCACGGCACTGGGCCAGGTGCAGCGTCGCTATCTGGATCCGGTCAGCGGCCAGGCTGCCTACTACGGCATTGTCGTAGAAGGAGAGACCCAGGCGGTCGTAACCGCCCGGCTGCGCATTGAAAACCGGACGATTACCGAAGCTGAGTGGTACATCGCCCGCGAGACAGATCCCGGGCTGCCCGGCGCAACGCCACCGAGCTCCTGGAATCCGCAGGGACTGGCCGCGACGCCACCTCCCGAACGGGTGCTGCCCAAAGCGCAGCGCCTGCCGCGCGAGGTCATGCTGGCGATCGTCAACAGCTACTTTGACGGCATCACATCCCACGACGGCAGCGTCGTGCGCGCCCATCCGGGATGCAACCGCTACGAGAACGGCACTCGCGTCACGGGCCGGCGCGGCGGCATCAACGATGACTGCGTATCGGGATTGAAGAATTTCAATCTCGCCAATGTCGCCGCGCGGCGCGTGGCCTTTGTCGATGATGAGGCCGGAGTGGTGCTGGGGATGGCGGTATTCATCCGGCACGCGGGTGCCACGCTGCCCCGTAACGCGTTCAGCGAATGGTTCTGGATCGAAGACGGCAAGATCCGCAATATCTGGACGGCCATGTACTACCCGGGTCCGGAACGACCAGTACCGAATTGGCCGCCGTTCGACGGCAACTTCCCGATGCCAACGTACGCCACGGCTGCTGCCGCTGCGCCGACGGCCTCAACCAGCAATGCGGCAGACCTTGCGGCGATCGCGGCGTTCAATGTGCAGTATCTCAAGGCCATCAATGCCGGCGACATCAATGCCCTGGCCGCCCTGACGGACGACGATCACATCGCCATTACGCCCGGCCGGCCGCCACTGGTGGGAAAGGCGGCGAATATCGCCGCCAATGGCAAGGCGTACCAGCAGTTCAACATCGCCGAGACCTGGACGCCGGTTGAAACGGTGATCGACGGCGCCCTGGCCTATCAGCGCGGCAGCTTCACGGTCGCTGCAACGCCGAAGGCCGGGGGCACCGCCCGTCCGGTCGGCGGTACCTTCCTGCGCATCTACCGGCGGCAGCCGGACGGATCCTGGATCATGACTCGAGACATGTTCAACACCGAAACCCCGGCCGCGGCCCTCGCCGCGCCCGGGCACTGATCAGTCGAAGCTGCGCTTGAACGACAGGCCCCACTCCAGCGGCGGCGCCGGATTGCCCTGCTCGCGTCCGAAGAACGAAATCAGGCTGAGCTTGCCGTAGAAGTACTGCTTGTCGGTGAGGTTGCGACCCCAGGCCGCGACTTCCCATTTCTTACCGGAGGGCTGCCAGGTCAGTCGCGCATTGACCAGGCCATAAGCCCCCTGCGCCCCCGAGCCGCAACCCGCAGCGCCAATTTCGGCATCGCAGCCGTTGTTGGTAACGAAGTAGATTTTCGACTGGTAGGTCCAGTCCAGACGCGGGGTCAGAGTGCCGCCCGCGATTTGGAGTCCATACTGCACGCCCACGGCGCTCGTGAACTTCGGCGTGCGCGGCGAGTAGCAAGTCTCGCCATTGCAGTTGCTGCCCGTGAACAGCAGGGTATTGCCGCCATTGGACTGCAGCCAATAATTCACGTAACCGAACGAGGCATCGATGTGCAGCCGTTCGATGGGCTCGGCCTGCAGTTCACCCTCCAGACCCCAGATGCGCGCCGTACCGGCGTTTTCCTCGCGGAACCAGTTGACGCCGTCGGCGTCGAGCTGCTGGGCGAAGGTCTGCTGGTTGAGATATCGCGAGTAGAAAAAGTCACTGTTGAACCGGATGGTATGGTCCAGGAACTCGGACTTCTCGCCCAGCTCAGCGGTCTTCAGGTACTCAGGCGCAAACGGCACAGTCTGCAGCGCATCCGCTGGGCGCGGGCTGAAGCCACCACCCTTGAATCCGGTGGAGTAGCGGATATAGGTCATCAGGTCAGGGTCCCACTGATAGTTGAAAGAGACATCGTAGTCAGTGTGACTGGCCGAGGTCGGCACGTACTGACCATTGACGTTGACGAATGGACCACCATAGGGATCAAAGTTGTTGATCGTGATGGTCGCATCCTTCTTGTCCGAGGTGTAGCGCGCGCCACCCGTAACCGAGAAGGCATCGGTGAAGTGCCAGACTCCATGCGCGAAGAACGCCCAGTTGGTGGTGGTCTGAAAGACATAGTCGTCCTGCTCATGGATACACACGTCAGGGTTCTGCACCGTGCAGGGATACAGCACGTCGTAGCCGCGATCCGAATCATTGGCCGTGTAGTAGAAACCACCCGTCGTCCAGTCCAGCGGACCGGACTTGCCATTCAGTGTCACCTCCTCGGTGAACTGCTGATGGAAGGCATCATCGTAGGTCGAATTCTCCGACAGCGGGCTGCCGTCCGAGTCACGTCCGTACTGGTTGCGGAACTCGCGGTATGCCGTCACCGACTTGAGGTTCAGGTCATCCGAGAGCTTCCAGTCCAGCGTGCCCGACAGGCCCCAGTGATTCAGATCGTTGATGTTCGGCACATTGCGGCCGGATATCGGATCGGTGCCGTATTCGGAGTAGCCCGAGTAGAAATTCGGGGTGATGAACCGGCTGTCGTAAATGATCGGCTTGCCGATATACGCCGCCGGTCCCGCCGTCGGCGTTCCGAAGCCGGCATAGGTCAACGCGCCCCAGCCGGCGTTCAGTCCATTGGTGCCATCGATGACCGTGTATTTGTCCGCCGGGCCTTCCTGGTTCTGCACCGTGAGGTCGGCAATCAGGTTGAATTCGATCCCGGCGCCGAGCAGAAAGCGAAACGCCGCGCGGCCCGACTGGACATTCTCATCCCCCTCGGTACTGGTGACGCAATTGGAGCCCGGAGCGATCGCGGGCTGCATGGTGCCAAGACTGCCGGCGCCGTTCTCGCAGACATAGTCGTAGTTCTTGAAATAGCCGTCTGCTTTCTTGCTGGAGAAAGAGAAACGCGCGTACAGGAAATCATCTATCAGCGACACATCCGCCATGCCGCGGGCTTCGATCCGGTTGAAATTACCGTAGGTGAGACTCAGCGAGCCGGTATTGTCACCCTGCGGTTTTACGGATATCAGCCGCACCGTGCCGCCCTCGGCGTTCTTGCCGAACAGGGTACCCTGCGGACCGCGGAGGATTTCGACCCGCTCCAAGTCGAGCAAATCAAAGATTGAACCCTGGGGGCGGCCGATATAGACATCGTCCACGTAGATCGGCACGCCGGGCTCGAAGGAGAGGATGTTGTCGCCCAAGCCAACGCCGCGAATGAACGCGGCCATGGTCGCGCCCCAGCCCGCGCCGAGTGGCGCGATGACCGCGTTGGGGACGTACGCCCCCACGTCTGAGATATTGTCGAGGTTGCGCGCCTCCAGCGAAGCGGCGGTGATTGCCGTGATCGCGATGGGGGTGGTTTGCAGATTTTCGCTGCGCCGCTGCGCCGATACCACAACTTCCTCGAGTTTGTCGGGCGACTGGTCAGCCGCTGCGGGGATGGCGGGGGCCTGCTGCGCGGAAGCGAAAGGTCCCGCCGCTGCGCCCATCAGGCCGGCAAGCAACAAGGTTTGAATGCGCCGCGGATGCTTAAGCCCAAGGAATGGATTCATGTGCCCTGTCCCCCATTTCGCGCTGATCGAATAGTTGTGCTACAGAAGGCGACCAACCTTGCTGTAATTGAGAAAAAAGGTAACATCGAAGCGAGCTGGGCAGAACGCCGCAAATGACGCGATCAGCTTTCTTGAAATCAGAGGGTCGGCCCGGGCCGTGGGGATGTTGCGCAGGGGGGATAAGCGTTAACAATCTGCTGAATCTGGGGGCATTCCTGCGGGTCGCACGACTCGGCAGCTTCTCGAGCGTCGCGCGCGAGCTACAGGTGGCACCATCTGTGGTGACGAAGCGCATTGATCAACTCGAACAGGAGCTGGGCACGCGTCTGGTCGTGCGTTCCACCCGTGGCCTCACCCTGACGCCGGCCGCGGAAGCCCTGCTGCCGCGATTCGTCCGACTCGTGGCCGAGTTTGATGAGTTGTTCAAGGGCAGCGTCACGGATGAACATGCCATTGAAGGCCAACTGCGCATCAAATCACCGACGACGCTGACCAGCGAGTTCCTCGGCAGCACCTACGGCAGGTTTTTGCAGCTGCATGGCGGCGTCAATCTCGAAGTTGCCCTGGTGGATCGCTCCGTCAATCCACTCGAGGAGGGTTTTGACGTGGCGATCGGCGCCCTGCAGGTGTCCTATCCGAATGTCATCGACGTGCCGTTGTGCCGTTACGAGCTCATTCTGTGCTGCGGCACCAGCTATCTCGACAACCGCGTTGCGCCGCAGCATCCGACCGATCTCGTTGACTTCGACTGCCTGACATCAGGGCTATTCAGCAGCAGCTGGATGTTTGAAAGCGACGGCGGGCCCTTGAGCGTCGAGGTGCACACGCGCGTCCACGTCAGCGAGGCACGCGTACAACGCGAGCTGGCCCGGCGCGGACTCGGCATCGCCGTTCTGCCTTTGTACCTGGCAGCGGAGGATATCCGCGGCGGACGACTGGTGCCGCTGCTGCGCGATTATCCGCTGCAGGCGCGCTGGTTGAAGGCGCTGGTGCCGCGGATGAAAATGAATCGCCCCGTGGTGCGCGAATTCGTCGCCTTCCTGAAGCACCAGCTGGAAGTTCCACCGTGGGTCATGCAGGAGCAGCTGGCCACCCCCGCGGCATCGCCGCGAGTATCGGTGCACGGTCAATGAATCGGCAGGTGCGGCGGGCGGCGGGCGTGACTGGCCTGCTCGTATGCGTACGCGATACCGATAAGCGCAGGTTCGCCGAAGGCCGGCCCGACGAATGACAGTCCGACGGGCAGGCCGTGCACCTGCCCCATCGGCACCGTGATGTGCGGATAGCCCGCGATGGCCGGCGGGGAGATGATGCCGCCACCGAGGATGTGGTCCCCGTTGACCAGGTCGCTCACAAAGGCCGGGCCAGCGGTTGGCGCCACCAGCGCATCGAGGTGGTCATGCGCCAGCGCGACATCAATGCCCTGCGGTCCTGCGAGTCGCCGCACTTTTTCGCGCGCTTGCAGATAGGCTGGCGCGTTGAGGGGTCCCTTGGCCTGGGCATCCACCAGGATGTCCTGCGGGAACCAGAACATTTCGCGCGCCGCCTGCGCCTTGTTCCATGCAATCAGTTCCGCAAGGGAATGTGGGGAGCCGCCGATGCGCGCGGCCAGATTGCGATTCAACCCGTCCTTGAACTCATAAAGCAGGGCGGTCAGCTCAGCGGCGGACAACTTGTCCGCATTCGGCAGCACGACGGGGTCCACCACGATGGCGCCGTGTGCCTTGAGCACATTCAGCGCACGATTGAATACCACGTCGACTTCATTGTCGAAGCCGGCGAGCTTCCTGACCACGCCAATGCGTTTCCCCTGCAATGCCCCGGCATCCAGGAACTTGCGATAGTCCGGCGTCGGCGCATCTTTAAGCGGCGCCGTCGCCGCATCGTCCGGATCGTATCCGGCCAGCACCGTCAGCAACGCCGCCGCGTCGGCCACGCTGCGTGCCATCGGTCCGGCCGTATCCTGCTTGATGCTGATCGGAATGATCCCGGACCGGGACACCAACCCGACCGTCGGCTTGATGCCCACGAGGCCGTTGAAGCTCGCCGGGCATACCACCGAGCCATCGGTCTCGGTGCCCACCGCCAGCACCGCCAGATCCGCGGCCACGGCCACGGCGGATCCGGAACTGGAGCCGCAGGCATTGCGTGTCGTGTCGTAGGGATTGCGAGTGAGGCCCCCGCGGCCACTCCAGCCGGAGGTGGAGCGGCTGGAACGAAAGTTGGCCCACTCGCTTAAGTTGGTCTTGGCCAGGATCAAAGCGCCACTGGCACGCAGCCTGCGCACGATGAACGCGTCCTGTTTGGGTTTCGAGTCAACCAGCGCCAGCGAACCGGCCGTGGTCAACATGCCATCGGCTGTTTCAATATTGTCCTTGAGCACGACGGGCACGCCGAACAGGATGCCCGTGCCAGACGGCGCCGCATCCAGCTGTGCGGCCAGGGCCGCCGCGTCAGGGTTGACCTGGATGATCGAATGCAATGCCGGACCGTGCGTGTCCAGCGCGTCGATACGCCGCAGATAGTGTTGAACCACCGCGGCGACCGTCGTGCGGTGCGTCATCAGCGCCGCCTGCAGTTGCACGACATTTGCTTCGGCCGGCAACTGCCCGGCGGAATCGGCTGCAAGGAGACCTGCGGTGCACAGCGCGAGGAAAACGACCGCGCAGGTGACAGCGACTTTCGCGTGGGTGCGGCGCATCGGGCATTATATCCACCGATTCTTTCCCGGAGCGTCCTTCATGCCGTTTTCCCGCGAACCGCGAATTCACCCGGTGCCCATCGCGATGCTGCGCCCCACGCAGATCACGGTCGGCATGCGCGAGGTCAAAGCCAAACGCAAGTCCTGGCGTGAACATCCCGATCGCAAGAAGCCCGACTTCCTCGGCAAGCACCTGATCCCGGTCATATGGGGCCCGAAAGAGGAATTCTACGTCATCGACCACCACCATCTTTCGCTTGCACTGCACCAGGAGGGCGTCAAGCAGATCGCCACCACGATCATGGCAGATCTGCGCCGCCTGCCGCGCGATGCGTTCTGGGTCTACCTGGACAATCGCGGCTGGCTGCACCCCTATGATGCACGCGGGCGCCGGCGCAGCTATGAGGATATTCCGCGCCGCCTGTGGGATCTTGCCGATGATCCTTATCGCAGCCTTGCCGGGGAACTGCGCGGCAGTGGCGGCTTTGCCAAGGACACCACGCCCTTCAGCGAATTTCTGTGGGCTGACTTTCTGCGCCGGCGGCTCAAACCCAGGCTGCTGGAAGATGATTTCCCGCAGGCGCTGGTGCGGGCGTTGAAGCTGGCCAAGAGTCCCGAAGCGGACTTCCTGCCCGGATGGTGCGGACCGATTGTCGGATGATGACGTATCGACGCGGCGCAGATCCGGCCGACATTCTGGCGGCCCTGTCGATCGCGGGCCTGCTCTTGCCCGAAGCCGTCGCCTATTCGGGCCTCGCCAACCTGCCGCCACAGGCCGGCGTCATCGGTCTTTTCGCCGGCCTGATCTGCTATGGCCTGCTGGGCCGCAGTCGCTTTGCCATCGTCGCGGCCACCTCTTCCTCGGCCGCGGTTCTGGCCGCCGCGACCGCCGCGTTGGGAGCGGGCGATGCGGCCACGCGCGTATTGCTCGCGAGCATCTTGGTGCCGTGCACGGGATTGGCGTTCGTACTGGCGGCCAGCGCGCGCCTGGGGGCTGTTTCGAACCTGATCGCACGACCGGTGCTGCGTGGCTTCGCGTTTGGCCTGGCGTTGGTCATCGCCCTCAAACAGGTTCCGGCGCTGGCCGGACTTCAGTCCCACAGCGGCAGCTTTTTCGCCCTGCTGCTGGAAATGGTCCGCACGCTGATGGGCGCCAATCCCGCGGCCCTGGCCGTCGGACTTGGGGCGCTCGCCGGCCTGTTCGCGCTGGAGCATGTGCGACAAGTTCCCGGAGCACTGGTCGTCATCGTCGCCGGCATCGCGGCCTCCGGCTGGCTCAGCGCGCACGGCGTGGCGCTGACCGGCGCCATTCACCTGGCGCTGGAGCCACCAAGATTTTCGCTGCCGGCCCGTCTGGACTGGCCACAGCTCGTTGAATTCGCCCTGGCGCTGATGTTCATCCTGTACGCGGAGTCCTATAGCTCCATCCGTACCTTCGCGCTCAAGCACGACGATGCCGTCCAGCCGAATCGCGACCTGCTGGCATTGGGAGTGGCAAATGTCGTCTCGGGCCTGTTCCACGGCACGCCGGTCGGCGCCGGCTATTCGGGCACGTCGGCCAACGATGCCGCGGGCGCCCAGTCCCGCGCGGCGGGCCTGGTGGCTGCCCTGATCATCCTGATCCTGGTGCTGCTGTGCCTGCCCTTCATCGAGCGCATACCGGCGCCGGTACTGGCCGCCATCGTCATACACGCGGTCAGCAAGTCGTTGCGCCTAAGCGCGATACGCGTCTATTTCCGCCTGCACCGCGACCGGCTGATCACGGTGATCGCAATCGTGGCGGTGCTGGTCTTCGGCATGCTGAACGGGCTGCTGTTTGCGATCGCGTTCAGTCTGGCGATGCTGCTGCGGACCCTCGCGCGCCCGCGGCTGTCAGAACTCGGGCAGTTGGGCAGCCATGACTTTGTCAACGTGGAACGCTTTCCTAACTCGGTGCGCAGGCCGGACGTGCTGGTACTGCGCCCGGAGGAACCGCTGCTGTTCGCGAATGCCGATCCGATCATGGCCCTGGCGCGGGTCAAGGTTCAGCATCGGGCGAGCGTGAAACTGGTGGTAGTGAGCCTGGAGGAATCCCCGGATCTGGACGCATCCTCCATCGAGAGTCTCTCGGAGTTCAGCACCTGGCTTGCCGAGCGGCATGTTGACCTGCGACTTGCCAGATTGAAGGATAATGCACGCGATGCGCTGCTGCGCGCCGACATCGCGCAACTGCCGCCCGCATCATTGGAGTATTCCAGTGTCGATGATGCGGTCCGTGGCAATCCGACCGGCATCCCTTCGAATCAGGTGGAGTCCTTATGAGCTCGAACGATATTTGTCCCGGCGTGTTCCTCGGCAGCCACACCGGTGCGCAGCGCGCAGCCGCGCGCCCGTGAAGGTACTGGTAACAGCCGGCGCCGGCGGGATCGGCTTGGCCATCGCCCGGGCTTTTGCTGCGGATGGCGCTCAGGTCTATGTGGTCGATATTGATGAAGCCGCGCTTGCGGCCCTGGCAAAGGAGTCACCGGGCATCCGGTGCGGCCGCTGCGACCTGTCCGACCGCGCTGCGATCGAGCGCATGGTCCCCGAGGCAGTCAAAGTGCTGGGTGGCCTGGATGTGCTGGTCAACAATGCCGGCATCGGCGGACCGACCGGCCCGGTGGAAGACATGGATCCCGACGACTGGGAAGCCGTGATGGCAATCAATCTCAACTGCACGTTCAATGTCACGCGTCTGGCGATTCCGCATCTGAAGAAATCCAATTCGGCCTCCATCATCATCATGTCATCGGCCGCGGGGCGCTTCGGGTATGCCAATCGCAGTGCCTACTCGACCAGCAAGTGGGGTCTGATTGGCTTCACCAAGACTTTGGCAATGGAGCTTGGCGGCTATGGGATACGTGTAAATGCCATTCTGCCGGGCGCGGTCGCCGGTCCAAGAATGGAACGAGTGCTGGCCGGACGTGCGCGGATCAGCGGGCGCACACTGGAACAGGAACGCGTCGCGGCGATGGCAATGCAGTCCATCAAGACATTTGTCGAAGCCACCGACGTTGCCAATCTGGCGGTGTTTCTGGCCTCCGCTGCCGGCAAGGCGATCTCCGGGCAGACGCTGCCCATCGACAACGATACGTTTACAACGGCTTCATAGCGTTCAGCAGTTCGTCGAATTCCTGCTGGCACTGAGTGGCATCCTGGAACCGGATTGCGTGCAGGCCGACGCCCTTCGCCGCGTCAACATTTGCCTGCAGGTCATCGATGAACACGCACTCGGCAGGCTTGAGGCCGAACCGCTCGAGCAGATGCAGATAGATTTCCGGTTCCGGCTTCATCATCTGGCTCTCGCCGGAAATGACCACACCCCGGAAAACATCCCAGAAAGTGTGCCGACGCCGCAGGTGCTCATAGACCGGGCCCGGCATGTTCGACAGGCAATAGATATCGAAGCCACGCTGCCGCAGCGCCCTGACGAACTTTACGGTTTCGGGTTTCTCCAGCAGTGATTCGCGCACGGCTGCGACTATTTCGATGAGCAGCTCCCGAGTCTGACCGGTGCAAAGCATCAGCCGCTCGATCAGCTCCCCCTCGGTGAGTCGCCCGCGATCGAACAGATGCCAGTCATGGCCGAAGATGCGGGCACGCAGCTGGCCGCGCAGTTCACGGTCCGGCTCAAAGCGCGTGAGCAGGTGATCCGGATTCCACTCCAGCATCACGCCGCCCAGATCCATAACCACGTTGCGGACGGTGCTCATGAAGCAGCCCGAATTCGGGATCCCGAATTTTCGGGATCCCATTGGGGGACCACGCTCGCGGTATTGGCGTCATTCATTGCTCATTCCACGCGCCATACCAAGACAGTTGCACGATGTCCGAAAGCTCACCGCCGAGAATCGGTGCGCGGCCGCGTGCGGCGTTCGAATGAGTACCAGTACGTTCCATTGGCCGAACATGAACTTCGTGGGGAAAGAGAATGTGTTACCAACTCAAGCCAAAACGTTCGAACATTGCCGCAACCATCCATAGAATGATCCACGCGGCATCGTCGCTCGGTCTGGCCACTGCAGCGCTAGCAGGTTTATACAGCACTACCGCCTTGGCACAACAGGCCCCGGCCCAGCAGTCCGCGCCGGCTGAGGAGACCGGGCTGCAGGAGGTGGTGGTCACGGCCCGATATCGGAATGAAAATCTGCAGTCCACGCCGATTTCGATCACGGCCTTCTCCTCCGAGGATTTACTGCAGCAGCAACTGGTGAACATCAACGACATCGGCAACACCATTCCGAATGCCTACTTCCGCGAGCCCGTGAGCAACTTCGGTCCCACCGAGACCATCGGTCTGCGTGGATTTACGCAGACGGACTTTGACTACGGTTTTCAGCCGACGGTGGGTTTCTATATCGACGATATTTACCAGGGCAGCCTCACGGGCTCCTCGTTCGACCTGGCCGACATGGAGCGGGTCGAGGTTTTGAATGGCCCGTAAGGCACGCTTTCGGGCGTGAACAGCGTCGGCGGCGCGATCCGTCTGATCACCAATAAGCCAAAGAATGAGAATTCGACCAGTGTCCAGATTACGTATGGAGAGAAGCACCGCACCGAGTTTGTCGGCGTCGAAAACCTCGTGCTGATCGATCAGCAGCTGGACCTGCGCATCGTGGGGATCTCGCGCAGCGAGGACAGCATCGGGCATTACCTCGACTTCACCGGCGCGATGAAGGCACAGGGCCAGCCGACTTCGGTGTACGGCACGCTGCCCCAGTCAGCCACGACTCAGCAGGGCTGCCTCGGTTCGCCGCTGTCGCTGGCCGGCGGGGCTACCGTGCCCAGTGCCAATAATCTGTCGCCCGCGGTGTCTCAGGTGGGTACGCCCGGCCTGCCGCGGGAGTGGATGGTGAGCATCGGCGCGACTTTCTGAGAACCGCTCGGGCAACGTGAGATCGGGCAATCCGCCTACCGCTCAGACCTCGATGCCCTGTGCCTTCAGGCACTCATCGTAGGTGCCGTGGAAGTCGGCGATCTCGCCACTCTCGCGCAGCTCGATGATGCGGGTCGCAAGGCTGCCCACGAACTCGCGGTCATGCGAGACGAACACCAGCGTCCCGGGATACTTTTCCAGTCCAATCTGCAGGGATTCGATGGTTTCCATGTCCATGTGATTGGTCGGTTCGTCCATCAGCATGATGTTCGGCCTGGTCAGCATCAGCTTGCCGTAGATCATGCGGCCCTTCTCGCCGCCGGAGAGCACCTTGACGGACTTCTTGGTCTCGTCACCGGAGAACAGCAGCCGACCCAAGGTCGCGCGCGTGATCTGCTCGTCATCCGCCTTGCCGGTGAAGTTCGATATCCACGTGAACAGATCGATCTTCTCTTCGAACTCGGCCTGGGGATCCTGGGGCATGTAGCCCACTTCGGCGTTCTCGACGAACGTAAGGGCGCCACTCGTGGGCTTCAGGTCCCCCGCCAGGCAACGCATCAGCGTGGTCTTGCCGACACCGTTCGCGCCAATGATGGCGACGCGCTCACCCGCCTCAACCGTGAAGTTCACGTTGCTGAGGACCGGCACATCGCTGCCCGGATAGGTGAATTTCAGCTTCTCCACGGTGAAGGCCGAGCGGTACAGCTTCTTGCCCTGTTCGAAGCGTATGTAGGGATTCTGGCGCGAGGACGGCTTGATGTCCTCGAGCTTGATCTTTTCGAGCTGGCGCTTGCGCGAGGTCGCCTGTCGCGACTTGGACGCATTGGCGGAGAAGCGGCGCACGAACTCCTGCAGGTCCGAGATGCGATCCTTGGCTTTCGCATTGGAAGCTTCGACGCGGGCGCGGGCCTGGACGGATGCCAGCATGAAGTCATCGTAGTTGCCCGGATAGATGGTCAGCTTCTGGAAATCCAGATCGGCAATATGCGTGCACACCTGATTCAGGAAGTGGCGATCGTGGCTGATGATGATCATCGTGGCGTTGTAGTCGTTGATGATCTTTTCGAGCCAGCGGATGGAGTTGATGTCGAGGTTGTTCGTGGGCTCATCGAGCAGCAGCACATCGGGCCGGGAGAACAAGGCCTGGGCGAGCAACACGCGCAGTTTCAGCCCCGGTGCGACTTCGCGCATCGGCCCGTTGTGCAGGCTTTCGGGTATGCCGGCATCGGTGAGGATGCTGCCGGCACGCGCCTCGGCATCATAGCCGCCGTATTCTGCGAACTTGCCCTCAAGTTCCGCGGCGCGCATGTAGTCCTCATCGGTGGCATCGGCATTGGCGTAGATGGCATCACGCTCGCGCATCGCCTGCCACATTTCGGCATGCCCCTGGATGACCACATCCAGCACCCGCTCATCCTCGTACGCGAACTGGTTCTGATTCAGTTTGCCCATGCGCAGGCCCGCCTGGAGCATGACCTCGCCCGTGCTTTGTTCCAGTTCGCCGCCGAGCACTTTCATGAGCGTGGATTTGCCACTGCCATTGGCGCCGATCAACCCATAGCGGTTGCCGTCGACAAACTTGACCGTGACCTGTTCGAACAGCGGCTTGGCGCCGAACTGGATGCTGAGATTCGATGTGGAGAGCATGAGAGTGTGATCGTCGCGACAATACGACTGCCGCGGCGGCGAAATCGCTGCCGAGATCAAGTCATGTAAATTGAAAGGCTCGTGACCCGGAACGGGGGTCCGGCCGGTTGTGGCTATTCTATCAGAACTGCCACGCCAGGCTCGCCCACACCCGGGTGTCCTGCCGGGCACCGGTCAACCCGCTATCCGGGATCTCAGCGGAGGCGTCGCCCCCCACTTTCCGGACGGCCGTCAGCGTGAAACTGAGCTTTCCGGGGCCTGTGCCGTAGGCGCCGACGCCCAGCCCCTCTAGGAAGTAGGAATTTGGCAGTGGCGCGAGCGGAAAATCATCGTTTGCGTTCAGGCGGATATGCCCTATGTCATAGAGCAGCTTGAGACCACAGGTGCAGCGCGGCGACTTCAGGATCCCCCAGCGCAGTTCCGTCGTCAGCAGCTGTCCCGTGGAGCCGCCATTGCTGGAGACCGGGTAGGCCCGAACGCCCGCCGGACCGCCCAGGTAGAACTGTTCGGAAGGGTCCAGATTCTGATAGCTCAGCTGGCCGCTGAAGGAAGCGTAGCCGGAGATGGACCCCCACAGGGTCTGGGTCCGGTCCACCCGGTAGCGCAGCATTCCGAACTGGCCCTGGGTATCGGCTCCGAACCGATCCGCCGCCTCGCCGGGAGATCCCGCCATGCTGACCCAGCCGCGCCCCACACTGACCTGCGCCGTACTGACCGCCCCACCGCCAAGCTGATCGTAGAGATTGCCATCCGCATACACCAGCGCATCGTAGATATGGTAATCACCGATGCGACCCGCAATGTTGTCGTTTTCGAAGTTCTTGCGCACCAGCGCCAGCCCAACGGACAGGTTGTGATTCATCGTCCGCAGCAGCGGGTACTCGATGTCCGGGCTGAAGCTGTTGGAGCTGCCGCGCGGCGCGCTGGTCTCCCACGCCGGCGCACGCACTTCGTAATCAAGTCCGGCCGCATCCAGGCCCAGGGTCAGGCCGTCATCATTCAGCGGCAGCCGCGCACTGACCCGGCCGAACTGCAGATCCGGGGTGAGGATGCCCACGAGGCCGAGTTCCTCACCAAATCCAAATACGCTGTTGAAATCGAGCCATCCGGTGGCGCGTTCGGAGCCGATGCTGGCCTGACCGTAGTTGTCGATGGAAAACTGACCGCTCGCCAGTTCCTGGTTTTCGACGCTCAGAACGACATTCGTCAGCCCGTTGTCCGCCCCGCCGGTCTCATCGGCCGCAACGCTGATTCCCGGCAGATCACCGGCCAGCAGCACGCCTCGCGTGAGCCCATCCACCGACAGTGGCGCGCCCGGCGTCAACCGCGACTGCACCCGATCGACAATGCGCTGGGGCGATACATGCAAGGCCCCGAGGTCCGTGTCTTCGGCAAACACGACTTCGCCGAAGCGGCCTTCGACCACCTGCACCAGCACAATTCCGGCATCGACTCGCTGGGGCGGCACCAGCACGCGAGCCAGCCAGCCTTCATGGCTGTAGAGGCGCGCGATCGAATCGGTGGCCTGCCGCAGATCGGCCGGCGACAGATCGCGATCCACGTAACCGGCCAGCAACCGCTGGATTTTTGCCGTTGCAATAAGATGATTGCCTTCGATGCGGAAGCCGCGAACATGCAGCGGGGGGCCCGACGGCACCGCCTCGGCAGCCGGTTTCGGTGCGGACTGCGCCTTGAGCGCCGGCAGGGTCGGGGTCTGTGGTTCCAGTTGCCGCAGGATGCTGCCGGCATTCGGAATTTGCTGCGCCACGGCGATTTTGCCTATGCAAAGTGCGGATGCCGTAAGGGCGGCCAACTGGACAAGTCTGTTCGGCATCGGTATTAGGGAGATTGTACCCTGACCATGTTGTCACTGCCGATCACCCGAATCACAACCGGAGTCCTCATGAGCGAATATCAGGGCAGCTGTTTCTGTGGTGCGGTCGCATTCACGCTCAACGGTGACCCTGCGGCCATGGGCTACTGCCACTGTGATTCCTGCCGCCATTGGTCCGGTGGCCCGGTGAATGCCTTTACCCTCTGGCAGCCCACGGCCCTCACCGTCACGCGGGGCGCGAATCTCATTGGCACCTACAACAAGACCGCGATGAGCTTTCGCAAGTGGTGCACGGTGTGCGGTGGGCACCTGTTTGCCGAGCACCCGACGCTGAAGCTCATTGACGTATTCGCGGCGGGACTGCCGGATTTGCAATTCGTGCCGGCGGTGCACGTCAACTATCGGGAAACCCGGCTGCCCATGAAAGACGGGCTGCCGAAATTCAAGGATTTCCCAACTGACTTCGGCGGTTCAGGCGTAATGGCTGCCGAGTAGCCAGGTCAGCAGGTGCTGGCGCACCACCCGCTCAGCCAGATTGCGCCAGCGCGACCACCCTTTCCCATGTGGTCGCCCTGAAGCTCGGACGGGAGCTGGTACGCTCAAACCACGTGACGATATTCGGCAGCGCTGCCGTCAGTTCGGACCATTCGGGCGCCTGCGACATGAAATCCATCTGCGGAATCAGCATCATCTCAGCCAGCGAGATCTGATCGCCGGCAAAGTAAGGTTTATCACCCAGCAACCTGCCAAGTTCGTTGAATACCCGCCGGGCATTCGGCATTGCCGCCTCAATGGCCGCCAGATCGGGTGTCAATCCCATGAGCTTGGGACCGACGACTCGCTGAAAACCGATGACATTGCCGCAGCCCTGGAAGAGATACCAGTCGTTGACATTCATGGCCTGATCCATCTGTGCGGCGGCCCGCGGATCGCTCGGGGTCAGCGCGGGCTGCGGCCACACCCGATCAATGTAGCGCACGATGGCCTGGGTTTCGTAGAGGGTGAAGTCACCGTGCTCGATGACCGGCATCCGGCCGAACGGATTGCGTGAGAGGTATGCTGGCTCGCGGTGCTGCCCCGGGCGCAGCGGCGCGATTCGCCACGATACTTGCTTCTCCTCGAGTGTGGCTAGCGCTGCCCGTGCGAACGGACTACCGGGAATAGTGTGAACGATGACTTCGGCCATGATTGAGTCCCTCAGTTGCAATTAGTCGCGTTGGCTGGTGATCTTCTGGAACTCGCCCAAAAGCGTCGGCCATCCGCCGTCCAGCATCTCCCGCACACGCGCGGCATCTGCACCGAGCCGCTCCAGATGGCGATGTTCCAGGGTGACAACGGTGCCACCGGGTGCATGCGCCTTGAAGCTTAGCTCCAGTTCAGTGAGCAGTTCGGGGTGATAGGCCCAGTCCGCACCGATCTGCCAAGCCAGCAGCAACCGATGCGGCGGCTCCCAGCTCAGGACTTTTCCCCACTGGGTCTCCCGACCCTGTGCGTCACGCTCGAACCAGCGCCCGTCGACCTCCGGTTCAATAACTACCGCGACATGTGGCTCCCGGCCAATCGTCTTGCCTTTCGGCCACCAGTCCTGGATTCGACTGGTGAATAATTCAAACGCTCGGGCAGGTTCGCACTTGACGATGACGCTGCGAACGATGGGCGCGATGCTCACTTCAAGGTCTCCTCGGCATTCGCATACGCCTTGAATGCATCCAGCGCAGTCACCCAGTGTCCCTCCAGCCATTCACGCATGGCGCCAATGCCCCGCGGATCGATTCGATAAATGCGCCGGGTGCCCTGCGCGGTCTGCGTGACCAGCCCCGCGTCCTTGAGGACCCGCAGATGCTGCGATACTGCCGCACGGGTAACCGGCAGATTCGCGGCCAGGTCCCCGACGGCGGAGGCCCCGCGCGACAGCCGTTCGAAGACGGCACGCCGGGTGGGATCTGCTAACGCCTCAAGCGCCGCGACCGCGGTCTTTGATCGGTAAGCCATGGCTAATGGTTAGTCATTGGTTACCTTCTTGTCAAGTTGGGATTGGTAACACGGCCGAGTCATCCCAAAGGGCACCCACCGCGTTATTACCTGAACTTCCCGCGCGGGAGTCAGTCTGAAGAACACGCAGGCAATGTTGAGAGGTCGCACAATGGCAACACGAACGCTGGGCTGGATGCTGGGATTCACTCTGATCGGGAGCGCCGTTTCGGTGAATGCCATGGCCGATGCGCCCCTTTTTGGACTCTACAATCCGCTCGGGCTTTACGTCGGTGCCGGAGTCGGCAGGGCTACCATCAACCAAACCCAGTTCGATGAGTTCAGCGACTCCTTTCGTCACGATGATGGCCAGCCGCTGGGCTGGAATGCCGTGATCGGCGTGCGCCCGATTCCGTTTCTCGGCGCCGAGGCCGAGTACATTGACTTCGGGAACTCGCGCTTGGGCCCCGGCTTCCCCTACTCCGTGGGCTCCACCACCCAGCAGTTTATCGGCGGCGACGCCCACGACCAAGCGGCGGGGGTATTTGCCGTTGGCTATCTCCCCGTGCCGATTCCCTGGTTGGAGCCCTTCGCGAAGCTTGGCTGGGCCCAGATATGGGAACACGGCCATAATGATTCGATCAGCACCGTCGACGGGTCAGTGGTCGCGCAGGTCACGGCGAGCCAGAGCACTCGCCCCAGCGGTGCAGCCTATGGCGGCGGCGTTCAGTTCCACTTCAGCCAGCTGGCAATACGTGCGCAGTACGAGCGCATCAGTGGCTCCCGATCCTTTGGCGCATGGAACAATCCGGCGTTGCTGTCGGTCGGATTGAACTGGACCTTTTAGGGACCACGCTTTCGCGCTTGGGCTCGCAAGCTGCCTACAGGATCCGCTCACCGAAGCGCTCCAGGCGCGGCATCCAGTTTCCCTTGAAGTTCGCCGATACCAGCACGTGGTGGGCTCGGCCGATCAGCAGGCGGCGCGGCACAAAGCCGATGTAACGCGAATCACCACTGTCATCCCGGTTGTCACCCAGGAAGAAATAGTTGTCCGCCGGCACGACCTCGGGACCGAAATTGCGGCGTGCCGCGACTTCCGGGAGCAATTGGATCTCGCGCCGGCTGCCAGCCAGGGTCTCCGCGAGTTTCACGGCCAGCGTAGACCCCGCATAGTTCCTGGGTTCCCGGTATGGCGTCGGCTCCTCATAATGCGCCGCCACGCCGTTGACGATCAAGCGATCGTCCCGCAACTCGACTACATCGCCGGGTACCCCGACCAGGCGTTTGATGAGGCGCACCCCATCCGTGGGCGAGTGGAAGGTCACGACATCGCCGCGACGTGGCTCACCCAAGCGCGCCACTGAGATATCCGTCAGCGGCAATTTCAAATCGTAGGCGACCCGATTCACGAGGACGACGTCGCCATCCAAAAGCGTGGGGTGCATTGACTCGGAAGGGATCGGGTTCCAGTCGGCAAAGGCGGTGCGGAACAATCCAAACACCAGCAGACACGCCAGGAACGAACGGTTGTGCTTGAGCCAGATTGTCATTGAGGAACCTCGCAATGGACGTTTGCGGCCCGGAAGTTGGACTGCAACGTCGAGCGGAGGTTCCCGTGCTGCGGCGCGACAACGCGCCCTGGAAGCCTTGCGTCAGGCGGCGCGCTTGCGCGCCTTCTTTTTCGGAACGTGTGCGCTGGCCTTCCTGGCTTCCGACAAACCGATGGCAATCGCCTGCTTACGACTCGTGACTTTCTCCCCGGAACGGCCGCTGCGCAAGGTGCCCGCCTTCATCTCGCGCATGACCTTCCCGACCTTGCGGGAGGACGTTTTGCTCTTCGTTGCCATACCGACTCCCATCAATCAGCAATGATGCAGGATACGAAATGCTCAAGTCCGATCCCGTCGGCCGAGCCCGCGGCCTGGCGTGGGAATCTGCCGAGGCGACAGCCACGCGGGCGGCCGGGACCCATACAATATTCACCAAGGGCGAGTTTTTCAGATTCCAGGAGGTCATCATTCATGCGTACCCACTTGTGCCGCGGCACCCTCGCGCTTCTGCTCACCCTCGCCGCCCCCGTGTGCTGGAGTACCGGAACTGCGAATCCGGCCCCCGTTTCCTGGCAGGACTCCTTCACGACCAGGCTCGAGGCGCTCGCGCTGCTGCAATCCCTCAACGCGGATCTGCTGTCACACGACAGCGCGACCCTGACCCTCGACAGATGGTGCGCGTCACATCATTTGTCGGACCCGCCGACGATCACCGCCGAGCGTGTTCATGACGTGGACAAACCCGCGACCGCCGCGCAGCGGGAGCTGTTGCAGGTCAGTGCCACCGAGCCATTGGGATACCGTCGGGTACGCTTACATTGCGGCCCCCATGTATTGTCCGAAGCCGACAACTGGTATGTACCCTCGCGCCTGACCGCACAGATGAACGAGGCGTTGAACGACAGCGACATTGCCTTCGGCCGCGCGATTCAGGCGCTGCAATTCCGCCGGCGCACACTGTCCGCCACATTGCTGTGGGCTCCCCTACCGGAGGGTTGGGAGATGGCCGCCCCGCCTGGCATGGCCCACTCGGCCAAACTGACCATTCCCCCCTACGTCCTGCAGCACACCGCCGTGCTCGCCCTGCCCGATGGGACACCCGTCAGCGCATTGACCGAAACCTATACCTCGGAAGTTCTGGCCTTTGCGCAACCCGCGCGCAGATAGCCACCGAGGCACAGGCTGACACTGACGCTGGCGAGCGCCAGGCCGCGCAGGAACGCGATGGCGGCGGCGTTGGCATGTGCGCCCGTCACCTCCCAATACGCTCCGGCCAGCTGATCCAGAACATCAAATCCGGCACTGAACACGAGCGTTGCAATTGCGTACGCCAGCAACCAGTGACGCCGCTGCGCCACACCCAGTGCGCGCAGGCCCACCCCCGGCGTTTCACCACGGCGCAATGCGTAGATCAGCAGGATGAGGACGATCGCAAGACCCAGCAGCGAGCTGCCATCCTGTAGCAGTCGCGCGCCAATCAGGTGATGCCCGTGCAGCTCGAACTTCCAATCGTCAAGCTCGGGCATCATGCGTATGCCGCGGGCACCCTCATGGGTAAAGCCGTCCCAGACAAGATGAGTCACCGCACCCACCAGCACGCCGCCCGCAGCCACGAGCCACTGGCGTGGGTTATTCAACGCCGCGGGCGCCAAGAACGGGCGCCAGCGCAGATAGACTGAATCGGGCAGGACGGCGAAGAGGGGCGTCTTCATCCAGCGCTGGAAAATCCAGTAGGTCAGCAGCCCCAGTGGCAGACTGAAGGTGAACAGGCTCACGGCGCTGTGAGTCTCCACCCGCAGTGGATGGATCGGCAAAAGATAGCCAAAGTCGGGCACCATGCTGCCGATCGCCATCGCGGAGAGGATCCGCAGGCGCGCCAGCAGGCGCGAAAACGGCAGCACCGCGGCGAGGTGGGAAAGGGTATAGGGCATCAATCTCGGAGAATACAATGGAACTGAAACGTGCAGGCACCCAACCGTCCCAGAAAGGGCCGGCCGAATACTTCACCGGAGTCGTGCGGCTAGACCCGCTGAACACGGCTGCGGCGCCCGCGCGCGTCTCGTGTGCGAGCGTGACTTTCGAGCCCGGCGCCCGGACCGCCTGGCACACCCACCCCCTGGGTCAGACACTGGTCGTGACCAGCGGTTGCGGCTGGACTCAATGCGCAGGCGGTCCGCGTTTTGAAATCCGCCCCGGCGATGTGATCTGGTGTCCGCCGAATCACCGGCACTGGCACGGCGCCACGGCAACCACCGCCATGACCCACATTGCCATCCAGGAAGCTCTCGATGGCAGGTTCATCGAATGGCAGGAGCAGGTCACGGACGAGCAATACCTGGCGGGTCCTCTGGAACGGTAGCCAATGCTTCCGCGATGATTTCGGGCGGATAGCCCAGCCGCTCGAGTACCCGAATGGCGTTGCGCTGGGTGCTGGCGCCCGAATGCAGCTGGTGGTCAAAGAACCCCTCCACGGCGGGGTTCTCCTGGAAGTAATACAGTTCGAACCGCTCGCCGAGCAGATGCTGCAATTCAACATCGTGCGTCGTGACCAGGACCTGCGCGTTCGCGCCAATCGCTCTCAGCACGGCCTTCGCGACCGCGATGCGCTCGATGGTATTCGTCCCGCTGAACGGCTCGTCCAGGACGAACATCCGGCACGCCCCGCTTGCCGATTCCGCGATGAAATCACGGATGGCTTCGGCCTCAGCAAAATAGCGGCTCTTGCCTTCGGCGACCGACTGATCACCGTGAATCAGCGCCCGCACCGGGGACGGGGGGAGAGTCGCCTGATCAGCCAGACAGATGCCGAGAGTGTGGCCAAGTACAGCATTTATCGCCACCATCTTGATGAAGGTCGTCTTACCGGTCATGTTCGACCCGGTGATCAGGGCCGATCGGTTCTCCAGCCGGATCGAGTTCTTTACGGGCTTGGCGATGAAGGGGTGATAGCCGTTTTCGATGGCGAGCGCGCATTGGCTGCGGCCGGGGCGGCAATGAACCGGATATCGGCGCAGGAAGTTGGCTATGGCGATGGACGCATCCACAGCTCCGACCAATCTAAACGTGGATAGCCACTCGGCGCGGCCGCGCGCGAAGCGGTCAATCGAGCGCGCGTACAGGGCGAATTTCAACAAAAACAGGGCGTTCATCGTGACGGCCAGACCGCCGATCAGGTCGATCGACCGAACCCGTTCCAATGCTGCAAGCGACCTGACCTGAGCTGCGAGTTTTTTTCGCTTGGCAGTCTCTGCCAGCAGTTGGCGCAGCAAGGCAAAGCCTGCCGCGCTGCGTGCCTTGGCGATCCGATTTGCCACGCCCAACATGCGCGCCAGGCCCATCAGCGCATCCACATTGCGTCCCAGTTGCGCGTCGATCTTCATTGCGATGACGACATTTATCGCGAGCGGGACGGCGCATAAACCAATCGGTATCACTTGCGCGAGCGCAGCGGCGACGATGACAATACTAAGCCCCGTCCATGGCAGCAGGAGCTGTCCGTACGGAACTCTCTGCGGCTCCGGACCGAGCAGCAGATCGGCAATGAATGCGGACGGATCTGCCGCCAATGGCCGTAACGCCAGTTGGATATGTTCTCGCAACTGCTGATCGGATTGCAGCACGCAACCGGCATGATGCCGCTCGTCCAGCTCAGCCTTGTCGTATTCGTAGACACGCAGTTGAGCGAAGAGATATTGCCGACCTACCAGGGAGATCGTGGTATCGATGGCGGTGAAGAAACGCGGCAATTCGAGGTCCGACCAGGTCTTCTCGTCCACCGCCGCCGCGGCACTCAGTCGCTCGCGCAGCAGGTCAAAGTACCAGCTCGCGCCCCAGCCACTGGCCTCGCCAGGTTGCGCCCAGCACGCGCGCAGTCGTACCCGCCGCAATAGTGCTGGAAAGAACGCGCCGGCGAAGCCAATCAATCGTTCGCGCAGGCTCGAATAACGGGATTTCCTGACCGTGGCGTTCGTGGTATCACCCTTCTGGCAAATTCTTCCCATGCACACCGCGGCGATTGTGGCAAGAACAGCGGCTCAGCGCAGTTTCTTCGCGAAGCCGCGGGAAGGTCGCAGCGGCTCGTGGTAATTTGCGGGTCTTGCATCCCGATGTATGGAGGGTCGAATGACTCGCCCGATTGATCCAGCCCTGGATCTGCACTTTCGCGAAGCAGTCGTTGCGGCGTGCCGGGATCTGGCCCGCAGCGGCCTGACGCACGGCACTTCGGGCAACGTCAGCATGCGCCGGGACGAGTCGAGTTTCTTCATCAGCCCGACCGGCGTGGCCTACGATACTCTCGAGGCGGCTGACGTGCCGCTGCTGGCCTTCAACGGGCACTGGTTTGGCCGCCGCCGACCATCGAGCGAATGGCGTTTTCACCGTGACATCCTGAAGGCGCGAAGTGATGCCGGGGCAATCGTTCACACCCATTCCCCACAAGCGACCGCACTTGCCTGCACGGGCCGTGGCATTCCGGCATTCCATTACATGGTCGCGGTCGCCGGTGGTGGCGACGTGCGCTGCGCGCCATACCATACGTTTGGCTCCCAGGAGCTCTCCGACGCTGCGGTTGCGGCCCTGGATGGCCGCCGCGCCTGCCTGCTGGCCAATCACGGCGTCATCGCCATCGGCGCCGGCCTGGACGCCGCCCTTGCCTTGGCCGCCGAGGTGGAAAATCTGGCGGCACAGTACTGCGCGGCTTTGTCGATCGGGGGCGTTCGCCTGCTCGATGACGCACGGATGCGGCAGGTGCTGGAGAAATTCCGCACCTATGGCCGCCCGGACGCGACCGACCCCGAACTGGTATTCGGCGGTGCGAACCTCGATGGTTTTCAGGTGGAAGCGTGAACACAGATAGCAACATCCGGCGCCTCGGCGCCTCAGTGCTCGGCGTGATCGGCGGCAGCGGCGTCTACGACATCGACGGCTTGAGCAATACCCGCTGGGAGCGCATCGCCTCCCCCTTCGGGGAGACCTCCGACGAATTGCTGTTCGGCGAGCTGGCCGGCCAACAACTGGTGTTTCTGCCGCGGCACGGGCGCGGCCATCGGGTCGGGCCTACGGATATCAACTTCCGCGCGAACATCGACGCACTGAAACGCGCCGGCGTCACCGATGTGATTTCCGTCAGCGCCGTGGGCTCGCTGCGCGAGCATCTCGCTCCGGGCATGTTCCTGATCGTGGATCAGTTCATCGACCGGACCTGCGCGCGGACCTCGAGCTTCTTTGGTACCGGCCTGGTCGCGCATGTATCGATGGCGCATCCGGTCTGCAGCCGATTGGGCGCGCATCTTGAGAGCGCCGCACGCGACGCCGGCATAGCCGTGGCCCGCGGCGGCACCTACCTGGTGATGGAAGGCCCGCAGTTCTCGAGCCTCGCTGAGTCCGAACTGTATCGCGCCTGGAACTGCGATGTGATCGGCATGACCAACATGCCCGAGGCAAAACTGGCGCGCGAAGCGGAGCTTTGCTACGCGACCGTTGCCATGGTCACCGACTATGACTGCTGGCACCCCAACCACGACGACGTGACGGTCGATGCGATCGTCAAGGTGCTGCTGGCCAATGCCGACAAGGCACGAAGCCTGGTGAAGGCGACGGCGCCGCGCGTCGGCGCCGATCCGGCGGCAGCGGCCTGCAGCTGCCGCTTCGCACTGGATCATGCCCTGCTTACGGCCCCGGCGGCCCGCGACCCGCAAATGGTCGGGCGGCTGGATGCGGTGGCTGGCCGGGTGCTGCGCCCGCGCAGTTCCGTATGAGCAGCGGTCACTCCTTCGCCACGCTGCGCTGGGTCCGGGACCGGCTGGAAATGATCGACCAGCGCCTGTTGCCGGCCCGCGTCGAGTACCGCAGCTACGACAGCGCCGCAGGCGTTGCCGAGGGCATCCGCACCATGGTCGTGAGGGGCGCGCCCGCGATCGGGTGCGCGGCGGCGTACGGGATTGCCTTGGCCGCGCAACAGTTGCGGAGCAGCGCGCAGCCTGAATTTGCCGCTGGCATGGGCAGTGCCTTCACACAGCTGGCGGCCAGCCGCCCGACCGCCGTCAATCTCTTCTGGGCATTGCAGCGGATGCGCCGGACCTGGGAAGAATCTCAGGATCAGGCCCCATTGGCTGTGTCCCGACGATTGCTGCAGGAGGCCCATGAGGTCCTGGCTGAAGACATCCGCATCAACCGCTCCTTGGGCGGCCACGGCGCAGTCCTGCTCAAGGATGGTGCACGGGTACTCACCCACTGCAATGCCGGGGCGCTTGCGACCGGCGGTCATGGCACGGCGCTCGGAGTCATCCGCTCGGCCGTGGCGGATGGCAAGCGGATCAGCGTCCTGGCCGATGAAACGCGACCCTTCCTGCAGGGTGCGCGACTGACCGCCTGGGAGCTGCTCCAGGATGGTATCCCGGTCACCCTGATCACGGACAACATGGCCGGACATCTGATGGCCACCGGTCAAATCGACACGGTGGTGGTGGGCACGGATCGCGTCGCGGCAAATGGCGATGTGGCCAACAAGATCGGAACGTATATGGTCGCGGTGCTCGCACACCGCCACGACATCCCCTTCTACGTCGCCTGTCCACTTTCGACCATCGATCTTGCGACCGCGGACGGATCCAGCATCCCCATCGAAGAGCGCGCGGCCGACGAAGTACTGGGGTATGGCGCAGTCCGATGGGCCGCCGCAGGCGTGTCGGTACGTAATCCCGCATTCGATGTAACGCCGGCCGAGTTGGTCACCGCGCTGATTACGGAAAAAGGAATCGTGCGCGCGCCGGATCGCCTCAAGCTGGCTGCGCTGTTCGCATGAACGCCGACAACTTCCGACTCCTCATTGAAATGGGTGACCTGAGCGGCATCCGACGCGCATTGAAATCAGAACCGGCGCTGGCGAACCAAACGATCCGTTGGGTTCTCAATCAGCAAAACGAATCGGATCCCCTGCACTTTGTCAGCGACTGCGTCAGTCACGGGTGGTTGAGCAACGGCACGGAGGGCGAGATCGCGGAACTACTGCTGGCATCCGGTGCAGCGATCGAAGGCACGGGAGATCGGGAATCGCCGTTGCTCGGGTCGACGTCGCTGGGCGCCGAAAAGGTGTCAAAAGTACTCATCGGTGCCGGGGCAGCGCTTGAACGCACTTCCGTATTCGGAGCACGTGCACTGCACTGGGCGGCCTGGGTCGGCTCATCTTCGACCGTGGAACTGTTGATCGCCCACCACGCGAATCTTGAGGCTAGGTGTGCCAGGTTCGCAGCGACCCCCCTGTTCTGGGCTGTCCACGGCTACGGCCCGGATGGCCCCAGGCAGAAGAATGATCAGGTCGCTGCCGCGCGGCTGCTCATCCAGGCGGGGGCAAACATTGACACGATGAATAACGAGGGCCTCTGCGCCATCGCGCTGGCCAAGCTCAGCGCGAAACCCGACATGTACGAACTGCTGATCGGCCCGCAAATATAGGCGTGCGGGCCAGCGCGCTGCCGTCAACTCCTGGGGTAAGGCATGGCGATCAGCGGTTTGCTGAAAGCCGGGCGGGTGGCCGCAGGCTTGCTGGGACGCGCAACGGCTGGCTGAACGGGGGCGCTGCTGATCGGTGGGACACGCGTAAGCTCGTGCGGGCGCACCACGGACGGTGCAGCGGTTGCGCGCGAACCCGTAACGGCCGGTGCGTTGAGCGAAGCGGGGTTTTGCCTGGCCTCGATGTTGCGGCGCTCGGCGCTGGACTCAGTGTGATACACGCTGATGGGCATATGAGGCATGAGGGCGGGAGTCCTGGCTGCCTGTACCAGATATTGGCGTTGCATCGGCGTCGGTGGGAAATGTTTCTCCGTTGCCAGCGCTCTGTCGCGGGCTGTCATGACCGAAGTCGTGCCACCAGGGCCGCCGCTGTAGCTCACTCGATTGACGGCAGCGTTGGCCGATTCGCTGTACGTGTTGTGAATGACGCGCGCGTCCACGTGGCTGACTGATCTATTGTAGACAAATGAATGATTGATCCACCGCCCTCCCGCAAATCCGGCTCCGAAGTAGCCGAATCCGTAGTTGATGCCACCGTAATAGCCGATGTGTTCGGCCCAGTATCCCCGATGGAAGACGTAGACGGCGTTGACATATGCCCAATAGCCGGGCGTCCACAGCACATCTACCCGCGGCGGCTGCACCCAGGCCCCAGGTATCCAGTAGTACCCCGCGGCGTTCCAGGCCCAATATCCCGGTGTCCACAGGTATCCTTCATCGGGACAGGACGGCTGCTCGTAATCGGGTAAGGGCGGTGGTGATTGAGATGCCTGCTCTGCAATATCAATATCCGCGACAGGATCACTGCCCTGGATCTCCACTGGCGGCTGCTGGCCCATCGACGCATCGGGACGGTCCGAGTAAACCACATGGCCCTCAGCATCGACGGATTTGTAGATGGCGCCAGCCCGTAGCGCCAAAGCCGGGCAGGCGAGCATGGCAATCGCGATCAGCATCGCAGTGCGCCAATCGGCGCCCGGCGCCGTCCAGAAAACGAGCCTTGAGCTTGGGTACATTTGTGTTGATTTAACGCGGACGTCAGCCCCGCTGCCGCGAAGCGTGTCACGCTATAATCGATCGGTTGCCCCTGATGGCAGCCAGGGAGAGCCCGTTGGATCGCCGAACGATGATACTCAGCACGGGGGCGGCGGTGGCACTGGCCACGCGGCCGCTGCGCGCACTGTCGCAGGGCACGTCGGGTTCCCGAGCGCTCAATGCCCTGTTCGATCAGTTCATGAAAGAGAGTCTCGATCTCTCGCCCATCACCGTGACCGGTCTGGGGCTCGATACCGGCGAACGGGCGGCGCAGAAAGGCGAGCTTGATGACGGTTCGGAAGCCGGCATCCGCAAGCAGAAGGCGCTCATCACCAGCCAGTATGCCCGGCTGCTGGCGTTCAATCGCGCGAGCCTGGGCGCCGCAGATGCCATCAGCTACGACGTGGTGATGTACGGCCTGCGCACCAACGACGCCGCCAACAAAGCATTTCAGTATGGCGCTTTGGGTGCCGGGGCACCCTATGTTTTGAGTCAGCTCACCGGCAGCTATCAGTCGGTACCGTCATTTCTCGATACTCAGCACACCATTGAATCCGGCGCCGATGCCGATGCTTACCTGCAACGCCTTGAAGTCTTCGCCACATTGATGGATCAGGAAGTCGAGGTTGCGCGTCATGACGTCGCACTGGGCGTCGTACCACCGGACTTCATCCTGGCGAAGACGTTGACGCAGATGCGGCTGTTGCGCGCACCCGCGCCGCAGCGATCCGCGCTTACCGAATCCCTCGCGCGGCGCACGCAGTCGCGCAAGATTCCCGGCCAGCATACCCGCCAGGCTGCGGCAATCGTCGGGGCTAAGGTCTACCCCGCCCTGGAGCGCCAGATCGCCCTGATTACCGAAATGCGCAAGACTGCGCCACACGATGCCGGCGTGTGGCGACTACCCAGTGGCGCTGCCTACTACGCCGCCTCGGTTCTCACCCAGACAACGACCACCCGCCTGCCCGCCGAGATACATCGGCTCGGTCTTGATCTGGTGGCGGAGCATTCGGTGCGGATCGATGAGTTGATGAAAAAGCAGGGCATGACGCAGGGCACGGTCGGTGAGCGATTGCGGGCGATGTTTGCGGATCCACGCTTCCAATACCCCAATACCGATGAGGCCAAGCTGGCCCTGCTGGCGGACCTCAATGCACGAGTGCGCAGCGTTCGTGCCAAGCTGCCCAAGTACTTCGGCACTGTGCCCAAGGCGGGGATCGAGATCAGGCGCGTGCCAAAGGAGGTCGAGGCCGGTGCGCCGGCCGGTTACTACAACCTTGCCTCGCTCGATGGCAAACGCCCCGGCATATACTGGATTAACCTGCGGGACACTCGCGAGAAACCGAAATGGACGCTTGCGACCATGACGTACCACGAAAGTGTCCCGGGCCATCACCTGCAGCTGTCGATACAGCAGGAAGGGAATCTGCCCTTGATCCGCAAGGTCACCCAGTACACGGCCTACATAGAGGGCTGGGCGCTGTATGCCGAGCAACTGGCCGCGGAAATGGGCGAGTACGACGCTGATCCCCTGGGGAGAATCGGACAGTTGCACGATTCGATGTTTCGGGCAGTACGGCTGGTGCTCGATTCCGGGATTCACGCCATGAAGTGGAGCCGGGAGCAGGCCATCAAATACTACACCGAGACGCTGGGAGATCCGGTCACGGAGGCAACGAGCGAAGTGGAACGCTATTGTGTCTGGCCAGGGCAGGCCAGCTGCTACATGCTCGGCAAGCTGAAGTTCCTCGCCGAGCGCGAGAGGGCGCAGAAGATTCTGGGAGCTCGTTACGACATTCGCAAGTTTCATGACGCGGTGCTGCTGTGCGGCGCGGTCCCGCTGGATCTTATGAATGGGACCGGGACTGCGGGCGCTTAACCAAAGTTGCCCGTCGAACTGATGTCCGGCTCACATCCCGCCGAGGCCGCAGCAACCGTGCGCGCCGATGGCCTTCCGGTACCACGCCGCTATTGGGCCATTGCGGCCATCGTCCTGGCCATCACCATGTCGGTGCTCGACAGCACCATTGTGAACGTCGCCCTACCCTCGCTCGCCCGCGATTTTCACACCAGCGACGCCGCCTCGATCTGGGTCATCAATGCGTATCAGATCGCAATTCTCGTCGCGCTGCTGCCGCTCGCTTCCCTGGGTGAGATCGTGGGGTATCGCCGCGTCTCGCAGTGCGGCCTGGCGATCTTTACCGTCGCATCGCTGGCTTGCGCCCTGGCACCGACGCTGACCATGCTCAGCATCGCGCGCGTCGTGCAGGGATTGGGCGCGGCGGGGATCATGAGCGTCAATTCGGCACTGGTGCGCTTCACCTACCCCCACCGCATGCTGGGCCGCGCGATCGGCATCAATGCCTTTGCCGTGGCAGTCGCCGCAGCGACCGGTCCGACCATCGCCTCGGCCATTCTGGCCGTCACTCACTGGCGTTGGCTGTTCGCGGTGAACGTGCCCGTGGGCTTGATCACCATTGTCATTGCCTTGTTCGCGCTTCCCGAAACCGCGCGCTCCGCGCGGCGGCTTAACCACATCGGCGTGATGCTGCAGGTGGGAACGTTCGCTTTGCTGCTAAGCGGCCTGCAATCGTGCGCGCACAACGCGACGACCGGGCTGGGGATTGCAGAATTCGCCGGCGGCTGCCTGCTGGGAATCTTGCTCGTGCGCCACGAGATCGTTCGTGACGCGCCGCTGATCCCCTTCGATCTGCTGCGCCTGCGCTTGTTTTCGCTATCGGTTCTCACCTCCATCGGGTCATTCATGGCACAGACGGCTGGACTCGTCGCATTGCCGTTCGCGATCCAGCACGTAGGTCACAGCGCTGCGGAAACGGGCCTGTTGATGACACCGTGGCCGGTCGGGGTCGCCGCAGCCGCGCCCCTGGCCGGACGTCTGGCCGATCGTTATCCGGCCGGGATTCTCGGCAGCATCGGGCTTCTCGCAATGGCCACGGGTCTGCTGCTGTTGGCGCAGTTTCCGCCCAACGGCACGTCCGCTGGTCTCATCTGGCGAATGGCCTTGTGCGGATTGGGCTTTGGCTTCTTCCAGTCACCCAACAACCGGACGCTCCTTTCCGCGGCGCCCTACGCACGCACCGGCGCCGCTGGCGGCATGCTCGCGACGGCGCGCCTGTTGGGACAGACACTCGGGGCAGCCGGTGTCGCGATCCTGTTCCGCACCTATCCGGACCGCGGCTCGAATCTCGCATTGAGCGCCGCGGCCGCCATTGCGCTCGCCGCCGCTGTCGTGAGTGCTTCGCGTCTTGCCGGCCGGCGCGATTACGGCCAGTAACGCGCAGGAAGTCGCGCCGCCACCCATACCGTTGCAACGGCCACGCTCACACCCCAGCCGACCTCGACCAGGCGCGATCCGAACATGCCCCAAGGTGAGCCCACATGGGGCATGAGCAGAATGATGGTCGCGGTAGTGCCGGCCAGCCGGCTCGCGCTGGCGAGATTGGATGCGGGCCGGCTGCGAGGAATGCGCAGGAGGCTCAGTTGTGATCGCTCCGCGCTGAAGGGATCTGCCGGAGCGGACGGTCGAGTTGGATCCATGCTCATGTAGTCCTTTGGTCGGATCGATCGGAGTAGAATTTCAGCTCCTGACGGGTGTTGGAGGATGAAGTGAAAGCAGTTCGATTGTACGAATACGGAGGTCCTCAGAACCTGAGGTATGAGGAGGATGCTCCGGAGCCCATCCTGGACGCCGACTCGGTACTGATCGAGACTGCCGCAACGAGCGTGAACCCCGTTGATTGGAAAATACGCTCGGGCGCGCGGCAAAAGGATTTCCCGCTGCAGCTGCCGGCCATTCTCGGCATGGACGTGAGCGGTGTGGTGCGTGAGGTGGGACGCAACATTCGCGCTTTCAAACCGGGGGATCGCGTGCTGGCATGTGCCACTGCGACCTATGCCGAGCTCGTTGCCGTGGAAGGCTCGATCCTCACGCATTTGCCCGATGGGGTAGACCTGATTGATTCGGCGGCGATACCGCTGATAGCGCTGACCGGTGATCAACTGGTTCGGCTGGCGGCTCGGGCGCAACCTGGGCAGACGCTGCTGGTGAGCGGGGCGCTCGGCAGCGTCGGGCGCGCCGCAGTGCACACGGCGAAGAAACTCGGAATCAAAGTGATTGCGGGTGTCCGTGCCCGGCAGTTGCCGGACGCGCAGGCGCTCGGGGTCTTGGCTACGGTCGCCATTGACGATGATGCGGCGATCGCCGCGCTGGCGATGGTGGACGGTGTCGCCGATACCGTGGGGGGTGAGACGGCCGCAAAACTACTTGGCAAGGTGAAGAATGGCGGCAACTTCGGCTATGCGTCGGTACTGCCCGACGGCGTCGCGCAACGCAATGCGGGCGTCACCGTCACGCGGGTGTTCGCCCGTCCCGATGCCTCGAAAGTGCGCGAGTTTGCCGATGACATCCGTGATGGGAAATTCCTGTTGCCCATCAGTCGCCGGCTGCCGCTGCGCGATGCGGGCGAAGCGCACGTCTTGGCGCAAGCAGGGGGCGCCGGGAAAATCGTACTGTTATGCCAGTGATTCATAGCCGGGTGCGAGGCACGGCCGATCTGACTGGCCGCAACGCGGAGTAGCGCTGTGGACGAAAGCAGCCTGGCATTGCGCCATGAACACGCCTTCGACATTCGCATCAATTTCGACAAGCGCTGGATGCTGGGTCCCGTTTCGGGCGGCGCGCAGCAGGGCTATACGTCGGTCGGCGCGGGTTCGACGGTGAGCGGTCCGCGGCTCAATGGCAAGTTGGTCGATTACAGCGGCGCGGACTGGCCGGTCGTCCGCACGGATGGTGTCGTGGAGCTGAACGCTCATTACATGATCCAGGCCGATGATGGGACGCTCATTTACATTCGCAATTTGGGCTATGTGCATGGTCCGCTGCGCAGCGCCAATCAGCAACCCGATGAACCACCCGCGATTCCCGCGTACTTCCGCTGCACGCCCTATTTCCGGGCACCGCAGGGAGTGCACGAATGGTTGAACCGCACCGTGCTGGTCGGCGTTGGCCGGCGCGTGCCGAAGATCAATGCCGGCGATCCGCCCGACCACTCGCTGTTTCGCTATTACGCCATCGTTTGAACGGTCGTTCGTGCGGCCGCGCCCTAGAGCCCGAGCGTCATCTGCGCCTGGTTGAGCGCTGGAGGCCGAAATAAATCGGTGCGAAGCTCATGGCGCTGGTCGGCATTTTCGAATCCAAGGCGGCGCCTGGCGATGTCGAAGCGTGTGCGCAGCAGTTGCGCAAACACACCCGTGCCGACCATGCGTGTGCCGAATTCGGCCTGGTAGTCCTTACCAGCGCGCGACAGATTGATCAGGGACATGACGTGCCTGGCGCGATCCGGATAGTGCGCGGCAAGCCACTCGCGAAACAGATCCTTGACTTCATGCGGGAGCCGCAGCAGAACATATCCGGCACTGGTGGCACCCGCCGCCCTGGCGGCCTCCAGGATTTGCTCCATTTCATGGTCCGTGAGCGCAGGAATGACCGGTGCCACGAGCACCCCGACGGGCACTCCCGCGGCTGACAACTGTTCAATGACCTTCAGCCGCGCCTGCGGCGCCGCGGCCCGCGGCTCCAGGGTGCGTTTTATTCCCGCATCGAGGGAGGTGATACTGACCATGACGCAGACCAGCCGGTCCCGGGCCAGATCCTGCAATAGATCCAGATCGCGCAGCACCAGGGCGCTCTTGGTTACGATGGTTACCGGATGCCGGCACTCGGCGAGGACCGCCAGTATGCTGCGGCTCACCATCATGCGACGTTCGAGGGGCTGCCAACCGTCAGTATTGATACCCAGCGCAATGGGCTTGCAGCGGTAACTGCGCTTGGCGAGCTCGGCCCGCAGCAGCTCGACGGCATTGTCCTTGTAGAAAAGCCGGGTTTCGAAGTCCAGTCCCGGTGACAATCCGAGATAGGCATGAGTCGGCCGCGCGAAGCAGTACACACAGCCATGGCTGCAGCCTCGGTAGGGATTGATCGACTGCTCGAAGCCAACATCCGGCGAACTGTTGGTTGTGATGATGCTTTTGGCGCGATCGGGAAGCACGCTCTCCGGCAGCGAGGTCGCGACCTCTTCCTCATCCTGCCAACCATCGGCGGTTTTTTCGACGGCGGTTGATTCGAACCGGACCGGCGGGTTGGACAGGGCACCGCGTCCCTTGAACGATTGAGATCCTAGGAAGCGGCGCGCCATACGGTCATCATAGGAGATCCGGGAAGCTCCCGTAAATCCAGTATCCGCTGCCCCGCTACACTGTATGGCCGGCTGTGCGGCGGTCCGTCATCCCCCGATGAGATGCAAAGCGATCTCGCGCCTGTGTCCGTGTCGCCGGTGCTCGAACACATAAATTCCCTGCCAGGTTCCCAGAACCATCCGCCCTCCCATGATCGGGATCGTCAGCTGCACCTGCGTGAGGGCCGTGCGCAAGTGCGCCGGCATGTCGTCGGGGCCCTCATCATCGTGCGCATAGCGTGTTGGGTCCTCCGGAGCAAGCTGCGCAAAGAACGCCTCCAGGTCGGAGCGCACGTCGGCTGCCGCATTCTCCTGGATCAGCAGCGACGCCGAGGTGTGCCGGCAAAACACGGTGAGCAGCCCCGTCGCAACCGATTGCGCTTCCAGCCACGATTGCACGTCCCGGGTGATCTCCAGCAGTCCGCGCCCGCGCGTGCTGATGCTCAATATCGTTGTCGCCTGGCGCATGCTTGGCCGACGTCAGACACCCATGAGGTCGACCGGTGCGCCAGTGCGTGCCGATCGATAGATGGCCATCAGGATTCTGACGTCCCGAAGGCCCTCCTCACCGGAGACGATGCTGGGCGTGCCCTCTTGAATGCAGCGCGCGAAGTCGTCCATTTCCGCGGCGAACTGATCGATGTCCGGGAAGACCAAGGTGCGACCGTCACTGCGCAATCCGCGAATGCCTAAATAGTTGAATGCCGGATCGAGTGTGAACTCGCCGCGTTCACAGATGGCGCGGATGTATCCCGTGGATGCGCAGGCGAAGCTCGCGCCGCATTGAGTCACGGTGCCGCCCGGGAACCTGGCCTCCCACAGAACCGAGGCTTCGACCTGTGAAAAACGTGCGCTGTCACCGCCAGTGGTCAGGCCCGACACCCAGGTGGGTTCTTCACCCGTCAGATAACGAGTGGCCTGTAGAGCGTAGATGCCGACATCGAGCAAGGGACCACCGCCGGACAGAGCACGCTGCAGGCGCCAGCCCGAAGGTTGCACATCAAAGCCGAAAAAAGCATCAATGGTCCGAAGGGCACCGAACTGCCGCGATCGGGCCAGGCGTATGGCCTCCAGATGATGCGGTTCGAAGCGGCAGCGATAGGCGACGCCGAGTCGGCGATCGGCAGCCTTGACGGCGCCGATGAGCTGCTGGCAGCGCTCCACCGAAATCTCCAGCGGCTTCTCGCAAAAGACATGCTTGCCCGCCTTCGCCGCATCGGAGCCATGTTGCAGGTGCAGCGCGTTTGGCGTGACGACATACACAACGTCGATGTCCGGATTGTCGGCCATGCGGGCCATCGTGTCATAGGTATAGACGCTGCGAGCCGGGATTCCGTACTTGCTCTGCCAGGCGCTGGCCTTGGCCGCGGAATCGGTGATGACGGCGGTGAGCTTGCAGCGCTGGGTCTTCAGCAGCGCGGGTGCAATCTGATGCTCACTGAGCTCCCCCAGGCCGCACAGCGCGAAGCCAAGTTTGGGCTTGGCAGCTGCGGCCAGTGCGCGCGTGGCGCGGCTGCCGATGAAAGGCAACGCGGCGAGTGCGGCGCTCTGGGCAATGAATCGGCGACGGACTGTCATGTACGGGACCCTCGCATGGCGCACCCGGCTAGCGTACGGGATCGGGAGCGGTAAAAGGCGAGCAGCATGGCGTGCCGATGGCATGCAGTTCCATGATCTCCGCGCGGGTGCCGTCCGGATCGTGCAGATTCAGCTGCCACTTGGCGTCCCTGCCTATCTTTGGAGTGCCATCCTGCCCGGCAAGCCGCTCCTCCTTCCACAAACGCGTATAGACGGACTCCATATTGACGACCCCGAGTGAGAAATGGTTGAAGATCCCCAGCAGCGTCGCACTCATATCAGCGGGAATGCCCCGCCCTTGAGGTGGATCGACCAGCATGTATTCCAGCCAATCGCCTCCGTCGGGTACCTGCTGCGAGATCCAGGTCGGCTTGGCATTTTCATTACCGCCGAACCAGTACGGCCGGAATCCCAGGACCTTGCGGTAGAAGCCATCCTCGAGTGCGCGATCATGCACGATGAAGCCCACATGAATGATGTGATCGGCGAGGCGGCGGGTCGACACGGCGATGGTGGGTGCGGCGCCGGACTGCATGAACTGGACCCGATTACCTTCCGGATCGCGCACCTCGAACCAGCTGCCCTCGGGCGTTATGGTGACGGCATCCGGCACCTGAATGCCCGCGTCCGCGAGATAGTGGCGCAGCCCTTCGGCCTGCGGCGTCGAAAAGGCGATGTGGTCGAGGCGATTGATGGAGACAGCCGTCTTGGGCAGGGGCAGTACCTCGACAAACTGCGTGAGACTGAAGTAATACCGCACCCCGAGCCTGCTTTCCGGATCCGAGCCCCTGGTCGCTCCGAGGTCATGAACATAGAAGCGCTCCGTCGCGGCTGGATCGGAGGCATAAACGGCGATGTGAGAGACCCCTACGATCAGCGGCCGGGGGCTCGCGGCCAAGGCGACCGGCGCTGCCATACCCAGCCAGAGCCCCAGCGCACCGTGGCGCAGGGTTTGCGAGCAGCGACTGGCCATGGCATCCATCCTCAGTGGCCGACCGTGCGGTCGAGAAAGTGCGCCATCAGCTCCAAGGCCTCGCGCGTCTCAGGAAATCCAAAGTGGTACCAGAAGGCGTGCGGCAAAGCCTCGAACACGACCAACCGGGCATCCACTGCCCGGCGGAGCAGGGCGCGGTGCAGGGTCGTCGTATCCCCGAGCAGCATGTCGCGCGTGCTGGTCACAAGCAGTGTGGGCGGCAGGCCGCTCAGATCGGCGAACAGTGGCGACAGCATCGGATCGCGCCGGCTGGTATGGCCCACGTACTGTTCATCAGGCAGGTTCGTCTGGTCGACGGGTTGCAGGGTTCCGGGCAATCCGTCCAACGCGAACAGCTGTCTGGAGTCACTCGCGCGGCTGAAATCGCCTCCGCCCGAGAACACTCCCAGTGCAGCCGGCAAGGGCAGTTTCAGTTGCTTGAGCTTTACCGCGACTTCGCAGGTCAGGATTGCCCCGGCAGAGGTTCCGTAGATCGCGATGTTCTTCGCGACGTGGGTCCTGAGCAGCGCCTGGTACACGGCGATGACGTCATCGACGGCCGCCGGGAAGGGATGCTCCGGCGCCAACCGGTAATAGACCGAGATGACCTCGGTATGCGCCAGGTTCGCGATAGGGTCGCCTTCAATGCGCGACCCCGAATCCGAATTGAAGCCGCCGCCGTGCAGGTTGATGAAGACGCGGTTGCGGTTCTCAGCCGGCATCTGCAGCGGGGTGATTTCATCAACCGGCACGCCGCCCAGGGTGGTCGAATGGATGATGACCGGATAGTGCTTCAAGGCTTCGGCCGAATCCTGGACGCGCCACTCATCCGTCGATGCGCGTCGCTCCTGCAGGGTCTGCGGCCTTCGATTCAGGTGCGTGAGCGAATCCAACCAAGCACGCGCCTCCTTGCTGACCAGGGCAGGCTCCGGAATCACCCGGGTGATATGCGCCGTGCCGTCCGGATCGAACGTCGCAGCATCCTGCGCGCCAGCCGCCGAGCACAAGGCGAGCGCGCACAAAAGAGCCTGATTCACAAAAACCCGCCGCAGTCGGCTCGCCATGGTAGCGCTCCCAATTCGAGGAGGCATAGCTTATACCATCGCGCCCGAGCCGGTGACACGCCAAGGCCATGCGGCACTGCGGCGCGGCTAGGTGCGGGACTTTCCCGAATGCGCTGCCTTTTGGCGCTTGGTGGGCTTGCTACCGCGCGGCCTGTGGTTGGTGCGAGACTTGGGAACTTTGCCGATACGAGGGTCGCGCGCAAGGATAAGAGCGCAGGCACGCAGCGCTGCCTCCTCGAAGTCAGCCGCATCGGCGGGAAGGACCTGCCAGTGAGTCGTCTGTCTTCCGAATATCCGAATCGATCGCATCGACGGAAATTCGCGTTGCAGGCTTGCGTGATGTTCGGCCGTTGTTGCAAGCCATACACCGTTGTCCTGAGGTGAGTCATGCCGGTCACGGAGTATGAGAACGATCTTGTCCTCGATATAAACGGCAAGACAGCCGAACATCGTCCGCATCGTCGGCGCCAGGGCAGCGAGTGCATCGAGCACAAACTCATGGGGCGCAATCTTGCGCCGCTTGACCACAAAATCCGTGTCGTCGATGGGATACCGGCCAACGCTGCGACGGGCGTTAGGCATGGCTTGAGCTGCCGTCCGCCCTGATGCCTACTTGCCGGCGCCGAATTCCAGGTGCTGGGAAAAGAACGGCAAGACGTTCTGTTCAAAGCGCTCCGGAATATGATTCACGTGATCGCCTTCGTAGGTCTCATAGGTATGCGGTACGGAAAATTCCGTCAGCAGCCGATCCATTTCCTTGTTGTCCCGCAGCAGCGTGTCCTGCAGCCCGACGTCCATCTGGATGGCCCGATATTTCTTCAGGCTGGGCACATACTGCGGCAGCATGGCATGCGGCGAATTCGCAGCGTAGCGTGCGATCACGCTCGGATCGGCCATGCCGGCCTTTGTGGGCAGGTCCAGATAGAATGGCGGGTTCTGCGGGTCGGGCGCCCAGGCTGCCGAAGCAGCGAGCGTCGTACGCGCACCCATCTGCAATTTAGCCGCATCCTCGCTGGTCTTGATCTGCTCGATCGCGGGATCCGCCGGCGTCACGCTTCTTGGCGAAAGACAGCACGAACTCATCGGATACAGCACGGAGAAAACATCCGGACGCTTCATGCCAATGCGAAACGCGCCGTAGCCACCCATCGAGTGCCCGGACAGGCCACGGGACTCGCGCTTCGCAAGGGTTCGGTAATGGCCATCGATGTGGCTCACCAGGTCGTGGGCGATGAAAGTCTCCCAGTCGCCGGTGGTCACGGAGCTGGAATACATTGAACCGTTGTGTGTGCTCATTGCATCCGGGAAGACCACGATCATCTCGCGGGCGTTGCCCTGCGCGATGGCCCGGTCGATCGCCTCGCGGGCTTTCAGGATCCCGACCCAGCGCTCCGCCGTCAAACTATAGCCATGCAGGTCATAGAGAACCGGATAGCGGCGCGATTTTGCCGCTGTATAACTGGGCGGCAGATACACGAAAACCGCGCGATCCGCCGGGTCGCCGGACAGATTTCCGACCAGACTCGCGCCGTGCACCGTGATCTGGCTCATTGTCCCGGCAGGCGCGCTCGGCACATCCGCCGCCGCGGTGATTCCGCAGACCAGGAGTGCGGCCAGTGCGAAAGCTACCGCGGTACTCCCGCAGCGCAGTTGTTGCAGTGCTGATCTAGTCATCGTCCCCCCCATTCCTATCAGGCGCCCGCCACGGCATCGCCGAACGGCTTGGTGGGTAGCTTACTCCCTCGTCGCGGGGCGCCCAACCGCGCAGGGGACTTTCGGGTTCTCTCAGTCATTGCCTTCGGAAGACACGCTTTGATGTCCATCGGCAACATCCCGGGCTTTAGTCGCGTGCAGTTTCATGGCGCTCGTCAGATACGCAGTAAAACCTGTTTCAATATGCTCGTATCGAGCCACGAAGTCCGGATGGGCCAGATACAGATCCGCAAGACCGGCATAGGCTTCCGCCGGGCAGGGCCGACCCCACATTGCGGCCACCCAGGCGCGATGGCGCACGATCAACAGATCGACGGCATCTGAAGCCGGATCAACACCATTGCGCAGCGCCTCGGCCAACCCCTCTTCCACCTCCTGCAATTCCTTTCCCAGTGCCTCCAGAGCCGCTTTCTGGCCGCCGCCCGACAATTTTGCATGATGCATTTTGGCTTGCTCGACGCCAACGCGCATCGGCTCGCCATATCTCTCAATCAACCAGGCTTCATATCCCGCCTGTTTCTCCGGGCTGAAGCCCTTGTAGAGATCTGCGTTTGCCATGAGTCCCTCTCCTTGTAGCTCCGCAATCGTCTGATCTATGGTTTCAATGAGGATTCGATAGCGCTCGCGCTCCGCTTCGAGCTTCGCGCGATGCTGCCGCAGGGTGCCGATCTGATTCCCGCCTTCGAGATCGAGCAGCTCTGCAATTTCGCTCAACGGCACACCCAGCTCACGATGAAATAATATTCGCTGCAACCGTAGGAGCTGTTTGCGCCCGTAATAACGATAGCCGTTGGCACCCACGCAAGCCGGTTTCAGCAGTCCGATTTCATCGTAATGGTGCAACGCACGCACGGTGACGCCAGACACCGCGGCGAGTTGGCTGACCGTGAGATCCGTCATGGCGCCGCGCCGCTATCGGCTTCGAAAGCTTCGCGCATGCGCCTGGTCAGCTCCGGGTCAAAGCGCGGCTGACTGAACACCAACGCTCGACCGTCAGGGTCGATGATCCGAACCTGCCGGGTATTCCACGGTGTATCCGCGGGTGGTTCAACACAAGCCTTTCCAATGATCGGTACGGCAGCGGCGCGCGCCGCAAGCTGATCGACATCCTCGTCGGCCTGAAAACAAATCGACCAGCTACCAGCCCCGGCCGTTGCGGCCCCCAGCGCGGCGGGCCGTATCAGTACGTCCTGATATTTCCTGCATCGCAAATGGACCAGCATCGGCTGACCGTCGCGGTCGGGTGCCCTGAACATGATGCCGAAGTTGAGCGCAGCCTGATACCACTGTGCCAGCACATTGACATCCGCCGTCGCCATCGCGGCGAACATCGGCTTCGGATACACCTCGAAGCCATGGTGCATTTTGATGACCGGCAGCTCGGCTTGTCCGCGAATGGTCATGTTTCCTCCTTCGCTTCGCAGTGACAATGGGCTCTGACGCTGCGTGAGGGTCAACCTTGAGAGGCACCGCCATGCGGCGCTTTTGAATCGCGTGACGCGATCTGCGGCAGGTACCCGAGTTCCTCGCGCTCGCTTTCGCGTCACAATCTCCTCGTGAGATATTTTCTGGCGATCAGCGTCTTAACCTGCACCGTGGCTCTTTCCGGGTGCGTCGTCCCGGCTCCGTGTACGACCCAAGTCGCCGCGGGTATCGGCCTCGCGCCCGAGTGTCCCTATGGATACTTCGACTACGCCCCTTACAACTGCGCTCCCTACGGCTATTACGGACCGGACTGGTTCATTGGTGGGGGTTTTATCGGGGCGGGACCACGGTTTCATGGACCCCGGGGCTTCTACGGACACGTGGACAATCGGTTTGACCCCCACAATGGTTATGTCGGTCCCATGCCGAACCGCGGGGAGCGCGCCGTTGCCCACTTTCACGCCAACGAAGCACGCGATGGGCAGGGTCACGTTGGATCTGCGGGACATGAAGGCGGTGGTGAGCACGTCCCTGGAGCGGAGGGCCGGCGCTGATATGGCGTTGGCACCGAACAGGACGTAGCTGAACGCTCTAGTCTTGTGTCGACGACTGCCTTGCTTGATTATAGTCAAGGGCCAAGGAGTGCAGTCACACACCTATGCAGAGAAAAAAGCCGCCCTCAGGCAGCACGGACATTTCCTTAGGCCGCTTGTCGTCTTCTTCGGAAAACAACGAGACCGCCGAAGCCGCCGAGAATCAGCCACGCGGATGCTGGGAGCGGGACTGGGCTGATGATTCCCTCGATCTGTGGCGCGTAAGTATTGAGCTGCACAAAGGCAGAAACCGTTTGTCCCTGGCCGGTGGTGCCCACACCCTCGTTAATGCCGGCAAGTTCCCAAACTCCCGTAACCGCATTGCGGATGAAATCGCCGCCGCCTGAATCGCCGGCAACCAGTGAAGCGCTGTTCGTTATGCTATTGCCGCCGACGGTCGTTGTGCCCAGTACGGTCAGAAAATCATTGGAGACATAGGAATAACCCGTTAAAGTCACTGGCTCATTTGTTTGTGTAACCGTGTTGACGCCCCAACTCTCGTTCCCATTAGGACTACTGTTCCCATAGCCAATCATGGCCACGGAGCTGCCGCTTGTCCCATCAAATGGGGTGGGGCCAGCCGCACTCAATGCAAGGGATGGCAGGCTAAGAACCGTGCCGTTGTTGCTGGAAGTGGTATTGATCTGGAACAGACTCAGGTCGGCGGCGCCAAATGTCTGGGCTGACCCGGAAATCGCCGAATAGCTATTGCCATTGAGGCTAAAGGTTCCCGGACCGACATGGCCGGCTGTCAGCACCCAACCGTCGCCAAGGTAAGTCCCGCTGGCGCCACCGTTGATTTCACCAACGTAGTTCCATCCGGTGATCCCCGACTGGGCCCATCCGGTATTCCAATTGGCGATATCGGTGCCGGTCGGAGCCGCGGTCTGATAGGTCGATCCCACCTCGACGGCTCGGCTCTGGCCCGCAAAGCACAACGCCAGAATCACTAGCACCGGGCGCGTCCAAATATCAACTCTGGGCTTCAATCCTAAAGATCCCTGTGTGCTTGCAAATCGAGTAAGGAAAACTTAGAGCATAAGGATGTCACGAAGGTGACGGGACTGTGAACGTTGGCGATGGCGCCCCCGTTTCCGGTCATCGCAGTGTCGATTTCGTTGTCCCGCGTCGCACGAATCCTGTCATCAGCGTCGGCTTGCGGGCAGTTCAGTCGCGGGGGCCTTCGCTCAGCGGCCCACGAACTACTGCGTGATACCATGCTAAAGAGGACCTTGATACGCTGACGCAATGCCGCCGGAGGCATTTCTGACCATACAACAGCAGCCTGAGCGCCCCGCTACTGTTCAGCCCGTTGCCGGCGATGCAAACCAGCTGCACCGCAAGCTTGCCCCGTTCGGGGTTCTGTTACTGACCTTGTCGTGTTTGTCTCCCGTTCTTTCCATCTACGGAGTCGGTTCCGATGTGCTGCTGCATGCGGGGACCGGGGCAGCGGGAATGTTCATTTGCGGCATCGGGGTCGCCATCGTATGGGCGGTCGTGTATGCCGAGTTGGGATCGGCCTATCCGTATGCCGGTGGCGATTATGTGGGCGTGGGCTCGATTCTTGGTCCGTGGGCCGGCTTTGCGAGTCTGACGATTTGGGCCGTTACCGCCGGACCCGCCACCGCTTTTCTCGCGAAGACGATTGCGACCTATTTCATCGATTTGGTGCCTGCCGCGCCACCGATGATCGTCACCTTCTGTGCGCTTGGTGCTGCCATTGCCGTTGCGCTGCTTGCGGTGCGGACCAGCGCATTTGTGACGGGAATTTTTCTTGCCATCGAGATGCTGGCCGTGCTTGTGCTCATCTGCGCCGGCCTGTGGCACCCCGTTCGCAGCCTCACTGAAGTCGTGCTTCATCCCGTCACGCTCGGCGCAGCGGGCACCCTGGGGCCAGTCGCGATTGGTGCGATGGCCCTGGCGGGTGTAAGCGCGGCCTACGCGACGACGGGTGGTAATCAGGCGATCGCGTTCGGCGAAGAACTGGGTGAGCCGCACCGCAACATGGGCCGCGTGATTCTGCTCGCCGGACTGATAGGAGCGCTGGCCACCGCCGTCCCGGTCATTGCCGTCGTCATCGGCGCAATCGATCTGCCCTCGATTCAAAAAAGCCCGACACCGTTCAGCGCATTCTTCGCGGCGGTCGCGGGGACTGCCGCCGGACACGCGCTAAGCGCAGCAGTGATCGTGGCGATCTTCAACGCGCTAATAGCTCAGATAATGTTTGTCGCACGTCTGTTCTTCAGCCTCGGCAGAGACGACATCTTTCATTCCGCCGTCAACACAATGTTGGCCAGGGTACATTGCTCCTCTGGAGCACCCCGCGCAGCAACTTGGGTCGTCGGAATGATATCCGCCGCTTGCTGCTTGCTCGATACGCACCTGCTTGTTGTCTTCATATCGGGCCTGACGGTTTACAGCCTCGGCTTGGTGAGCGTTGCCGTGCTCGTAGGTCGAAGGCGGCGCCTGACCGGGCAGCCGGGCTATTGGCGCTCACCAATATTTCCATTGGCGCCGATTCTGGGTCTGATCCTCGCGCTTGTGTTTGGTGTCGCGGACCTGCTCGACGCGGACGCCGGTCGACCCAGTCTGTTGGTGCTCGGAACATTGATCATTGCGGGCTTGGTCTGGCATCACTTCGTCCTACGCAAGCGGCCGAACGGATGGGCGCCCCAAGTCGGCTAGCCGTTTGCAATTGCTTGAACGCAAATCTTCGAAAAGCGACGCTGGCAGACATAACGCCACCCCTTGCACCGTACCTAAGGTCACACCGTAGAGTGGCTTTGGGAGTATCAAATGAACGATATCAACAATGAACGAAGCAACTACGGAATGGCTGACCGCGGCGGAGTGCGCGTTGCGCACCGGACTCACGGTACGTGCACTGCGTGTCTATGAGAACTACGGACTGATCACGCCGGGGCGTTCCGCGGCTGGGTGGCGCCGCTACGGCGCGCAGGAGCTGCTCAAGCTCAACGAAATCGGTCTGCTCAAAGTCCTTGGTTTGACCCTAAATCAGATTCACAACCTGACGCGGCGGCCATCGTCCCCCTTGTTGCGTCAGCTTTTGGAGCTGCAACTGGACACCTGGAAACATCGCCGCGCCGAAGCGGAACGTGGCCAGACCGTCGCCGAGGCTGCGCTAATGCAACTGCAGGCGGGCCGTTCATTGTCTGTCGAGGACCTGTGCTCTCTTATTAGGAGTCTCGAAATGAGCGCATCTACCGCTGACGCCCCGATTTCCGATGCCGATGAACACGTCACTCCAGACGCCTCAACCCTGGATCGCTATATCGGCTACTACGTCCGCGACCGCACACTGGGGGTGTCTACGATCACACGCAAGGACACCAAGCTGGTCCTGGAACCCATTGGTCAGCCAGCGCTGGAACTCGAGCAGACCGGTGAAGCGGATTTTGCGATCCCAGAGTTCGAACTCGTGCTGCACTTCGAACAGATCGAAGATGGCGCTGCGAAGCGGCTGGTGATCTGGCAGCGTGGCACCGCGCTTCGATTGGAAAGGACCGACGCGGAAACCGCCAAGGTCATAAAGCAGACTATCGCGGACCGCATCAAGGATCGCATTCCTGCGCCAGGCAGCCAAAAGGCATTACGCAGAATGCTCGACACGGGCAGGGCGGGCAACCCCAACTACGACCAGATGAGCCCGGAGTTTGCACAGATCGCACGTGGGCAGCTGTCGTATTGGCAGATTGTTGGCCAGTACTTTGGTGCGGTCGTGTCGATCGAATTTTTGCGCGTCAGCAATCAGGGATGGGACATCTACAAAGTTCAGCATGAGAATGACGTTCATCAGTACCGTATCGCCATGGGTGACGACGGCAAGGTCTACGGCTTTAGCGAGGCAAGTGCTACAGCGGACAAACGCGCCCTGGCATAAGGGATACGGCCCGAATCATGCCCAATTCATCACAAAACCAAAGATGCTCAGGCGTTCGCCGGGCCGATCCGCGCCCGACAGCCGGACACATCGACTGGCCAGGCAAATTTCCGCAATTGCACGGCGGGCAATACGACGTAAGCGCGATCGGCACTCACCTCGACATGAACCGGCTTTCCGTACGGTACGTGACCGTCAGTGTTGCCGGCGGCCTGGTCGGAATCGTCAAGCGCTTTGCCCCAGGTGTCGAAAGGCCTTCGGTCCGGTCCAGGTGAACGGGGCAATGTCATCGACAATCGCCATGCCGTCCGGTGAAGTTTGCGCTATCGCAGCCACCGGACGCCGAATGCCGGCGAACCCAATCGACAATCGAATGTCTTGTACTGGCCGAGGCTGTGTAAAAAGACACTTCGGGACTATAGAATGCGCCATCTCGTGACGCGGAGTCGGCTTCATGAAGCGATTTGTCGAGGGCGCGGACAGGACTCAGGTCAGTTTGCTGCCCGAGTGCGTCGAGGACTACGTGGGCGAGGACAACCCGGTACGGGTGATTGAGGCCTTCGTCGAGCAGCTCGACCTGCGAGAGATGGGTTTTGAGGGTGTCGATCCGGAGGCGACCGGGCGCCCTGCCTACCATCCCGGGGTACTTCTGAAGATTTACTTGTACGGTTACCTTAACCGAGTGCAGTCAAGCCGGCGGCTTGAGCACGAGACACAGCGCAACATTGAGCTGATGTGGCTGACCGGCCGACTAATGCCGGACTTCAAGACGATCGCCAATTTCAGGAAGGACAGCGGCAAGGCTATCCGCCAGGTGTGCCGGCAGTTCATCGTGCTGTGCCGGGAGTTGAACCTGTTCAGCCAGGCGCTGGTGGCGATCGACGGCAGCAAGTTCAAGGCAGTCAACAACCGGGACAAGAACTTCACGGCGGCGAAGATGAAGCGCCGGATGGCAGCGGTCAACGAGAGCATCGAGCGTTATCTGACCTCGATGGACACGGCGGATCGGGCGGAGCCGGAGGTGGCTGCGCTCAAGAAGGGCCGGTTGCAGGAGAAGATCGAGGCACTCAAGCAACAGATGGAGCGGCTGAAGGCGATCGAGACACAGATGAACGCTTCGCCGGATCAACAGGTCTCGCTGACCGATCCGGATGCCCGCTCGATGAGGAACCGCGAAGGCGGGATCGTGGGGTACAACGTGCAAACGGCGGTGGATGCGCAGCATCATCTGATCGTCGCGCACGAAGTGACCAACGAGGGTGGCGATCGCGATCAGCTTGCGGCAATGGCGCAGAAGGCGAAGGAAGTACTGGAGACAAGCGAACTCACCGTCGTCGGCCGACCGCGGATACTTCAAAAGCGAGGTGATCCTGGAGTGCACGAACTCAGGCGTTACCCCGTTGGTACCAAAATCGATGACCTCGAACAACCGTGCCGAGGGTCGGTTCGACAAGCAGGACTTTATCTACGTGGCCGCGGATGACGAATATCGCTGCCCCGCCGGGCAACGCGCGATACGGCGGTTCACGACGTTCGAAGCCGGCCTGACAGTCCACAAGTACTGGACCTCAGCGTGCCCCCGCTGCCAGATAAAGTCGCAGTGCACTACGGGCGACTATCGGCGCATCACGCGCTGGGAGAATGAGGCCGTCCTTGAGGCGATGCAGGAGCGACTGGACCGCAAGCCGGACAGCATGCGTGTGCGACGCCGAACGGTAGAGCATCCGTTCGGGACGCTGAAGATGTGGATGGGCGCCACGCACTTCCTGACGAAGACGCTACCGCGCGTCAGTACCGAGATGAGCCTGCACGTGCTGGCGTACAACCTGAAGCGCCTCATGCAGATCCTGGGAGTCGGCGAGATGCTGCGCGTGCTGAGAACGTAAGCCCTACTTGTGCGTAAACGGACCCGATCCGCACACCAGGGGCGCTACAAAACGCGCCACGACCTCACTCAACGCCTCATCGAGTTCGGCGGTCATCTTCCGGCACCCGCCGCCCTGAACGCGCCATCGAACCTAGGCAACCTGCAGGAACTCCGCTTTTTACACAGCCTCGGCCGGCCGGAGACGTTCAACGGCCGTGATGTTGACGGCTGTTGAGATCCGCTCTTTTCCGGCGCTGGGTGCGGATTCGGGATGCAGGTTGTTGCGGGCAATCCGCGGCTGATCTCATCGGTGTCCGTTCGGATCACCGACTTCTTAGGTTTTGATATCGCAAGTAGCTCGTAGTCTGCCGCCAGCGGCGGCAGAAGACCCTTATTGTTGTTTGGAAGGGTATCGAGGCGTGCTGCGAGGTGTGCGATATGCTCCCGGAGCACAGATCAAAGAACCGAGGACTCAGGGTTTCCAGATTAGCGTCCGAACCCCCGAGCCCTCGGTTGCGCAGTGCCTGGGAAAGGCGCTTGTGCAGGTCCTTTATGCCTGCCTTGCCCGAGCACTGTCCAGTGTTTTGGGAGGGGCATTGCGAGGGCTGCGCGAGTCGAGCTATCGGCTCTACAACTGCTGGCGTTGTGCGGTGCAAGTGCGGCTGTGCAGCCGCTGCGATCACGGCAACATTTACTGCGCCGCAGAGTGCGCACAGATCCGCAGGCTCGAGTCCTGTCGTCGTGCTGGTGCGCGCTATCAGCGCACCCGCCGCGGCGCGCACCATCACACCGCCCGACAGATGCGGTGGCGGATGCGCCAACGCCAGGAAGTGACGCATCAGGGCTGTACCGGTGGGGGCGGTTGCGGCAGCGTATCGCAACCACCCACACTCACTGCGGAACTACCCGATGCGCATCGATCCATGGCTGTGTGCACAGTACGAACGTTCATCGACGTGGGCTGCTGCTCGTTGTGCGGCGCGCCGCTGCCGCCATGGACGCATCCGCGGCGCTGGCCGTGGAGCGGATAGAGCCGATCCGCGTGCAGATCGGTGCTTCGCATGATCCCGCCTCATCTGGAGGCGGAGATCTTGCGGCTGTATCACATCGAGGGCTGGCGCATCGGTACTTTGTGCCGGCAACTGCGAGTTCACAGCAGTGCCCACCAAGGTTCACTCGTGCACCCAAAGCCGTCTGACGCGACTGTCTGCATTCAGGAGTCAGAATGGGGCGAATTCTCGCCTTGCGTGCGCCCAGGAAAATAGGGCTAATCTTCGTCAGCCGGCACGACTAGCTGAACTCGATCGAGAACGATTGACGGCAGTCCCACTATTCAAACTACAGTCCAATGAAGTTGGTAAAGTACGGTTTCAGTGAGTGCGGACTGTGCACCCTGAATGAACATTCGAATATCGCTGATAGGTGATTCTGATCGTGCAATGTCGACGGTCAGCCGCCACTTTCCTTTTGCCGCTACAATTGGCCGAAAGCGGGCCTCGATTAGTTTGCCATTGGTGACATCGACAATCGGTTTAACGTTCGATTCAGGTGAATCTGGGTCAAGCGTATCGACAAGTCCGCCCTCAAAATCGACCACCAGCTTGCGCTGGCCAGGGACAGGGTCAAGCCCGGGCCGGCCGCCAACGCCGGTAAAAACGTTGATTGCACGTGCCAGGTGGATCGGTTGCGGTTCATCGCCAATCCAGCTGAGTCGGTACGCGAAATCGAGGCGTGAACCCGCCTTGGTAGGTTTCTCCGGTACCCAGAAGGCAACGATATTATCGTCAATCTCGCGTGTAGTCGGGATTTCATAGAGCGTGACCGCCCCCTTGCCCCACCCGCCCATGGGTTCGACCCACAGACTGGGGCGTTTCTCGTAGAAAACACCATCGTCCTGATAGTGGTCGAAGTTGCGATCCCGCTGGAGCAGGCCAAACCCTTTCGGCGAATTATCAAGAAAACTGTTAGTTGTAACCTTTGGAGGATTGATCAGTGGACGCCAGATTCGCTCACCGCTGCCGGTGTAAATCGCGAGGCCATCCGAATCGTGAATCTCCGGCCGCCAATCGACCGCCTTGTCGCGGTTGCTCTCGCTGTACCAATACATGCTGGTAAGGGGGGCGATGCAGAGCTGGGCAATGTCCGCGCGTGGGAATAAGGATAGTGTCGCCTCCTGGGTGACCGCTTTCTGACCCTTCTGGTTTACGAAGCGGTAAGCGCCGCAAATGCTGGGGCTATCGAGGATTGCATATACGATCAGGCTGCCCTTCGCACCGTGCTCCAGCCAAAAATCGGTGAAGGTTGGGAATTCCTCGACTTTGCCCGGCATTGCGGTGTCGATTGCGAGACCGCGGGCGGACAGGCCATACTGGCTCAAGGGGCCCGCGGAGCGAAAATAGCTCGCACTCTGGTATGCAAGCCAGTCGCCCACGCCGCCGGGATTCATGACGCGGAAGCCAGAGAAGCCGTCGCTTTGCTTCATCAGCTCGGCGGCCATGGGAGTTCTAATATCGAAAGTGGCTGGGTCATACTGGAACCGGGTTGCACGGCCGTCTGCAACGATGAAGAAATTGATCGGCTTCTGGGCAGATCGAGACAGCGGGAAGAGGCGCACGCTGCTGTGGCTATTGGGCTGGTTGAACAGCTGTTTGTCGGCCCGGTAGTTAATCTGGGCGGCAATGTCGTAGTCGATGCCTTCCGCGGCCGTACGTGCTTTGACCGGCTGGTAGGCGCTTTTGGATAGCGCTTGTGCGCGCTTGATCAGGTTCTCCCAGGAAAAGGGTTCTGACGCAGCGGCCGTCAATCTGGCGGACTGCGACCCGAGCAGAATCAGCGCTCCCAGCGAGGCGAGATGTTCGCGGCGATTAATGATCATCGAAACCTTGCCTGTAAGCTGACCGGTCGATCAAAAGTGGCTGTCCGTTAGCGTAGTTTGGCGCCGATAAGGTAGCGGCAGCAATCGCGGTGGGACGGGCGATTGCCGTTCCTGCAGGTCGTATAAGCAGGAGTTACATGTCTCCTTAACCTGGATAACCTCTGCCACTGGCTGCTTATGGCCTATTCTGTTGAAAAACTCGCTGTGCGTGTTCGGCGGGAAAGTCGTAGCGCTTTAGAAAGCCTGTAAATTCCCGGATTCGAGGGCAGAGCCACTTTTGACGATCTCCGTCCTCAATCAGTCTCCGCCAGCCACACGTCGTGTTTTCCTCGGATATTCGGCTGCATTTCCGTAAACCTGCGAAATCGCCCTTCCTCCGAAGGGGAGTTTTTCAACAGAATAGGCCGATGTGAGTCGGTGGCGTCCGACGCTCTGCGAAGCGTCACGAACCCGCACTTTTGACCCGTTTGCGACGGTCGTGACTGACTCCTATCTGGGCACACAGATCGCCCATTTCTCCTGCTATGAGTGACTAGCGTGGCTTCTTCTGCGCGGTCCCTGGACCCGGCAGAACCAACCACATCACGACCTTGCCCGCCGGATCTAGCGCGACCGCCCAACGGACCGCGCCATTGGTGAGCTTCATGCCGTAGATGTTCCCTAAAATTGCGTCGTTCTCGAGGAAAGCCACAGACTCAATTGCCCCTAGACTCACGAACATATCGTGCAGAGCTGGAAGCTGCTCGCGCATAGCATCGGCCATGAGGCATTTGATTGTGACCTACGGCCAGCGCGCAAGCACACCGGCGTCGCCTACGTGGTGAGATGCCGACCGTCCACGTTCAAGAGTTAGTTGGTCTCAGTCCTTGGCCACCAGTCTCACGCGCGGCCTTATCGAGTTCCGGCATTGTGGACACCAAATTTTCGACACCGCGGGCCGATTCGTTCCCATCATCAAGCCTGGTCGCAAATGCGGGCGATCCCCCGCGCGGCCGATTCGGCGGCTCGACAGGAACCATTTCCGGCAAACCGTCATCATCGGGCGGCTTACGCCTCGCCAGTTCTGCCCGTAAGCGTTCAAGCTCACTTGTCGCCAGCGTAAGCGCGGCCTGGGATTGCCTCACTATTGCGGTTGCGTCGCGAAGCAGCTTCCATGCTTCCGGTGAATTTGCCGTCTTGCCCTCGAGTTCCTCACGCAACCGGGCCAGCAGATCCTTAATCTCCTTATGCAACCTTGGCACTAAGGAATAGTTCCGTGGCACTGATTCGTCGCTCATGCGTTGTCTCCGTGGCTGACAGCCTGGAATCGTTCTACCGCCTACTCGCATCATCGTCAACGCCACGCGGCGTGACGGGCCTGAATGGCGGGAGAGTTTGCCGAAAGCTGCCGCAAGTCAACAAGGAAAGGCTCAACGGAGCGCGTCCCCGCTACATATTTCCAGTTCGACAAGGTTCTGGTCAAAGGCTCGTGTTGACCCTCTCCAGCCGATCGTCACCGTCAGCTATCGGGATTCCATATTAACCGGCGCGTTTCGCCAGCGCATGTGCCTCGCCGCGATAGTGGGATTCGCGGCAGCTTGTGCCCGAGTCTCAGATCCACCGCGCAGCCGCCGCGCCGGTGTCCTCGGGGCGACTGTTGAATGCAATGGCCGATTGCGGCGCAGCGCGGTGGATGGCGTTGACCACGGCTTCGAACAAAGCCAGCCGGCTCGGTGGCAGGCGGACGCCCGCTCCGACCACCACACAGTCGTAGTGGACATCGGCGAGGCGGCGCTCCACGGTCGGGACCGCAGTCTCGTCGGGGTTGATGAAGCAGTTCTCGGTGAGCCAGCCCCGAGCGTTCATATCGGCGAGCGCGAGCTTGATTCCAGCGTGGATCTTCTCTGCGGTCATGCCCGGCGGCAGCGCTGGATCCGAAAAGTCCACCATCTCCGGATCAAGACCGACCAGTAGGACTCGTCTCATTCGTCATCCCCCGAAAGCGCATCGCAGCGATCACTAATGCTATTCGCAGGACTCGAAACCGTCAAACGGGTGCCACGATTTCCGCCATCCGCTTTGCTGCTGCGTCTTCCACGAAGCCAATGTCGGCAATTCAATGTACGGAAATCAGGCCAAGAATTGCTATTTTTGCTCGGCGCCGACCGAGCGGTTGAACAGCCGTCGAACTGGCACTTTTTGACCCGTACCGGCCGGTCGCTACGGCGGCTATCAGGCAGCGAATCCTCACGTGTAGATACGGCTCCGTCGGTCGGATAATCTCATCCCCAGGACTATCGACGAACAAACCCAGCGAATTCGGCGCTCGGGGCATTGGAGCCTAATTTGACCGGACCGCGCATCGTTGTTCTAGGAGTGTGTCCGAGTAACAGATCCGCTAAGCTTCTTGCAGCGAATTTGTCGAGGATCAGCAGGCATGGCGAAGACCTTCCGTGATTGGGACGTTGAGCAGCGGTGGCTGCTGCCACCCTC
>Ga0182030_10000616_pt1 | contig 68349 bp, 56 predicted proteins | sample 812S3MmetaG_FD_121299 | JGI IMG/M metagenome (GOLD analysis project Ga0182030, IMG submission 121299) | Permafrost microbial communities from Stordalen Mire, Sweden - 812S3M metaG (Illumina Assembly) | ecosystem: Environmental > Terrestrial > Soil > Wetlands > Permafrost | place: Sweden... | reverse complement strand
TTTTACAGGCGGCTTTGAGGAGGTGCACGGCGAACGACGTTGACGGAGAAACGGCTGCAGCCTAAGGTAATCAAGCTAGGGGTCACCACTTTACTAATTCAACTGTCGGCGGGACAACTTCTTTTGATTTATGCTATGAAGAAAATGGTGTTCTGCATGATTATTCAAATCAACATGCAATAACAATTACCAACAATGGTGATAAAGCAGAAAAGCTACCTCCGAAATTATTTAAGAGAAAAGGAGAAGTTGATATAGAGGAAAATTTTCAACAACATTCGGATACTCAAGATGCTTTTACGATTTATACAAAGAAGATCAATGAGCATTTAAAGAAAATAAACCGCAAGATAGATCATGAAAAAATACGTATTAACATTGAAATAAAAGATGATTGGTGGCCTTTTTTTAAAGATTTGCTTGGCGTTGATGATGATGGGGATTCTTATTTCTTTTTTGGTTATACCCATGAGAATCCATTTAAGGAATACCAAATGTCCGAAGCTTACGTCATGGTTTATTCCCCAAATGGAAATAAAATTTCAGAAATATCGTTAGATTTGAACTATTTTGATAAGCAGATTTCTGAAAATCAATTGAGATTGGATATTCATGGAAGTGTCATCCAATCTTGGTTTTCGAAAGACGGATTGCACATTCTAAAGTGGATGAAAAATTAGTTTATATCTGGATGATCTTGTTCTTGTGGTCCAGGTAGTCCTTGAGCACGAACTGGGTTAGCTTGTCGGGGGCCGGGTAGATGAGCCGGCCCTGGTTGATCCGGTGCATCTGCTCCATGAATTCTCCCTCGCCGAAATAACCCCCGTCGTACTCGTTGCCCATCATGAAAGTGTTGATGGTGATCTTGTCGTCGGTCACCCGGCGAACTTCCCGCATGGTGGCCTCATAGGTGCGCTCGTTGGGGGGGTAGGTCAGGTAGAGGCAGGAACCCTCGTAGAAGGCTGTGGGAGCGCCGTCCGTGATCAAGAGGATGCTTTTGTTCCTCGTATCCGAGTTGGCCAGCTTGACCCGGGCCAATTCCAGCCCCTTTTGTAAATTCGTGAAGTGTTCGGGGATCATGGCCTTCTGGCGCTCGGCACCTTCCCTCGAGAAATCGACCCTCAGGTTTACCGCTCCCCCCATCATGGTCACGGGTTTGGGGGCCAGTTCGGGGATGGATCCCACCGAGATGGGCTTGGCGAAGGTCGAAAAGCAAACGAAGGATAGCTTGTCCTCCGGGTATTCAGTGCGGATGAGGGCGTCCAGGGCCAGGGCAAGCTTCTTGGCGTTGAAAAACCGTCCGTAGCGGGACATGGACCCGCTCTGGTCAATCAGCATGACGATGGCGGTGGAGGCCGCTCCCTTGGTCTCATGCACCATGAAGTCACGGCTGTCGATACGAATCGTTCCGGCTACCGAGGGTTCAGGTGACCCGATCTGGCGGATGGCGGAGTTCAGCAAGCTGGAGGGTAGGTCCAGCGAGGTCAGTGAATCACCGAACTCGAAGGCTTTGGTGGTGGTCATTTCCACGTTGCCGTCACCGGTATAGGTGGCGTGGTGACGCCCAACCCCGTCGGTGAAGAGGCGAGAATAGACCTCTTTGAGGGCCTTTTCACCTATCTTGCGCGCCGCGCCGGGCGTGATCTTGTAGATATCCTCTTCCTCGTTGTAATCCACATCACCCGTGGCCTTCATAGCCTCGGTGAATTGCTGTTTCAACTCATCCCGCTTAGCCGTGAAGGTCTCGGCGGCTTCCTTGCCTAATATCTGTTCGAGACTCTCGGCTTCCAGGTTAAAAAGATCGCCATATTCCAGGGCGTCTTTTAGCTTATCCTCTAGTTCCTGAAGCTGAAGAAGCTTGTCGCGCATCTTGTCCGCTTCCTGCGGGGTGGGGGTCTTCGGGCCCGTGAAGTTGTATTCGTTATAAAGCTCTCTTAAGTGATTCATGCGCTGGATCTTACGGACCAGGTCTTCCAGCTGGCGGCGGGCCTCCTGGGCGTCCCTCTCCCCGGAGCGGGAAACCTGCCAATCCATTGAGAAAAGGGAGGAAGGGTCTCTATTTTCCATGGCGTCCTGGAGCCGTTTACGTAGCGGCTGGTCTTTCCATTTCGAAGACATTTGGTCGAGGGAAGTCTTGGCCCGGCGGATCTCCTCCTCCAGCTTGGTCAAAAGCTCGTCCAGGTGGTACTGGTCGAGGATGGCGGATTTTTGCTTCTGGATCTCATCCATGAAACCCTGGATGAGCTGTTCTAACCCACTCATTTTGAGGAACTGGTTGTAGGGGATGCCCCGCTCCTGAAGGTGGCGCAGGGCCTCGTCGAAGGTGACGTGGTACTGCATCATGAGGTCCTTCACCGCGTTCACCAGGTCCTGCATGGTGAAAGGAGGCTCCTCGGGCTCGTGCCATTCGAAATAGTCGTGAGTGATCATAAAAATCAGCCTTTAGCTTTTAGCGGTTAGGGATTAGCCTTTTTTTTGGACATCACTGTGGGTTGGTAATCGAAAAATTCCCCTACCTTTGAGCGGGATAACTTTCCCGTTAGATGCAGGCCCTCCAGCACGAATTCGACACATGAAGCCCGGTAAATTTCCGAGCGCTTGTCTGTCAGGTGGTCCACCGGCTCCCAGATCTGGGGCAGTTGGGAGATGACATCCTTGTACTGGGCGGCGGGGGTGAGGTCCGACACGCGGATATGTTTCTCGCCACTTAGGTCGGGAACGCCCGCTTCCAGGTGGGCCGCCTCCATGTGTTCCTTGAAAACCTGGGTCACGGCCTTGTCCATGAGCTTGGCGAAGACCTGGAACTCGGTCACGGTCTCCTCGCGAAAAGGGTCGAGCTCGATCTTGCCAGAGGTGGAAGTGTAGAGGTAGGCCAGGTCCGACATGCGAGGCACGGCTTCCTTCTCGTTCAGCACATAGGCCCGGCGCCTGGCGTTGGCCACCATGGTTTCAAAGTTGGCGATGGAAAGGCGGGCCGATACCCCCGATTTCTGGTTCACGTAAGGGCTCTTGCGGGCCTCCACGGTAATCTGCTCGATGATTTCGGTCATGAAATCGGGGATGGTCAGCTTCACTTCCTCATCCTTGGGCAGGTGGGCTTCCTGTTGCATGATCTGAATGCCCAGCTTGCGGGTGAGGGGGTAATGGGTGCGAATCTCGGCGCCGATGCGGTCCTTGAGCTGGGTGATGATCTTGCCGGCGCGGGTGTATTCCTCCGGGTTGGCGGTAAAGAGCAAAAGCAGGTCCAGGTCGAACCGGATGGGGTATCCCCGCACCTGGATGTCGCGTTCTTCCAATATATTGAAGAGGGCCACCTGCACCAGGTATTCCAGGTCGGGCAGTTCGTTCACCGCGAAGATGCCCCGGTTCATGCGGGGAATGAGGCCAAAATGGATGGCTTCCTCGCTGGCCAGGGGGTTGCCCGCAGCTACCTTGGCCGGGTCCAGGTCGCCGATCAGGTCGGCAATCTTGGTACCGGGAGACAGGCGCTCGCCATAACGGCCTTCCCGTCCCACCCATTCAATTTCAAGACTGTCGCCCTTTTCAACCAGCTTTTTCCGACAGGCCGCGCAGATGGGATGGTAGGGATGGTCGTGGATCTCACAGCCCTTCACGATGGGGATCTGCTCGTCCAAAAACTGGGCTAGGGAACGCATAAGCCGGCTCTTGGCCTGTCCCTTTTCGCCCAGGAAAACCATATCGTGATGGGACAAAAGGGCGTTGATGACCTGGGGTATTACCGTTTCCTCATATCCGTGGATGTCAGCAAAGAGGGGTTTTCCCGTCTTCAGGTGCTTGAGCAGGTTATGTTCCAGCTCTTCCTTGATGGTCTTGTCGCGATATCCGGCGGCCTTGAGTTGGCCGAGGGTCGAGGCGAGGGGAGGCATAGGGTTCCTTCCAGAATGTTTGTATAGGGATAAAAAATATTACGGGGGCAGCGGGGGGGAAGCAAGGGGAAGGGGTCGGTTTTCACCTTCGATTCCGCTAGAATAGGCCCGCTTTCGAACCCTTGACCCTTAAAGGCCCCATGTCCGTCCCCACTGAGAATCAACCGCCGGCGTTCCTGTCCCCGGCACCCAAGATCACCCTGGTCAACGCTTTTCACAAGCCTTTCGACAACGCGGTGGCCACCGCCCGGACCTGCTATTCGAGCAAAGGCATCATCACCACCGAGCAGGTCATGGGCGCGGGGCTGGAAGGACCCGCCAAGGAAGACCGCCTCAAGAAGCGCGATGACCTGGCCAAGTCCATCTACAAGGCGGGGCACCACACCACGCTTCAACACGCCCATTTCCAATTCTCGATGGAAAACGTGACGCGCCAGTTTCTCTGGAGCTTCCTTCACAGCCATCCCTTCTACAACTCGGAACAGGTTTCCCAGCGCTACGTGACCGTGGACCCTTCCCAGGTCGCCGTGCCTCCGCTCAAGGGCGAGGCCGAAAAGCTGTACCGCGAGACCGTGGCTTTCCAGACCAAGGCCTACCAGGACTTCACGGAAAAGCTGAAGCCCGTGGTCGAGAGGGAATATTTCGTTCGCTTCAAGAAGATCGACCCCCATGGCAAAAAAGCCTCGGGTGCGGTGCAGAAAAAATCACAGGAAGTGGCCCGGTATGTGTTGCCGGTGGCGGCCTTCGCTTACCTTTACCACACAGTCTCGGGGCTCACCCTTTTGCGCTACTGGCGCCTCTGCCAGACCTTGGATACGCCCCTGGAACAGCGTCTGGTAATCGGAAAGATGGTCGAGGCGGTGTTAGCCATAGCTCCCGAGTACCGGGCGGTTCTGGAACAGCCTTTAGATTTTGAACAGACCGCTGAATACAAAATGGCGGAAGGATTCCAGGCCTCGGCCCAGACGCACAAGAGTTTCCGGGAAGAATTTGACGCTTCCCTTGGAGGATACACTTCCAGGCTGGTGGATTATTCCAAGGAAGGCGAACGTATGCTGGCCTCCTCGGTACGGGAGGTCTTTGGCCTACCCGCTTCCGCCCTGTCGGATGACGAGGCCATCGCGCTGGCGCTCGATCCCTCGAAAAACAAATATCTGGGCGAGACGCTGAACGTCACCACCCACAGCAAGCTTTCACGGGCGCTATTCCATCCCCACTACACCTTCCGCAAGAAGATCTCCCATACGGCCGATTCCCAGGACCAGCGCCACCGTATGACTCCGGCTTCCCGTCCCTCCCTATACGCCCTCACGCTGGATGAGCCCGATTACCTTGTGCCGGTCCTATTGGAACAGGACCCGGCCTTGAAGAAGGAATACGCGGGCATCATGGAACGAACTTGGGAATCGATACGGGGCTTGAAAAAGATGGGAGTCTCAGACGAGTTTGCTTCCTATCTGTTGCCCAACGCCGTGGCTGTGCGGTTCACCGAATCCTCCGACCTTCTCAACCTGCACCACAAGCACGCCATGCGCCTGTGCTATAACGCCCAGGAGGAAATCTGGAAAGCCTCGTTGGACGAGGCCAAACAGGTCAGGGAAACCCATCCGCGTATTGGCAAGTGGCTTTTGCCCCCCTGCGGGTTAAGGAGCCGGGCTGGGACCATCCCTGTTTGCCCCGAGGGTGAGCGTTTCTGCGGGGTGGTGGTTTGGAAAAAAGACTTAAACGAATACCAGAGGGTGATTTAGCCATGGCCCATACACGATTGGTTCTTTTCGATATCGACGGAACGCTCCTCAGCACTTATCGCAAGGGCTGGGAAGAACCCTTTACCAGCGCGATTGTGGTGTCTTTCCGGGATTTAAACATACCGGTCACCATCGACACGACCCGCTTCCGGGCGGGGGGCAAGACTGACCCACAGATCATCTGGGAACTTCTGGAAGGGAACAATATTTCCGAGGAAGATTTCCAGAAAGCCCTTCCTCAGATCCAAAAAAGGTATTTAAGGAGCCTGCGGGACAAGGTGAAGGGTCCCCAGCATGTGCAGTTGAAACCCGGAGTGAAGGAATTGCTGGCTGAGTTAGAGCCTCGGAAGGAACTTCTGGTGGGTTTATTGACGGGCAATTTCGAGGAGGGCGCCCGCTGGAAGCTGGAAACGCACAAGTTGAACCACCATTTCTCCTTCGGGGCCTTCGGGGACGGGACCAAGAACCGGTCGGACCTGCCAGCCCGGGCCGTGGCCGAGGCTAAACGACTGACGGGCCAGGATTTTAAGGGAAAAGACATCGTGATCATTGGGGATACCCCCAATGACATTCAATGCGGCAGGCACTTAGGGGTCCGTACGGTCGCGGTGGCCACCAGCAATTACACCCTTGAACAGCTTCAGGCCGAAAACCCCGACTTTCTTTTCAGCGATTTGACCGATAAAACAAAGGTTCTTTCTGCTGTTTTGGACCCCTTCCCGGCCTGAATCTATTTTGAAGTCTATGTAACCGTTCATACCTCTCTTCCCTACTCATAAACACTGGATGATTGAGTCTTAGGGAGGTTGACGTGTATTCAAGGGGAGCTTTCTCGGTTGTTCTTTTTTTATTAATGGGCGGAATGATTTCATTCTCATGCTCACGACCTAATGTTTCCCCCACCAGCCCCTCGAATTCCTCAAATCCAACCGCCACTTCAACCATCGTCAGTTCCACCTCTACTTTCACCTACACTTCAACCATAGTGCCTGCCTTGACCTCGACGCCGACCTTCACCAGCACCCGTTCTTTCACTTTCACCTCAACTCCCACTCAAACCACGGCTTTTAGTTCCACACCTACCTTGAGTCCCACAGCCTCCTTAAGCCCGACTTCCACCTTTTCCTCCACCGCGACTGGAACCCCCACTTCTTCCCCCACGGTCACGAACACCCTCACTTCAACCGACACGGACACGGTTACTTCAACCCCTACCAACACGGATACGTCTGCCCCCACTAACACTTTCACGATTACCAATACCGCCACGGATACCCTCACCGCTACCAACAGCCCTACAATTACGGATACTCCGACCGTGACTGCCACGGCGACGGCGACTCTGTCTTCCACCGATACCACTACCCCCACTTGGACGGGCACCGTGACCAATACAACTACGCCAACCGATACTTTGACTCTATCCTTTACCCCCACCCCAACTGATTCCCCGACGATCACCAACAGCCCCACGGTCACTTCAACCCTTACGACTACTTTTACCTCCACGGCGACACTCTCCCCCACCTCCACCTTTTCAACGACCAACACCCCGACCGTTACATCCACATTCACCTCGACTGCGACGCTGACAAGTACACCAACCAAAACTTGGACCTCCTCACCAACAGGCACTTTTACGACGACCTTTACCCCCACCGTGACCGATACGGTACCGCCCACTTCCACCACTACCTCAACCGCCACCCCCATGAATACATCCACGACGACCCCGACTTTCACGGCCACCTCCAGTCCCACCGTGACTACCACCGCGACATCAACCTATACCGCCACGGCCACCAGGACCTCTACTCCGACATTTACCTGGACCAACAGCCCAACCGTCACTTCCACCGCCACTCCAACCTCGACGTCATCCTCCACTCCGACTCGAACCTCGACATTCACCACGACCAACACCCCCCTCGCGACATCGACCTCCACGGTGACGGCCACCTTCACTTCGACGATCACGGGAACCGCGACTCCGTCCACGACCTCCACTTTGACCGCGACCAATAGTCCGACCGTGACGTCAACGGCCACCTCCACGGCGTCTTCAACCTCAACTTCGACCCGGACTTCGACGCCCACGGTTTCCAGCACGGTTACAACGACTTTTACGGGCACGGTTACCAACACCGCAACAGTCACCAATAGCCCTACCCGAACCAACACCCCGACGATCACAGCTACTTTCACCTCAACCTTTACCGTGACCCAGACCGGGACACCGACCCACACCCTGACCATTACGCCTACGGCCGCGCCCGTGACCATTACGGTTACCACCGCGTCGGTTTCCACCAGTATTTCGGCCAGCGGATTTATCTACACGGCAAGCGGTGGAACCACGGTGACGGGGGGTTCTCTGAGCCTGACCGCCCATGTGGGCGATACGATCATTCTGCCCTCCAGTGGTACCCATCCCCTCTGGTTTGATAATGGTTCCACAACCTGCTTGGTACCGGGAGGGACTACCAGCGGAAACGTGACCTATGTGTTTCCCGCGACCGGGACCTATTATTTCCATTGCGGTAACCACGCGAGAACCTGTAGCACAGGGGCTTGCGGATCCACCAATTGCACTTCCATGGCTGGTACGGTCACCGTCAATTAAGGCCAAAGTCCGCTCAAAAGGCTTCCGGTTTTTTACCGGGGCCTTTTTTGTTTTAACTCCCTGCCAAGTCAAAAACCTTCTTGCAAAACTTGCCCCAGCCTCGGAAGATGAAAAACAAAACCAGTCAAACCGAAACGAATGGAAGGGGAATTTCATGCCGACCCATATCCGCCTCGCTCATAGCCCGGATGCCGACGATGCCTTCATGTTTTACGGTCTCGCCAAGGGCAAGATCGATACAGAGGGGATCGAATACGAACACGTTCTAAAAGACATCCAGACCCTCAACGACTGGGCCCGGGAAGGGCGAATGGAAGTGACGGCCATCTCGGCCCATGCCTATGCCTACGTGAAAGACAAATACGATGTCCTCACCCACGGGGGTAGCATCGGACGCAATTACGGCCCCATGGTGGTGGCCGCCGAGGCCATGACCCTCGAACAGCTCAAGGGGCGAAAGATTGCCGTTCCGGGCAAACTCACCAGCGCCTACCTGGCCCTCAAGCTTTGTTTGCCGGATTTCGTGGAAGTGGTGATGGATTTCGACCAGATTATGAACGCGGTAGTGAAGGGAACGGTTGAGGCGGGATTGTTGATTCATGAGGGCCAGCTGACCTACCAGGAGAAGGGCCTACACAAGATATTGGAACTGGGCGAGTGGTGGTTTCAAAAGACGGGGATGGTGCTCCCCATGGGCTTGAATGCCATCCGCAAGGACCTGGCCCCGGATGTGAAGGCCAAGGTCTCTAAGCACCTGAAACAATCCATCGAATTTTCACTCGCCAACCGGGACGCCGCCCTTGATTACGCATTAGGGTTTGGTCGGGGTCTCTCCCGCGAGGTGGCGGACAAGTTCGTCGGGATGTGGGTTAATGAACGGACGGTCAACATGGGAGAGGAAGGGAAGAAAGCCGTTAGGGCTTTTCTGAAAGAAGGCGAGGAAAAGAAATTGATCCCCCCTGTCGGTGAGGTTGTGTTTGTCGATTGATAAAAAGTCTTCCGGTGATGCTAAAGGCCAAAAGCTAAGTTCTAATACCTGGTCCCTGTATATCGCCGAATGCGCCGACGGGACCTATTACACCGGCATCGCCAAGGATGTCGAAAAACGGATCGAAACCCATAATTCGGGCAAGGGAAGCAAATACACCGCCGCCCATGGGCCCGTCAGGCTGGTCTTTCAGGAGCCCGAGGGCGACTATTCCACCGCCCTCCGGCGTGAATACCAGGTTAAAAACATTTCAAAAGATCGGAAGACTCGCCTGATCTCGGGCGAAGTCCTGCCTCCCCCCCAAGAAAAAGGCAAAATGCCGTTCCAAAAGGCGAAAAAACCAAAGAAAAAGAAGAAGAGAATCCCCAGGAAAAAGAATCAAAAGTTTAACGGTTAAAATTCGACCGGGTGGAATTCCCCTGTTGGTTCGCCCGCCGCTTTACGGTACATTTCCCTTATGAATCAGAACTTGCCACCTTTGGAAGTCGGCGCGGCCCTGATCTATGAGAATGGCCTTTACCTGATTTCCCAGCGAAAGCCGGAGGATTCCTTTGGGGGCTTCTGGGAATTGCCAGGTGGCAAGAAAGAACCAAATGAATCGCTGGAACAATGCGTGGTTCGGGAACTCAAGGAAGAGCTGGGAATCGAAGTCTCTATCAAGAAATTCTACAAGATCGTCAATTACGAATACCCAAACCGCAGGGTTCGCTTGAATATATTTCTTTGCGGGATCAAAAGCGGAACACCCGAAAAGATAGATGTGGCCGATTTTGCCTGGGTGAAACCCCAAGACCTGCCCAAATACAACTTCCCCGAGGCGGACCAGACCCTGATTGAAGAAGTGATGAAAAAGGATTGGGCCGCGGACGAACAGGCCAAATACCAGCATGAATATCTCGAGGGAATCCGCCTGTTTAATGCGGGTTTTTACTTCGAATGCCACGAAATGATCGAGGATCTTTGGATGAAGGTGGAGGGGCTGGATAAGCTTCATTACCAGGCCCTGATCCAGGTCGCCGTGGGTGTTCACCACTACAAGAACGGAAATTGGCCCGGGGCCATAGCCATGTATGAGAAGGCATTGGCCAAATGGAATAATCTGCCCGATAACTATTTGGGCTTGAGCATTTTAAAACTGAAGGAAGATTTCGGGCTATTTTTTGAAACCCTCCGCAAAGCCGGAGCCCATGGCATGCAGCATGTGTCGGAAAGCAACATTCCTAAAATGGTTATGCCGGAATAGTTATTTAACTGAGTTTCTTTTCCACATCGGATATTTAATTCTCTCCAGAGCGCTGTTATCGGTGAACCCTTCAAAATCCCCTTTCGACATTTGAGTAGCCTTTTCCCAAGATAATTCCAATATTTCATGCCGAGGTGCGAAGGCTTCTTCCTGTCTCGCGGGGGCATTGGCGTTATAGGGGCAAACGGTTTGGCAGAGGTCGCAACCGGCCAGGTATCCGTGCAAGTCCACTTTTCCTTTAAAATCCGAGCGGTGTTCCAGGTTCAGATAGCTGATACATTTATTCGCATTCAGAACACCCTGCTCTTCCAAGGCGCCAACTGGGCAGGCATCCAGGCAGGAAGTGCAGGTTTTGCAAAGGTTGTCCGCTGGTTCGTCATAGGTGAGTTCAACGTCGGTCAAAATCTCCCCTAAGAACAGAAAAGAACCAAACTTTCGGTTTAGAAGCAAGGTGTTCTTGCCGATCCAACCTAATCCGGCTTGGGCCGCGTAACTTCGCTCCAAAACCGGTCCCGTATCCACATACCACTTGGCCTGAGCACCCGGGCAAAGGGTTTCGCAAAGGTAATCGGTGAGCACTTTCAGTTTTTCGCCTAAAACCTTGTGGTAATCCTGTCCCCAGGCGTAACAAGAAATGGGGTGTTTCTCTAGCAAAAGGTAATGCTCGGGTTGGGGGTTATAGCTTAAGGCCACACAAAAGAAAGATTTGGCGTTTGGGAGAACGAGTTTGGGGTCGCCTCGCTCATTCTTTCGGCGTTCCAGATAACCCATTTCACCGGCGTAACCTTTGGCGAGCCAATCCAATAGATAGGGAAAATCAGGGGAGGGGACTGCGGGGGTGGCTCCGGAAATTTCAAAGCCAAGCTCAAGGGCTTTTTGTTTCAAGAGGCGGGTCGTTTCCGCCGGGGTCATTTGTTTTTGATTCGGGTGTAGGTTAAACCCACCGCGCTGACCATGGCCAAAACCACGATGGAAAGCACGACCCCCCTTATTTCGGGATGAAGGGAAAAGGAAAGAAAGATTCCAAATAGGACCACAACCCAGGAAAAGCCCAGCCAAAAGGGATCCCAGGGATTGTTCTGGGCCACCCGGTGGCGGGCCATTTTTTTCATGAATTCCTCGGCGGAATACCTTTCCCGCGTGAAGCGGTTATCCACCTGGCCGCCCAGACTCTTAAGAAGAAGCTCTACCAGAGCTAGCTGGAGGTCATAGGCCTTTGGGGGAGCGTCGGAGTTGACGTGCAGGGTATACAGGCCCTGCCCGCTGTCATAAGAAACCAGGCATTCCACTTCGGGAGGGCCGGGCTGATGAAAACGAAGTTCTGTCCAGTTTTCGGGTTTGCCCGTCACGTGGATTTCCACCGGATGCCCCATTCGGTGAATCTGTTCCAAAAGGGAATGCGCGGAAGGAATTTTATTTTTTTCAGGAGTCAGGATGAACTCGGGCATGGGTTCCCAAAAAATAATTGGATAACAGCCGAGTCATTATAGTCTCTTCAAATGTTGGAAGGACCTAAGGGCATAAAAAAAGGGGCGGGAAGATCCCGCCCCTTGGGTAATTCGTGAAGCCTCTTTATGCGGTAGTCTCTGCCGCTTCCAGGTCCTTCCGGTAGAGGGGGGTCCATCCCGATTGGTCCTTGAAGAGCCGGACGCAGTGGATATTCTTTTCCTCGGTCAGGTAAAAGCGGTGAAAGCGGTTGGCGGGAACCAGAATAAAGTCGCTAGGGTCAACGGTCACTTTCATCCAGCGGTCATCAAGACTGCGGATCTCGAACACGCCCGAACCAGCCAGTACGAAACGAACCTCGTCATCGGTATGAAGATGCTCGCCCACGAATTTTTGGCAAAGGGCGTCGAAGTTGGGCATGGCTTTCCACATCTTCACCTGGTCCATGGTGACATAACCGCGTTCCTTCATAAGGGCCTCCAGCGGACCCTTATACTTGGTTTCGTCGGTCTCGAACTGCTCATAGGTGACACCCTGGGCGTTTAGCTCCTGGGCGGAAATTTCCTTATTCGTATCGATCCAGATGGCTTTCATGGTTCCTCCCCTTTAAAGCTTGTTCAACATCCTGTTATGGCGCAATTCCCAATTGTTTGCGCCGGGTCGCGGCGGCGAAGAGATAGTCGTAGCATTCGGCGTGGGTTTTCGCTTGCTTCCAATCTTTCCCCCAGACATAAGCCCCGTGATTGCGAACCAACACGGCATAGGAATGGGGGTTATTACGGATAGCATCGCCCAGGGAATCGGCCAGGTCGCATTCATAAGCCGTGTTGTCGATGATAGGCACGTTGACTGTATCGAAGGCCCCGTAACCTTCTAGGCCTTTTTGCATCTCCAGGTTGCCGATGGTGAACTGCTTGTCGAAAAGCTCGGTGGCGATTACCGCATTGAGGGAATGGCTGTGAAGCACAGCCCCTGCTTTGCGTTGCTTGTAAGCGTGCATGAAGAGAGGAGCGCATTGGGAAAGTTTCAGGTCGTGTCCTGGTTCTTCAACGACATGGCCTTCCAGATCGAGAACGAAGATGTCTTTCGGTTTTAAACGTTCCTTCTGGACAGCGCTGGGAGCCATGTAGATGTGGTCTTCATCACGAACGGAAATACCCCCGCCCGTCCCGGAAGCCCAACCCAGGTTGTAAAAATGATGGCAAAGCTCACAAATAAGTTCCCGAATCTCTTGCGGGGAAAGAAAATCTAAAGATTGTTTGTCTTGGAGTTCTTTTATGGTGATATTCATTTTCAGTTAAAATAACAATGGTTCTTGCCAAATTCAATAGTTCGGCCAAAAACCACGAAGTTTTAACCGTGTGTTTTCATCTACCCTTGGGGAATGAGGATTGTGATTTGAACAACTACCAAAGCCGGAATGACGTTGAAATACAAAGCACCCCTGAGCGGATTTACCGGGCCTTGACCAATTGGGAGGAAAGATCCCGCTGGCGTCCAGGCCTGAAAATGAAGTGGGAAGGAAGCGCCCAGGCCTTCGTGGGACAGGTGGTCTCGTTTGATGTAGAAGGCTCATACCCCCCGGCGAGTTTCTGCTACCGGATCACGGGGCTGGAGCATTCGCGGCGCATTTATATGGAATACATGGATTCGGCCTTGTCCGGGAGGGCAGCCATGGAAGTGACGCCCCTTGAAAAGGGATGCCAGGTCTCCTTTTATTGGATGAAGGTGGAGCCGAGGGGATTATGGGCGTGGATTTATTTTCGCTTCGGTTTCGGGCTTTCAGCCCACCGGCGAAGAACCACTCAGACCCTGCAAATGTTGAAAACCTATTTGGAAAAGGCGGTGTAGGAACAAGCTTAGGGGTCAGTCACTGGTTGAATTTGTATTGATTGGCCCTCTATCATGCTTTTCCCATTGAGCCTTGAAGCCTCAACCAACCGAATCAGGGGAGAACCCGATGAATCTGAGCCAAGACCAAATCAAGCGTTACACGCGCCACATCCTCCTTCCCGAGGTGGGGGTGACGGGCCAAAAGAAATTGCTGGAAGCCAAGGTGCTGGTGGTGGGAGCGGGCGGGTTGGGCTGCCCGATCTCCCTTTACCTCGCCGCGGCGGGTGTGGGAACGATCGGCCTGGTTGATTTTGACACGGTGGATGTCAGCAACCTGCAACGCCAGGTTTTGTTCACCACCGAAGATGTGGGCAAGCCCAAGGTGGAAGTTGCCGCCAAGCGGTTGAAGGCCCTCAACCCCGACGTGAAGGTGAACACCTACGCAGTGGCCCTCAAGAGCGACAACATCATGGGCATCTTGAAGGATTACGACCTCATCATCGATGGGACGGACAATTTCCCGACCCGTTACCTGACCAACGACGCCGCCGTGCTCCAAGGCAAGGCCAACATCTACGGCTCGATTTTCCGTTTCGACGGCCAGATGACTGTCTTCAAAACCCCCGAAGGCCCCTGTTACCGCTGTCTCTATCCCGAGCCTCCTCCTCCGGGTGAGGTGCCCTCTTGCGCCGAGGGCGGGGTCATGGGCGCCATGGTGGGAACCATCGGAGCCATCCAGGCCACCGAAGCCATCAAGCTCATCACGGGCATCGGCAAGCCGGCCATCGGCAAGTTCGTGATCTACAACTCGCTTGATATGCAGTTCCGCACCCTGAAGCTTCACAAGGACCCGGCCTGCCCAATCTGCGGGACGAACCCAACCATTCATGAATTGATCGATTACGAGCAGTTTTGCGGCATGAGGGTGGAAGACACCCAGACCCAGGAGGTCAAGATGGCGAGCAAGGACGAGATCACGGCGCTGGAATTGAAGGTCAAGATGGACGAGAAGCAGGATTTTTTACTGTTGGACGTGCGCGAGCCCAACGAGTACGAGATCGCCAACATCAAGGGCTCTACCCTTTTGCCCCTATCCCAACTGCCTAACCGATTCCATGAATTGGACAGGGTGAAGGGTAAGGAAATTGTGGTGCATTGTAAGAGCGGAGTTCGAAGCAAGAAGGCCATCGACTTCCTGAAACAGCAGGGCTTTACCAATCTGATCAACGTGGCGGGGGGCATCCTGGGCTGGAGCGACCAAGTCGATTCGTCCGTGCCCAAATACTGATTCACCCAAGGCTTCTTCTTGACCACCCCCGCTGAAAAACCTAATAAAACCATTGGTACGGCCCGCATCGTTTACGAGACGCCCTTCAGGGCATGCGTGGAGTATCTATTCGATGAGATGGACATCATTTCCCGGGAGAGGGACGTGATTCAGCTCTTCGGCCTGTCTACCGCCCGCCTGCTTTTTTTACTGGGCGAGAACAAGCAAGCCGGAATGCTTCTCGGGTATCTTCAGCAGGCCATGGCCGACACGGTGAACCCGAAGGGGTTGTTTCGGCCTTCGATTTTGGGGAAAGATCAGATACTTCTTCCGGCTAACCCTGAGAAATCGGAACGGAACGTTGTCCTTAAGCTCATCCAAGAAGAAGACGGCCGCTTGGCCGAATTGGTTTTGCCCCTCGGTGACGAGGGCCACCTGTACCCGGCGACCGTAGTGTTTTTTCTCCAATACCTCATTAAGACCCTGGGAGAGCCTTCGCTTTTTTTTCTCATGCTGGTATTGGCGGGGATGATGGAATATTACGAAAAGATTGGAAAGACGAACGACCTGAAGGCGATTACGGACGCCCCGGCCTACGGCTTTTCGGAAGCCATGCGCTATATCGACGAGGAACGCAAACGGGCCCAGATGCCTCCGGCCTGATTTCAACTATCGGTCGCCTCCTAAAAAGTTCAACGCTTCAACCGTTTCACCCGAGTCTTTGTTGAGCGCAACAACCTTCCTGTAATAAATTTTAGCCGCCCTTCTTTTTCCCAGATAGGACATCAGCCTGCCAATGTTTCCCAGAACCAGGCAGTTGGTTTCGTCACGATGGAGGGCGATCAGGAGGCATTTAAGCGCGTGTTGGGGGTTGCCCCGGATTTGTTGGCAAACAGCCAGGGCATTGTAGGCGTAAGGGTCCTGGGGATTGAATGTCATGGCCAACCGGGCCAGGCGGGATACGTTCCCGACTTTTTCCGGCCCCTGACTGAACCAAAAAGCCTGGGATTCCAATAGAGAGTTAGAAAGAAGCGTTTGGGGTGATTCCGGCAGGTCTGTTCCGGGGATCCATTGGAAAGAGCCGTCCTGTTGGTCATTTTTTTGAAGGGCTTTTGCCAACAGATCGTATTGGGTTTCAAAAAGCCCCAAAGCTTGCTCCACCCGGGAGAGTTCCAGGATTAGATCGAGCCGGTCGGGCTGGGCCTTTAAGCCGAGGCTGCAGGTATTTTCGGCGGCCAGGAGGGATTCCCGGTTCCGCCTGTCAGGGTTATCGGCCGTCTGGGGTTTGGGATAACGGAGAAGGGGAAGGCCATCGGTTGGCGGATTGCCCTCATCACCTGGTTGGGTTTGGACCCTTTTCAAGCCTTCGTCAGCAACGGGGAATTCCATATCCCCGGGAAGGTTGGTGAAATTAGGATTGGGGGTGACGTGTGCGCAGGAAGAAAAAATGAGCAGAAATCCCCCGAGAAAAAGCGGGGTCATTCGGCAGGGACGCGAGATCATCCAAATATTTTTTGCATCAGGGTAGGGGCGGCGGGGGGCTTAAGGGTGTAGTAAATGAGGTAAACCAGGCCGGAAAGGATGACCAGCAGGTTGATCAGGCTTGAGATACCGTGGGCCTTTCCGAATTCACCCTTCAAGGCTTCAATCTTGGCCGTATCCTTGGAATCCTCGGCCGCAATCCGGTCCAGCCTCAACTGGGCGGTCTTGGGGCCGATCCACATGCCCTGCGCGAGGGAAAGAAGCAGCATCAGGTAGAGCGCTGTGATTTTGACGCAGTCCTGGGGATTGTTGGGCTTGTTGGGATTGAGAAAATGGTAAGAGACGATTAAAACGGTACCGCAGATGTAGCTGATGATGTAGAAGGGCGGGAAGAGCTTGCTTTGCACTAGGCCGAAGAGGTCGCGGGGAAGGGTCTTGAAAAGAACAGGCGCTTGGATGAAGGTGAAGTAAAGCAGGGTGCCGTACCAGAACACAAAGGTGAACAGGTGCAGAAAGCGAAGAAAAACCATACGGCCTCCTTGAAGCGGCTCCAACGCATTGTAGGCCCGCCCACCCCCGCTTTCAATGCGGGCCAGTTAAGGGATGTTTTCATGGGAGAGATGAATGCAAGATAAACCGCCGAAGGCTCTGATTGCGTTTCCCAGGACCGGCGAATCCTGCGAAGTGGATGTGGAGGACACCCTGGTGGACGCCACCTTCCGTTACGATCTGCCTATCCGGTACCGGTGCGAGCGAGCGGTCTGTACGACTTGCCTCGTGGAGGTTCTGGAAGGCGGTGAAAATCTTTCCGAGCCTACCGAACGGGAAAAGCAAACGCTCCAGACGATCAAGGCGAAGACGAACTGGCGGTTGGCCTGCCAATGCGAAATCTTGGGAGATGTGAAACTCGACTACATACCCATCATCGACGAAAGAAGGCGGGTGAAACCTGGACAAGAGACCCTATAAGGCTTCCAACACCTCATCCACATGGCCTTTGACGCTAACAGGGCTCCAAATCTTTTCGATCTTGCCGTCCTTGCCGATCAGGAAGGTGGATCGGACGATTCCCATGAACTCCCGACCCATGAACTTCTTTTTCTGCCAGACGCCGTAATCCTTCAACATTTCCTTTTTCTCGTCCGAGAGCAGGGGAAAGGGAAGAGCGTATTTCTCGATGAAGGCCTGGTGCCTTTTAACCGGGTCGGCGCTGACTCCCAACACTATCGCGCCCTTCTTTTTCACCCGCTCCCAGTTATCGCGGAAGTCGCAGGCTTCCTGGGTGCAGCCGGGCGTCATGTCCTTCGGGTAAAAATAAAGCACGACTTTTTTTCCTTTAAAATTCTTGAGGGAAACTTTCTCGCCTTTCTCGTTCTCTAGGGAAAATTCCGGAGCTTTCGATCCTTCTTTCATCAGGGGCACCTCTCAAGGGAAATGGAACCTTTTTTGGAAGGCCTGAGTTTCTCCAAACCCTCCCAGGGTTGCTAGGGCGCCGGGGTGAAATAGTCGTTAAAAGTGTGTAAATGTTGACACTTGCAAGACATATGTGACCTTTTTAGTTAATATCAATATTTTGTAACCTTATAAAATAAGCACAAATACCCTTATTTTTATGCGTTATTGGTTGCTCTATCATTTATTTTTACCTTTTAAGAGGTACAAGCGCTATACTTCGCCTGTGAATCTTTTGGCCTACAAAGTAAGCCTTTCGAAGCCGACCCAAGTAAGGTCCAAAAGACAGGGGAGTAGACCATGAATTTTTATTTTTCGCTTTTTCAACTGATCGAGACCGTTGAGTCTTTGGGAAGGAATGTTCAACACCTGGCCAGCCGGGCCCTGCGTATCAGCCCGCGCGACGCCCGGGCGAACCGCGAGCTCCTAGAACAATGCGAAATCAAGATCAACGAAGTGAAGGTCCTGTTGAACACCAAGACCCACATCAGCAAGATCACCCTTCGCAAGGCCGCCATCCTCTTCCAGGTCCTGGACCTTTTCTACCGCCGTTTAATGGTTCTCTCGACTGCCACCGCCACGGTAGGACAGGACGACGAGAATTCGGTCAAGGTTCTCTGGCAATTGCTGGCCTCGGCCCAGAAGCACTACCAGGCCATCGTCAAGACCCTTTATGACTTGACCGGAATACCGGTCAACCTGACGGTCACCGGCCATCTGTCCGAGGCTTTTGATTCCTCCTCTTTCCAGGCCCTTCTGCAAAAAGAGGTGTCCCTTCAGCAGGAGTCGCTTAAGCATCTCGAGAAGGCCATCGAGGTCTTCGGCGAGGAGCAGGAATTGGCCGACAAGCTTTCCGCCATCCGCAAGGATCTGCTGGACATGAAAAAGCGATTCAAACAGTATGTCGCTCCCTCCACAGCCGAGAAGGTCGAGGCGGCTCCGCTTCCACCGACGCTTTCGAAGAACTGAAGAAGCTTCCCGTCGTGCGCCTCCTTAGGACGGAAACGGCTTGAGCCCGCGCCGTTTCCGCCCCCCAGCCCTCTACACCAAGGCTCCATTTTTAAGGGAAGTCCTGGACGGTATGCCTGAATCGGTCAAGATCATCGACCGGCAGTTCCGCCTGGTTTTCGCCAACAGCCTCTCCCGCCAGAATCTGGGTAAATCCCTCAATGAACTCCGCGGCCTTCCCTGCCACCAGGCCTTTTACGGTTTCGCCGAAAAGTGCTACTTCTGCAATTCCAAGAAGGTGTTTGAGACGGGAGAACCCCACCAGGGTTACACCACGATGGTGACCCGGGGGGCCAACCGTGATTTCCAGGTTTCCATCTTTCCCCTCTGGGACGCCTCTCATCAGAGTGTCGAATATGTCGTGGAGGTTGTGAAGGACATCACGGCCCTTTCCAAGGGGGCGCCCCTGCCCCAGAACGCCGGGAAGATCACCAGCCGGGACAAACGATTCCAGATGGTCTTCGAGCAGATGGCCCACTGGGCCGACGACGGCTGGCCGGTTTTGCTCCAAGGTGAGAAGGGAACGGGGAAAAAATCCTTCGCCCGCGCCCTCCACCAACGGTCCCATCGGGCCGAGGGGCCTTTCCACGTTTTTCACTGCGTAGAAAGCTTCGGGGGTGATTTCCTCGCGGGTTTATTCGGTCCCGGGGGATCCTGGGAAAAGGCTTCCGGTGGAACCCTTTATTTGGACGAGATCGGAAACATGGGAGAGGCCAGCCAGAAAAAATTGGCGGCGCTGTTGGCCCAACCCGCCGGATTGCAGGATCCCCGGGTCGTGGCGGGAACCCGGAGCGACATCGACCGGTTGGTTCACCAGGAAACCTTCCGCCTGGATCTGTTCAACCGTTTCGCGTCCCGCGCTTTGCGCCTGCCCTCGCTTCGGGAGCGGCCCCAGGATCTTCCCTTTCTGGCCCATCATTTCATCGAGACCTACCGGGTGGTGACGGGCTCCCCGGCCGAGAAACTTTCCCCGGCGGCGCTATCCCAGCTCATGTCCTATCCCTGGCCGGGTAACTTAAGGGAACTGGAAACCCAGATGGAACGGGCCTGCCTGATGGCCACCGGTCCCCAGATCGAGAAACTGGACGTGGAGATCGCCCCCTCCTCGTGGGAAAAGCTCGACCAATTGCTTGATACCACCGAGCGGGGCTACCTGGTGGATGCCCTGGCCAAAACCAAAGGGAAACTCCGGGACGCGTCTCTCTTGTCAGGATTAAGTTTGAAAACCCTCCAGAGGAAGATGCGGAAATATAATCTTCACGCCGAGGATTTCCGCCGGCTCCCTGATTCGGCGGCCTGAGAACCTTTTTCACCGTTGGTCTTCCTCCCCGCATCCGTGGAAACTCCTGATTCGACCTGTCTTTCTTGACGCCCTATTTCCAGCGACATAAACTGCCAACGTTTTTCTTATCCGCCATTTCACGCGGACCTATCATTAGTTTCATCAGGGGAGGATTTCCGTGGCTTACACTTATAAAGATGTCAAACCGCCCAAGGGCGACAAAGTAACCATCCAAAACGGGGTGTTGAACGTTCCGGACAATCCGGTGCTTCCTTTCATCGAGGGAGACGGGACCGGGCCTGACATCTGGCGCGCTTCGGTGCGCATCTTCGACGCGGCCGTGGAAAAAGCCTACAAGGGAAAAAAGAAGATCTCTTGGTTCGAGGTTTTCGCCGGCCAGACCTCCTTCGACAAGTTCAAAGAATGGCTTCCCACCGACACCACGGAAGCTTTCAAGGAATACCTGGTGGGTATCAAGGGCCCCCTGACCACCCCGGTGGGCGGCGGGATCAGTTCCCTTAACGTAGCCCTGCGCCAAATATTGGATCTCTATGTTTGCCTGCGCCCCGTGCGTTATTACCAGGGTGTGCCCTCTCCCGTGAAGCGTCCCGAGAAGGTGGACATGGTGATATTCCGCGAGAACACCGAGGATATCTACGCGGGCATCGAGTGGCCGGCTGAATCGCCCGAGGCGAAAAAAGTAATCGAGTTCCTGCAAAAAGAAATGGGCGTCAAGAAGATCCGTTTCCCCCAGACCTCCGGCATCGGCATCAAGCCAGTATCCAAGGAAGGTACGGAGCGGTTGGTTCGCGCCGCTATCCAATACGCCATCCGTTTGAAACGCAAGAGCGTGAACTTTGTCCATAAGGGCAATATCATGAAATACACCGAAGGCGCCTTCCGCGACTGGGGCTACGGTTTGGCCAAGAGTGAATTCGGGGCGGTGGAACTGGACGGCGGGCCCTGGTGCAAGATCCCCGAAGGGAAGCCGGGCGCCGGCTTGGTCATCAAGGATTCTATCGCCGACATCACTCTGCAGCAGGTTTTGACCCGTCCGGAAGAGTTCGACGTTATCGCGACCTTGAACTTGAACGGCGACTACCTGTCGGACGCCCTGGCGGCCCAGGTCGGCGGAATCGGCATCGCCCCTGGCGGGAACATCAATTACGTCACCGGCCACGCTATTTTCGAGGCGACTCACGGGACCGCACCCAAATACGCCAATTTGGACCAGGTCAACCCGGGCTCGGTCGTTCTTTCCGGCGTCATGATGTTCGAGTACATGGGCTGGCTGGAAGCCGCCGAAATGATCGTGAAGGCGATCGACAAGACCATCGGTCAAAAAATCGTGACCTACGATTTTGCCCGGCAGATGGAAGGGGCGAAGAAAGTGAAGTGCTCCGAATTCGCCACCGCGGTTATCGGAAACATGGGATAACCAACAGTTCGAACGAATAAAAGGGATTTTTTACTGGCCTTTTTTATCCTGTCCTATTTAATGAGCCTGAAGGGATGATTTCCTGAAGGCTCATTTTTTTTGGAATAAAAGACCTGTCTGCAACTCTGGTGTTTAAGGGGTACTGCGGACATCGGCGCTGAAACACCGAAAGACTGCAGGAGACCGCTTTGGACGACCGTGAACTTGTCCAAAAACTCATCGCAAAGGATGAAAAAGCCTACCGGTATTATTACGACACCTACCGGGACAAACTCTACAAGGCTTGCGTTTACCTTCTCGGCTACCGGGATCCGGACGCGGAAGATATCACCCATGACGTTCTCATCGCCGCCATAAGCCATCTCCCCCAATTTGAATTCCGGTCCTCCTTTTACCATTGGCTTTACCGTATTTGCATGTATCGCTGTTACGAACGGATTCGGCAAAGGAAACGGCAGGTAGCCAGTCTGCACGAGGAGTTAGAAGCTTTCGCGGCCCCCCATGCCACCCGCCAACAGGACCGGGCTGGGGAAGAGAAAGAACGACAGGAGATGGTGAAGCTGATGGAGACCCAAAGAGCGCTGATGGGTGAACCTTGCCAAAGCCTGCTGAAACTGCGGGAAAAGGAAGGGAAAGGTTATGCCCAAATCGCGGAAATCCTCAAGATTCCCATCGGAACCGTTATGTCCCGCCTATCCCGCTGCAAGGAAACGCTTCGCGACCTGATGCTTCGTGCAAGCAAGGGGGTGTCCCTTGGCCGATGATCCGATCAAGAAATATTTCCAGGCCGACCTGTCTGAAACCGAAGAAAAAGATTTGGTCGGTAGACTCGAGACTTCAGTTGAGGACGCGCTTCGGTTGGGGGAGGAGGCTGAAAAGAAATACTACCAATACGGATTGCCTGATCCGAAATGGCCTGGACGCTTGAAATATCCTTTTTCCCAAAAATGGAAAATATTCCGCTGGGTCTTGCCTTGGGCCGGCCTGGCCGCAACCGCGGCTTTTGCGGCTGGAGTACCGGTGGTTCGACAAGCCATTCATCGGGTTTATACCGCTGTGGTCCAGGCGATTTCATCACCCGCGCCTATACCAACGCCCCTTCCAATACCTACCGCGGTTCCACCGGCTACGGCCACCCCTCTACCAACCCCGAAGCCTATTCCCACCCCAAAGCCGATTGTGGCCGTATCGACTCCCATTAACCTTGATGTCCAGCCCCATGCGAACTATTCCAGCCTAGCCGTTATCGTCAAGCGTGTTGAGCTGGGCTCCATCAGCGTTCAAGTGTTGAACTTGGAAGGAGATACGACGGCTCTGCTTTACGAGGGTATGTTGGGGCCTGGGAGCTGGGTTTTCGATTGGGACGGAAATATGGCCAACGGTCAAAAGGCTCAGCCCGGGTATTACCAGATTCAAGTGATATCCGGACCGGTAACCCAAAAAAAGGTAATTCAAATTAAATAATTAACAGGGTACTGAAAAAGTATTTTTACACCCTGTCAACAGCCACGGGTTTGGAGCGAATCGCTTTACCCCTATTTCATCATTGAAAAGATTGATAATGAAAATAGGGACGTCCCCTTGCCCTTTGTTTTATCTGTTCAAAGGAGCAAGGGGGAAAGTCCGTTGCTTGGACTTTTTCAACATCCTGTTAAAGATGATTTAAATTAGTCACGTAATCGCCAGACTGCTATAAAATGCGCCCCATTCAAGACCTGGGGCGGTTCATTGAAACCCATTTCATATCGTTATCTCGTTCTATTGGTTTCGCCGTTTTTATTTGCCCCCTCTTGGGCGAATGAAACGGTGAACCTCGCCTCCAATCAGGCAAATCCTCTCAATAACTCCAATCCCTTTGCTAGGGCCTCTGCCATGGGATCAGCTTTCGTGGGGGTGGCGGATGATGCTTCGGCTCTATTGACCAATCCCGCAGGTCTCGCCCTGGTGAACCATGGTGAAATCGCTTTCAACAGCGATCTTTGGCTGGTCAATACCTTTCAAGAAACGGCTCTCGCGGGAATAGGCCTCTTGCCCGGAATGGGTTTGGGTTTGGCGGCGCATTATCTTGATTACGGAACTTTTGAAGGCCGGGATGAATTAGGCTCCCTGGCCGGCACTTACACCGCTTCCCGTTGGAGCGGGACAGCAGGACTTGGCTTTTCAGTTTTAAAAAATCTATCTCTGGGAATTGGCTTTCAACTCGTTGAGTCCAACCTGGCTGGGACGACTTCTTCCGCCTGGATCGGCCAGATGGGACTATTGTGGAATACGGACTCTGGCTTGCGCCTCGGCGCGGCCTGTGGCGGCCTGGGATTTGCTTCCAGCACGGGCTCGATTGAGTCTGATTTAGAGTTCGGCCTTTCCTATCCAATCCGGTTTTCCACCCTAAGTCGGCTTAGCGTGGCCGCGGGAGGGGCCTGCGAAGCGGGGTCCACGAATTATTTGAATGTCGGGGTGGAGTACGGATTTGACCAAAAACTTTTTTTAAGAACCGGATACCAGCAGCCCTTGCAGGATAATTCCATAACAGGATTCACCGGACTAACGGCGGGGTTTGGTTTCATTCTCAATGATGTCTCTTTTGATTATGCTTACCTGCCTTATGGGGATTTGGGGGAATCCCATCGGATCAGTGTGGGATACAATCTTGGACCAGCTGCGGTGACGCCCTCCCCTATCCCCGTTCCTACTTCCACTCCCACACCGCCGCCTTCTCCCACACCCCAACCGCTCAAGGCTGATGCCACTCCAAGTTCCAACTCTTTAACGGTCCTTTTTGATATTCCTTCCAACGCGGTTGCTGCGGGTCAAAAACTGGAGGAAGAAGGGAAATACAAACAAGCCTCCGAACTATATCGGCAAGCCCTGCGGGATAACCCGAAGGACGCATCCGCTTGGGAAGCCCTCGGTGAACTCTATGAACGCGCGGGCCAACGGGAATATGCGGCCCAGTGTTTTGAAAAGGCAATTCTATTGAAGCCGGGAAACCAGAAATTAATCGACTGGCTGGCAAATTATCATGCGGGAAAACCCTAGGAGGATCGCGTGAAACGAATGATGGGCAAGAAGCATGGGTTTTCAGTGGGATGTTTGGTTTTGAGATTATCCTTTTGCATGGGGTTCATGGTTTTGGCCATGGGGGCTCAAGCCCAAACGCCCACTCCCACTTGCGATGTTTGCCAAGTGGCGCAGACGGTGTTGGGCGGATCGGGGGGGACTTTCGATGCGCCCTATTGCGAGGCGATTGATGCGGCAAATAGTTTGTTATATGTCGCGGATACGGGAAACAACCAAATTCAAATATTCAATCTTCCGGCCCTGACGAACGCGGGTGTCATACCGGGATTTATTGGGCCTTTTGGTATCGATTATTTCAATGGTTCCCTTTATGTGGGTGAAAACAACCAGTGGGAGATAGTGAACCCGTCGAATAACGCAGTGACTGCGGTGAATGCCACACCCAACCAAGTGGATGGACTGTCGGTGGATAAAACGAATGGGGATGTTTATGCGACGGATCTTACGGATTTGCTGGTTTATCAGGAAAACGTATCGGCAGGGGTCACGACCTATACCCCGGCAACCACGAACCTCAGCGGTTTGAGTACGCAACTCTTTGGAGTGTTGGTCGTTGGTAATTCGATGGGGACGACCTTGTTTGTGTCGGATGGTAAAAACACCGGGAATCCCCACATTACCATGTTTACCAAAATTTCAGAATCGTCTTCACCCGCAAGCGTTTCTTTTTCTGGCCCAACGACGGTGATCAATTCAACGACGTTAGATCCGAATTCTTGGCCTTACCAATTGACGATGGATAATTCCAATCATCTGTATTTAGCAGGGTACACCAGCGATCTCGTTCAAGTTTTTGATATCAGCAGCAATGGTTTAGTGACTTTGGACCACAGCTGTAATCTGGGCGGCCAGCCGGTAGGGGTAGCGGTCGATGCTTCCGGAAACCAATATGTGTCGGGCAGACTGGACAATAATGCGATCTTTAAAATTCTCCCTTGTTCTGGGGTTCCGGGCACCCCAGTTCCCAACCCGGCTAGTTTGGGAGAATGTTTTATTTATCCTTCGCCCGCCAAGGGGGACCATGCGACCATTTCTTATAATATGAAAGAAACAGGCCAGATCACGTTGAAGATCTGGAATGAGAAAGCCGAATTGGTCGACACAGTCACTGATCACAAATCGGCAGGTGTACAAACAACCTCTTTTTCCATCCCTGGCTTTGCCACAGGGGTCTATTTCTATTCGGTTATATTAAATTACGATTCAGGAAAATTCGAAAAATTAGGCCCGAAAAAATTCGTGGTGATTCATTAAACCGGAAACGGCAGCCCAGCCTCCCCTTTGTCCGAATTAGGGCCTAAGCTCATCGAAGGGCAATGGGACAAACGATTTAAATTCCCGATAAACTTCTCGAGTATGCCGTCCATCTACCCCTTCACCTTGCGTTTTTGTTGGTCCTCATCTCGAAACATAGGCTTTTCCACAAGGATTTTCTTTCCATGTCCGTCAAAGTGACAGACCCGGCCCTGGTTCTTCGTGGATGAAGCGGCGGGGAAGGACTTGGGGGTGGCCGTTGTGAGGCTTTCGGCCCCCGCGGCCGCCATGTTTTTAACCGACCCGCCACCCTTCGCTAAAAAAAGCCCTTGTTGGGGATATGGACTTGGCCGTGGGGAGTAGAACTCCCTGGGTGTGTATTCACCGATTTCCGACCTCGTTTTGTAAAGGACTTGTTCATATTTCAATTGGAAGGGTTGGGTCCTGTAGTCCCGGCAGATTTGCAAGAGCATGATCAAATCGTGGTTTTCATTCTCCAATTTGCAATAGAGGAAGTATCCCAAGACGAATATGCAGGCCGAAACAAAAGTAAAGATTTTCATAAGCGGTTCCTTATTCCCTAAATGTTTTAAATTTTCGATTCCTTTCAGTCTCTTCGGATTCCAAGAGTTACATCGCGGAAATTTATTCCATAATTTGTTGGATTTAAATTAGTCGAAATTTTTTAATCTTAAACCACCACTAAAACACCCCTTTCCTTTAATCGGACAAAAATACCACATTTATTTTTGGGAATAAAATTTGCCCTTGCCACTCTAGGGTAATGGTCAAGTAATGCGGCAAAAGTTGCGGGACATATTTGCGGTTCCAGGGGGATTTAATGAATCGATGGGCTTTCCTATTCGCGACGGGTCTTTTTGCGGGTCAAGTTGGTTTTGCTTGGGCCCAATCCAAGGCTCTTCCCCCGCATCACACTCCCCTTATAACGCCTGCCACCTCCGGCGCTCAAACATTAAATAAGCGTTGGAAAACCCTCAAGGCGCAAATCCGATCCGGCCTGAAAAACGGGAAATTAACCCGCGATCAAGCCGCCGAAAGGATGAGGCAATTGAAAGCCGCGCATCACCAGTCCATGCAGCTCAAAAAGCAAAATGCCAATCGCAGCCTATCGACGGACCAACAAGTTCAGGTCAACAAGCAACTCGACGATATCGCATCCGGTCTTTAGACCCAATCGTACCGATCCATCATGCTGGTCTTTATATGAGTGAAAGGGCAGTAATGCCGCGAATTAAAACCGGATATTCTCTCCGCGAAAAAAGGGAACCCTTCCCGCTTTTTGCATTCGCCCTTTTTGGTTTTTTTCTGTTCCCAATCATGGCCATTCAAGCGCAAGTAATGCCGGTTCGGGGCGCGTCAGGCGATCTGTGGGCGGATGTGGTGCTGGGCCAGACGGATTTTGGTGGTACCAATCTTCATGCCACAAACCAAAGCCTTTTCCGCGCCAAGGGGGTTTATGTCGATACGAAATCGAATCCCCAAAGGTTGTATGTTTACGATGGTGGAAATAACCGAGTTCTTGGCTTCAGCGACATCAATATCGCCATCACCCGCCAAGGGGGGCAATTAGGAATCGACCTCTGCCTAGGGGCGGATTCCCAAGCCCTGCCCATAGGGGCGGACATGGTATTGGGTCAGCCCGATTTCAACCATACGGCCGGCAACGGGGATTCTAATTTTCAACAATACCCAAACACACCCCAAAATTTACTCTTTTACGTGCCGACCCCGACGGCCCAAACCCTCTGTTTAACGGGTTGGAATTACGCAAATTCATTGGGAGAAGGAGGAACGGCCGGGACCATGGCCACCGACAGCGCTGGGGATCTTTACGTCACGGATTACTCCAATAACCGAGTCGTGCGTTATGAGAATTCTAGTTTAGTCCCGGGGGCGCAGAATGTAAGCGCTTCTTATGTTTGGGGTCAACCAGACGCCTTCAGTTGCAAGGCCAACCAAGGTCTCGGTGGACCAACTTCATTTACATTGTCTTTCCTGGCTGGTGGGGGTCCCGGTGCCGCGGGTGTTGCGGTGGATCCTTGGAATAATCTTTGGGTTGCGGATTGTGGGAACAACCGGGTACTACGCTTTCCAAACAATGGCGTGGCTCCTACGACGCTCGGCGCGGACGTTTTTCTTGGACAAGTTGATTCCTCATCGACTACCACTACTACCATGATTGGGCCCGGATCGGTCCGGGTGGATTATAAGGGTGACGTTTTTGTTTACGACAATACCTCGTCATCATCCAGTAGTAATTCGCGGATTCTGCTTTTTGAAAATCACGGCACGGGAATGAGTTCGCCCGCGAGCAGCGATTACAATCCCGTCACGGCGGATTTAATTATTCCGATTGTTCCCGGTAATACGAAAGGGATTGAAATCGATCCGACGGTAAGCCACCCCTATGTGGGGCTTTGGGTCAACAATACCAATTCAAACGCGGTTCAATATCTATTCAATGTCAGCGGTAACCCGGTGACCTATGGGCCCAATAAGTATTTATTGGTGGCTTCCGATGGGGGAACCATCGTTCACGCCAATTATCCCCCGACGGATTTCAACTATTTATATCCGCCAGGGAATACGGTCAAAATGGTTTATTCAATGGCTGGCAATGAAGGGGGGGTGGGTGTCGACCGGGACGGAAATGTCTTTATCTCATCCCGGGAAACGGGGGATGTTTACCGTTTCCCGCATCCCAGGCCTATTTCAGGCCCCCATGCTTTACCGCCCTATGTGGCCACGGCGCCCGATGTGGATCTTTTTAAACAGAAGTCCTCAGTGGGCACTTCCAATAATACAATTTCACCCAGTACGACCGCTGGGGCGGGGCTGGCCGTGGCGTGCGCCTCAGGCGTTACCCAACTCATCACATCGGATACCAGGATTAATTATTGGAATTTAAATTATTCCAACTCTTCCCTGGGTTTGTTCAACTACAAGAAACCGGATGGTTATGCCGCAACCACACCCGCACATTACCTAATACCGGGTACGAATGGGCCTGGATTTGGCCGCATAACAGCCGATCCTCAGCCTCCCTCGGGTGGATCTACTATTCCCCAGTACCTTTGGGTTGTTCGTGGGGGGGCCCCTCCTGTAATAGAGGCTTACAAACTTCCTTTAACAACCTGGGCCCAGGCGGTCACAACTTTGACGGATTCAAGTATTACTGTTTTGGGGAGTGGTGGGGCAATAACATGGGGGGCACGACTTGACGGAATTTCATCTGACCCTACCGGGCATTATCTTTGGCTCACGGACACTAATAACTATCGTGTCTTTCGGATTCGAAATCCTGCGACTACACCTCAAGTCGATGTCATTTTGGGGGAACCAGACGCAACATCATGTGGTTGCAATTATGGCGGTTACCCGGCGACAGTCGTAAGCGGTGGCGCAACATACCATTGTTCAAATTATGGTTACAACGGAAAGGGCTTTTGGCAGCCCGGATCGGTCGTTGTGGATCAAGCCGGGAATGTATTTGTTTCGGATTTCGCGCTTGAATTCTCGGGAAGCCGTCGGCTCATGGAATTTGACAATACAACCTTCGCTTCTGCCCTTACCGAAACGACATATTTGGCTGGGCCGATCACGGCCACCCGGATTTACGACCAATATAATTCCTACACTTTTAATCCCATACCCAATCCTTATGACGATCCTGCCGATGGTCTTGCGGAACTTGAAGCACCCCTAGAACCGGCAATACGATGGGATGAGCAGGTGATGGTGGTGGGCAATATGGGGGGAGACGCTGCTAATGCCAGATGGCCCCTTGCTTTTTTCAACCCCGTCAGTGCATGTCCTAACTCGCCCCAGGTTCCCGCCACTGTCATGAACGATTTTCAATCATTAGTGGGCTTTTCCTCCGCTTTCGACCCCGCGGGAAATTTGTTTCTATCCGACACCAACCGGAATAGGGTTTTGGCCTATTGGCAACCATTCCCCAGTATGGTGCCTACCTCCATCTGTGTTAATACTTTGACGATCACTCCAACCATCACTTTAACTCCTACCCCATCCAAGACTTGGACTATGACCTATAGCCCAACCTACACACCAACTTTTGTACCTACCGTGACTCCTACCTGGACCATCACACCAAGCCCTTCGCCGACTTGCGACTATTGCCTGATATTGCAGCCGCTGATAAATGGAGTGGGGGGGGTGTCATTCAACGGTCCCTGGGGTGTGGCGATTGATTCATCCGGGTCGGGAACGATGTATGTTGCGGACAACGCGAATTTCCAAATACAAAAATTTAACTTGAACATGACTACTAGCCAAACGATAAGCCCTGGAAATGCCCCGATTACGAATATTTCAACACCTTGGGGAATAGACTTTTTCAACAATTACATCTATGTGGCCGCAGGAAACAACTGGTTAATGATTAATCCAGCGACCAATGGCGTTTCACTTTCGATGCCCGTTTCGAGTCAAGCGATTGGGTTATCGGTGGATAAGACGAACGGTGATGTTTATGTGACAGGTAAATCCACGGGTGTTCAGGCATTCCAAGCATCTGTGTCAGGGAGTGTCACGACCTACGTCCCGGCAACGACAAATCTTCCCACAACATTTACATCCCAATTAGGGGGAGTCTTGTCGAATTCACCGAGTACGGGGGTTACCGAGTTATTTGTGGGAGGCGGCCTTTACACGACGAGTCCATATGTCGACCAGTTTAGAAAAACATGGGAATCACAGTATCCAGCATCTGCGAGCATTTCTTTTTCGCCGGTAACGGTGGCTGTGAACGCGGCAACACTTGGAGGGATAAACGGGCAACCTTACCAGATGGCGGTGGATGGACAAGGCCGCCTGTATGTTGGGGGATTTGAAAATAATTTGATCCAGGTGTTTGATATCAATCCCAACACGGGCGCGGTGACAGCATTTGACCATAAGTGTTCTTTTGGGGAGCCAATGGGTATGGCGTTTGATGGTTGGGGGAACCTCTATATGTCGACCGGAGGAACGTATCAAGTCGACAAAATCGCCAATTGCGGCCCGCCCATTACACCCACCTGGACTAACACGCCAACACCCATCCCCACATGTAATAACTGCCAGCTATCTCAGGCGGTGACGGCGGGGTCGGGGGGGCTCTTCAACGCTCCCTATGGCGAGGCGATTGACCCAGTCAATGGGATCCTGTATGTGGCGGATTCCGGGCAAAGCCAGGTGCAGGAATTCAACTTGAACGGCGGCACCACGATTACCAACAGGGCCGGGCTGATCACGGGCCTCACTGCTCCTTTTGGAATGGATTTCTATAACGGTTACCTGTATGTGGGCGAATATGGGCATTGGTTGAAGATTAATCCCGCAACCAACGGGGTATCTTTTTCAACGACCGTGTCGGGCCAAGCGGTCGGCTTGTCGGTGGATAAGTCGAACGGGGATGTTTATGTGACTGATAATTCAGGCGTAAAGGTATTCCCACAAACTATATTATCAGGGTCTGTCACTTATTACGGTCCCCAGACGCTTTTAGCCGCCGCGTCCCTCGGGGGGGTGTTATTGAACTGGACGTCAGCTGTTACCGCCTTGTATGTGGGAGGCGGCCTTTACGGGCCCAATCCGTATGTCAACATGTATACGGAACAATCGCGAACCAATTTTAATGGGGGTATAACCCTTTCTTTCTCTGGGCCGACGGCAGTGGTGACACCTTCAACAATGTATAACAACGCTATTACTCAATATGGGGAACCCTACCAGATGGCGGCGGATAATAATAAAAACCTCCTGTACTTGGCGGGTTATTTCAACACTTGGGTCCAGGTATTTGATATCAATACCAGTTCGAGCAGTCCGGGTACGCTGACATGGGATCATAATTGCACTCTGGGCGAACCCGTTGGGGTGGCGTTGGATGTTTCGGGGAACAACTTGTATGTGGCAAGAAGGAACTCGGATCAAGTTGATCAAATCCCCTTATGCGGCCTGCCAATTCCGACGTCTACCCATACTACTACTTGGACATGGACCCAAAGCCCAACCCGGACCCCAACGATCACGCCCACTTGGACGATGACCTATAGTCCGACTTGGACGCCCACCGTGACCCCAACCTATACCCCAACCTATACGCCTACTGCGACCTCAACTTTTACACCCAGTAATACCTTCACCGATGTTATCACCGATACCCCGGTGTTCTCCTATACACCTACTTTGAGCCCGACTCCCACTCCGATCACGACGGCTTGTGGATCACCGGGATTTTTGATGGATGCCCAGCCTTGGGGTGTTGCTTACGACGCAAACGGCTTCATATATGTAGCGAACCAAGCGAATGGGTTGGTGGATGTATTCAATTATTCTCTTCCGGTCCCCTTAGTGGCCGAAATCGGCAGTGGATATTTGACTGAGCCGGTTGGTGTGGCCTTGGACGCGATGGGCAATGTGTACGTTACGGATGAAAGCCAAAACATGGTTTACGTTTTCAACCCACCCAATATTCCAGGAGCCGGCACCCCCAATCCCGGTGCCGCCGATTCGGGAGCTCCTATTACCCAGTGGGGCGGGCCCGGGACGATCTTGGGGCAGTTTAATTATCCCCAGGGGATCGCGGTCTATACCGGATCGTCCGCAACAACCGTTTATGTCGCCGACCAGGAAAATTCGAGAATTCAGGCATTCTCGGGCAATGGGACGATCATTAATTTGGGTTCTGCCATTACAGCTCCTGGAACCATAGTTTCACCTGAAGGTGTGGCTGTGGATGGAAGCGGGAATGTTTATGTGGCCGATAATGATACGGGATTAGTTCAAGTATTCGACAGCCTCGGGGCGAACCAATTGCAATCTTGGGACGCGACTGCGGGCACGGGTCTTGAATCAGCAGAGTTTGTGGCGGTGAATGGCAATTGCTCGGGTGGCACGACCCAAGTATTAGTATCCGACGGATATGGATCGGTGGGGGCCTACGGGATCGGGGCTTCAGTCACTGTTTTGGGTTCCATCGTAGTGCCTGACATTGATTTGAGTGACACCGAAGGGTTGGCGATTAGCCCGAATTCGTGGATGGTGGCGGATTTGGGGAACGACCAGGTCGATCATTATGTTTTGTGTTCCTGGATGTGCCAATCAAACATTCCGACGCCAGGGACATTTACCTACACGCCTTCACCTTCTCCCACGGTTGCCTTAACCCCCACTCCGTTATCAGTTTGCAGTTCTGCGGTTTCTTGGATGACAGTTGGCGAACCCTGGGCAGTCGCCTTAGATAGTGCAGGTAAAGTTTATGTCACAAGTTCTAACGGTGTTTCAGGAGTTGCAGGGAATACGGTGGATATATTAAACCCTCTCACAGGCATCCTCACGGGCCAGATTTCGGCGGGCGGTCAATTTCCTAACCCGAGGGGCGTAGCGGTGGATGGGAATAATTACGTTTACGTGACGGACCAAGATACTGATCAAGTTTATGTTTACAAAAATGGTCCAGTCACTTCGTGGGGGGCACCAGGAAGAATCGCCGGGGAATTCGAGGAACCGGAGGGTATTGCGGTTTATACCGGATCGTCCGCTACAACCGTTTATGTCGCGGACCAGGACAACCAAAGAATCCAAGCCTTCTCGAGCTTTGGTAATTTCATCACCCAATGGGGTATTCCGGGTACAACGGGGAACGGAACCCTCAGTTCACCCCAGGGAGTCGCCGTGGATGGTTACGGAAACGTTTATGTGACTGATAACGACACTGGATTGGTGCATGTATTTACCGGCCAAGGGGTCCCAGTCACCCAGTGGGATGCCACGGAGGGCACGGGACTTGAAACCGCCGAGTATATCGCTGTCGGCCAGGCGTGCAGTGATGGAACCACCCAGGTATTAGTGACCGATGGGTTCAATTCGGTGGGAGTGTTTGGGGTGAATTTGAACTTATCGAACCCTGTCAGCGTGGAAGGGACTTATACCCTCGGGAATGACAACAGCGACATTGAAGGCATCGCGGTCGGATATGGCGGCTGGTATGTGGTGGATTGGGGCAATGGTCAAGTGGATAGCTTAGGAAGTTGCCCCTGGCTTTGTACGGTCCCAAGCTCCACCCCCACACCGACTTGGACCCCAACTCAAACCTATACGCCCACATTTACTTATACGACGGACCCCACGCCGACCTGGACACCAACATCAACCACCACTTGGACCGCGACGCCGACTTGTGACTATTGCCAGGTGGCGCAGGCTGTGTCTGTGAATTCGGGTGGAATATCTTTTAACGGCCCATGGGGTGTGGCGGTAGATTCGTCCGCCAACTCCGGAGTCACTGGGGTTTTGTATGTGTCGGATTTCGCCAATAGCCGGATACAAAAATTCAACTTGAACAATGGAGTCATGATCACTAGCGGGAGCGCGCCGCTTACACTTCCGAACGGACTAAAACCTTGGGGAATGGATTTTTATAAAAACAATCTCTATGTGGCCGTATATGGTGCATGGTTAGAGATTGATCCCGCCACAAACAACATTGCCGTTTCGATGGCCGTGTCGGGCCAGGCGGTCGGCATATCGGTGGATAAGTCAAACGGTGATGTTTATGTGACTGATTCCGTCAGTGTCAAGGTATTCCAATATACCCAATTTGGACAATCAGGACCCTATACATTGGCCACAACGAATCTTCCCACGTTTGCATCCGATTTAGGTGGTGTGCTGTGGAATAAGACAGCTGGAGGGGTTACCGAGTTGTTTGTGGGCGGTGGCCTTCACACGAGTAATCCATATATCGATCAATTTACGAAACAATCCGAAACATGGCCACCATGGCCACCGAATGGGACCGTGAGTTTCTCATCGGTGACGGTTGCGGCGAGCGCGACAATCATGGGAACAACTGCGGACCCCTACCAGATGGCAGTGGATAACCAGGGCCGTTTGTATGTTGGGGAGTTTGAAAACAATAATGAGCTTCAAGTGTTTGATATTAATTCCAACACGGGAGCTGTGACGGCATTAGATCATACGTGTACATTTGGAAATGGACCGATTGGTGTGGCATTTGATGGTTGGGGGAACCTCTACATGTCGACGGGTGGCACATATCAAGTTGACAAGATATCCAATTGCGGCCCACCCATTACACCCACCTGGACTTGGACGCCGACCAATAGTTACACGCCGTCCTTTACCTTCACCACTGACCCCACACCGACTTGGACCGCGACTCAAAGCTATACACAAACATTTACTTATACAACGGACCCCACGCCGTCCTGGACGCCGACCAACAGTTCAACATGGACACCAACATCCACCCCCACTTGGACCCCAACGCCGACTTGTGACTATTGCCAGGTATCGCAGGCGGTGACGGGATTAGGTTTCAGCGGCCCATGGGGTGAGGCGATCGATTCTTCTGGTGGCGGAACTTTGTATGTGTCGGATTTTGGACTTGATCGGATACAAGAATTCAACTTGAACATGAATGCAAGCCAAACGATATCCTCTGGGAATGCGCCGATTTCGCTTCCAAGTATGGGTTACCATTCCCCTTGGGGAATGGATTTTTATAAAAACAATCTCTATGTAGCCGTAAATGGGGCATGGTTAGAGATTAATCCTGTGTCTAACAGCGTTGTTACTTTTGGAGCCGTGTCAGGCCAAGCGACCGGTTTATCCGTGGATCAGACGAACGGTGATGTTTACGTGACCGATAACACCGGTGTGAAGGTATTTCCGCAAACTGTGGTATCGGGTGTCACCATTTATTACGCTGCCCAGACCATTTCAGCCGCCGTGTCCCTCGGGGGGGTGCTAATAAACCCAACGGCAAGTGTTACTGCCTTGTACGTGGGGGGTGGACTTTATGGATCCACTCCTTACCTCAACTTGTATAAGAAACAATCCGAAACCTATTCATCAGGGAGCATTTCTGTTTCTTTCTCGGGACCGACGACAGTAGTGACTCCATCAACAATGTATAACAGCTCGGTCACCCAATTTGGGGACCCCTACCAGATGGCAGTGAATAATAATCAACACCTCCTCTACTTGGCCGGATATCAAAACAGTTGGCTCCAGGTGTTTGATATCAATACTAGTCCGAATAGTCCGGGCACACTGACATGGGATCATAATTGCACTTTTGCTGAACCAATTGGAGTTGCGTTTGATGGTTGGGGGAACCTCTATGTGTCGGATAGGAATAGTTCGGATCAAGTTGACAAGATCACCAATTGCGGTCAACAAATTACTCCCACTTTGACAATAACTAATACCATGACCTGGTCGCTCACCCCCACGCAAACGCCGTTGTGCCAATCGGGGCAGGGGGGGTACGCGTGGGCCCCTGGTTCGACGGGCACCCCCATTAATGGCCCTTCGATGTCGTATAACGGAAATATGTGGATCATCAATAGCAACGGGGTTTATTCCTCATCGAATGGGATTAATTGGAGTCCCTTGGGTTCACAAACCTTTTTAACGGGGCGGACGGGTCAACAATGTACTGTTTATAACGGGACCATGTGGGTGATGGGGGGGAGGTTTAATGGTACACAAGTAAATGATGTTTATACTTCTTCGAACGGGGTTTCCTGGACATCATTGGGGTCGGCTAACGTTACATTGGGCGTAGTGATGTCATACGGCGGGTCGATGTGGAACATCATTTCCAACGGGACGACGACGAGTGTGTATTCTTCGACGGATGGATTGCATTGGAGTCAGGTGACAAGCGCGGCGTCTTTCGGACCGAGGGGTAGCTTTGCAAGCATGGTCTTTAACGGCTACATGTGGGTAATCGGGGGGACGGATGGCAGCAATTATTTTAATGATGTTTATTATTCAAGCGACGGGGCTCACTGGACCGAGGCGACCGCATCGGCGGGATTTGTTGGAAGGTCCGCTTTAGTCGGTGCGGCATGTGGGGATCTGATGTGGATCATGGGAGGGGGTGATCCGGGAGGTCCCGATAAGGACGTATGGGTATCGGCCGATGGGGCGCATTGGAACGAAACGAACATTGCGACACCGTTTACGATAAATCAGGGGGTTGGTTCGGCCCTTTCGTTCAATAGCAACGTGTGGGTGCTGGGAACGTTAAATAGCGGCAATAATTGGACATGGAGTAGCGGTTGCTGCGAGGTCCCGACGTTGACTTCCACATCAACACCGACTGGGACGCCAACCAAAAGTTACACGCCGTCCTTTACCTTCACCCCTGACCCCACGCCGACCTGGACTGCGACTCTAAGTTACACGCCGACATTTACTTTCACGACGGACCCCACCCCGACCTGGACAGCTACCAGCAGCTATACGCCAACATTCACCTATACGACGGATCCGACTCCTTCTTGGACTGGGACGAATAGTTTCACACCGACATTTACTTTCACGACGGACCCAACGCCGTCCTGGACGCCAACCAAGACTTGGTCACCGTCCAACACGCCCACGGTCAATACGCCTACTAAGACCCCCACGGTCAACACGCCGACCAAGACTTGGACGCCGACCAACACCCCGACGGTGAACACACCCACCAAGACCAACACGCCCACGGTCAATACCCCTACCAAAACCCCCACGGTCAACACGCCGACGAAGACTTGGACGCCGTCTAACACCCCGACGGTGAACACACCCACCAAGACCAACACGCCCACGGTCAATACGCCTACCAAAACTCCAACAGTCAACACGCCGACCAAGACTTGGACACCGTCCAACACCCCGACGGTCAACACACCCACCAAGACAAGCACACCCACGGTCAATACGCCTACCAAGACTTGGACACCGACGATTACCCGGACTTTTACGACAACGGCGACAAAAACAATCACCGCGACATCAACGAAAACCTATACGCCCACCGTGACCCCAACCAAAACGGCTACCGGAACTCCCACGCATGTAGGAGCGGCCCCCGGTATGATGAGTTCTCTGAAAGATAATGAGCCGACGGTAACACCCACGCCAACCTTAACCCCTACCCTATCACCGGAGCTAGAACGGGGCCTTTTGCCTTCTGTTGTGGCCGCGCCAAATATATCCCGAGATATGGAACCCATCGAATTCAGGGTTCAGTTGACTCAACCTGCTCAAATGAATTTGACCTTATATGATCTACTTGGGGAAAAGATTTTCCAGGTATCTGCGGCGGGTATTACCGGGCTTAACACGCTGGAATGGGATTCGGTTAATTCTGGTGGAAACCGGGTCGCCAGCGGGCTTTACATCTACGTTCTGGAAGTGGATGGGGCTTCGGGGAAGACCAACCGAATGGGCAGGGTGGTGGTGTTGCATTAATCAAGGGCTGTTATTCCCTTGAAAATCCGATCTCGATCGCTTTAATTAGGGCCTTCCACTTCACGGTGAAAGGCCCTTTTTCTTTGCCCGCTCCACGCGTCATCCTTTTTGATCTCGACGGAACCCTCACCTATGGTGTTTCTACGACCCGGTTCATTTTCCGGAAGATGGGCGAGGAACCATTCTTTCGGCGGCTGGAGGAGGACTGGCTGGTCGAGAAAACGGACCATCTGACACTCGCCAAGAAAGTCACCTACCGAATGAAGGGCTGGAAGCTCTCCCAGATCCACCAGGCCCTGGACCAGATCCCCAAGATGAAGGGAATCCGGGAGACCGTGCGCGAACTTAAAAAACGGGGCCATGTTTTGGCCATCAGCACGTTGGGATATGAACTCTCGGCAAAGTATTTCATGGAACGTTACGGGTTCGATGAGGTTCGAGGGACCACCCTTGAAATCAAAGCCGGACGGGTGACCGGCCGGGGCATGCGAATTTTCGAGGAACACGAGAAGGCCCTCTTTCTCAAGAACCTAGCGAGACGCCACCGGGTTGCCCTGAAACACACCGCCGTGTTGGGTGATAGCCGATCCGACCGGGAAGTCTTCAAGGTGGCGGGAAAGAGGATCACGGTTAATCCCGACCACTTTCTCCACGGCCGGGGCGATTGGGAACTGACGGGCCGGGATTTAAGACCCGTCCTGAGGCACTTATGAGATTCAAGCGAAACGGCATCCTTCTGATGACTCTCTCGGGGATCCTTTTCGGGTTTCTTCCGATATTGGTGAAATGGGGAAATCAATATCATTTCGGGGCAGTTCAGACAAGTTTTTGCCGCTTTGCCATTGCCCTAGCCGGAATAGCCCTCCTTCATTATTACGGGCCGCAAAAGTTGAAGGTGGTGAACCTGGAAGCCCTGCTTTGGCGCGGCCTATTGGGCGGTCTGACGGTTTTGCTTTATTTTATAACCCTTCAGCTGACCACGGCGGCCAAGGGTACCCTTCTCAATTACACCTACTCCATCTGGGCCAATGTGTTTGGAGTATTGTTCCTGAAGCACAAACCGCCCAAGGGCTTCGCCCTGATCCTTCTCTTGGCGGGCATAGGCGTGTGGCTGGTTTTAGGGGTGAGTTTTGATCACTTCGAGTGGGGTGACTTGACCGGGGTCCTTTCCGGAATGGCGGCGGGCGGGGGCGTGGCGGCCATCAAGGTCGCCCGCAAGACCGACAACGCCCTGACGGTTTTCGGGAGCTTCTCTTTTTTTGGCTTTTTCTTCGCGGGGCTAGGCCTGCTGGTGATTCCTTGGATGGGCGGTTTTTGTTCCGACCTGGGCCGGTTCCAACCGCTGGATCCCGCCGGGTTTTCGATCCTTCTGCTTATGGGCCTTTGCGCCATGGGAGCCCAGCTTTTATTTACCCACGGTTATGGCTATACCAGTTTCGCCATGGGGACCCTCCTATCCCTGATTACTCCCATCTTGGCGGCCCTGCTTGGATGGGTTTGCCTGGGCGAGCCCCTGACCTCCCATTTCATATTGGGGACCCTCTTGGTTTTATCCGCCTGCCTGATCCTGGGTTGGCACGAGGGAAAACCGAAAAATCAGCTGGCGAGCTTATGACATCCCTTCTTCGAAACGGGATATAATTCACGGTAGATCAGGTTTGGAAGGGGGGATTCCATGGGCATGAAAAAGGGCTGGGTCGAGAAACGCCAGCATGAGCGCGTGGTGGCCACGGTCAAGGTGGAATACCGCCTGGTGGACGCGAAGGATGCCAAAAAAATCCTGGATAACGTGGATTACAAAAATACCACGGTCGAAAAGATGCCCGCGCTTTCCCATAAATCCTCCCTCTACCACGCTGTGACCAAGGATATCTCCCTGGGCGGGCTCGCCCTGTTGGGGGACAACGAGTTTCCCATCGGCGCGGTCGTGGAAATAGGCCTTCACCTGCCCCGATACGAGTCGGTCTTGAAGTTCCTGGTCAAGGTGGTCCGCACCGAATCCTTCATCGAAATGGGCCGCACGATCCACCGGGCCGGCGTGCAGACGATCGCCATCAACCAGGACGACCTCAGCAAGATCGAAAGTTACGTCATCGCCCTCGCGAAGAAAAACCGTTAAAGAATGCTGATTTTTCTTTTCACGGTTGAATCGTGATTTCTTTGAAACCTCCTTCCGCCTCCCTGCCTGATCCTTCCCCCTCTTTTTTGCCCCGCTGGCGGGGTTTTAACCTACAGGGCCGTTATTCCCTCCAACACAGCAACCAGGGATTCGTGGAGGACGACTTTCAGCTCATCTCCGATTGGGGCTTCAACTACGCGCGCTTGCCCATGGATTACCGGATCTGGAGCAAAAACGACGATTGGAACGTCATCGATGAGGAACCCTTCCGCAATATCGACCAGGCGGTGGAGTGGGGCCGCAAACACGGGCTTCATGTCTGCCTCAATATCCACCGGGCGCCGGGCTACTGCATCAACCAGCCGAAGGAGCCGAGGAACCTCTGGCTGGAAAGGGAACCGCAGGATGTTTTCGCGAGGCACAGGGCCTTCATCGCAAGGCGGTACAAGGGCGTTCCAAACACGCGCTTAAGCTTCGATTTGCTGAACGAACCTAATGAAGTGGATAACCCGACTTACGCTCGGGTGTGCCAGGTCCTGGTGGAAGCCATCCGTAGTGAAGATCCGCAAAGGCTTATCCTGGCCGATGGGACGAACGCCGGGGCCATGCCTGTGCCTGAGCTCATCCCCTTGAAGATCGCCCAGGGAACCCGGGGTTACCAACCCATGCCGATCAGCCACCACCAGGCATCCTGGTTTCCCCCCTCGAAGGACTTTCCCCCGCCCGCCTGGCCCTTGGTGCATGAGGGCGTGGTCCACGACAAGGCCTGGCTCAAGAAAACGGCCATCGATCCCTGGAAAGCGCTGGAAGCCCAGGGGGTCGGGATTTTCGTGGGGGAGTGGGGATGCCATAACATGACCCCGCACGGGATCGTACTGGCCTGGATGGAAGACCAACTCCAACTTTGGCGGGAAGCGGGATGGGGATGGGCGCTTTGGAACCTGAAAGGAAATTTCGGGGTGTTGAACAGCAACCGGAGCGATGTGGCCTATGAGGATTTCAACGGTCATAAGCTAGACCGGAAGATGCTGGAATTGCTTCAAAAAGACCTAGGCTGAACTAGGCTTTAATAAAGGCTTCCCTCGCGCCTTGGCGAGAAGATTCGGTAGTCGTTTTGCTGAAGGGCCTGGGTTATCCGATCGCGGTATTGAACGTAGATGGAATCGGTCTTCCTCGCGTTTTCAAATGTGTAAAATGCCTGGAAATAAACCCCGAAAAGAATGAAGACGATCCCCAGCCAGTACCACCACCGGTTTCCCCTTAGGGCATCAAAACAGTAGAAACTGTAAAGAAACAGGACGGGATAAAGCAAAACCAGCCTGAATGAGGCGGCCATGTCGGGAGAAAAAAGAAAAAGCCCGTAAATCAAGAAAAAAGTCCCCACACCCAAACCCCTAACCCATTTCCAATCCGCTCGTGGGTGGCGCTTCACAAAACAAAATCCAATCATGAGCACAGGCTGGAGGAACCCCGCCGCCCATAGAAAAAAGCCGGGGACCAATAACCAGGGAAGGTTTAAAAGATACATCTCCCGCTCGTGCGTGTGATCGCCGATGAACCGGGGCATCTCGAAACTGGCCATCGAACAAAAACGGGCCAGGGTACCGAACAAGTCTCTCGCGTTGCTCCAGTTGATGCCGGTAATAAACCCCTGGGCGTCCCTGCCGACGTTGAATCCGTATTCCATATAGGTGGGAAGCAGCAAGGCCAGGAGAGGCAAGGCGCCGAGAAAAGAAAAACCAGCGGCCGATCCCAGTTTTTTATTCCGCGACTGGAAATACAGCGAGAGCAAAAAGAAGGGAATGAAAACCAGGTAGGACATATGAAGCTGCATGGCCCAGGCAATCCCGAAGCCCATGGCTAGATTAGCCCAATGGGGTTTGATCAAACCCAGCGTAAAACCCGGCAAGGTCTCGCAAAAACCAAGAAAAAACAATGCACTCCCCAGGAAGGCGTAGGAAGGATTAATGACCGTTGTGGAGTAGTGAGTGGTCCAAGGAGCGATATAGAGCCAGGCCAGGATAAATAAAGGAGGAAATCCAGGAAGCCGCTTGGCGCAATACCACCCCCAGAGGGTGAGCGCCAGGAAGGAAAGAAGGTTCAGGAAGAAGGTGGGCGATTCGGGTGAGGGCCAGAGCCTGAAGGAAAAGTCGATCAGCAGCCCCTCCAGGGCGCCAGGCATCTGGGTCTTGAAGGCGGTTTCGGGCTGCTGGACATCGGGGCCAAAGAAGGGCCAGGTATGGGTGGTGTAGAACTTAAGCCCGATGGTGTAGGTCTGGACGTAATCCCCGGCATCCGTGACGGGGGGGCAGTAGAGGCCGAAAAAGAATCGAAGGATAAAGAAAAATAGAATGAATCCCAGGAAGAACCAAGTTCGTCCCTTGGGCTTCAACGAGGGATTCATTCTGTTTCTTATTTAAGCGCCTTCATGGTGTCCTGGATCAGGGCGGCCGACTTGACCACCATGGCCTTTTCCTCTTCGTTCAAGGGAACTTCGATGATTTGCTCCAGACCCTTGCTTCCGAGTTTGCAATAGACGCCGAAGTAGGTGTCCTTCAAACCGTATTCCCCTTCCAGGTAGGCCGAGCAGGGAACCACGAGTTTCTTATCTTTCAATATAGCCTCGACCATGGAACCGGCCGCAGCGCCGGGTGCGTACCAGGCGGAAACTCCCAATAGTCCTACCAGTTCGCCGCCACCCTTTCTCGTGCGTTCCACGATGGCGTCGATCTGATCCTTCTTGAGGATGTTCGAGATAGGCACTCCCGCGATAGTGGAATAGCGCACCAGGGGGACCATCTCGTCCCCGTGGCCTCCGATCACCCCGGCCGTGACGTTTTCCACCGCCACCTGGGCGGTCTCGGCCAAAAAGGTCCTCATGCGGGCCCCGTCCAACACGCCTGCCTGCCCCAGCACGCGGTGCTTGGGAAAACCGGAGGCCTTATAGGCCACGTAGCACATGGTGTCGAGGGGATTGGTCACGACGACGAGGATGGCGTTGGGAGACTTGGCCGCCAGTTCCTTGGTCACGGCGGTGACGATGCCCTGGTTGACGGCCACCAGGTCTTCCCGGCTCATGCCGGGCTTGCGAGGAACGCCCGCCGTGATGACGCACACATCCGAATTGGCCGTGTCGGCGTAGTCCGTGGTGCCCTTCAACCGGGAGTTGTAACCTGAGATGGGCCCGACCTGTAGCAGATCCAGGGCCTTGCCCTTGGGCATGTCCTTGGCGGCGGGAATATCCAGAAGAACGATATCCCCCAGGTCCCTCTCGGCCATCCAGGCCGCGCAGGACGCCCCGACGTTACCCGCTCCCACCACCGTGATTTTCGGACGCTGTGTCGACATGATTCCTCCCCGTGAAAAAGGTCTTATATGAAAAACGTCCGGATAGTCTAATCAATGGACTCGGCATTTTCATCAGATGTTTGATTGGGGCTGCTCCTTGCGATGACAACCTAAAGGCAAAGGCTGCTTCAAACTGAGAAATGACCGAGCGGGGCCTTCGCTTGAGTTCGTGCGGGGGGCATGTTAATTTGGAACGCTTTCTTAAAGAAAAGGCGGTTTCGTTTCATGGATCAATCCAAAGGCTTCACCCTCTGGTTTACGGGCCTTTCCGGTTCCGGCAAATCCACCATTTCCGAAAGGGTGGCCTTGAAGCTGGAACGAATGGGAATGTCCCTGGAAATCCTGGATGGGGACGTGGTTCGGACTCACCTTTCCAAGGGGCTGGGGTTTTCCAAGGAAGACCGGGACGAGAACGTGAAAAGGGTTGGTTTTGTCTGCCGGCTTTTGAACAAGCACGGGGTAAACTCGGTTGTTTCCGTGATTTCCCCCTATCGCGAGGCGAGGGACCATAACCGGGCGATGATCGGTCGATTCGTCGAGATCTTTACCGACTGCCCCCTGGATGTGTGCGCCCGGCGGGACCTGAAGGGCCTCTACCAAAAGGCCATGAAGGGCGAGATCAAGCATTTCACGGGCGTGGATGACCCCTACGAGCCCCCCTTGAGCGCCGACGTGGTTTGCCACACGGACAAGGAATCGGTGGAGGAGTGCGTGGAAAAGGTCATGCAAAAACTGCAGAAAATGGGGTACATCTCCTAGCATGGCTTCCCCGGGCGGCAGCCGTTCCTCCGCCTTTCAAACCGCCTTATCCGCCCTGATCCTGGGCCTGATCACGCTGGCCCTTTTCGGAAGCTTCCTTTCACCCGCCACGACGAAGGTTCTTTCCCTGGAGTCCGGCAACTTGCCGGGCCAATTCTTATGGTGGAGACAGTTCGGTTTCGGCGAACTGGCGAAGGGGCACCTGGCGCTGTGGAACCCCCGGCTCTTTTGCGGGGAGGCTTTTTTCGGAGGTTTCCAGTCGGCCCTGCTTTATCCTCCAAATTGGCTTTTTATGGTGTTGCCCCTTCCTTTCGCGGTGAATGTGAGCATCGCCCTTCATGTCTTTCTCGCGGGGTTCTTCACTTACCTTTGGCTTACGGGTCGGGGCGCCCTTTTTTCGTCCCGCGTGCTCGGGGCCTTCCTCTACATGATGGGCGGGGCCTTTTTCCTCCACCTGATTCCGGGCCACCTGCCCAACCTTTGCACTATGGCCTGGATTCCACTGATATTCATGGCGCTGGATCGGCAGCGGGAAAATCCCTCCTGGCGATGGGTGTTGCTTGGGTCCGGGGCATTGGCCATGGAAATTCTCGCCGGGCATATCCAAATTGTTTATTACACCCTGTTGGTAGCGGGCCTTTATGCCCTGCTGTCCCTTTGGGGATGTAAAAATAAAATTTATTATTTCCTTGGTTTCTTCCTCGTGGGGTTGGGGGCCGCGCTTTTGACGGCTGTTCAATGGATCGCCGGGGCCGGAGCCGCGTTGGAAAGCACCCGGGGACTTTCCCTACCCATCGAGTTCGCCAACATGGGAAGCATGACGCCGGGAGACGTGGGGGGCTTGCTGACCCCCGGCTTTTTCGGGAGCTGGGACCGTTTCTGGGGAGGCGGCCTTTACTGGGAGGGCGCCCTCTTTATGAGTGTGACCGGACTGGTGCTGGCCCTCTTCGGCTTGTGGAAATCACGCCATCCGCAGAAGTGGCTTCTACTGGGATTAAGCATCCTCTTGATTTTCGTCGCGGTGGGGAAGAGGTCTTTTCTTTACACCCTTTGTTTTCAAATCGTTCCCTATTTCGGAAATTTTCGGGGACCGGGGAAAATCAACATCTTCATCACCCTTTTTCTCGCGGCGCTAGCCGCCCTGGGGATGGATGAGGCGATTAAGAATCCGCGAGGTTTAGGACGCCTGACCGGGATATTGGGCTCGATGATTTTGCTCTTCGCCCTCCTCGTGAAGGTGGGCCCGCCTTTAAGCGGGGGAAGGTTTTTGTCCCACTTCGCCGGGCATACCGAAGACATGATGGAAAGTCTCCTCACCTGCGCGGTCCTTCTGGGAATTCTCTCGCTGATTGCCTGGGCGGCGTATCGGGTGAAGTTTTTTCGTTACGTTTTTCTGGTTGTGGCTTTCGTTGAACTTTTTGTCTTCGCCCGAAACAACATGCCCACCTTCGATATGTTGGCTCAAAAAAATATTGTGGCCCAGGTTCAATCGATTTATGACCGGGAGCCAGGGGATTACCGGGTCTGGGTCCAGGGGTCCAACTATTGCCTGGGAACCACCGGGTTGGATGTCTGGGGCGAAGACCCGGCCTTTCCCTCCCGCTACGCCTCGTTCATGGCGCTGACCCAGAATAATCCGGATCCCGGCGGGCTGATCCTGCGGGAATTTATCCATGATCCCAACCGGCTGGCGTTGTTGAGGCTGCGTTACCTGGTCACCCTGGGGGACGGAGGATGTAAAATTCAACCGACATGGCTCAAAGAGGCTCCCCGGATTTTTTTGACGGACCAGTGGAAGGTGGTATCGCAATCCGAGGCCCTGCGCCAAGCGGCGGAACCTGGTTTCGATCCCACACAAGGGATTTTGTTGGAATCCGACCCGGGAACTCCATTCTCTTTGGAAAAGCTAGAGGGAAATTTTGAGTTGAAAGACCTTTCAACGGATCAAATCGAGATCAGCGTTCGCTTGAACAAAGCGGCCGTCCTGGTCCTGACCGATAACTACAGCAAGGGATGGAAAGTCACGAATCTAAAGCCCTTGTCTTCCGCTTCCTACGCGGTTCTGCCCGCCAATGGCTTTCAGAGGGCGATCCCCCTTCCGGCGGGGACGCACCATTTTCTTTTGGAATACCGGCCCCTAGGGTTCTTATTCGGATGCTGGGTTTCGCTGATTTCCTGGGCACTGTTTTTGCCCGCCTGTTTCTGGGCGGTCCGAAGGAAAGCCGCTTGAAACCAACCAAACCCAACGGACTGGCGACGCTGAATTTTTCCCCCTGGTTGGCTTCGGGTATTTTTCTTTTGGCGACCCTGATTCTTTGTTGGCCCTTCCTCGGCCCCCGGGGACATATAGTTCTTTCCAAGGCTGTGGATGACCTGGCCAACCAATCCCTTTGGTGGAGAAAGTTCGGGTTTGGAGAATTCGCCCAGGGGCGTTTTCCCCTTTGGAACCCCCGGCTTTTTTGTGGAGCGCCTTTCTTCGGGGATTTCCAGTCCGCCCTGCTTTATCCGCCCAACTGGCTGTACCTGGTTTTGCCCCTGCCCTTCGCCGTGAATTTCGGCATCGCCCTGCATGTCTTCCTGGGCGGGCTGTTCACTTATTTCTGGGTTCTCAAAAGGGGCGCCCATCCCTTGAGCGCACTGATGGGGGGCTTTCTCTTCATGTTTGGCGGCGCTTATTTCAGCCGGATCGTTCCCGGACATCTGCCGAACCTTTGCGAGATGGTCTGGATTCCCGTGATTCTATTGGCGGTGGACGCTTACCGGACGGAGCGGAAATTTCATTGGCTTTTATTGGGAATGGCGGGTTTTGCCCTTCAGGTTTTCGCGGGACATGTCCAATACCTTTACTACACCGCGGTTTTTACGGCTGTGTACGCGGTCTGCACGATGCCCGCGCAAAAGAAAATTCCTTTCCTATCCGGGTTCCTTCTCATGGGCCTGGGCGGAGCCCTGATCGGGGCGGTTCAGTTGTTGGCGGGCTGGGACGCGGCGGCGGAAAGCCTGCGCAACCACAAGCTGCCAATCGACATCGTGGATATCGCGGACATGACCCCCGAGAGGCTCTGGTGCCTGGTCTGGCCGGACCTGTTCGGCCACTGGAATGATTATTGGGGCGGGGGTTTTTACTGGGAAGGAGTGGTGGTTTTGGGACTTACCGGATTTGTGCTGGCCCTCTTCGGAATCCAATCCGGCCACCAACCCCAAAAAAAGTTTTTCATCTTCTCGGCTCTTTTTATGGCCCTGCTGGCGGTCGGCAAACGAACCCCCTTATTCATCGCGTTCTACCACTGGTTTCCACTCTTCGCTTCTTTCCGAGGCGTGGGGAAGGTGGATATCCTTATTACCCTTTGCCTGATTGCCCTGGCGGTGATGGGAATGGACCGGGTGATGAAGAACCCGGACCAGGCGCGTCAATGGGCAAAGCCGCTCTTCAAGGGGCTGGTATTCATGGCCGGGCTTTCGTTGGTCTTTTATGGCGTCAACTTTTTCGCCGGTCCCCGGCTTATGAGCAAGTGGGGGCACCAGGCCGCCGGGGTGAGCGTCGATTTTTTGAGGTCTACGCTGGTACTTGGAATTCTTTATCTATTGTGCCGGTTCATTCCCCGACACCCTTCCTTGAGAATCGCTCTCGTGGTTCTGGCTTGCCTGGAGCCGTTTCTTTTCGCCTGGAATGCCCGGCCATTCTTTGATTACCAGGTTTTTCAGGCTAAGGCGGACGCGGTTGAAAGGCTTTACCGGGACGATCCGGGGGATTACCGGGTGCTGGCGGATTCGAGCAATTACACCCTGGGTACAAAGGGTTTCGACATCTGGGGGGACGACCCGGTGGTTCCCAACCGCTACGCTAAGTTTGCCGCCGCGGTAGAGCAATGCGACCCAGACCAGGCCTTTATGCTTAAAAGTCAATTTCAAAAGTTCACCCCGGCCCTTGGACTGGTGCGCCTGCGTTATGTCCTGAATGAAAAGGGCGAGGGTCTGGAGCCGGAAAAGGAAACCTGGAAAGAGGCGCCCCGGGCCTTCGTGAGCGATTGGTGGTCGGTGGAGCCGATGGATGAGACCATCCGGGACGCGGCCCGAACGGGTTTTGATTGGCGAAAAACAGTCTTACTGGAAACCGACCCCGGAATAAGCGCCCAGGCCGTATCCTTGAAGGCGCAGGTTCAGGTGAAGGACCTTTCCAGCGATGAGATGGAAATTACGGCATCCTTGAACAAGCCCGCCATTCTGGTGATCACCGACAACTACAGCCGGGGCTGGAAGGCCTCGGCGCTGCCAGGCTCTACCCAGAGTTCCTTTAAAGTGCTTCCCGCGGATGGGTTTTTAAGGGGAATCCCCCTTCAGGCTGGGAATCAACACTTGCTTCTCGAATACCGGCCCTGGGTTTTTGTTATCGGCAAATGGATTTCGATCCTTTCCTTGACCCTTTTCCTGGTTTTGGGCGGCTTCACCCTGCCTGGAATTTTGCGGCGGGGGGCGTGATTTTTCTTCCCGTCTCACCCTTATAATGCCCGCCATGAAAACCGTCGCCGATCTTCACATGCACACCAACCATTCGGACGGCACCCTCACGCCCGTTGAACTGGCGCGACTTGCCCGGGAACAGGCCGTGGACGCGGTGGCCCTGACTGACCATGACACGGTTTCGGGGCTGGAAGACCTGATCCGACAAGCGGAACAGGAAGGCCTAGAAGTCATGCCGGGCATCGAGCTTTCGGCGAAATTTTCACCCGGCACCCTGCATATCCTGGGTTACGGCTTCGACTTCAAGGGGCCCATCGTCCAAAGGCTGGAACAATTCCAAAAGGCCCGGGCGGAGCGCAACCCCCGCATCCTGGAGAAGCTCAAAGAAATGGGTATGCCCCTGACGATGGAAGAAGTGAAGGGACTCTCCCAAGGCAAGGGACAGATCGGCCGGCCCCACATCGCCAAGGCCATGGAGGCCAAGGGCTACGTGGAGAGCTACGAAATGGCCTTCCGTAAATATCTCACCAAGGGCGCACCGGCCTATGTGACCAAGGCCTCCTGGGAAGCCAAGGAATGCATCGACATGATCCACGAATCGGGGGGAGCGGCGGTGATCGCCCATCCCATCCAGATGAAACTGCAGGGAATGGATTTAAAAACGAAAATCGCGGAACTGGTGGAAATGGGGTTGGATGGGTTGGAAGTGACTCATCCGGACCACAACGCAGAATTTCAGCAGCAATTGCGGGTATTGGCCCAGGAATTCGGCCTGTTGACCACCGGGGGAAGTGATTTTCACGGTCAGCATAAGCCGGGAATCCAGTTGGGCCAGGGCCGGCCCGCCTACGAGAACCTGGTCAAACTTCGGGAACGCATTGAGCATAGACGCAGACAAAATATTTAACAGCATACTGTTAAGGAAAGTAATTATTTATGGACGAACTCACGCCCCAGGAGTTGATGGATAACCTTAAAAACTGGCAGCCGGGGGAAGATTTTAATACCAAGGTCCTGGCCCAGCTCAAGAAGGGCAAGGTCCCGGAAGATCTGGCCGGGGAAATCTCGGGTTCCGTGAAGGCCTGCGCCCAGAGCACTTACGATTACATCCAGTTTATCCACCAGCTGGCCACCACGTTGGAACTGGATCGGGAAAATTTCCTTCCCCAGATCCTTCACCTGGTGGACCTGGTGAAAATCATGCACGGGGAAGGCCACAAATTTCAGGAACTTTTCAAGACTTACGACCGGAGGGTAAGGGACACCCTGGAAAAAGACACCTTTGACACGGTTTATTTCGACGCCATCCAGGGGATCGATTTGCGGACGATTCTCAAGGGAATCATTGACGAGGTGGAAGTGCTCTTGAGGTCCTTTTCGCTTGTGAGCGCGGACCTGTCGGAAATTCCCTGCGTGGACCTTTACGAGAACAGCGTGCGTTTCCAGCTGTTCCTGCAGTATTTCCTCCACCAGCCGAGTTTCAACCGGGAGGAAATGTGGTCGGTGTTATTTGACGTTGCCAGCCAAATGGAAGAACTGCGGACCCACCTTTTGCCCCCCACCGCCGAGGAATTGGCGGACCTGCAGGACAAGATCAAGAAACATAAAACCAATTAAACCGGATCACTCATCTTTTTTTATCGGTGAAATTTCCACGACCTCATCGCCGTTGGCACCCTTCAAAAACAATTGAATGTGTTGGCCTGAAAGAATTTTCAAATTGTCAGCCTGAGTCGAGGTAAGAGTAAACATAAGTGTTTTATTTTCCGCATAACCAAAGGGTTTGATGGGTTGAGCATTTAAATAGTTCAACTTAACAAAAGGAAATTGATTAATGGGTGGACCGCTTTTAATTCCGTTGAATTTCCCAAAATTGGAATCGATTGTGCCAGGTTTAAAGAGTTTTCCTTCTTTTGTGTTTTCGTTAACTGTCAAAGTGTAATTTTTAGGATTGTGACTTTGAACGGGAGCTTGTGCTTTTTCTGTCGGTGAAAATTGAGTGTAAACAATAGGCTGGCCTTTAGGGATGGACGTTATTGTCGTTAATCCCGAAACCTCTTCAAGATCCATGATCTCATTAGAATTTATTAAATGGGTTGGGAATTTAGTTTTAACAACCATTACAGGCCTAATAAATGTGCCGAATGGTATGTTCTGGGTTGCTACAAGAATTTCAGCGGAGTCTGTTTTGTGTCGGTTGGCGATAGTTGAAAACAAGTAAATGGAAATAATTATGATAAAGAGAAAAATTAAAATCGATCGAATATAGATGACATTTATTTTAACCATATATTTACCCAAAAGACGAAAACCGAATATTCGAAAAGGGGCGCAAGAAAGACAGCTCCGACTGAATAGGAATTGTTAAGCCTTCATCCCCCAAAAGGGAGCCGAGGGTCTTTTGTAATCTTCAAATTGGGATTGTAAGACCTTCATAAGCGCAGACGGTGTTGAGAAAAAGGGTCTTCGCCTTTTCTTCCTTCTTGGCAACCATCGCGTCATCGTGGTTGGGGTCGTGGTGGTAAAGCACCAGCTGTTTCACGCCCGCTTCCCGGGCCACCGCGCAGGCCATCTCGGGGGTGGAGTGGCCGAAACCCTGGGTGGTGACCGCACCCGTGTATTGTTCCGTCGTGTATTGGGCGTCGTGGATCAGGAGATCCGCGCCCTTGGAGAACTGGATCAGGCGGCGGTCTCCATCGGCGTAGCCTTCCAGGTCGGTGGCGTAAACAACGGATTTCCCGGCGTATTGAAGCTTGTACACCAGGGTTCCGTTCTTGGGATGGTTGTAGGCCCGGTATTGGGTCACGATCACCTTGTCCTTGAAGGAAACCTTCATTTCCCCCTGGGGGTTGGTCAGGATGGGATCGGGCACGCCCTGTTCCAGCAAAATTTGGTCAAAGGGTTTCAGGGTTTCGATGCGCTTGATGGAATTAGTTTCCATCAGGTCGATGGGGAAGAACATCCCATCCATCATGCTTTCAAGAACGAACTTCATGCCCGTATCCGAACCGACGGGGCCGTAAACCGAGGGGCCAAAGATTGAAAGGGAGGCGTCCCCGATAAAAAGAGGCGCGAAAAAGGGAAGGCCCATGATGTGGTCGTGATGGGTGTGGGAAACCAGGATAGTGACGTTGAGGCGCTTCATCTTGTCGCGGTTGGCGAAAAAATTGCGCACCAGCTGCTGGCCGGCCGGAACGATGCCCGTTCCCGCGTCCAGAAAGATGGTGTGATCCAGGACGTTCACTTGGACGCAGGAGGAATTGCCCCCGATTTTCAGCGTCGCTGGGCCAGGTACGGGGATACTTCCCCGGACCCCCCGGAAGGTAATGGTAAAATCGTGGGCCATTGGCTCCTTCAAAATCGACAAATTTACTTAGCAATAACTAACTTATTATTTCGGAAAAGGACCCAATTGGCAATCCTTCCCTTCTCGGGCGTCGGGGGCTATCCGTCCCCCGTTTTGAGCAGATCCCCGCGGTTGGTAAATCGGTTTAAGGCTCCCACCGGGAGAGAGAACCGCATTGAGGGCATTCGGGAGCGGTTTCTCCCGCCTTCAGGTATTGGCTGGTGATACGGTTGGCCTGGGCGCAGGTGACGCAGAGGTGGGGCCCGGTGTAAAGAACCGTCTCTCCAGGTTTCCGAGGAGAGATATCGATATTCATCCTGGATTCACCCTGACCCAGGGAGGGATGGGCGGAAGGGTCCAGGGGCGTCCCGGAGGGAAGATTTTGCATAACGACCTCGCTCACAAAAAGATTTACAGGTATCCCGCCATCAGGACGACGGGATAGGTATAGCGGATCAGGCCGTTCTCCCGCCGACTTCGGACTCCCAGCTTATCGGAACCCAGGTCCTCTTCAAATATCCGGCGGATTTTTTCGGCGTCTCCCGGAAGAGGGAAGGAACCGGCCAATTGTTTCTCCAGATCTCTTTCCAGTCCGCAAAAATCGAAACTGATGTTCTTGAGCCCAACTTCCCGGGCCAGATTTTTCAGCTCAGGCACGGTGAGGGCGCGGACATGGGAAGGATCCCTGAGTTTCTCGAAAACGTTGAAGGCTTCCGCCTTGTCCTCGGCCGGGGCGATATCGATCAAGGCAATCCAACCCTTTTTCTTGGCTACCCGTTTCATTTCTCCCAGTATCCGTACGGGATCGGAACTATGGTGCAGGGCAAAACGGCTGACCACCCCGTGGAACTGCCGGTCCTTGAAGGGAAGGTGGTTCAAATCGCCCAATATCCATTCGGCGTTTGCGATGCTCTTTTCCAGTTGGAAGGCCAGGGCCTTTTCCAGCATGGCAGGAACCAGGTCCAAACCCGTGACCTTTTTCACCCGAGTGGATAATCCCAGGGCCAATAGGCCTGGGCCGCAACCCACGTCCAAAAGTTTCTCCTTGCCCGAGAGGGAAATCCGCTGGAGAAGAAGGTCGATGGAAAGCTGGTTAAAAGGTTCGGCCAGCATGCGGGCCGCGAAGGTGTCGGCCTGTTTCGTGAACTGATCCAAGATCAATTCGTTTTGGTTGGGGCTCTCTGGCGGCATGCCGGTCCTGTATTTGAAGATAATTTATTTTGTTGTCATCGCGAGGAGCTGCCCCAATCGGGGCGTTTAGCGACGTGGCGATCCCAGTTCGCCTTTCGCGTTTGCTTTTAAAAAGGCTTATATAAACTGAGATTGCCACGTCATAAACGCTCGACTATTCGTCGAGCATTCCTCGCAATGACACCTAAAATTAAATCGTCTTCTTGTCTAAACAAAAAAGCCCCGCCTTTTGAGGGGCGGGGCCGGGTGAAAGGTGTCCGACTATTTTTTCTTGGCCTTCGCGGCTTTGGCGCCCTTGGCTGGTTTGGGGGCCTTGGCGGAAGCCTCCTGCTCGGCCGCGGTTTTCAGCTTGGTGTGGTTCAAGAGCCCGCCGGCCAAAATAATTTCCTTCTGCCGTTCAGTCAGGCTGTGGATGGCCTGGAACGATTTGCCGGTGGTGATGTTCTTGATGGGAAAGGGATGCTCGCCTCGCATGACCTGTTTGATGTCCGGGATCACCAGCTGGTGGCCCTGTTCCAAGGCATCGTAATCGGCGGGCGTCACGAAGGTGAGGGGAAGGATTCCAAAATTGATCAGGTTGGCCCGGTGAATGCGGGCAAAGCTCTTGGCGATTACGGCCTTGACCCCCAGAAACATGGGCGCCAAAGCGGCGTGTTCGCGGGAAGACCCCTGTCCGTAATTGTCCCCGCCGATCACGAAGCCTCCGTTGGCTTCTTTGGCGCGCTTGGAGAAGGTGGCGTCCACGCCCTCAAACACGAACTCGGAAATCTTGGGGATGTTGGAACGGAAGGGTAGAACCTTGGAGCCCGCGGGCATGATGTGGTCGGTCGTGATGTTATCGCCGACTTTGAGCAGAAGAATGCCTTCCAGCGTTTCGGCCAGGACTTCCTTGACCGGGAGGGGCTTTATGTTGGGACCCCGGGACACCTCGACCTTCTTGGGATCTTTGGAGGGGGGGATAATACCGTCGTCGTCCCAGGTGAACTTGTCGGGGATCTCGACCTTGGGGGCTTTCCCCAAGGTGTTGGGGTCGGTGATCTTGCCGGTCAGGGCGCAGGCTACACAGGTTTCCGGCGAGGCCAGGTAAACCTTGGCGTCCCGGGTGCCCGAGCGGCCCTCGAAGTTACGGTTGAAACTGCGGATGGAGACCCCGCCCGAGGGGGGCGCCTGCCCCATGCCGATACAGGGACCGCAGGCGGATTCGATGATGCGCGCGCCGGAAGCGATGATGTCGGCGAGGGCACCGTTTTTGGCGATCATTTCGAAAACCTGTTTGGAACCGGGGGTGACCGTCATGGAAACGCTGGGATGGATATGCTTGCCCTTGAGCATCTTGGCCACAGCCATCAGGTCGCGGTAGGAACTGTTCGTGCAGGAACCCACGCAAACCTGGTTCACTTCCACGTTCTTCAACTTGGCGACCTCAATCACGTTATCCGGGCTGTGGGGCTGGGCGATGAGGGGTTCCAGTTTGTTCAGGTCGATGATCAACTCTTCGTCGTAAGCCGCGCCGGGATCGGCGGCCAAGGGGGTCCAATCCTTGCCACGGCCCTGAGCCTTCATATATTCACGGGTATTCTCATCCGATGGGAAAATCGAGGTGGTGGCACCCAACTCGGCGCCCATGTTGGTAATGGTGCCCCGCTCGGTGGCCGACAGGCTCTTCACGCCCTGGCCGGTATATTCCAATATCTTGCCCACCCCGCCCTTCACCGTTAAACGGCGTAAAACCTCAAGAATGATGTCCTTGGCGGTGGTCCAGGGCTTCAATTTACCCTTCAGTTCGACCCTCAGGACCTTGGGCATGGTCATGTAAAAGGGCCCGCCCCCCATGGCCACGGCCACATCCAGGCCCCCCGCTCCGATGGAAAGTTCCCCCAAGCCCCCGCAGGTGGGAGTGTGGGAATCCGATCCCAAGAGGGTTTGCCCTGGAACGGCGAATCTTTCCAGGTGCACCTGGTGGCAGATGCCGTTGCCGGGACGGGAAAAAAAGATGCCGTATTTGGAAGCGACCGATTGCAGGTAGCGGTGGTCATCGGCGTTCTCAAAACCCGTCTGGAGCATGTTGTGATCTACATAGGAGACGGAGAGCTTGGTTTGGACCTTGGGGATACCCATGGCCTCGAATTGCAGATAGGCCATGGTTCCGGTGGCGTCCTGGGTGAGGGTTTGGTCGATGCGGATGCCGATTTCCTCGCCCACGACCGGTTTTCCGGTGACGAGGTGCTGGTTGATGATCTTCTGGACTAGGTTGAAACGTTCCGTGGATGGCATATGATCCTCCATGTATTCATGAGTTGAGCTAAGGATGGCTGGTTGGAATCTCCCCTGCTGACCGCGTAGAAAAGGGACTAATTTAAGGCGTTATTATGGGACTGCCTGAACCCCCAATTCAACTCTTTATCTAGGGCTGAAAGCTGCAAAAGAAGGGGATTAGGCTGTTTAAATTCGTTTTCCCCGAATGTTTTCATTAATTACTGTCGCCTTTATTTTTGAGGGAAATAAGCTTAGCTTTAGCACCGAGGGACTCACCATGAACCAGACCACGTTTTGGATTGAGGGCATGACCTGCCAGCATTGCCGACAAACGGTCCAGCGCGCGCTTTCCTCCTTAGAAGGGGTTCAACAAGTCGAGGTAAGTCTTTCGGATAAAAAAGCCGTCCTCTTTCATCCGGGTCCGCTTGATCCCAAGGTTGCCGTTCAGGCCGTGGAACAAGAGGGATTCAAGGCGGGCCTTTTATCGTGACCGCCCCTTCTCCCACCATTCTTGAAGCCGAGCCCGGCTCCCCTGCTCCCCCATCCGAAAATTCACCTGTCCGTGTTTTTTCCGTGGAAGGCATGACCTGCGCCTCCTGCGCGTCGAGGGTGGAGGGAAAATTAAAGTCCGTCACCGGGGTCCTCTCGGCCAACGTTAACCTGGCCAGCCAGAAAGCCTATGTCCGGATGGATGCTTCCCTGGAGGGAACCGAATCCCTGGTGCAGGCGGTCGCCCAGGCGGGTTATCGACTGAAACCGTACCAGCAGGAGCAAAAATCCTCCGATCTTTTTCGGGTGGAACGGATGCGCCTGACCTGGAGGGTGATCGCGGGGGGCCTGCTGGTTTTGCCCTTCTTCGCGGAACATCTTTTCATGGGTCTGGGGTTTTTCCACCTTTCCATTTGGGAACAGGTGACCCTGGCCCTGCCCCTTTGGGCCATGGTGGGCTGGCCCTTTCACCAGGCGGCCCTGCGAAACCTACGGCATGGGGAAGTGAGCATGGACACCCTGGTTTCACTCGGATCCACGACGGCCTTTCTTTCCTCCCTCCCGGTGTTTTTTTATCCGGATTGGCCGGTTTATTTTGAGGCCGCGGGGTTCATCATGTTTTTCGTCGTCCTGGGCCGTTACCTGGAAATCCATTCCCGCCAGAAGGCCAACCGGGCGATGGAATTTCTCCTCGATCTTCAGCCCCTGATGGCCCATCTGGTTCGGGAAACCCGCCAGGAGGACTTGCCGGCGGAATTGGTTGTTCCGGGCGATACGGTTTGCGTCAGGCCCGGGGAAGCTCTTCCGGTGGATGGGGACATCCACGAAGGAAAGGGCCGCGTGGACGAGTCCCTCCTGACCGGGGAATCGGAACCCGTGGAAAAGAATTTAGGCGACCCGGTTTTCGCGGGCACTTTGAACGGGACCCATACCCTTATTCTCAAGGCCACCGCGGTGGGAAACCAGACCGCGCTTTCCCGGATCATCCGGCTGGTCGAGGAGGCCCAGGGTTCCAAGGCTCCCGTGCAAAGGCTGGCGGATAAGGCCGCTTCGGTTTTCGTGCCGGCGGTTTTGGCGCTGGCTCTTTTGACGCTTCTGGGGTGGGTCCTCCTGGCGGGCAGGTCCTTCGGAGTGGGGCTTACCCACGCCATCGCGGTTCTGGTGATCGCCTGTCCCTGTGCCCTGGGATTGGCCACTCCCATCGCGCTCATGGTGGGGATCGGCGTGGCGGCCCGAAAGGGAATCCTGATCCGCCGGGCGGATGTCCTGGAAAAATCCTGCGAGATCGACACCATCGCGTTTGACAAGACCGGCACCCTGACGGAAGGGAAACCCCGGTTGGTTGACTTCGTGCCGCTGGAAGGCTGGAGCGAGGAAAAACTTTTGCGTTATACCGCCGCCCTGGAGATGCGAACCAATCATCCCCTGGCCGCGGCGGTCTTGAAGGAAATCATGGTGTTGGACCTGGTCCTCCCCAACGCGGAAAACGTGGAAGAGACGCCCGGGGCGGGAGTGAAGGGCCTGGTGGAGGGCCACGAGGTGGCCATCGGGACCAAGGCATTCATCGAATCCATGGAAGGCGTGGTGGCGTCCCCTCAGGCGCGAGCCAACGCGGAAGCGTACCGGCAGGGGGGTCAGACCGTTTCCCTGGTCTCGGTGGACCGGAAGATCGTGGCGGTTCTCGCCATGGAGGACCCCTTGAGGGCGAATGCCAAGGAGGTCGTGGACCGGCTGAAGACTCTCGGGTTGAAAATATGCCTCTTGACCGGGGACGGGGAAGTGGCCGCGCGCCGCATGGGCGAAAGGCTGGAGGTTAACGAAGTGAAGGGCCAAATGGGGCCCGAAGGAAAGTTGAGCTACCTGCGGGAACTTCAATCCAGGGGGATGAAGGTCGCCATGGTAGGGGACGGGTACAACGACGCGGCGGCCCTTTCCGCCGCCGACTTAGGGATCGCCATGGGAACGGGGACGGACGTGGCCAAGGAAGCGGGGGACATGGTGTTGGTGCAGGGGGACCTGCTCAAGGTGGTGGAATCTATCCAGATTTCCCGGGCCACCTTCCAGGTGATCCGGCAAAACCTATTCTGGGCTTTCGGCTACAACCTGGTGGCCCTGCCCCTGGCGGTTTTCGCGACCGTGCCGCCTTCCTGGGCGGCCCTGGCCATGTCCTTTTCTTCCGTTACGGTGGTCTTGAACGCCCTGAGGCTTTACGGAAAGAAATTTTGAAATCGAGTCACCGGGAACGAGTTCCGGCGGCCCCCCTTCTTGACCTCAAAACCCTTGCCGTGGGATTGACCGGCTTCTGCGCCTTCCTGCCCCTCTACGCCACCCAACCGCTCCTACCCTTTTTTGAAAACCTTTTTCATGCGTCCAAAACCGGGGTGAGCCTTACGGTTTCAGCGGCCACGCTGGCCGTGGCCCTGGCCGCTCCTTTCACTGGCCTCATCGCCGACCGGCGGGGGAGGAAGAGGGTCATCGTCCCCTCGATTTGTCTTTTGGGAGCCGCCACCCTCCTCACCGCGACCGCCCCCGGGCTGACGGCTCTCATATTCTGGAGATTCCTGCAGGGCCTGTTGACCCCGGCGGTTTTTGCCGTGGCCGTGGCTTACATCAACGAGGAATGGCCGCGCCACGAGGTGGGTTTTGCCACCTCCGTTTACGTAACCGGAACCGTGGTGGGGGGGTTCACCGGGCGCTTTTTTTCGGGGTGGACGGCCGCTCATCTGGGTTGGCGGTGGGCCTTTGTCGGGCTGGGGCTCCTGACCCTGCTGATGGCCTGGGCCGTGGCTTCCTGGCTTCCCCTGGCCAAACAGTTTCAGAAGGTAGCCGATACGAAGACGGCCTTCCGAAACATGGCGGACCACCTCCGAAACTCCGGCCTCCAGCGCGTCTTTGCGGTCGGCTTCGTGCTCCTCTTTTCGTTGGTGGGCACCTTTACTTACGTCACCTTCTACCTGGCCGAGCCGCCCTTCAACCTGGGGCCTTCCGCCCTGGGCTCCCTCTTTTTCGTGTATCTCATCGGGGCGGTGATCACACCTCTCGTGGGGCGTAGGGTGGACCGTTTGAACGCCCGGCTGACCCTGGCGTCGGCCCTCTCGGTTTCGGCGGCCGGGATTTTGCTCACGCTGGTGCCATCCCTTCCCTGGGTGGTCGCCGGGATCGCCCTCTGCTGCAGCGGGGTTTTTGTCTGCCAAACCCTGACCAACAAAATGGTGGGGGAAAGGGCGGGAAAGGCGCGGGCCTCGGCGGTGGGCCTTTACGTGGCCTTTTATTACCTGGGAGGTTTCGCCGGTTCCCTGATCCCCGGTTTTCTTTGGGGCTGGGGCGGTTGGAAAGCCTGTGTCGGCTTGTTAACGGGACTCTTGTTGATCACGGCCGCTTTTGCTTTTATGGGCCTGGAGAGGAACCGGGGCCGAGGGGAATTATCCGCACGTCTCCCCGATCCTCCGGTTACGCCTTGAGGTTTCGTGTCATTCCCCATTCTTGACGCTCCTTCCCAACTTGCCTATCCTAGCCCGCATTCCAACCACACGAAGGAGTTTTCCATGCGTCGTTTATTCCTGCTGTTGACGGTAATGGCTCTTTTGACCGTTTCCTGCAAGCCCAAGTTGAACCCCAACGAGATTCGCGTGGGCGAATTCGCTTCCCTCACCGGGTCCCAGGCCACCTTCGGTCAGTCGAACCACGAGGGCTTGATCCTGGCGGTTTCCGAGATCAACGCCGCGGGCGGCATCAACGGCAAGCAGTTGGTTGTCACCACGGTCGATGACCAGGGCAAGCCCGAGGAAGCGGCGGTTGCCGTGACCAAGCTTTTAACTCAGGACGCTTCCCAGGTGATCGTCGGGGAAGTGGCCAGCTCGCTTTCACTGGCGGCGGCGCCCATTTGCCAGACCAACAAGATCCCCATGATTTCCCCCTCTTCCACCAACCCCAAGGTTACCCAGGTGGGGGATTATATTTTCCGGGTCTGTTTTATCGACCCCTTCCAGGGGCAGGTCATGGCCGATTTCGCTCTCGACAAGCTGAAGGCGAAAACCGCCGCCGTCTTCCGCGACCAGAAGAGCGACTACAGCATGGGGCTGGCGGATTTTTTCATCGCCCGCTTCCAGGCCAAGGGTGGAAAGATTGTGGACGACCAGAGCTACGTCCAGGGGGACATTGATTTCAAAGCCCAACTGACGAATATCCGGGGCCACAAACCCGACGTGATTTTCGTCCCGGGTTACTACACCGAAGTGGGGCTGATCGCCCGGCAGGCCCGGGAGCTGGGTTTGAAACAACCGCTGTTAGGCGGGGATGGTTGGGACTCGCCGAAACTTTTCGAGATCGGGGGCAAGGCCCTCGACGGCTGTTACCATTCGGACCATTTCACGTCTCAATCCAAGGACCCGAAGGTGCAGGCTTACGTGAAAAAGTACCAAGCGGATTGGGGTCATGTGCCCGACGCACTGGCGACCCTGGCTTACGACGCGGCGGGAGTTTTGGCCCAGGCCCTGAAGAACGCCAAAAGCCTGAAGGGCGAGGATATACGCGACGCTCTGGCTTCGATCAAGGACTACCAGGGCATCACGGGAACCATCAGCATGGACCCGGACCGCAACGCGGTGAAACCGGCGGTGGTTCTGAAGATCTCGGGCGGCAAGGAAGTTTTCGTGTCGACAGTCAACCCCTAGTTTCCATCTCTAACAGGGTGCTGAAAAAGTGTTTTTCACCCTGTCTAGCAGCCACGGGTTTGGAGCGAATCGCTTTACCCCTATTTCATCATTGAAAAGATTGATAATGAAAATAGGGACGTCCCCATGCTTTCATTGGATATTCCCCAAAGTCGCATGGGGGAACCCCTTGTTTTCTAAGGGGTGATTCGCGATTCAAATACGAAAAAGTCCGTTCTTCGGACTTTTTCATCATCCTGCTAAAATCCAAAAGCACCAAGGGCCCGACAAAAGTTGGGCCTTTTTTTATTTTGAGGGCCCACGGAGCCCTTTTCGGAAATATTTTGTGCACTTTAAAAATATTTAATTCGGCATCTATCAAATTGATTGAATCTTTCCGCTTTACGGGGTTACCTTAACCTTCCCAACCACATCTGTTACCACACTGGGGAAGGATGCCGCCATGGACAAGGGACTTATTGGCAATAAAACCGGCCCGGTCCAATTTAATTTGGGCGAGATCCTGGCGGAGGAGCGGGTGGAAGCCCACTTCCAACCCTTGGTCTCCCTCAAGCGCCAGTGTATCGTGGGGCTGGAGGGGCTTTCCCGCGGGGTCCATTCCGGGTCGCGGGGTCTTATCCCGCCCTATGAGCTTTTCCGCCAAGCCGCTCTCCAGAATTTGGAAGCGGAACTCGACCAGCTTTGCCGCAAGAAAATCATGGATTCGTTCCGCTCCATCCATCTCCGAAATCCGAATTATTTACTCACCTTGAACCTGGACGCATCGGTCCTGGAAATGGGCCCGGCCGGTACGGGTCAATTACTTCGTGAAGCGGCCCAAATGGGATTGATGCCCTCCCTGATCGCCCTGGAAATCGTCGAATCCCGGGTGGAGGATTTACAAGAACTTTGCCGTTTTGTGGAAACCTTAAGGGGCTATGGTTTCTTGATCGCCCTGGATGACGTGGGCGCGGGCCATTCCAACCTCAATCGCATCCCCTTGATCAAGCCCGATATCCTCAAGATCGACCGGTACCTGGTGGAAAACCTCCAAAACGATTTCTACAAGAGGGAAATTATCAAATCCCTGGTGAGCATGGGGCGCAAGCTTGGTACCGTCCTGATCGCCGAGGGCGTCGAAAACGCCGAGGAAGCCCAGGTGCTGTTGGAAATGGACGTGGACATGATCCAGGGCTTTTATTTTTCCAGGCCCCAAAGCATGGCCGATTTGGACGAGCCGGGAACCCTGGGGAGGGTGAAGGGGGTGGTTCAGGACCACAAGGCCCGTTCCCTGGAGAACATGGGGATCAAGCGCCGCAACATGGGCTGGTTCCACTCGATCCAGTTGGAAATCCAGGAAGAATTGTCAAACCTTTCCGAACGGGAATTCGACGGCAAGCTGGAGGAAATGGCGTTCCGTTTCCCCCAGGTGGAGTGCTTTTACGTTTTGGATGAGTCGGGGTACCAGGTGACGGAAAGTGTCATGAATCCGGTCCGCAGGGAACAGCGAAACCCCCGCTTGTTTCGCCCGTCCTCCAAGGGGGCGGACCATACGGCGAGGGATTATTGCTACTACCTGACGGAAACCGGAATGAATAAAAACAGTTTCCTCACCGAATCCTATCTTTCCATGACCTCGGGCAACAACTGCGTCACCCTTTCCTCCCTTTTCAAGACCCGCGAGGGAAACCCCTTTATCCTCTGCCTCGACATCGACAACCAGGCCCTCCGCCAGTCGTAACGGCTTATTTCATCCCGAAGCCGCGAAGTAAAATAGCGGGGTTGATTTTGGTATTTTCCCTGTAAATAAGCTTTTCTTCGCGATTTTGCGTCCCTCGGCTAACGGTCTTTTGGTAAGTATCTCCTTACAACAAGAAAAAGCAAAAAGACATGGAACCGCCGATCAAGTCTGATGGACGCCGATAAGTCTGAGAAAGCCTAAGCTATAAGCCGTTATCGGCGTTAATCGGTCGTTATCTGCGGTTAAAAAATTTCTTTACGTGTCGTGAAGGTATAGTCACCGAATCAGGACCATACCGATCCCTTTATAAGCTTCATAAAAGGTGGGTGTGCGTTGGGTGTCGTTTTTAGCCTGATCGGTTACCTTTTTTTATCCTTTGCCGGAGCTGGGGCCGGTAGAATTCCATGCATCCTCTTGAATGCTCAAGATTCTGAAGGTGGACATGGAAAGTTTTTTCCAGCTTTTGTTGAACGGCCTGGCCCTGGGTTCCATCTATTCCCTCATCGCCCTGGGGTACACGCTGGTGTATGGCATCCTGCGCCTCATCAACTTCGCGCATGGCGATATCGTCATGGTGGGGGCCTATGCCGGCCTTTTTACCGCGACCGCCTTAAGCGCCGAACAAAACCCCAGCCTGGCCAAGTTCCTTCTTATCCTTTTGGTCTCCATGATCGTCGCGGGCTTTTTGGGCTATTGGGTGGAACGCTTGGCCTACCGGCCCTTACGGAACGTGCCAAGGCTGAACCTGCTCATCACCGCGGTGGGGGTCTCGCTTCTTCTGGAAAACCTGGGACAGCTGATCTTCGGCGCTACGCCCAGGGTTTTCCCCGACATCATGCCGGAAGCGTCCGTGTTCCAGTTTGGCCCTATCGATGTGACCAATCACCAGTTGACGGTATTCGGGACGGCTTTGTTTCTGATGATCGTTTTGGAATGGATCGTCTTGAAAACCAAGCTGGGCCGGGCCATGCGGGCCGTCTCCCATTCGCATGAAATTGCCTCCCTTGTCGGCATCCCCACGGACAACATCATTTCCTTTACCTTCGTGATCGGCTCGGCCCTGGCGGCCGCGGCGGGCATCCTGGTGGGCGTTTCCTATCCCCGCGTGGACCCCTTGATGGGGGTCATGATCGGCATCAAGGCTTTCGTGGCGGCGGTTTTGGGGGGCATTGGCAGTATCCGGGGCGCGGTGGTGGGCGGGTTTGTGATGGGGGTCGCCGAATCCATGGTCGCGGGCTATGGAGGCTCCACTTACCGTGATGCCCTGGCCTTCGCCATTTTGATTTTAATTTTGGTGTTCAAACCCGCCGGTATTTTCGGCAAGTACCAGCCTGAGAAGGTTTAGGAGTTGTTTTTGAATTGAGGGGAAGTAATGAAACGTTGTTTCTCTTGTGGCATGGAATTTAAAGGCGCCTTTTGTCCCCGATGTGGCACTGTGTACAAAAAACGTGCTGAGAAACAGGCATCGGCCAAAACCTACAAAGAATTTTTTAAAAGACTTCATTATTTGAGAATGGGGTCCTTACTCTCTTTCTTGTTGGGTCTTGTTATATTAATTTTACTGGGCTTAACTTTGAGAAGCCAAACCACAACAAGTGTTGTTGGAATCGTCGGGTTGAGTTTCTTAATTTCTTGTATGATTTCATGGTTTTATTTCGCTTGGGCAAATCTAAAGTTGTGTTGCCCACGATGTAATAATTTTTACAACTGGACCTTTCTTTACAGTTATCCCGCTTCAAAGTGTTTGCATTGCGGGTTGAAAGATCCTAGTGATCTCTTGAATTCACAGCGAAGAGCTAAAAGTAAACGGTGAAAATTGGTTTTAGGCTGAAGGGATAAAAAATGTCATTCGATCGATGCGTAGGTTTGGAAATAGGGAACGAAGCCCTTTACCAACAATACCGGGAAGCCATGACCCCAATTCTGGCCAAGTATGGCGGGGCCTTTCGGTATGACTTCAAGGTTTGTGAGGTCCTGAAATCCGAAACCCAGGCACCCATCAACCGGGTTTTCTTTCTGACGTTCAAGGACCAGGCAACCCATGACGCTTTTTTCGCGGACTCGGAATACAAGCAGGTTCGGGAAAAGTTTTTTAAAGCCTCCGTTCTTAATTCCACCCTGCTCGGGGGCTATGAACGGAATGTTTGATTCTTAAATAATCCCCTCTCCATCGAGGGGAGAGGGTCGGGGTGAGGGTGGATTTCACCCCGTCGAATACCCCTCACCCTATCCCTCTCCCTCAAGGGGCGAGGGAACCAGTTGTGAATGATTATGCAAGTTAGAATCGAAAGGGACCGGTAATTCATGAAGTCGAACCTGACGGCAACCTTAATCCTGCTATCGGTAGCGGGTGTGGCCCAGGGATTGGCCTATTTGCTGCCCCCCTATTTCACCGAACTTTTCATATTCGCCCTCATCAACGCCATCCTGGCGGTTTCCCTGAACCTGGTAAACGGTCTCTCGGGCCAGTTTTCCCTGGGCCACGCGGGCTTCATGGCCGTCGGGGCCTATACTTCCGCCTCGGTGGATGTGTTTCTACTTGGTCCTATGCACGGGACTTTCATCAGCAACCAGGTCGCCCTCATTCTTTCCCTCCTGGCGGCGGCTTTCGCCAGCGCCCTGGCGGGTTACCTGGTGGGTCTTCCGTCCCTCCGACTGAGGGGGGATTATCTGGCGATCGCCACCCTTGGGTTCGGGGAGATCATCCGGGTGGTGATCCTGAACATCCAAGCGGTCGGGGGGGCTAGGGGATTTATCGGCATCCCGGGTTCAACCACGGCTTTTTTGACGGGGTTTGTGTTGGCCGCCTGCGTTTTGGCTACCCACCGTTTCGTGCTTTCCACCCATGGCCGGGCCCTTCTGGCGATCCGGGAGAACGAGATCGCAGCGGAAGCCATGGGGGTCAATACCACCCGTTATAAGGTCCAGACCTTTGTGGTTTCCTCGGCTGTGGCGGGCGTGGCGGGCGGCCTTTTCGCCCATTACCTTTGCTTCATCAATCCTAGTTCGTTTGATTTCATGAAGTCGGTGGAAATCGTGATCATGGTGGTTCTGGGAGGGATGGGCTCGGTGTCGGGTTCCATCCTGGCGGCCTTTATCATTACCTTCCTGCCGGAAGCCTTGCGGCCGCTCCAACAGGTAACGGGTGTGGACCTGCGGATGGTCATCTATTCGTTGAGCCTGATCCTGATGATGCTTCTAAGGCCCAAGGGCATGTTCGGCCGCAAAGAGCTTTGGCAGATATTTGGGGAACGATTCGTCAAGAAGGTCTGATTTGGCGGGTTCTTAATCGCTTCAACGGCCAAGCTTCTAATTTACTGTCACTTCCAACTTGAGGAAGTAAGGTTGGAATCGGGAACCCCTAAGAATCCTATGGCCTATCGATTCGGCTTTATTCGACCCACTCGTAACCTAATCGACTCATGGCGGTCGTGAGTCGATTAGCCGATATGTGAGTCGATTAGACCCCGAAAAACCCAATAAATCCTACGGTTCTTCCTATTCGACTCAATTCGATTCACCCGCACCCTATTCGACTCATCACGGCCTTGAGCCGAATGTGAGTCGATTAGCCGATACGTGTGTCGAACAGACCTCGAAAAACCTAATAAATCTGTATGTTCCTCTTATTCGACTCAAATCGACTCACCCGTTGCCTATTCGACTCACTACGGTATTGAGTCGAATGTGAGTCGAATAGGACAAGAAAACACAGTAAAATAACCCTTGTATCCGATTTGACTCTATTCGACTCACTCGTTGTTTATTCGACTCACCACGGCTTTGAACCAAATGGGTCGATTATTGAGTCGAATACGGCCTTATGAAGAAAGCATTCTATGAGCCCTGAAATAGAACCAACCCCAACCAAACGGGACATTGAATCCCTCTTTGACGCTATCCAACGCCGGGGAGCAGCCACCCGGGGCGAATTGCTGGTGGACACGGGTATCCCCCGAGCCACCCTGGTCCGTTACCTCAACCAACTGGTCAAGGCCAACCGCATCGTACGGAAGGGCGGGGGCCGAAGCATCTACTACCGGGTCTTGGGCGCCGGTTCAAACCCTTCCGCTTCCATCCCCCCGCCCATCAAAACCTCGCAGGGGGAAGCCAATTCGGCCGAACCCCCTTCCGGTTCCCAGAAGAAGGATTTGAATGCATGGTTCGGACTTATAACCGTAGTTTTGTTAATTCTCTGGGTATGGCGTTGGGTGGAGTATCGGCAAGTTCAACCAGAAAAGCAGGTCGCCGCCACGCCTAGCTCGAGCCCTCAAGGCGAGGGCTTAGCCTTGGCTGTGCCTGTTCCAAACGGGAACAGGCCATCCAGCCCGATTTCTCAAGTGCAGGCTCCGGCCCCGACCCAAATCCCAACCCCTGTTCCTGCTCAAAGGCATGCCCCAAGGCCTGTTGCCGTAAAAGCAGCCCAAAAGCCGCCTATAAAAGCGTCGAACCAGGTTGTTCATAACGCTCCGGTTTCAATGGACGCCAGCTTCGCTCGTGCCTTTACCCTTGCCCTCTACAACCAGCAATACCAGGATCCCTATGCCAACGCGGATTCTGTAACAGCCATGCTCGGCGGGTCGCATGGCCAGGAAATCGTGGATAACTATTATTCAGAGGAAAGAATCAAGAAGATCCAGGATGAGAAAGAAACCTTCGCGTTTGAACCGGCCCCGAACCCTCTTTTGACCCTTACCAAAGACGGTGAGGAAGATTTTCGGGTGACGGGGGTCTTAACCATTACCGAGGAAGGCCAGAGCCACATCGACCGCCGGGACCTCGTCCTTCTTGTTACCATCGGTCACGACGCCCAGGGCCGACCCGAGGTAAGAGATATCATTGAAGTGTATTCAAAAGAGATGAAGTGAAGGGGTGCCGGGAAACCGCCAAGGATCGCCTAATATTTAAGCTGATCCTTTATCTGTTAATAACAGGGTTGTTAGTTCGAGTCCAATCAGGGGAATGATTTATGATTGATAAAATTAAATTGAACAAAAGTTGGTTAAGTAAAATTGCAATAACAGTAATAATTTTATTAGTTGTTCCTTTGGGCCTTTATTCGGAGGTTAATAATCAAAATAGTGTTGTCGGCCAATGGGCAGACTTCCCTAACCCATTAGATAATCAGTCAGGTCGAATGGTTTACATCATTACTGAAGATTCCAATAATAAATTAAGTGGAAAAATGTTAATTGGTTCCGACAGTGAACCGTTAACGGAAGTTTCTTTTGATCATGGAAAGCTTCATTTTAGGATGGGATTTAAACCCGCAGAATCATTCATTTTTAATGGCATTATTAAAAGTGATGGATTGGAAATCGACGGTCATATTCTTGAAGGTGACCAAAATGCCGATGCGTATTTACACAGATTGTCGCCAGATCCCTATCGCGTGATGCCTTTGAAAGATTTACAAGATAAAGTTGAAAAAAATGACGGAAAAGCCATGGTGGAGCTTGGTTATCGTTATTATTACGGAGATGGTGCGGTATTCGATTTGACCAAGGCAGAAAAATTATTCCGCCAAGCCGTTGATTTGGAAATTGTCCCGTTCGTAGTTGAAAAGAAGGTGGTGGCTCCTCTGCCCAGACTGTAAAGTCTGGGTGACCATTTTTTTTAAAAAAAGAGAGGAAACCACCATGAAAAAGTTACACCGTA